>JAEEGG010002076.1_pt1 | contig 52570 bp, 29 predicted proteins | sample 9134161 | NCBI WGS metagenome assembly JAEEGG01 (sample SAMN16246543, study PRJNA631951) | gut metagenome | biome: gut microbiome; feature: rumen; material: CR-attached | host: Bos | place: Iran: Karaj | collected 2018-10 | reverse complement strand
ACACCGATGGAGTGTCATAAAGGAGAAGGATATGAACAGAGATGGATTTATGAGCCAGCTGGAAAGTTATTTGGCTGATATTTCAGCAGCGGAGAGAGAAGAGGCGCTGCAATACTATAACGATTATTTTGAGGACGCTGGCCCTGAGAATGAGCAATCCGTGATCCAGTCCCTGGGAAGCCCAAGGGAGATCGCAGAGAACATCAAGGCGGAGCTTCGAGGAGAAGTGATTCCGACAACGGCGAATGCAGGAGATCACGCCATTACAAAATATGGACAGATTGTTCCGGCAGGAGAAGTCAAGGATGAGACAGATCCCTCCGGTGAGAAAAAGCACGGAGAAAGAACCTATGTAGGCAACGGTGGCGCAGGCGGAGCTGGCGGCTTTGGAGGCAATGGCAGCGCAGGCGGTTTTGGAGGCGCTGGAGGCGCAGGTGCTTTCGGAGGCTTTGGTGGTGCGGCGGGTTCCTTCCAGAATGTCGGAGATCGCGCCGGGGAACTAATCGAGAAGGCCAGAAGCTATCCCACATGGGTTTGGGTGCTGTTGATCATTTTCATTGTGTGCATTACGCCTGGTATTTTTGGCATACTGACCGGTATTTTTGGTGGTATCTTTGGATTGGTCGTAGCTTGGTTTAGCGTTATCGTGGGGATTGGGGCAGCTGCATTTGGATTGATTGTTTCGTCAATTGTCATTGTAGTCGTATCAGCGCTCTGCATGCCGGTTAACCTTGCCGTTTTCCTAATGGTATTAGGAATCGGAATGCTTGTTGGTTGCCTGGGAGTACTCTTCCTGATGTTGACGGTATGGATGTGCGGAACCGCAACGCCTGCGATCCTAAAGGGCTTCGGAGCATTCTGCAAGCTCTGCATCAAGGGCGTGAAGAAGCTTTATGACAGCATCAAATAAACAAGTTAGGAGTGTGGAGATATGAAAGGATTTATAAAGGGCTGCGGTATAGTTGTATTATTCTTACTTGGCGCAGGATTGGCGCTGACCATTGCTGGGTGTGCATTGGGAGGCCCCCGGCAGATTACGAATGTTGTTAGGGACGTCACTGACGGAAAGGTAGACATCAATCTTGATTCTAACAATTGGGGAATCAACATTGGCGGGGTATCCTCTGATGACGTAAAGGATGCGTTAAAGGGAATCATGGATAACAAGATCTATAACATGGATGATTTTGGCTCCGTGTTCAATAATGGCAAGGAGACCTTGTCCGGTGACGTGGAAAAGTACAGCATTGATGCTGCTGGCGTGGAAAAGCTTCGTTTTGACATTGGCGGTTGCGAGCTGACCATCAAGGAATCCGACGATGACAATTTCTGGGTAGAAGCAAAGAACGTACAGAAGTTCCAGGCGTATGTTGATGGCGAGACGCTTCGCGTGGTGAACACGAGCAAGGAAAAGAGCCTCACTGGCCTCAACATCAAAAACGTGAAGATCACTCTTTACCTACCTACTGACTTTACGTGTGAGAACGCGGAAGTCGAGCTTGGCGCCGGAATCCTTCTATCGGACAGTTTTGTAGCCGAGAAGGCCGAATTCAAGATCGGTGCAGGGGAGTTAAAGCTTGGTTCCATGGATTGTGATGAGATGGAGATCGAGGTTGGCGCAGGCAATGTCGAGATTTCTAATGCGAATGTTGAGAAGCTGAATGTCAAGATCGGTGCAGGCAACATGAGCTTTGAAGGCAGTATTTATAAGGACGCTAAGGTGAAATGTTCCCTTGGTAACATCAATTTGAAGCTGAAAAATGAGTTTGAGGATTTCAATTATAAGGTGGAATGTGCTTTAGGCAATATCAAACTAAATGGCAAGCAATATAGTGGTCTGGCGAAGGAAGAGAAAATTGACAATGGCGCTGACCAAGACATGAAGCTGGAATGTGCTACGGGAAACATTGAAGTAATGTTTGAGTAAATTCAGGGAATAAGAAAAAGCTGGGCTGACCGTTAATGGTCAGCCCATTTTGCGTTTCCAAATGCTACTCGAAGACTATTTGGCTTCTTCCTCGGGGGATACCTGAAGGAAGAGGCCTGATTTTTTCAACGCGGGACGCAGGGCCAGATAGAAAATGGTCGCTGCGATCACGGCAACGATGGCATTGACAAAGGTCGTCAGGGCTGCCATTTTTGCGAAGACGCTTGCAATTTCCTGGGGAATGCCAAGAATGTAAATCTTGTAAAAATATCCGACCAGGGGATCAGCCACGACATTGAATGCCATGCCGCAGACGCTGGCGAGAATGGTCACGCCCGTCACAAACTTAGCCGTGTGCGCCCTGCTGATTTTGAAAATTTTATGAGCCACAAGACCAACAATGAGACCGATCAAAAGCTTTAGGAGGAAGGTCTTGGGAGCACTGGTGACATAGGCGGTTGTAAGGTCACCAATGGTCATGCCAACGGCCCCGGCAAGGCCGCCGAGGTATCCGCCAAGGAGCAGGGCGCCTAAGACGCAGAAGACGTTTCCAAGGTGGAAGGCCGTCTTTTCCGTGCCTACGGGGATGTCAATTTTGAAAAAGGCAAATCCGACATAGCAAAGGGCCGCCATGAAGCCCGCCATGGCAAGGCGCTTCGTGTCGATGGCCTGTGAGGGATGTACGCCAATCAAGGCATTGTAAAGTCCCTTGATCACGAATACAAGCGTAAGGAAGAGCGCCGTCATGCTAAAGGAATAAGGGCGCTCCAAACGCAGCTTTTCATCACTTAAGGAGCTCGCTGTTTTTTTCAGGTTTTCAAGATTGCCTTCGTCCGTGCCGGCTTCGATTTTGCTGATCTTTGACTTGACGGAGCTAAGCTCAGATCCAATAACCTTGGACTGCTGATAGGTTCCGCCATGGGTATAAATGGCGAGAATCAGGCTGACGATAAAAAGTACGCCGCTGACGAAGAGTAAGCGCCAGCCCTTTACTCTGGCGGTTTTGGTTTCTGCTTGTTGTTTGCTCATGTGATTACCTTCTTTCTGACAATGCAAGATGTCGATTATTTTTTGTTTGTTTAGATGTATGCTATGTTTCGTGCTTTTGTGGTTTGTCGTATAGTTCCTGCTAAGGATGTCTTAACATTCTGTCATTTCTGCGCCGAAATTTGTTCAATTCTCTTCATAAGATACGGTAGTTCTAATTCGAAATTCACCGCGTAATTCACGCGATTTGGATCCTCATAGGTATTCTTGATACAGGCCGTGACATAATCTGCAGCGAGCTTCAAGGCATCAAAGGAAGTAAGGCCCCTGGAGATGGCACCCGTAAAGGTGCTGGCAAAAATGTCGCCGGTGCCATGCGACTTAAACGGAACCTTAGGGTTGCCGTATTCGAAAAATTCACCCGTTTCCACGTTCAATCCCATAAAGCCGAAGGTGCCATCCGAAAGGGTCACGCCCGTGATGACAACGAGCCTTGCACCGAGCTTCGCAAGTCCCTTTAGGAGCTTTTTCGTGACATCGGGTGCCGCATCCTCTCCGGGATAGGGCACGCCCAGCATCAGGGCTGCCTCGGAAAGGTTTGGCAGGATGACGTCTGCCTCGCCGCAAAGACTTGCCATTTTCTCAGGGAAATGCTCATCAAAGCCGGCATACAGCTTTCCATTGTCCGCCATGACGGGGTCAATGATGGCAATGGTTTCGGATGCCTTGAAATCCTTTAAGTAGTCCTTGACGATGGAAATTTGACGCTCGCTCCCTAAGTATCCGGTATAAATGGCACTGAATTGAAATCCTTCTTTTTTCCAATGCTCCCTGATGGGTTCAAGGTCTTCCGTCAAGTCCCGAAACGTAAAGCCCTGGAACTGTGTATGGGTAGAAAGCACTGCCGTAGGAACGATGGCGGTCTCTAGTCCAAAGGAAGAGATAATGGGGAGAGCCACCGTCAGGGAGCATTTTCCGATACAGGAAATATCTTGTATGGTCATGATTCGCTTCATGCTTGTTCTTCTCCTTGTCTCGTTTTGCAGAACTACAAAAGCTTTAGTTGTTTCCACATTTTGCTGCATTAACGCTTTCGCGTGTCAAAGTTCATGTTGCAAGGATAAAACAAAAGTGGTATTATTGATAGTACCATATTACAACAAAATTATAAGACCAGATACAATATAAAATTTTCGGAGATGCTGCATTGGGGGGAGTACGGCATATGATGAATGGCGAATGCAGGGGGACATGATCCATGTTAGTCTATGATTTGGAAAAACGCGGGCAGACGCCCTTATATGAATATTTGTATGCCTGCATCAGGGATGACATTTTGCAGGGGGTTCTTCAGGCAGGAGAAAAGCTGCCGTCAAAGAGGACGATGGCGAAGGATCACGGCATCGCCCTGATCACGGTAGAGAATGCTTATGCACAGCTGATCATTGAGGGCTATGTTACGGCGAAAGAAAAGAGCGGCTATTTTGTGAATGCGGACGTGGCGCAGCTGCATGGATGGGCGGGAGATGATTCGGCTGGGGCTTCCGTGAGGAACGAGGAGATCATGCACCCACAAAGAAAGGGCAAGGGGGAAGAAGCGGAGGGGCATGCCAGACAAAGAAAAATTACGCGGGAAACGTCCCACGATTGCAGGTTAAATCAAGAGGCGATCTCAAAGGAGAGGACGGGAGACGACCTTGTGGATTTTTCTTCGAGCAGGTTAAAGCGAGATGCCTTTCCCTTTGCCACCTGGACAAAGCTGATGCGGCGTGTCTTGGATGACCGCGAGGAGGCTTTTTTGGAGAAGCCGGAGAGCAGGGGCGTGCCGGAGCTTCGCGAGGCAATTGCAAAATATCTGCGAAAGGCAAAGGGACTTAACGTCACGGCAGATCGCATCTTTGTAGGACCCGGAACGGAGTACCTGCATCACCTGATTTTGCAGCTTGTTGGTTCCAGCCGCATTGTTGCGGTGGAGGATCCCGGCTATAAAAAGGTGGGGCAGATCTATGAGAGTCATGGGCTGAAATGCCTTCATGTCCCCGTGGATGAAAGTGGTTTGATCGTTGACAGGCTTTGGAACAGCAATGCGAAGCTGGTGCATCTCTCACCGTCGCATCACTTTCCAACGGGCTGCGTCATGCCGATTGGGCGGCGCAGGGCGCTGCTCGATTGGGCGAGAACGCAGGGAGCTTATCTTTTGGAGGACGATTACGACAGCGAGTTTCGCTTTGACGGAAAACCCGTGCCAACGCTGGCGAGCCTCGATGACGAGACGGTGATTTACTTAAATACCTTTACGAAGACCCTGGCGCCGTCCATCCGCATTGCCTACATGGTGCTTCCTGAAAAACTCAAGGAGCAATATGAGGAAAAACTCTCGTTTTACTCGGGCTCCGTCTCCTCCTTCGAGCAGTATACGCTCGCGGCATTTATTGGAGAAGGGTATTATGAGCGCCACGTCAATCGAATGCGAAATTACTACCGGCAGCAGCGGATGAAGATTTTGCATGCGCTGGAGGAATCTTCCTTGGGAAGCATGGTCAGCGTGGAGGAACACAGCGCGGGATTGCATTTTATTCTTAAGGTACGTGGAATCAAGGAGGATGACGCATGGCTGAAGGAGCTCGAGGGAAAAAGGATTCGCCTGCAGTCAGTAGCATCGTATTGCTACGGCGGTCAGGCACGCTATCGTCATCAATTTGTGATTTATTATTCTGACTTGGAGGAGCGTAACTTAAGAGAGGCATTCGAAATCATGGCAGAGACCATAATAGGGTCAGGTCAGACGGTACTCTAGGCTGGTGGAGCGGATAGGGCAATGGGAATGTACGGAAAGAATGAGGGCGTGAGAATGTACGGGAAGGATGGGGAGTCATGGGATTATGATAGGATTAGGGAGCAATGGAAGTGTATGAGATGATTTGGAAAGCTTCGGTGAAGGGTTAGGGAGAATACGGAGTGCTGGGGAGGAAAGATGTGATGTGGAAGAAAGATAGGATGGAGTTTCGCAAAAAAATAATGATTGGCAGCAGGCCAGTCGTGATATCTATCGTAATCTATACAATGGTTTGTTTGGTGACGGTTCTGTCCGCGTGGGCCATTGACCTGCACCGTTATGACCTTGGACAGACAATCTCTGCGTATGTAGGATATCGAAGATGGACTGCCGTGCTTTATTTCGTCTGCATCACCATCATGCTGGTGCTTCTCTGGACTTACGTGCATCGTCTAACCATACCGCTGCCAAAGAAACTGGTCTATTATGTTGTCTTTTTCAGCGTTTGGGGATGTGCCATTTTCCCTTCCAACAGGGAGTGGAGCCGGACAATATCAAACATACATCTAAGGTGTGCCTACACCTTTATGTTCTTGGCATCGTTTTCCTTCCTGCTGACGGCTCTTTGGGCAAAGAGAAAGGCACAAAGGATATTTGCCCTTGCTGTTTTTGTCTATGCCATCTTTTTCATTCTGGCGCTTCTGGTCATGAAATGGCGCTGGTTTACCGGTACGATTTTCTTCTGGGAAAACCTTTGCATTTATCTTGTTTTGATCGAGCTATTCCTTGAGAGAGCAAGTGATCAAAAAAGTCATGATTCAGAACGCCATCGGTAATATTTGTAAGAGGGCTGCAACATTTTTGCTCATGTAGCAGTTACTTTGTCATCTACGAAATTTATGGCAATTATATACTCGTAAACCATGATTTTCGTGCATGGATTTGATGGGTGAAAAGTTATTGTCAAAATAATACAAAAAAAAGAGGGAAATGGCAGAAAAATACATTGAAACTTTTGCCATTTCCCTTTAATATGGTATTAGATGGCATGAGTGCTCATGCCTGCTAATGATGCTAAAAAAGAAAATGCAGGAGGTTACGAATATGCAATATGGCTACTTTGATGAGGTGAACAAGGAATATGTCATCACCAAACCGAATACCCCGGCTCCTTGGGCGAATTACCTGGGATCTCCGGCGTATGGCGCAATTATTTCTAACAACGCGGGCGGCTACAGCTTTGTAAAGAGCGGCGCAAACGGAAGAATCATCCGCTATCATTTCAACAGTGATGATACGCCCGGAAGATATGTTTATCTTCGTGATGATGACACCAAGGATTTCTGGTCTGCAACCTGGCAGCCCGTTGGCAAGGACTTGAATGACTATAAGAGCGAGTGCCATCACGGTACGGCCTACTCCAACATGATTGCTGAGTATTCCGGTATTCATTCCGAGGTTCTTTACTACGTTCCCCTTGGCAAGACTTACGAGGTATGGGCCGCAACGGTGACAAACAAGAGCGCAAAGGCAAGAACCATTTCCGTATTCGGTTATGCGGAGTTCACTAATGACAGCAACTACGAGCAGGATCAGGTAAACCTGCAGTATACGCAGTTCATCACCAGAACGTTCTTCGAGAACAACAAGATTTATCAGACCATCAACGCCAACACCGGAAAGGATGAGACTGGCTCGAACCATAGGGAGCGTTTCTTCGGAATGGCAGGACAGAAGGTCGTTTCCTTTAATGGTGACAAGCAGGCCTTCCTAGGAGATTATCATTCCTATGGCAATCCCATTGCCGTTGTGAATGGCGCATGTGACAATGTTCTGAACTATAACTCGAACGGCTGCGGCGCACTGCATACGCAGATCACCTTAGAGCCCGGAGAGACGAAGCAGGTTGCTTTCCTTCTTGGACAGGCTGAGCCTTGGGTGGCTGACGAAATCCTTGCAGGCTACAAGGATCTTTCCGTTGTGGAGAAGGAGAAGCAGGAGCTCATCACCTATTGGCACAGTAAGCTTTTGAACTTCCAGGTAAATACTCCCGATCCCGCATTTAATAGCATGATCAACACCTGGAACGCATATCAGTGCTTTATCACCTTTACCTGGTCGAGAGCAGCTTCCTTTAGCTACTGCGGACAGCGTAATGGTTATGGTTATCGCGATACCGTACAGGACATTCAGGGAATTATTCACCTGGATCCTGAGATGGCTGAAAAGCAGATCACCTTCATGCTTTCCGCACAGGTTGACAATGGTGGCGGTTTGCCTTTGGTAAAATATGATCACAATCCCGGTCATGAGGATACGCCGGACGACGAGTCCTACGTACGCGCTACCGGACATCCCGCATATCGTGCAGATGATGCGCTGTGGTTGTTCCCGACCGTTTGGAAGTATGTTTCCGAGACAGGCAACAAGGATTACGTGAAGAAGGTGATTCCTTATGCAAATAAGGATGAGGGCACCGTCTATGATCACTTAAAGAGAGCCATCAATTTCTCCATGGAACGACTTGGCGATCACAAGATGCCTGCAGGTCTGCATGCAGACTGGAATGACTGCCTGCGTCTTGGTAAGAAGGGCGAGTCCACCTTCGTTGCTTTGCAGCTCTACTATGCATTCACCGTGATGAAGGGATTTGCAAAGGATTTGGGCGACACGGAATATCTTGCCTATCTTGAAACTACGCAGAAGGAGCTTGGCGAGATCATCAACAAGGAGTGCTGGGAGGATGACAGATTTGTCCGCGGCATCAAGGAGGATGGTCAGGTCATTGGTTCCAAGAAGGATCCCGAAGCAAGCATGTGGCTGAATCCTCAGTCCTGGTCCGTCATCAGCGGCCTTGCTACGAAGGAGCAGGCAGAGAAGGCATTGGAGAGCGTTCATCGCGAGCTGAACACGAAGTACGGTGTTCGCGTGATGGCACCTTCCTACGTGGATCATGCATTTGACGGCGCATTGGCACTTCTCTTCAACCCGTCCACGAAGGAGAACGGCGGTATCTTCTCACAGCCTCAGGGCTGGATCATCCTGGCTGAGTCCTTGATGGGTCACGGCAACAGAGCATTCGAGTACTTTACCGAGAGCTCCCCTGCATCTCAGAATAATGATGCAGACGTACGCCGTCTGGAGCCTTACGTACATGGCCAGTTCACTGAGGCGGACGAGTCTCCTTTCCATGGCAGAAGCCACGTACATTGGCTGACCGGTACGGCGTCCACCTGTATGGTAGGCTGCGTTGAGGGTATCTGCGGTATGAGACCTGACCTGAACGGCCTTTGGGTTTGCCCGACCATTCCTTCAGCCTGGAAGGAAATGACCATGGACAAGAACTTCCGCGGTAAGAAGCTTCACATTACCGTTCGCAACGAGAGCGGAGCAGAGTGCGGCTTTAAGGAATTCTATCTCAACGGAGTAAAGCTGGATCAGCCTTACGTTCCTGCCGCTGACATGAAGGACGAGAACGAAGTGGTAGTAGTGATGTAAAATGGATTGATGCTGCAGAACGAAGTGGTTGATGTGACATAAGCTGGATTCCGCAAAACAAAGTGGCTGTAGAGACGTAAGCTGAATTCTGCAAAACAAAGTGGCTGTAGAGACGTAAGCTGAATTCTGCAGAATGAAGTAATTGCAGAGATGCAAGTTGAATTCTGCGGAATGAAGTAGTTGTGGTAACGCAAGTTAAATTTTGCATAGGGGAGTATGTCGAATGATTTGCTCCCCTATAATTTCTCTTTTTAGATAAAACGATTTACCAGCACCGCTTTCTGCTGTTGCTTTCATAATTGCTGAATTTGGCAGAAGGAAGAAGCTCATAAATACTATCGTTTGCAGGGATCCCTTTTTTTCCAGATTACTGTTTGGCAGGATGGGATGACGTGATAACAAGTAATATTGAAATTTATGTTCTCCCATTGGCTACTTGCTTGAATGCTTGGTGCAGGCAGACTCTAGTTTATAAGAATTAGCGTTAGCCTGAAAAAAACTACCCAGAAAGCTAAAATGACGATTTTGGTAGCTTTTGCAAGGATATCAAAAGGGAAAAAGCTACCAAGAAAGCCAAAATGACGATTTGGGTAGCTTTCGCAAGGATATCAAAAGGGAAAAAGCTACCCAGAAAGCCAAGATGACGATTTTGGTAGCTTTTGCAAGGATATCAAAAGGAAAAAAACTACCCAGAAAGCCAAAATGACGATTTCGGTAGCTTTTGCAAGGATATCAAAAGGGAAAAAACTACCCAGAAAGCCAAGGTGACGATTTAGGTAGCTTTCGCGAGGATATCAAAAGGGAAAAAACTACCCAGAAAGCCAAGATGGAGATTTAGGTAGCTTTCGGCAAGATTTCAAAAGGGAAATGCTTGTCTGAGGGGAAAAGGAGGCAGCCAGACAAACAAGAGAGGCAGAAAAGTTTGCTGATGTTACAAAAGAAGAGGCTAGGTATGCAAAGGGGAAGAGACTGTATGCTTATGAAGCTAAAGAGGAATCTAGGCAAGCAGGAATGGATGATTTCTTGTATTATAAGCAATGACTTAATACAAAACACGTGAAACGAGATACACAAAACAAGAAACATAAAACAAAACACATAAAACAAAACACATGAAACAAAACACATAAAACAAAACACATAAAACAAAACACATGAAACAAGACACATGAAACAAAACACATGAAACAAGACATGTTATTTTAAGTACATCGTATACAAAATTCAATAAATAAACAAAAACACAGGAGGGTTACGGAAATGGCTGAAACTGCAAGAATTACGGTGCATCCATCGTTTAAGATTGGTGAGATCTCACCGAGGCTCTTTAGTACGTTTTTAGAGCCGATTGGGACGATGGTGAACGGCACAATGTACAATCCAAAGCATCCGACGGCGGATGAGCAGGGGTTCCGAACGGACTTCATCAACGGACTGAAGGACACGGGTATGCCCGCGTGCCGTCTGCCCGGCGGTAACTTTGTGTCCGCATGGCAGTGGAAGGATTCCATTGGACCAAAGGAGCAGAGAAAGGTTCACCTCGATCCCGCGTGGTATCAGTTTATTCCGAATGACGTAGGTCACGATGAGTATCTGCAGTGGGCGGAGAAGGTAGGAACCGAGCCACTGTATACGATCAATCTTGGTACCGGAACCTTTCAGGATGCCATGGACATCGTGGAGTACACGAACTTTGAAGGCGGTTCCTACTGGTCCGACCTTCGTAAAAAATATGGCCATGAGAAGCCTTATGGCGTAAAGACCTGGTATCTTGGAAATGAGATGGACGGTCCTTGGCAGCTTGGATCCTGGGACAAGGATCCGAGAGGCTACGGCGTTCGTTGCAACGAGGTTTCCAAGGCAATGAAATGGATTGATGCATCCATTGAAACCGCAGTATGCGCTTCCTCCGCACTGTTTATGGATCATTATCCGACATGGGAGGAAACGGTGCTGCAGGAGTGCTATGAGACCGTGGACTATCTGTCCATGCATCATTATCACAGTGCACCTCCCGGAGACTGGAAGGCACTGCTTGGCGGCTCTGCCTATTATGAGGATTTTATCAATACGGAGATTGCCATGTGCGATCTGGTTGGCGCAAAGTGCCGTTCTCCCAAAAAGATCATGCTCTCCTTTGATGAGTATGGCTGCATGGTTCGTCCGAACAGCCCGCTTCATCCTGGTTACGGTTATCACAATATGGCAAGATCTCATTATCGCTTTGATCCAAAGAGACCTTACCTTCGTCATGATCCCGACAATATGCCGGACAGACAGTTCCCGGGAGGAGACATGCTGCATGCCCTTTCCATGCTGTCCGTTCAGCTCGCTTTCCTGCGTCATGCAGACCGCGTAAAGATCGGTTGTATGACGGGCGGTCTTGGCGCACTTTGCAGCTCGAATCATGATCATGTATGGAGATCCGCCTCCCATTATGCGTTCATGGATATGATCAACTACGCGAAGGGAACCTCCATGCAGACGGACGTGCAGAGCGAAACTTATGACATTCCGGGCTATGCCATTGATGATACCTCACAGTACTATGACAAGGAAGGACTTACCTATGTTGACAGCGCATCCGCTTGGAATCAGGATGAGGAAACTCTGACTATTTTTGTCATTAACAGAAATGCGGAAACGGAATATCCGATTAACGTAGACATTCAAGGATTTATAGGGTATAATTTTGATAAGCATATAGAATTATGCTCAGAGGATTTGGATGCGAAAAACAGCTTTGAGGATCCAGAGCGGATTAAGCCCGTCTTGAAGTCCGAGGGGACGTTTGGAAACGGAATCTATACCGCACAGGTGAAACCATTGTCCTGGAACGTGCTTGTATTCAAAAAGAAAGCATAAGCGACAAAAAGGGCAAGGGGAAAGCTGATCCTCAAACCAAGGGTATTTTTTCGGAGTTGGCGCATGAAGAAAAAGATTGCAGTTTATGCAAATGGTTGGAGCAGCGAAGCGCTCTCACAAGCCATTACAGGGATAAAAAAATATGCAGCGCAGGAAGACTTTGACGTCTTTGTCTTCCTGTGCTTTGCCAATATCAGCGTGCATAAGACATTGATGCAAGGAGAACTCAATGTCTATAAGCTCTGCGATGCGGGGGATTATGACGGCATTATCTCTTTTTCCAACATGATGAATTCTGACGAGACGGCTGTTTCGCTTTGCCGTGAGGCAAAAAAGCGCGGCGTGCCGATTGTCAGCATTGGCATGGACGTGGAAGGAGTTCCAGCGCTTTTTGTTGACGGAAGTACGGGTATGCGTGACCTCGTAACGCATCTTGTGGAGAAGCATGAGGTTCGCAACGTAGTTTATGTCGGCGGCGTGCCTGGGCATTCCGAGAGTGATGCGCGCATGACGATTGTAAAGTCGGTTTTGGAGGAGCATGGATTGACCCTGCCCGAGGATCATATTTGTTATGGCGGGTGGTCTAACAGGCGTACGGTGGAGGCCGTGCATGGCGTCATAGAGAGAATCGGCGGACTTCCTGACGCATTTATTTGCGCAAATGACATTATGGCGCTTGCGGCATCTACGGAGCTGGGGAAAATGGGGTATGAGATTCCTGAGGACGTCATTGTTACGGGCTATGATCATATTTTCAGGGGACAGATTTTTTATCCTGCCCTGACGACCGTGGAGCAGAATTATGATGAGGTTGGTTATCAGTGCTGCCAAATGATTTTTGAGATGCTTCGCGAGGGGAAAACTGCTGAGAAACGCATGATTCCGACCTCCGTAGCCATAGGCGAGAGCTGCGGCTGTGGCAACATGGAGAAGGGTTGGAGAATTCGCAAGGAGTATTGCAAGCATTTATACCAGCAGGATACGGATGCCGCCTTTATGGAACAGACGGAACGCTCCATGCGACAAAAGATTTCAGAAGTAGAGAGCTATGCGGATCTTAAGGTAAGTCTTCGCAGACATTTCTATGAGAATCATATGTTTGAGGGCCCTAATTTGCATTTGGTTCTCAAGACCGAGTATTTTCAGGATCCCATGGCCAGTGAGGAAGAGCTGGATATTCGAAAAAGCAGGAGCAAGCTTGAGGTTATCGTTTCCCTCAAGGAGGGTGAGATTCAAGACATAGAAAAGATTGACAGACATACGCTGATTCCTGGCTATGATAAGCAGGAGGGCGTACAGCACGTATATTATTTCCTGCCGCTCCATTTTTACCAGTATAATTATGGGTATCTGGTGCTGGCAGATGAGCCGTACATTCTACGCGAGGACTTGTTATATTCCTACATGGAAAAGCTGCAGCAGGCATTGAAGCTCCTTCGGACGAACCTGCGATTGGATACGCTGAACCAAAATCTGACAAAGCTCTATGACAAGGATCCGATGACGGGATTGTTTAATCGATTCGGTTACGAAAATAAGGCGATTCCGTTGTATCAGGAGAGCGTTCGAAAGCGCACGACCATGATGGTCATGTTCGTGGACATCAACTTCATGAAGCGCATCAATGACAAGTATGGTCATATTTATGGAGATGCTGCAATCAAGCGTGTTGCCAATTGTATCATGAAGATTATCAAGGAGAATTGGATTGCCATTCGATTCGGCGGGGATGAGTTCCTGATCATTGCTCCGAACTGCGGCGAGAAGGATGCAATAAGGATTCGACAGAGCATTCTGGATGAATTGGAGAAAAAGAATAATGACGGTAAGAGTCCTTTTCAGATTTCGGCGAGCTGCGGCTACGTGATCACGGATCCGGAAAGCGGATTCCCTTTACAGGAATACATACGTGAGGCCGATAATCTTATGTATGAGATCAAACGTGAGGTTCATGCCAGGGAAGGGCTGGAAGGACCATATTAACGATATTTGAGAGGCTAGAACTGGAAGAGTCGCATAAACAACATGAGAAAGGTCAGGTTTGGAAGAATCTGATCAATGTGAATAAGACAGTAAAAAACAATTGGGAAGACGAGTTTACTCGTCTTCCCAAAATATTTCATCCAGGGTTTTTCCAAGAACCTTGCAGATGCTTCTGCAAAGGTTGATGGTGGGGTTGTAATCCCCCTTTTCAATGGCATTGATGGTCTGTCTGGAAACGCCGACCTTGTCTGCCAGATCCTGCTGGGAGTAATCCAAAGCAGCTCTGGCGGATTTTAATTTTAAATTCTTCATAAAGGATCCTCCATTTCCGCGCATAGAAGCGTGCTGCTTAGTTTATTCTTCCTCTTCGTCTGCTTCCTCAATTTCTGCATTCCTTCGGTCCGTCACCAGTTTTTTGAGGAACATGGTGATAAAGATGGAAAGGAAGGCCAGCGTACAGAAAACATTGAGAATGGCTGGTTCAAAGTGATCGTCATGAAACAGGTCTCCGCGAGCATAGTTTAAGATTGCGATCAGCAGGTTTGCAATACCGATTAATAGGAAGGAAATCATGACGGTCGGGGTTTTTTGATTTAATGCAAAATAGGCTTCATGCCAGATGCAATACACGACATAAACGATGATACCTAAGAAAAGTCCCAAGCCAAACAAAAATTCAAAATTCGCGAATCGAATCACTTCGGAAACTTCAAAAAGGAAAAGCATGCCGAAGAAGCAAAGCATGGTAAAGAAGGCGTAGCGGAAGCCACGGCCGCGCTCCAATTCCTGGCGCTCGTCATATTTGGGGCTCGACAGGGAATGATCCTTGGTGAACAACATGATCAAAAGTGCAGTGAGACAGATGCCAAGCAGTATGCCCAAAACCGCTCCTGTTGCATAGCCGATAGAGTAGCTTTCCGCTTCATCAACGGTCAAGGAATATTCCATGGTCCAGTCTCCGTTCTTTTGAAGGTTGGCGAAGGTATCCTTCATGTCATCGGCCCAGGAGGAAACCTGATAGGAACTGCATAAATACTTCCCGGCAAACGCCTCATATTGGGCAAGATTGGTCAGGTAATGATATTCCGTATGATAGTTCCCCGGGGTAAGCACCAGCGTCGTGTCTGCCAAAAGGGCGGTGCCCGCAGTCGCAAAAATTTCTTTGTTGGATTCGTCAAAGAGGACGATGGCAGTGACGAAGCCTAAATCGCTGGGTAGAAATGTATCCAGATCCTTTTGCGTTTTACCGGCAGGAAGCCAACCATAGGAGTAGTAATAAGTGCCGCCCGTTTTGATAGTAAAATCCACTTTGCTTATGCCAGGGTCTGCCATGCCGTTCATTACGGTGACGGCCTTAGACCACTTAGAACTCCAGCTGTCGTCCTCCTGATCCAGCTTGTGCAGGATCGCAGTACTGATTCCAAGTAATGCAATGATGGCAAACAGGAGGGACACAAAAACGAATATTTTTTTCTGACGATTCTTTTTCATATCATTTCACCCCTTCGAAATAAGCTTGAAGCGCTATGCGAGGAACTTTGGCAGGTAATTGATGAGAAATAATCCAAGGGCACTTACAACGTAAATCCACATATAGGCATTTCCGAAGAATGCGGAAAGAGCCTCGCGCTTTGTCAGTTCATTTTCCTGCCTCAGCAGGCGGAACTTCTTTGAGGCAAAGAAGACGATAAAGATCACGAATCCAATGAAAACGGCTGCGTAAAGCGTAATGTTCCATATCGTATTCAGCGCAAAGATCAGCTTTGCTTCCGGATTTTCTTCCATGATGCCGATGAGAACGTTCATGTCGGTTGAACCCATGGGATTGATCTGGGCCGTTTGCTGAGCCAGGAACACCGTAATGACGGAGGTGCTTAAGTTCATGATCATGTGCAGGAAAATGGGATATTTTATGCTGCCGGTACGAACATAGATAAAGGCAAAAAGCATTCCGACAAAGGTGGTAAAGAAAAACTGCATAAAGTTGCCATGGAATAAACCAAAGCAAAGGCCCGAGGTAAAGATGGCAATGAATTCACCGTGTCGCAGCAGACGGTCAATCATGAATTTGCGGAAGATGAATTCCTCACAGATTGGAGCCAAAATGCCAACGGAGAGAATGCGCAAGGGCCAGTCAGAGGATAACATCAGGTCTCCGAGGGCAACGGAGTTGGAAACTCCAAAGGGCAGGGTGACGAGGTTATGAAAGAGTAAACCAAGGATCGTACCCGCGCCTGTTAGGCCTGCCATCATCAGCACGCAGAGCAGGAATCTGCCAAGACCAAGGGTATGCTTCTCAGGAGGGTTCTTGGGCATTTTTTTCATCATGAGCGCGAGCATGGTAAGTCCTATCACGTCGACTGGGATGATGATTTCCAAAAACTGGAGGTTTGTTCCCAGGGCGGTGAACAAGGAAGGGGCAAGCGAACTGATCAGGACGGACATTAGCAGCTGACAGATGACGACTCCCAAAGAGAATAAAGAGTAGCGGATCCCAATATGAGACAAGGTAGCCTTGGCATCCTCCTCAGGTGCAGGCACGTCCTTCGCAGTCAGTGCGAAGAGCAAAATCGTAAGAACAATGCCAAACACCAGCGTCAACAGGGACAGAGAAACAGGGGCGGAAACGATCTCATAAACATGTAAGGAAAGCTTGGCATCCCAGGTTCCTGTCTTGGTAAAGGAAGGGAAGTTGAGATCTTCAATGAAGCCATCGACGTCATCAAAGAGAGAATACATATCATTAAAATCTCTGAGATCCTTTTCGTTGGAAAAATAATGGAGCTCCAACATGCATTTCCCTTCAGGAAGCTCGACCTGATTAGCAAATCCGGTGATGGAGAACGCTCCGAAATAGAAAGCATTTTTCCCAGTTTGATCCTTTACGATGAGAGCGGTATAGAATCCAGGCTCTTCCGTGACATAATCAATATCGAAGCGATAAGCCCCTTTTTTCGGCACGGTGAATTCCACGATGTTTTCCGACTCAGAGAGTACGCCGTCATTGACGGCCACCTGAAAGGTCGGGGTACTTTCCGTAATCAGGTCTCCCTTTTTCCCAGGGGAGGCAAGGAACAATACTACCATCACAAAAAACGGCAGAATGGACAATAACAAAACGGCACACAATGCTTTTTTTACGTTCATCATTTTATTACCCTTTCATAAATTCATGTTAGATTGCCATGTTTGATTGTATCTTAGCATTCTTGCGACATATTGTCAAGTATATTTTACATTATGTCCAACAAAAATTTGCAGAAAGTTCAAAAGCTGAAAATTTTTACCTAGAGTAGGATTTGCAGGCCGGCAAGGGCGTGGAGGGCGAAGAGAAACCATGCGATGCCGAGAAGAATTCGCCTTGAGAGGGTGGCAGCGCGGTGGCTCTCGAGGGATAAAAGACGCAGCGTGCTTACCGTAAAGAGAAGCAGCATGGCAGACATGAGCGGCCAAATGAAGTCAAAGTGCAAAAGCTTTGGCCCGCTTTCTCCTAAGAAGGCAGCCTCTAAGAAGCTGATCAAAAGGCATGCGAGAGAGAGCCTTCCGGCTTCAGAGGTAAGGAAGCTGGCAGGATCCAACAAAATCATAAACAGGGGGAAAGCGAGGCTAAGTGCGAGTGCTAACACAACATTCTGGGAGTAGACGCACCAAACCTCCAAGAATTTTGTGATCGTAAGGGATCCCCCATCTCCGTAGCTTCCGCCAAACAGGAAGTAGGCAGCAAATTGCAGGAAAATATAGAGGAGCGTCGGAAGGGCACAGAGCAGCATGAACAGGCAATGTTGGAAATAGGGCTTAGCGGTGCCGTTTTTCCGAAAGATACGGAAAATCCATTCCGCGAGCATGGTGAAGGCAACTGCAGGAATCAGCATCTCTGCAAAGGTCGGCTTTGCCATGGCGGAAAAGAACAGGAGAATGCCAAGGAGCACATAATGCTTTGTCAGCCCCTCCTCCACGCGGAAAAAGTATCCGCGATAGTTTTCATTTTTCTGTCTTCCAAAGATATCACAAATTAGGAAAAAGCACAGAATGGAGAAGCCCCTGGCACACATGTAGGTCGGATTGTACAGGGGATTCATGGAATAAGGCGCGGCATCCATCCAATAGCCATTTAAGGGTTGAACGATACAGAGACAGAAGGCGAGCGCCATGTTCTTAAAGGAACCGTTCTCAAGCTTTGCCGTCACGGAAAAACGCTGCAAGATCCAATAGAATGCCAAATAGGAGAACATGGCGAATAGAATGGCGGCATAGGCCGCGGAAACGTCTAAGGGGATGAGCGCAAGCTTATAAAAAAACAGCGTGACCGCGTGATAGGCGCAGTAGGGCACCATCTTCCATGCATCAAGCAACGTATCACGCTTTAGAAAGTTTGGCAGGTATACATATACGTGACCATTATAATCAGAGAATTGGTAGGCAAGCTCCTTCATGACAAAAACATAGGTCAGGTGAGCAAGCACCGTGAGAAACAATATAAGGAAAAAGACGTCCGTTTTTTCTTTCTTCATGTCAAACACTCCTGCATTCATTTTGATGCGGTAATGATAGTTTTTGGGCTAATTCGTATTGCTTTGCGGCGAGTTGACTTGTTTCTCTCCGAAAAGGTTTTTTCGGTAGGAAGCAAAGCAGGCGACGAGAAAGAGGCAAACCAGAATCCTTGTCAATAAGTAATGGCTAAACATGCCTGCAATTTGCGCCGTGAGGGGATCACTGAGGATCAAATAGGGATCCTCGGGCGTGGTTCCGACATAGGCCTTGGCCCGTGCGTTTACGAGACTGATGGAGCTGATGCCGTTTTGTGTCTTGAGATTTTCGGGGGCAAGGAAGACGCAGGGATGGTAACGATGCTTTACCACGCCGGCGCTGCTGACCGTGACGTCCTTGATGCCAACGACCTGCTCCGTGTTTGGAAAGTCAATCCGAAGCCCCGTAAGATGTCCTTGCAAGGAGGAAGCAAGACGGAAGGTAACGATGCCCTTTTCCGCGTCGACCGTCGCCGTAAGCATTTGATCGCCCTGAAAGCCTTGACCATCTGTCTCATAATAGAGATAAAAGGTGTCCGTACTGATTGGATATTCCTCATCCAACACAAGACGAAGACTAAGGTCTGAGGCTGGAAAGGGAAGAATGATAAAAAGGATCATGCAAAGTAGCGCAATCCCATATAAAATCCACTTTTTCTTCATGAAAAGCTCCTTTAATCCATGGGAAATCGTGTTTCCCACATAACAAGAAAATTATAATGGAAAAATAATTTAATTGCAACCGAAAATGGCACTTGTCAGCCCTAGATATTCTATTGTATAATTAATCGGGCAATCATGAAATGATTTCCGATCCCAAAGCGAATGCGAGACCGTGTCGTATGGTACGCCGCAGGTTTTGGGAGGACTGCATGAAATGCAGAGCTTTAGTTGATTAATTAGGGGAGAAAAAAGCATGAGAAGAGTTGGTACGGTTTCAAGAGGAATTCGTGGTCCCATCATCCGTGAGGGGGACAATTTGGTGGAGATCACCGTTGACAGCGTGTTGGAGGCAGCAAAGGAAGAGGGCTTTGAGCTTCGTGACAGGGACGTAATTGCAGTGACGGAGTCGATTGTTGCTAGAGCGCAGGGAAACTATGTGACGGTGCAGGACATCGCACAGGACGTTCGCGCAAAGCTTGGCGGCGGCACGGTGGGAGTTATTTTCCCCATTCTTTCCAGAAACCGTTTTGCCATTAACCTCAAGGGAATTGCCATGGGGTGTAAGAAGGTCGTTTTGATGCTGAGCTATCCTTCTGATGAGGTGGGCAATGCATTGCTGACCTATGATCAGCTTGATGAGGCAGGAATTAATCCTTATTCCGACGTACTGACGCTGGAGAAATATCGCGAGCTGTTTGGCGAGAATAAGCATGAGTTTACCGGAGTGGATTACGTGCAGTACTATTCCGACATCATTACGGAGGCTGGTGCTGAGGTAGAAGTGATTTTCGCAAATCAGGCGAAGACCATTTTGAACTATACGGACTGCGTTTTGACCTGTGACATTCATACGAGAAAACGCACCAAGAGAATCCTAAAGGAGGCCGGAGCTAAGATTGTCTGCGGACTGGATGATATTTGTACGGCACCCATCGGCGGCAGCGGATATAATTCCAGCTATGGCCTGCTCGGCTCCAATAAGTCCACGGAGACAAAGATTAAGCTCTTCCCTCAGGACTGCAAGCAGCTGGTGCTCGACATTCAGGAGCAGATCCTTGCTGCAACCGGAAAGAATGTTGAGGTTATGGTTTATGGAGACGGCGCATTTAAGGATCCTCAGGGAAAGATCTGGGAGCTTGCAGATCCGGTGGTATCTCCTGCATTTACCGATGGCCTTGTAGGAACACCGAATGAGCTGAAGCTGAAGTATTTGGCAGACAATGATTATGCGAACCTGAGCGGTGAGGCACTTCGCCAGGCAATTTCCGACAGCATTCGCGCTAAGAGCGGCAACCTTAAGGGCAACATGGCATCTCAGGGAACGACTCCCAGACAGCTTACTGACTTGATCGGATCCCTGTGTGACCTGACCTCAGGCTCCGGAGACAAGGGAACGCCTATCATCCTGATTCAGGGATACTTCGATAACTATACAAACGAATAAAAAGAAAAACATCAACATAAATTGCGAAGGCGCGGGTCAACTGATCCGCGCCTTATTGTGTAGCGAGGAAGGAACCCAAGCACCTGCGAAGCAGGTATTTGGGTTCACCCGAGCGTGCACGAAATAAAACCGAGAGCTGCGAAGCAGCGATGGATGCCGAAGGCAGCCAGGTTTTATGAGTGAAGAGGAAGGAACCCAAGCACCTGCGAAGCAGGTATTTGGGTTCACCCGAGCGTGCACGAAATAAAACCGGGAGCTGCGAAGCAAGATGAAACGTTTTATGGATCCATGGAAAACATCATGGAAAAAGTATGTAAAAATGCCTAAAACCTTGTAAAAATTTCTGCGATACAGTAAAAATACCTTTTTTTCGACAGTAAGAGATGTTTTTACAAAAAACGGTATAATTGTTTAAAGTGTACAAAGCAGATCCATTTAAAATGTCAAATAATTATGAAGTATGGAAAAAAACGAGAAAAATGATTGACCATACGGCTTGAATGTTGTATTCTGTTACATAGAAATGTAAAACGATTTACGGGATTTATTTGAACGAAGTCAGAACATAATGAATAAAGAGGGGAGTTTGTAAAAGTAATTTTGCGAACTCCCTCTTTTCCTAAAAGGTTAAGGGAGACGGAAAAATGGAACTTTTTGCTGAAATGAAGCTCTTGGGAGACGGGTACGCAGGAGGATTTTCCTGCGGCATGACCATGCACGCGAGCCAGACCATGAACCGATTTGCGCTGAAAGAAGGAAACGGTGAACTGGAAGAAGGGGACATGCGCTATGAGACACCGGAAGGCATTCGCATGATAATGCATAAGAGAAGGGACGGCGAAGCCCTTCGCGTCAAAACCATCGTGGAAAATGGCAGCGATAGCGAGGTGACGCTGGAGATGCTGACTAGCTTTGGCCTAAAGAGCGTACCGACGGATCAGGTATATCGCATGCAGTCCTTCTGGAGCGCTGAGGGGAAGCTTAGGCGGGAGAGCATTCAGGAGCTGCATTTGGAACCGTCATGGAACCGCTGCGGTCTTCGCTGTGAGAAATTTGGTAATGTCGGTTCCATGCCCGTCAGAAAGTATTTTCCCTTCCTCGCCGCAGAGGATCAAAAGACGGGACAATTCCTTGGAATACAGTTATACCATGCCTCCAGCTGGCAGATGGAGCTGCTCTGCAGGGAGGATGACACGCTGACGATCATCGGCGGTCAGGCTGACCGGGATTTTGGACAGTGGATGAAGACCTTAAAGCCAGGAGAGAGCTTTGAGGCACCTGAGGCCGTGATTGCAACGGGCACTTCGCTTTTGGAAACCTGTGACCGTCTGGTAAAGGCGCAGCATCCTGCCATTTCACCGCAGGACGAAGGTATGGACATTTTGTTTAATGAGTATTGCACGACTTGGGGAAATCCCTCGTTTGAGAACGTGAAAAGAATTTGTGACAAGCTTCAGGGCAAGGGGATCAAATTCCTTGTCATCGATTCCGGATGGTATGGATCAGATGCCTGGTGGGAATGTGTTGGCGACTGGGAGGTCAATGAAAAGCGGTTCCCTGGCGGCATGAAGCCCATTGCAGACTATATCAGGTCTCAGGGCATGATTCCCGGGCTTTGGTATGAGATGGAGGCCGTGGCCTCCGGCAGTAAGTATTACAATGATGCGACGCATCTTATCAGGAAGGATGGCGTGCCCCTGACCATTGGCGGACGGCGGTTCTGGGACATGGAGGATCCGTGGGTTGTTGCGTATCTTAGTAAAAAGGTTATCGGCATCTTAAAGGATGCAGGTTTTGGTTATTTGAAGGTAGACTATAATGATACCCTGGGAATGGGATGTGACGGCGCAGAGAGCTTGGGAGAGGGCCTTCGCAGGAAAATTGTGGCGTCCCAGGGGTTCTTTGAAAAGATTCGGGAGGAAATTCCTGGCATCGTCATTGAAAACTGTTCAAGCGGAGGACACAGGCTGGAGCCTTCCATGATGCAGCTTTGCAGTCAGGCAAGCTTTTCCGATGCTCATGAAATTGTTTCCATTCCGCTGATTGCGGCAAACGTGCAAAGAGTGATTCGGCCAGAGCAGAGTCAGATCTGGGCCGTGCTTCGCGCAAAGGATTTCAAGGAAAGAATCGAGTACTCACTGATCGCAACGCTGTTTGGGCGCATGTGCCTGTCGGGTGACATCTATGACCTCTCCGACCGGCAGTGGGCATTGGTCGAGGAGGGGATGGAGTTTTATCGAAAGGCTGCTGACGTCATTCAGAAGGGCACGACGATTCAGCATATCTATGAAGAGACGGGGTATAATCATCCACAAGGGCAGCAGCTTTCAGTGCGTGAGTGGAAGGGAAAGCGCTTGGCTATTTTGCATCGCTTTGAACATTCCAGAAAGCTTATGCCAGAGTTCCCTGAAGGAAGCAAAATCCTTGCAGAATATGGATCAGGAGAGCAGGACTTTAGTGCAAAGGCATGGCTTTATGAAGTGAATAAATAAGCGGAATGAAGCGATGTCCCCCGATGAAAATTATGACGATGAATTTACGGCAGAATTTTCATCGCTTAAATGGGGACAGAGCGAATGAAGCATGTGTCCGCGAAGCGGACTTTAAAAAGGAGAGAGTAAATGGTCACGGTAAAGGAATTGGCGAAGATGTGTAACGTATCGCCAAGTACGGTTTCAAATATATTGAACGGAAAGCCAAACGTCAGCGAAAAGACTCGCCAGAGAGTTTGGCAGGCTGTCAAGGAGACGGGATATCAGCCCAACTATTATGCGGCGAACATGAGAAAACAAAGCACCCGGACAATCAGCATCATTGCGGAGGATCTGGGTCAGTTCAGCACGACGCCCATCCTTGAGGCCGCCATGGCTTGCTGTGAGGAGCATGAGTACAGGACGGTTATCATGAATCTGCGCCTTTATGATAAGTGGCGTGACACATGGTATTATGATGAGAAGAAGCTTCAGAGCACGCTTAGTCCCGTGTTGAACGAAATTCAGTCCATCAAGGTCGACGGGATGATTTATATCGCGGGACATTGCCGTGTCATTAAATGCTTTCCGGAGAACTTTCACCTTCCCACAGTCATTGCATATGCAACGGTAGAAAATGATCGGTTTCCGTCCATCGTGCTGAACGATGAAAAGGGCGGATATGACATGATCAAGTATTTGACGAGCATGGGGCATCGCAGGATTGGCATCATTGCGGGTGCGGCAGACAATACACATACAAAGGAACGTCTTTTAGGATGTCAAAGGGCTCTTTTCGAGGAAGCCATCCCGTATAATCCCAAGTGGACGGTGTATGGTGACTGGGATAAGGAATCAGGCTATCGTAGTGCCAAGAAGCTAGCCAATCAGAAGCTGACCGCCATTTATTGCATGAACGATCTGATGGCCGGAGGCGTGTACGATTATGCGCGGGAGCAAGGAATTGTCATTGGGAAGGATCTCTCCCTTGTTGGCTATGATAACCGCCAGATCGCAGATTATTTGTACCCTGGCATTACGACAAATGAGCTTCCGCTAAAGGAAATCGGAATTGCTGCAGCGAGCAAGCTGATCAGCATGATCGGAGGAGAGGATCAGCAGCTTGCCCATGAACCGATCCGAATGGACGGCAGGATGATTATCCGCAATTCCGTGGCAAAGCTGAATTAAGACCGTTTGTTCTGATGCGCCAGACAAAATGGAATCTAGGGGGGGCAATCTGGAAAAGCTGGTCTGTGAGGTTGACAAAAGTATTCGGCTAAACTATAATCACTTTGTTTTGGGGAGAAGATGTTTAGACGAAAGGAAACGAAGATGAAGAAAAAGATTTTACTTGCAATGGTAGCTGCAGTTTTAGCCATGGGCGGATGCGGCGGATCTGGCGTGGAAAGCCAGCCTACGGTAGAGAGCATGGCAATTACGGCAACGGACAAGAGCGAGGCGGACGCTGCAAATGACGGAACACAGGCGCAGAGCAACACGGATGCACAGGACAATGCAGAAGGAAATTCTTACGAGGCGCAGATCAAAGCGGAGATCGCGCAGATTGCGAGTGGTGCAGGTTCTCTTTCTAAGGAGCTTGTCAGCGTCAACGATTTGTTTGCCAAGTATGATGACATGAAAGTTAACGCACAGGATCAGGTGACCGCGAATTCATTAAGCAAGAATGGGACGCAGGTTTGGAAGGAAGAGGTTGCAAGCCTTCTTGAAAGAATCAAAGATAAGAACGCATCATCCTACGGCGAGATTTCTGCGGAATATGAAAAGTGGGAAAGCCACGTGCCTTTCATGGTAGAAAAGATGAGCGAAACATACAAGGATGGTTCCATTTATCCTTCCATATATGCTTACAACGAGGCAATGCGCTACAAGAGAGAGGCTTACGTTTTGGCTAGTACTCTTGCGGACATGATGAGTGAAGTGGACTTTGTGTATCCGGATTCCACGCGCTGCGGATTTTACGGTGATTACGAGGGAAGCAGCTACCTGACGATCACGGAGGGCATGGAGAACGGCTCTTACAATATCGTGATCCACATTGATGACACGAAGGAACTCCACGGTTATGGCGAGGTAGAAGATGCACCCGACAACGACACTTATCTGCTCTTTACCAGTGATGACGGCACCGTAAAGGGTTATGTCAGCCACTCCAGCTTGGAGGCTAGCTTTTACGTGACCGAAACGGACTATTCCGTTGTAGGACCGGAGGGCGCTTATAGCTTCTCGTTTAAGTATTAATTTGTATGACTGAAAAATTGACAAGCGAAGGATTGTAGGAAACAGCCACTGTTTTGGGGGGATGTGTCACGAATATGTGAAGCATCCCCCTTTTTGATTTCATATAACATTTGCAAAATCGGGGTACTTTTATGATACCTTATTGTGTACAGGGAATCTACCAGAAATGTTGCCATAAAAAGCGAAATGTGGTATCATGGGTGTTGTGGTTACAAATCGAAATGTGATATTGTGAATGCTGTGATCGGAGAGCGAAAAGGGAAGCTTGGCATAGAAAAAATACAAAGGAAGAGGGGAAGTATCATGATACATGGAAAGAAAATGCATGTCAAAAAGGGACTTGTCGCATTGACCGTAATGATGATGGTTTTGTTGCTTCAGGGAACTGCGGTATTTGCCGCTAATGGCGCGAAGCTGTCGAATGACGGTACGGAGGTGATGCCTGTTGAACATTATCCCATAACGCTGGACAAAACGGTTGGTACAACAACAAGAGATCATCTTGGCAGCTATGACGAGGCACTTCGAAATGTCTATACGTTTTTAGATGCACAGAAGCAGCTGAACGTGGCAAGCTTCTCGGGAAGTGAACTTACCGTACAGGTATATGATTCGTCCTTCCAAGTGAAAAAGACATTTTCGATCACGCCGAGATATGCAAGGTTTGGTGGAATCATCTGTGATGCAAACGGAAATTATTATGTTGTTTGGGCACAGTATGATGATGATCAGACGAACTGCGTCACCATGTGTATTGCCAAATATAACTCTTCAGGCGCCTTCGTAAAGGAACTATTGCTGAAGGGCGAGGATACCCCCGCAAGCGGCTTGTCCAACTCAGGAACCAGATATCCGTTCCAGTTTGGAAATACTTCCATGGCAATTCAAAAGGGAACGTTGGCCGTGCATTACGCACGAGTCATGTACAATGGGCATCAATCCAACATGATCATTTACGTGGATTGCGATACCATGGCAAGAAAGACTGGCACAACTTGTTATATCAGTCATTCCTTTGACCAGCGTGCCTATGCTACCGCTGATGGCAACAGCTTTCTTTTCTTAAATCAAGGAGATGCATATTACAGAGGATTTAAGATCTCTCAGGTGAATGCCTCCACTCTGAATTCCGCAGGAGATTTTTACAACTTCCATTTTAGGGAAGGTACGGTCAGGTATCAGGAGGTCTTTGCACAGATGGGAGGCGTTGCAGAGGTCAATGCAGGATATGTCTTTTTGGGATCTTCCGAACGTGCGCTGGATCATGTTGACAATTCCTCCGCAGGCAATGGCGGTAAGGCAATTGATGCCAGAGATTTGTTTCTTCAGGTGTTGAAAAAGGATTTTAAGAATTATTCCGGTGCCAATAAATTTGCCCTTGCCGGTGAGACAAGGGCTGCCAAGCCGAGTACCTTGTCCACGGCGCCGCATTATTTTGTTTCGAGTGACGTGGATTATGGCGTAAACTGGCTAACGAATTATGACGCGGATTATTATGCTTCGAACCCCAAGGTAGTTGCTATCGGCAATGAACAGTTTGCCATCATGTGGGAGAAGAGATCCTATTCCAGCAGTAACATCACGACCTATTATGCGGTGATGGACGCAAACGGTAACGTGGTCAAGGATACGATGATCCTGCAGGATTGTCTGCTTGCCGCGGACACGGATCCCGTCTTCTTAAACGGAAAGATCTACTGGACGACAAAGGATAAATATGGCTTTAGGATCAATGTTCTTAATGTTAATAGCCAACCAATCGCTTATCATGACCATGAGTTTGAGGAGGCATCGAGAAGCGGGAACAATGTTACACTGAGATGCAAAATATGCGGAACAACAAGAGAGATTGTCACTACGAGCTCGATTGGTTTTTACTTGAGCGTTAATGGTGGAGGTTATCGCTGGAGTTCCGCTTACGAGTCAAGTGGACTATCCGTGAACGCCGGTGACCAGATTGCTACTTGGATCAATGTTGATGCCAACAGTACGGACGATCTTGAGATTTCCATAGCGGACGGGCGATTAGCAACCTTCGCAGATGGAACGACAAAGACCACCTCGAAGGATCCTGTTATTGTGACTAAGGCAGGTGGTAAGGTTGCCGTAACGATTCAGCCCCTGTATGTTACTAATCCCGTCAAAAAGACATTTTATATGAATATCGCGGGAGATCCTCCTGTAAGCAATTTGACGGGGGTTGTTACGATTCAGGGAAACATGGTTTACGGGCAGACATTGACGGCTTTGGTTAGTGAATCAAATAATACGGGAACTCTTTCCTATCAATGGAAGCGTGGCGACAGCGTAATTAACGGTGCAAATGCGGCAACATATACCCTTGGAAAGGATGACGTTGGCAAGATTATTTCCTGCATTGTAACAAGTAGCGTAGAGGTGAATTCCATCTCTGGGAGAACAACAGGAGCAGTTGGCAAAGCGAATGGTCCTGTGAAGCCTAGTGGACTAAAGGCCGTTGCACCTAGTGTAGAAGGAAAGAATGACGGAAAGATTACTGGGGTAAGCACGGCCATGGAGTATGCAACCGATGTTTCCTTCAGTGGGAAAAAGACATGTACGGGTTCTTCCATTACAGGTCTTGTTGCAGGAACCTATTATGTCAGAGTGGCGGAGACTGCCACGACAAAAGCAGGGGCTTATGTAACTATTACCGTTCCAAAAGGGAAGCCGGCCATAGATACTAGCGCACCTAGCCTTACGGGTTTGAATGTATCCAATGGAATCGTGACGGTATCTTGGAAGGCAAATACGGGTGTTACGAACTATGCAGTATTCCGGAAGACGGATGTGGGGAAATGGACCAAGCTTGCCATTGTGACGGGAACCAGTTATACAGATTCCACGGCTGTTGCGGGTCATTCTTACACTTATACGGTTCGAGGAGTGAATGGTAACGGCGAATATGTCACGAGCTATAACACGAGCGGATTAAAGGTGACGCTTGGGGAAAGCTTGGACAAGAGTTCTCCTGTAATTCTTGGAGCAGTCGCAGGAGATGGCGGCATTACGGTGACCTGGAAGGCTAACAGCGGCGTTGACAAATATGCAGTCTTTAGAAAGACGGGCAGCGGTAAATGGACGAAGGTTGCCGAGACGACGGGAACGACAAGCGGAAGTAAGGCAAACGCAGGTGCAACTTGTTCGTATGTTGACACAACGGCGAAAGCAGGAGTGACCTATATTTATACCGTTCGCGGCATGAACTTAAGCAATAAGTACGTGACGAGCTATGACGCAAATGGCGTAAGTGCAATGATTCCGAAGGAAACACTTGACAAGACTTCCCCGGTTCTTACGGGTGCAACGGCGGATACAAATGGTGTCACCGTGACATGGATTGCTAACAGCGGTGTTCCTAAATACGCGGTATTCCGCAAAGTAGCAGGCGGTAAGTGGACGAAGGTTGCCGAGACAACGGGAACGGCGAACGGCAACAAGGCGAATGCAGGATCTGCCTGCAGCTATGTTGACCAGACAGTAGTGGCCGGAACGAGCTATATCTATACCGTGCGCGGCATAGATGCGAACGGAAAATACGTAACGAGCTTCGACGCGAATGGCGTGAGTGTAACGGTGAAATAAGTTGTAAATGCAACGAGCCGTAAAGATTCATGTGATACATGTATAATGAAAAGCATGAAATGAAATAACGAATAACTATATGAGGAGGGAACAAAATGAAAAAGCGCATTATTTCCTTGTTGTCGACGGCGCTGTTGTGTCTAGGCTTGTTGCCGGCCACGGTGTTGCTATGTCTAAGCTTGTTGCCGACTACGGCTTTGGCGGCGGGGAACGGATCTGACGATCTTGCGGATCCGTTCACCATTCCACATGGTATCACCTGCTATGTGGATGGGCCGGGAAGCGTCAACCTGAGCACGGAGGTTGCACGCGAAGGAACCATTATCGGTCTAACTACGAAACCAGATGAGAATTGCCAGCTTGTGTATCTGGTTGCCTTCGACTTGCAGGGCGTACAAATTCAGATAGACAGCTACAAAGAGAAAAATTACATTTTTACGATGCCTGATAGAGACGTTAAGATCACCGCGGTTTTCAGATCGATTGATGACAACAGCACTTACCGTCTCAGCGCGACCCCGGTGGGAAGGGAAATCGAAGGCATGTTCTTTTCTGTGGACGATCTCGACCATATCAACGCAGGCGAATCGGTGACCATCACCTGCCTTCCTCACGACCCCAATGCCTTCGATGATCCATTGACTAACAACGCATTGGGCGTTGTTGTGACAGCCAAGGACAAATTCGGTAACTATGTGGCTCTTCCTGGCGCGAACCGCCAATCCCACGGTCTTTCTCTTATGGAGCATATCAATTCCTCATACAGCTTTGACATGCCTCCTCTGGATCTGTATCTCGATATCCAGCTAGGACTCCATCCGTATAAGATTTCGCTTACGAAGGTGGGCGGCCAAGGAGACCTCATATACTCGGTCCAGTCCTCTGACATAACCGGTCCCTGGGGTGGCGAGACAGTTACCGTAAGTGTTTCTCAGCCTGCCGCTATTTTGAACGATCCAAGCATACCAATGGAATATGTGGAATCCATCACCGTAAAGGATGCTGCGGGAAACGACGTGCCTGTCGTAGGTAGCGACACCTTCTTTATGCCATCCTCAGACGTATATGTTACGGCAGTGATTAATTCTTCATTGCTAAAATACGACATCACGGTGAATGCTATAGGCGAGGGCAGCCTAGACTTGCATGCGTCATTCGGCACTGATAAAGGAATCAACTGCGCTGCGCCACAGTCCAGGGTTTACCTGGACGGACAGACGGACGAGCTTCATGAGCTGGCGTACGTGAGCGTACAGGACGCTAATGGTAACCTGATCCCGATCTCTAAAAACAACGATTCTTTTATTATGCCTGACTGTGACGTTACGGTTACGGCGATCTTTCGGGAAAAGGGTGATAACCAATACTACAACATCACCTTGATAGCGAGCGCTGGAACAACTTCGGCTGAGGTCAACGGCGTAGAAACCTTGCAGGCCAGAGCGGGAGAAACGGTCTCGATTGTTCCTCAATCGTTGTATAATCCCCCAGGGTACTTTGACGAGATGAATATCAAGCCGTTGTTTGCAGATATCCGCGTGGAGGGTGACTCTGGTGTCGGAGTGTATCTCCTCAGTCGTTATCAATGGTATAAAGATGCTCTCCGCACCTATCACGACCAATTCGTTATGCCACCCATGGACGTGGTAGTCTACGCGGAGATCCTGACAGACGAACCGCTTAGCATCTCAGTGGAAGCAGTTGGAGGCAACCTGTTGTGTGACACGAATGTATACAATCGACCAGGGCCCTATGTGGGGGATGTCGTCAAAATCAGTTGGCTCCCTGACATGAATTTCGAAGATCCCAACGACCGTCTAGATAACTACTATCTGGAGTCTGTTGTCGTAAAGGACGCCCTAGGCTTCGAGGTGCCTGTGTCGAATCTGAAATTTGTCATGCCCGAGACCAACGTGACTGTTTACGGCGTGATCAAAAATAAAGTCGACAATAATTTTGGCGCGACCTATCGGGTCACGCTGGATCCCGGCCTGGCGGGTGGCGAGCCTGTCGTATATGAGTCATCCAGCGGCATGCCCACCATCAACGCGAAGGATTTTGAGTTCTATTTGGATACTCCTGGGAACTGGCCTTCCTTCCGCCTGCATAAGTATGCCCTCCCAGATTCCATTTCCGGTCCTTTCGGATATGACTTTATCGGATGGGAGGAAGTCACTGATGAAAACGGCTATAACCGCCTGAACTCGAGGGATACGACCTTCACCGCAAAGTGGCAGCGGATCGATTTGCTTGAAGATTCTCGTTTTAGTTATTCTTTCGGCCCGGTGCGGTATATCGGGGACTCAGAATGCTTGTTCGATATAACAGTGGATGATTTAGCTTTCAATTGGAGCTGGTACAATGACTTACCATTTACACCTAAATCCGCGGATATCATCATCCCAACTAATTATGTGTGCTTGTACCGGGACAATACCAGAGCTTACACTATGTCGCGCGTTGAAAAACAGACCAAGAATTTCTATATCCAAGGGCAAAGTAGGCATGTTTTAGTCTCTCTTCCAGGTTATGAAGAGCTCCGGCCTGGAACCTATACAGGTCAATTGAGCGTGTTGAGCGGCTTCAGCAACGGTGAACAGACGGAGTATAAGCTTAGCGAAGAGACAATAACGTTGGTGAAGACGGGCTATGAGCTGTCCACGGAGGCATATACCATCGCTGGCGCGAGGGATTCATACATCCCATGTACGCTCACAGGATTGGGTTTGGGCATGTTGCCATCGGAGGACGGCAGTGACAATTATGTCCAGACCTCCGGCATCCGTTTTGAGTGGTATCCTACAACCTTGACTGGCCCGGATGGCGAGGAGATCCGTGTCTATGTGAATGAGGATACCAGCCAGACATCACAGACGACTGGCGTGTTTACATTAAAGGATGATTCTTTTGAGATGCCGATCTGGATCAATCCAGACGAGTACGATGCTGCCCGGATGGGGACATACAAGGGCGAATTGCATTACTCTACCAGCTATACCTTGGAGGGCTCCGAGACCGAGATCCGTGGCGAGGACGGCGTGATCCACCTGTCCTTGACTATTGGTGACCAAGGGAGAAATTACAATGATCTGGAGAGTGACGGCACCGTCCGCTTCTTCATTGAGGATGAGGATGGTCAGTGCCAGGTGACGAAGGCTTTTGTTGGTGACATGGTATTCGCCCGCTTGAACAAGGACGCCATTGCCTCGGGTTATGGCTATGGAGGCTTCTTTGAGACTCAGGACGTGAATTTGGAGTATATTGAAGAGGGTTATTATGTCTTCCAGATGCCTGATCAGCCAGTCAGAATCACGGCCCATCAGGAACCCATTGTCCTTGCGACACCTAGCTATACAATCAACTTTGTGAAAGAGGATGGAACGCTACTTCAGAGTGTCTCCGCGGAGGAGGGCACGACCCCTTCCTATACCGGCGACGACCTCGTGAAGAAAGAGGATGAGGGATATACCTATACCTTCGCCGGTTGGGAGCCAGAGATTGTCCCTGCCGTTGATAACGTGGTATATGTGGCGAAGTTTACGGCCACGCCGAAGACCTATTCCGTCAAATTCCTGAATGCGGATGGAACGGAGCTGAAAAGCAGCCTGGTATCCTACGGGCAACGGCCTGAGACACCGGGAATTCCGAAAAAAGCCGCTGATGCACAGTATACCTATAGCTTTGCCGGATGGACGCCCGCAATCGGTTCCGTCACCGGCGATACGACCTATACCGCGACTTACACTACGACACTGCGGAGCTATCCGGTCTGGTTCATCAACCAAAACAAAGAGGTGCTGCAGGTCAGTGAGTTGCCCTTCGGCGAGATGCCAACATACGCTGGTAAGACCCCAACCCTAGAATCGGACGGGCAGTATGATTATACCTTCTCAGGCTGGTCGCCAAAGATCGATACCGTTATCGGTTATACCGTTTATACGGCGCAGTATGATGCAGAGGCAGTGTACTATGCCGTCACTGTATTCGACGGCACGCTCAGCGGATATTATGCTGTTGGCGATAGCGTTACGATCACGGCGGATGAACCAGTAAATGGCAAGCGGTTTAAGGAGTGGATTGGCGTGGACGGGCTGACATTTACCGAAGGCAGTGCAACCTCGGAAACGGCGACCTTCACGATGCCTGCAGAAGCGGTGACGATTTCGGCGGTATATGAGGATATTCCCGTTACGCGATACTCACTTAACGGAGAATATCTGCTGTTCTTTGATGAAGATTCCAACGAAATTACCGAGGCCGCTGAGGGACAGACCGTTATCGTCAGCGCTGATTCTGACACCTTCCCGGAGGGGTACTACTTTACTGGCGAATATACCTCTAAGCAGGTGGAGATCGTCTTGGACGAGCGCGGCGACGGCAGCTTCACGATGCTTGCCGAGGATGTGGCGGTTATTGCCGTGCTGGCCGAGCAGGAAGATTACGAGCTGCTTCTGGCGAACGATACGCCCGTGGAGTTGCCAGCAGATATGTCGTGGATGCTCGGCGCAAACGAAGCCTGGAGCTATGACGAGACGCTGGAGACAGGTGTGCTGGATCTCAACGGCGATGGCAAGGCCGACGTGCTTCTGGATACCGAAAATAATACCGCAAAGCGCCTTGCCGGAGCTAACGCCATTACTGGCAGCGTGTCCCTTCCCATCGAGTATCCTGTTCCCTATCGCTATAAGACCGTAGTCATTACCATACCAGAAGAGAAAATACCAGTTGATACAAGCGCACCCAAGTTATACGGCGCGACGGCCTCTAACGGAACCGTAACCTTTACCTGGGCGGCCAATAGCGGCGTGGATAAATATGCAGTATTTAGAAAAGTCGACTCTGGAAGCTGGAAGAAAATTGGCGTGACAAGCGAAATCAGTTATGTTGATACAACTGTGGCAGAAGGCCATACTTACTGCTACACGGCACGCGGCATAGACGAGACGGGGAAATACATAACGAACTATGACAAGAAGGGCGTAACTGTAACAATAGCAAGTGCAGAGACTCTTGACAAGACAAGTCCCGTTCTTAAAACCGCAACGGCTGGAGTAAATGGAATCACAGTTACCTGGACTGCAAACAATGGCGTACCAAAGTACGCGGTATTCCGCAAGGTGGCAGGCGGCAAGTGGAAGAGGATTGCCGAGACAACTGGAAGCGGAACCGAAGGCGTTAAGGCAACAGCAGGATCGACCTGCAGCTATATTGACGGGACGGCGGTAGCAGGAAAGACCTATACCTATACCGTGCGCGGCCTGGATGAAAGCGGCGACTACATAACGGACTTCGATGCAAACGGCGTTACGGCAACGATGCCTGAAGCGGAGGTTCTTGACGAGACGAGCCCCGTGCTTGTCGGCGCAACGGCCGGAGCAAAGGGAATCACGGTGACCTGGACGGCCAACAGCGGCGTATTTAAGTACGCGGTATTCCGCAAGGTGGCAGGCGGCAAGTGGGCGAGGATTGCCGAGACGACCGGAAGCGGAACCGAAGGCGTGAAGGCAGCGGCAGGAACAACCTGTTGCTATGTTGACGGAACCGCTGAGGCGGGAACGACCTATACCTATACCGTGCGCGGTCTGGATGAAAGCGGAAACTATGTAACGAACTTCGATGCAAACGGCGTGAAGGCAAAGGGGGTTCTGGACAAGACAAGTCCCGTGCTTGGCAATGTGACCGTTGGAGATAACGGAATCACCCTAACTTGGACTGCAAACAGCGGCGTGCCTAAGTACGCAGTATTCCGCAAGGTAGCAGGCGGCAAGTGGATAAGGATTGCTGAGACAACAGGCAGCGGAAACGAAGGCGTGAAGGCAACGGCAGGATCGACCTGTAGCTATGTTGACGGGACGGCGGTAGCTGGAACAACCTATGTATATACCGTGCGCGGCATAGATGCGAACGGAACGTATATAACAAACTTTGACACAAACGGCGTTACGTCAGCGGAGGTTCTTGACAAGACGAGTCCCGTGCTTGGTAGTGCAACGGCCAGCGCAAATGGAATCACGGTGACCTGGACAGCCAACAGCGGCGTGCCTAAGTACGCGGTATTCCGCAAGGTAGCAGGCGGCAAGTGGACGAGGATTGCTGAGACAACAGGCAGCGGAACCGAAGGCGTGAAGGCGGCGGCAGGATCGACCTGCAGCTACATTGACGTGATGGCGGTAGCTGGAACAACCTATACCTACACCGTGCGCGGCCTGGATGAAAGCGGAAAGTACTTAACGAATTTCAACGCAGACGGCGTGTGCGTTAAGGCAGAATAAAGCGTGAACGCTATGACAGAATACGAGCTGCAAAAGGAAATATAAGACATAAATGAGCTGAAGGGCGGTTTCACGAAACAGGAAGCCGCTCTTTCCTATTGTCCTTTGTCGTGTATGGGAAATCCCTCTAAAGTGTTGCCGCAAGAGGTGAAATGTGGTATCATAATGTTTAAAATTATCTGAGATGCAAACGGGAAATATGTAATAAGCTATGATTTGATTAACCTGACAATCATGGAAAAATAAGCATGATATTGGGGAAGAAATAGAGAATTGGAAAAGCAGGATTCTATGCAAGGAAGCAGGAGCAGAAAAGGATGCAGAAACTAAATTGGAAAAAATGGATCATATTAGCCGCGGTGTTTTTCCTTGCCATGAGCATGCCTGTGGGAGGCTGTGGTTCGCATAAGGACATAGAGGGAGATACATCTTCCGTAGGGCATGATTCGAGACGAGAGAGTAAGGATTCGAGTCAAGAGGAGCAGGATCAGCGATGGGAAACTCACATAGTTGATGAAACCGAGACACTTGTGGGCAACGAGACCATGCAGGGGGATGTAGTTTCTGGCCAGGAATCGAAAAGTATTGTTACGAAGGCAGATGGGCCTGCTGCACCGAAGGGATTAAAGTCGATTAAAACTACTTCCCTAGGCGCAGCAGATGGGTTGATCCTAGGAGCGGATGACACCATGGAATATGCGGACAATGAGGAGTTTCTTGGTGCGACTACCGCAACGAATGTCATGAAAGGACTAAAAGCAGGGAAATATTACATTCGCGTAAAAGAGACGGAAACGCAGGAAGCAGGTGATTCCGTATGCATCATCGTGATGGAAGGCGATGAACTTGATTCTGCCTTGAGTTTCTGGGATCCCAATGGTGATGGAAGCGTGGACCAGGCCGATCAAATATACATGGATAAGGAACGGGCAGATTGGGTAACCCAGCAAAAGAATGTTGTCGGCAGGCAGGTCCTTATTTATCAATTTGGTGGAAGAGGGAATGATTGGTGCTTTGTCAGGACGCCAAGGGATTATGATCCAAGTCGTAAAAAACCATATCCTTTTGTCATATGTAATCATGGAAACGGTTGGGTCATGAATGGGTCAAAAGCAAAGGCAAATTGGACGAAGAGGACAATGTACTTACCGCTGACGGACCCAGATTATCTTTCGAGTCCAACAAGCTATAACGGGACGAGTGATGAGTCCCTTTGGTACAGTAATCCGACAATCGAGGCACTCCTAGATGCTGGGTACATCGTATGTGGGTGTGAGAATTACGGAAAAAATCTTTATGGAAATGATGATTGTAGAGAGGCTTGCGTCGAGTTCTATTATCACATGCTCTCGAATTACAATGTTGAAAACGGATGTTATATGATTGGAGCATCCAATGGTGCCATGACGTCTTTAAATGCAGCGTATTTGCTGAAAGAAAAGGTGAAGGCCGTGATTTTACAATATCCTTTGACATGTTTGGTAAATCAATATATAGATTATCCAGGGCATCAGGAGGAAATTCGTGCAGCATATGGCATCACGGATCCGAATATCTCGATTGAAGAATTGACGGAGGCTCTTGCGACACATGACCCTTTGACCACGAATGTCGTGGATGGAAAAAAGGTTGGTTATTTCCCGCCGGTTAAGATCTATTATTCGAGAGGGGACACATTGACAAAGTGCACGGTTAACGCTCTTGCACTGGCTGAATTGCTGGAAAACAGCGGAAAGGAAGTTTCCCTCGTTGAGTGTAAGGGGAAGCATGGAGATCCTTCACATTTCAACCCAGAAGAGTATGTGGAGTGGTTCGAAACACATAAATAGAATGTCATTCATTACAGTGGCGGTTTCCGAAAAAAGGAAACCGCTTTTTTAATGAATTTCCCTTGCTTAGCCCTTGACAATATGTTAGAATGGAAATAGATTGAAAATTTGCGCTGAAATGACAAATTATGCATACAATTAACGAGGAGGGAACAAGCATGAAACGAAGTTGGAAGAGATGTTTGGCGTTTTTGCTGGCGTTTGTTTTGGCCTTTTCGGACATGAGCTTTGTCAAGGCGGATTCCATCGATGGCGGTGAAGGACAGGTCGGTGGTGAAACGTCTGGTAATGGCGGCACGAACGAAACAGCTACCGTGTATCGGATCTGGGGCAATATGATGCAGGTGCAATATGGAAACGGCGAGATTGGAGAGGAGCCTGATCCAGACACCCTTGAAATCGCGGATGCCTGTCCGGAAGGTAAGATTCTGGTTGCCAAGTATATTACAGGCGGAAGCTATATACCGAAGCTCACGATCAAAGATCCTACGGATGCGGAAGTAGCGCTTCTGATGAACAATGTGACGATCAACCTTAGTAGCACGGGAGAGAATCGCATTAAGAGATTCTGGAACTGGATGATGGCTGGCGACTGCACGGTCATTTTTGACAACATGACGGCCAGTACCAAGAATGGCAAAGTTTCTGACCTGGATTGTTTCCCAGAGTATACGGGAAACGTTACCGTTGAAGATTTGCTAAGCTTCTATAGGGTATATCCCTATGATGCCATTATGGATGAAAAACAGCAGAATGTCATTGCGTATCGCAAGGAGCCCCGCTATGACGTAACTGGGGAGCAACAGGTGGATGGTGACATTTATGCAGGACGCGTGGTGGTGAATGCAGGCGCGAACCTGATCATGAATGCCATTGAAGACGGCGACGACGATTCTACAAGAGGCAATCAAATCCAGGCAACGCAAATTGAGGTCAATGGAACGCTGACCATGGGGAAGCCTTCGCGGGAAGATGCAATGCCTCAGATTCGCGTGTATGCAGGCGGCGCGCTGACGCTTGGCACAAATGGTGTTTTGAATGTATGCGATGGAACGGAGCTGATCCTTCATGACGGAGCGACCGTCAGTAGTTCTTTGAAATTATATGAGAAATCTGCAAGCGGAAGCTTGGTTTCTCATACACTGACCGCAAACCATGGCACGGAAACTTTTATCTATTCCGAAGCAAAACAGAAATGGATTAAGAAGATTCCGACATTGCGCGTAGATTTTGAAGATTGGCGTGATGAAAAGGACAATCCCAGGGCGACCCTGTCCGTAAATGACGTGCAGATTCAGCCTGGGCAGAGTGTTCCCATTCAGGTAAACGTACCAATTAATATTTCCTTTACCGTACCGGAAGAGAGAGCGAATTGTCAGCCCGCTGCAGCTATTTGGCTGAGGGATGGCGACATTACGACTTGGGCAGAGGATGCCAATCATAGGCTTGTGATTGAGAATAATTCCTTTACCTATACACCCACGAGTGATGATGACATTCAGATGAATGTTTGGTGGTCGGAATATGATCGCTTTGGCGCAAACTGGAGAGACGGTGAGCTCCTTGTGGAGACCAATCCTGACGGTGGCAGCGTGGTCTTGAATATGGATGTATCTGAAGAGAATACCATGAATGAACCAAACGGCTATCGCGTAAAGAATCGTATTCAAATCAAAGACCTGACAAACGACTCCTTTACCATTACCATGACGCCGGATGAGGGCAGGAGACTTTGTAATGTCTGCATTTGGATGCAGGATCATGAAGAAAGATATACGATTAAGCAAGATACGGATCCGAAGGACGGCTGGCAGCTCATTGATGAGTGCGAAGACTTTACGGAACAGGATGGCGTTTATACCTATACGTTCCATAACGTATCCAAGTATCAGAAGGACTATATTGGTTTCAACGTTTGGTTCGAGGATCTGGAACATGTTTGGCCCAGTGACGGAACCTACAACATGAACTACTGGTTCTTTGATTCCTATGAAAAGCATGACGGTAAGGTATACGTGAAGAATGACAATCGGTGGGTATTTTTGGAGGATCATTCAGATCACGACTTCACATCAGGTGAGACACTCCAATTTCAGGTGGAGATTCCTGTGCAGCGCACGGGCTGCGAACCAGTGATCGAGGTTCGAACGAATGTTGGAGAGTACTTCTCGACCTTCGACAACATGGATCAGAAGCACAAGATCGCGCTGACCAAGGTGGGCGACGATCTTTATGCCTTTTCCTTTACGCCTGCCACGGACCTTGGATTTGAGGTAAAGGTTCATTGGTCTGATTATGATTATGCCTGGTATGACCATGGGGATTTCATCCTGTATACGGGGCACTGGGGAGACGGTACCGTAGAACCGGTTGGAAATGACAAATATCGCTTCCTGGATGAACCATCTTCGGATGAAAATGGCACGAAGTATTGGTATCATAACGATGATCTTACAACAGGGGAGGGCGTTTCCGTTGTGATAACGCCTGCTAAGGGTTGGCACGTAAACGGCGTAAGATTAATCGTTAACTATCTTGACGAAGATAAGGACGAAATTTGGGAAGAATACGTGAATCAAGAGGAGGAAGCGGCACGGTATCTTTTTGAGGAAGGCAGTCCATTTACTGAGAAAAATGGCGCCATCACCTTAAAACTTCCTGAGGATGCAAAGGATTCCTTCTTCCGCGTCGAGGTGACCTTCGGGGAGAATACGGATGCTTCTATCGGGTTTGGTACGGGCGGTGCAAGCGTTGGGTATCGCTTTGCCTCTACGGAAGACTTCATAGAGCTTAGCGAGGGAGAAGAGATTGATGGCGATGCCTTGGCAGGGAAAGATGAAATTCAGCTTCGCTTTACGGCTCCAGAGGATGAGAGAATTACGGGCATTCGCATAAATGGTTTTGCGGAAGGCGTTGAGGATAGTTATCAGACCATTGCGCTAGGAGCTGACGGCATCTATACACTGAAAAAGGGAGGTTTTTGGAAAAACTATCATATTGAGGTCATCTATGATTATGAGATTGTCGTGTTTGATGGGATGTATCGCTTTGTCTATGACGGCGATGCTGCGATTGATATAAGCGACAACAGGAACTTAGATGAAAATTATAGCTTTACAAAGAATCAGCCGATTAGCTTTTCATTTGAACCGGACGTGTATGCGGTGATTGCCCAGCCTAGATGGCGAGAGGAAGTGGAGGTTGAAAAGAACGGCAATGTATTCCAGTATACGCCGGAATCCAATGTGGGACTCGTCTTTTTCATATTACGTACGGAAGAGGAGTATATTGAATACCATAAGCCGAGATTCAGCGTAGAGTTCGATAATCGGTGGGATGATGAGCAGTATGTCGCCAGGGCGTTCGTTTCTGCTAATGGAGTCAGTGTTGAAAATGGAGATGGGTATTCTTTTGACGTGAATACACCGATCGACTTTACCTTGTCCTGCCCGGATGACAGAGAAGGCGAGATGCCCATCGTGGAGATCGAATATGATGATGGCAGTGATTTCTTTTCCTCCGAGACGCAGGATGCGGAACACAAGATTACCATTCAAGGCAAGAAGAGCTTTCGCTTTACGCCTACGAATGACAGTAATTTTACCGTTCGCATTTGGTGGTCGGAATTTGATAAGTTGGGACCGGATTGGGATAAGAACGAGTTTCTCATCGAAACTGACAGCGATGGTGGAAGCGTCGTTGCCAACGTGACCGCACTCAGATCAGAGGCGGAGCCAGGCGGAAGCCGCACGAAGCAGATTGTAGATCGAGGTGCCTTAAATCAGGACTCCATCGTCTTTACGATTACTCCCAACAAGGGTTGGAGACTTCGCGAGGTGAATGTTTGGAGCCCGAATCAAGAAGATGAGAGATATACGATTCGGAAGAATGAAGATCCTGACGTGTATAGTCCCCTTAATGAAGAGAACGGATTTACGGTAACGGATGGCGTTTATACCTTTACGGTGACGAATGTTTCTAGGCTTGAAGAAAGGCATGTCAAAGTAGAAGCTTGGTTTGATAAGATCAGTGACTACTGGATTCAGGATGGCAAGTATTACGTAAACTATGGTGACTATGGGTATGAGAATGGTCAGCCCAGGGCCAAGGTGCTAGTAAATAATATTCTGGTTCTTCCCGGAGATCAGAATCAGCAAGACTTTACGGCAGGGGTTCCTTTGACCTTTAGTCTGCAACCTAGCAAGGAGCGGGCAGGATGCCAACCGCTCGTGGAGATTCGATCGAACCTTGGAGAGTATCTTGCTTCTTGGGAAGATGATGACAATAAGATCAACATAAGTAAGGATCTTACCTTTACCTATACGCCTGCTGATGAGGATGGCTTCGAGGTGAACGTATGGTGGGCTGATTATGATCGGATCGAGTATGGTGAGGATGAATTCCTTGTGGCGCTGGATTGTCGTGAGGAAGGACGCATTGGCGTTAGCAAAGAAGTTGACAGGGATAAGCGCATCTACGAGCCGAACCAGCTCCCTGGAATCAAGCGTATTTATGATAATTCCGTTTTGGATGAGGAAGATGGTCTCAAGATTACGATTACGCCAAACAAGGGATATCATGTTTCGAAGATTTGGTATGATTTTAATGGAGAGAACGGAAACGTACATATTCAGTACGTGACTTGGACGCCCGGCGAAGGCGAAGCTGACTTGTTTGCAGAGGGTACTGGATTCTCTGAGGTTGACGGTGTTGTGATCTATGACGTGCCAGAGAGCGTAATGGGTTATGATATCTGTATCAGCGCTGAGTTCCAGGCAGATCCCAGCGGCATTGAAATCAATACCTGGGGTGGAACGGCGGAATATCGCATCGGTACTTCCGCAGCATTTACGGCAGTATCAGTAGATGAGGAGGGTATGCTCACGATTCCACGCTCTGAATTTGAAAAGGCGAGCATCGTACAGATCCGGCTGACACCGGCACAGGGACAGGAATTCAAGGGCGTGAACTATTTGCGCCGTGAGGATGGCAAGGAAGTTGACGCAAGGGTTGTGAATCTTGGTTCAGACATTTTAACCACGGATGGAATCCTTACGATCATCAAGGAAAGCAGTACTTGGCCGAGCATAGAAATTGAAATGATTAATTGGGACGTTACCTATGACGGTCAATATACCTTTGATAATAGGGGAATCAGTGAATTGCATATCTCTGATAACCGTGAGCCTTGGCAGAACTATTCCTTTACCGTGAATAGGCCAATCACCTTCTCCTTTGAGGAGAGCATATATAAGGTTCTTGTATCACCGAACTATAGAGAAAGATTTGAAATAACTCCGGAAAATGGTATCTACAGCTATACGCCGACGGAAAACAGGGCGCTTCGGTTTGAGGTTTATCTGACGGAGGAAGACTACGAATATGAGATGTTCCAGCCAGATCATGAAAACACGGAAGAGTTTAGCCTGAATTATAACTTTAACGTGGATGATGACGTTGTTGTTGGAACTGCACAGATCGTTACCTACGGCGTAGCGCCGAAGAGAACGAAGACCCATGGAAATCAGACGAGAGTCATTCTGGAGAACGTACAGGAGTTCTCATTTATCATCAACGTACCAGAAGGCGCGGACTATCATATCTACGTAGATGGAATGGATGATGAAGAAGCTACGCAGGCCGTGAAGGAAAACAATAACACATTGGTACTCAATGTCAGCGAGCCTTGGAACATTCCTTTCGTGGATATTCATGTATTTGCAAAGCGCTATGACGTTCACGTAGAAGGTGGATGGTCAGATCCTGGAAATGCAGCCTATGGTCAGACGGTTACCTTACATGCACATCAGGGACCTGAGGGACAGGTATTTGACAAGTGGGTTGTGACGAGCGGTGATGTTACGCTGGATGACGAGACGAAAGAAAATGCAACCTTTGTGCAGGGATTGGAAGAGGTTAACGTAGAGGCGACCTGGAAGAATGCTCTGGATAATTCTAGCCCCGTTTTACTGGGTGCAGAAGCAAAGGCAAATGGAATTACCTTTACTTGGAAGGCAAATGCTGGCGTGTTCACATACGCGATATTCCGTAAGGAAGAAGGCGGAAAGTGGGTGAAAATTGCCACGACGACGGGAACCGGAGACGATGGCGTCATGGCTGAGGCAGGCTCGACCTGTAGCTATGTTGACGGAAACGCAGCGGCTGGAAAGACCTATGTATACACGGCACGTGGCATTAATGCTAATGGTAAGTACATTACAAACTATGACATGAATGGCGTGACGGCTACGATGGTAGAGGTTCTTGACGCATCGAGCCCCGTACTTGGAGGCGCAACGGTCGGAGCAGATGGAATCACCGTGACCTGGACGGCGAACAGCGGCGTGCCAAAGTACGCAGTATTCCGCAAGGTATCAGGCGGCAAGTGGATAAAGATTGCCGAGACGACGGGAAGTGGAAATGAAAGCGTGAAGCCGGATGCTGGAACGACCTGCAGCTATGCTGACGGAACCGCTGAGGCCGGAACGACCTATATGTACACTGTGCGCGGCATCGATGAAAGCGGCAAGTACGTAACGAACTACAACACGAAGGGCGTGACGGCAACGATGACGAGTGTCGAGGTTCTTGACGCATCAAGTCCCGTGCTTGGCGGCGCAACGGCAGGAGCAAACGGAATCACGGTGACCTGGACGGCAAACAGCGGCGTGTTTAAGTACGCGGTATTCCGCAAGGTAGCAGGCGGCAAGTGGACGAGGATTGCCGAGACGACGGGAAGCGGAAATGAAAGCGTGAAGGCGGATGCTGGAATGACCTGCAGCTATGCTGACGGAACCGCAGCGGTTGGAACGACCTACACGTACACCGTGCGCGGTCTGGATGAAAGCGGAAACTATGTAACGAACTTCAACGCGAGCGGCGTATCTGCAACAATGACGAGTGTCGAGATTCTTGACGCATCAAGCCCCGTTCTCGGAAATGCAACGGCAGGAGCAAACGGAATCACGGTGACCTGGACAGCCAACAGCGGCGTGCCTAAGTACGCAGTATTCCGCAAGGTGACAGGCGGCAAGTGGAAGAAGATTGCCGAGACGACGGGAAGCGGAAACGAAGGCGTGAAGGCAGATGCAGGATCAACCTGCAGTTATCTTGACGGAACCGCTGAGGCTGGAACGACTTATACCTACACCGTGCGTGGCCTGGATGAAGATGGCAAGTACGTAACGAACTTCAACGCAAACGGAGTGGCAGCCACGATGACGAATACGGAAGTTCTTGACGCATCGAGCCCCGTACTTGGAAATGCGACGGCAGGAGCAAACGGAATCACGGTGACCTGGACGGCAAACAGCGGCGTGCTGAAGTACGCGGTATTCCGTAAGGTGGCAGGCGGCAAGTGGAAGAAGGTGGCCGAGACGACGGGAAGCGGAAACGAAGGCGTAAAGGCTAATGCAGGATCCACCTGTAGCTATGTTGACGGGACGGCAGTAGATGGAACGACCTATACCTACACCGTGCGCGGCCTGGATGAAGATGGCAAGTACGTAACGAACTTCGACGCAAACGGCGTAACAGCTACGATGACGCTTCCAGAGGTTCTTGACGCATCGAGTCCCGTACTCGGTAACGCAGTGGCAGGAGCAGACGGAATTACCGTGACCTGGACAGCAAACAGCGGCGTTTATAAGTATGCGGTATTCCGCAAGGTGGCAGGCGGTAAGTGGGCAAAGGTAGGCGAGACGACGGGAAGCGGTGACGAAGGCGTGAAGGCAGCGGTTGGATCCACCTGTAGCTATGCTGACGGAACCGCAGTGGCAGGAACGACCTATATTTACACCGTACGCGGTCTGGATGAAAGCGGCAAGTACGCAACGAACTTCGACGCAAACGGCGTGAGCGTAACGGCAGAATAAAGCGCGAACGATACGACGAATTAAGAGACTCAAGAAATATAAGACATGAATCAAGAAAAGGGCGGTTTTCTGAAAAAAAGGAAACCGCTCTTTCCTCTTGGCGTAAAACAAAGGGAAAATAGAAATAGTGCTTGACTTTTCTTCCCACAGGCTGTATATTTTCCCTAAGAGAAAATGGCTGTGAGGAAGAAGAGTACGCTTAGGCCGCCTGACAGAGAGGATGCCTGCCTTAGATCTATAAGACTTGAAGAGAACTATAGGAGAGTCTGAAGGCGCTGCGAGGGCATGCAAGGAGAGGAAAGCGGAAGGTAGCTTCTGAGCCGGGAAGTTGAACGGAAAGCGCATCGCAAAAGCTTTTTCATAGTAATTAGCGTGCTGTCCCAAGTAGGTTTCCCCGGGAGATTCCCGTTACAGGATCAGGCTTTGAACTGATACATCAGGAGAAGTCATGGAGAGGATGGTCGTGAGGCCCTCCGAAAACAAAGGTGGTACCGCGTATATAACGCCCTTTGCAAACAAACCGTTTGCAGAGGGCGTTTTTGTAGCGAGGTAACGAAATCAAGCGACTGCGAAGCAGGCATTTGATTTCGGCCGAGCGTACACGAAATAAAATCGCAAGCTGCGAAGCAGCGGCGGCTGCCGAAGGCAGACGGATTTTATGAGTGACAGAGGCAATAAAAAGGAGGAGCAAAATGAGTAAGGAACTGGCAAAAACCTATGATCCTCAAGGCATTGAGGACAAGCTCTATCAGAAGTGGCTTGACAAAAAGTATTTTCACGCGGAGGTGGATTATTCCAAGAAACCCTTCACGATTGTGATTCCGCCCCCAAACATCACGGGACAGCTCCACATGGGTCATGCGCTTGACAACACCATGCAGGACATCCTGATTCGTTTTAAGAGAATGCAGGGCTATAATGCGCTTTGGCAGCCTGGCACGGACCACGCATCCATTGCAACGGAGGTCAAGATCATCGAAAAGCTCAAGGAGCAGGGCATTGACAAGCATGATCTCGGCAGAGAAAAATTCTTGGAGCGTGCATGGGAGTGGAAGAAGGAATACGGCGGACGCATCATCTCCCAGTTAAAGAAGATGGGTTCCTCCTGTGACTGGGACAGAGAGCGCTTCACCATGGATGAGGGCTGCAACAAGGCCGTTACCGAAGTGTTCGTCAAGATGCATGAAAAAGGATATATCTACAAGGGTTCCAGAATCATCAACTGGTGTCCTGTTTGTAATACCTCCATCTCTGACGCAGAGGTTGTTTATGAGGAGCAGGCTGGACATTTCTGGCACATTAAGTATCCCATCATGAACGAGGACGGCACGCCTTCGACGACAGAGTTTCTTACCTTCGCGACCACGCGTCCTGAGACCATGCTGGGTGATACCGCGGTAGCCATCCATCCCGAGGATGAGAGATATCAGCACCTGATCGGCAAGAAGGTAATGCTTCCCCTCATGAACCGCGTGATACCCGTTGTGACGGATTCCTATGTAGACAGAGAATTTGGTACCGGTGTCGTAAAGATTACGCCTGCCCATGACCCGAACGACTTTGAGGTTGGGAAGCGTCATAACCTGCCCGTGATCAATGTGATGAATGATGATGCAACGATCAACCAGAACGGCGGTAAGTTTGCCGGCATGGATCGCTATGAGGCGAGAGCAGCCATCGTTAAGGAACTGGATGAGATGGGACTGCTCGTAAAGATTGAGGATCACGTACACAACGTAGGTACCCATGACAGATGTAAGACTACCATTGAGCCTATGGTAAAGGAGCAGTGGTTCGTAAAGATGGACGAGCTGATTAAGCCCGCCGTAGAAGCAGTAAAGACTGGCGATATCAAGCTCATTCCTGAGCGCATGGAAAAGACATATTATAATTGGACCGACAACATTCGCGACTGGTGTATCAGCCGTCAGCTCTGGTGGGGCCACAGAATCCCTGCCTATTACTGTGACAAGTGCGGCGAGATCGTTGTTGCGGCGCAGGCTCCCGAGAAGTGTCCGAAGTGCGGATGCGAGCATCTGACGCAGGATCCCGATACGCTTGACACCTGGTTCTCCTCTGCACTCTGGCCGTTTGAGACGCTGGGCTGGCCTGAGAAGACCGAGGACCTGAAGTACTTCTATCCTACGGACGTTCTGGTTACCGGATACGACATTATCTTCTTCTGGGTTATCCGTATGATCTTCTCCGGCTTTGAGCAGATGGGAGAGAAGCCCTTCAAGACCGTACTGTTCCATGGCCTCGTTCGCGACAGCCAGGGCCGCAAGATGAGTAAGTCCCTTGGCAATGGCATCGATCCTTTGGAGATCATCGAGAAGTACGGCGCTGATGCGCTGCGTCTTACCCTGATCACCGGTAACGCACCTGGTAATGACATGAGATTCTATTACGAGAGAGTTGAGAACTCCCGTAACTTTGCAAATAAGGTATGGAATGCATCCCGTTTCATCATGATGAACATGGATGGCAAGACCGTGACTGCTCCGGCAGAAAAAGACCTGCAGCCCGTTGATAAGTGGATTCTGTCCAAACTCAATACTTTGGTGAAGGACGTTACTGATAACATGGAGAGCTTCGAGCTTGGTATTGCCGTTCAGAAGGTATATGACTTTATCTGGGATGAGTTCTGCGACTGGTACATTGAGATGGTTAAGCCCCGTCTTTACAACACGGATGATGCCGTTAGCCAGAATGCGGCACTTTGGACCTTAAAGACCGTTCTGATCGACGCCTTAAAGCTGCTTCATCCTTACATGCCGTTCATCACCGAGGAGATCTTCTGCACGCTGCAGAGCGAAGAGGAATCCATCATGATCAGCAAGTGGCCCGTATATGACGAAGCAAGAAATTACGAGAAGGAAGAGAAGGCCATTGAGATCATTAAGGAAGCCGTTCGCGGCATTCGTAACATCCGCAGTGAGATGAACGTGGCACCTTCCAGAAAGGCAAGTGTACATCTTGTTAGCGAGGATGAGAACGTTCGCACGATCTTCACGGAGGGTAAGCTCTTCTTTGCTTCCCTGGCATATGCGAATGAGGTATTCATCCAGGCAGATAAGGCCGGCATTGCAGATGACGCGGTTTCCGTAGTGATTCCCGGCGCAACCCTGTACATTCCGTTTGCTGAGCTGGTTGACATCGCGGCAGAGATCGAGAGACTGACCAAGGAGCAGAAGCGCTTAGAGGGTGAGCTTGCAAGATCAAAGGGAATGCTTTCCAACGAACGCTTTATCTCCAAGGCTCCCGCAGCAAAGATTGCTGAGGAAAAGGAGAAACTTGCGAAGTACGAAAAGATGATGGAGCAGGTAACAACGAGACTTTCCCAACTCAAGTAAAACTCGGGGCTGACGATGGGATCGTCTTTTCACTGACCTTTTGACCTGAAAAGACGATCCCATCCACCCCCTCGGGAGTATGGACTGCTTTGTTCTGCCAAAGCAGACGAAGAAGAGCGGACAACGAAAACAAAGGAATAGGCGGCTTTTGTTGTCTCATCAAAGCACGTAAGGTAAAATGGCAGATGCTGAAAAACAGGGACATAAAATGATTAAGCAAGAAATTAAGACATATGATGAGGCCGTGGATTATTTATTGAATATTCCACGGTTCACAAGTAAGAACAGTATGAAGGATACGAAGGCGTTTTTGGGGCGTCTTGGACATCCGGATGAAGAAATGAGGATCATTCACGTGGCGGGCACAAACGGGAAAGGCAGCGTTTGTGCCTATTTGCGGTATATGCTGGAGGAAGCGGGGTATGCCGTTTGCTCCTTTACTTCACCGCATTTGGTGGACATAAGGGAACGATTTTTGATTCACGGGGAGATGGTCAGCAAGGAAAAGTTTTTGGAAGCCTTTTTGCAGGTTTATGAAAGGATTCCCTGGGACGTGCTGGAAAGCGATGACGTCTTTAATGAGACGGGAAAGCTTCCCGAGGGCTTTTATCATCCAACGTTTTTTGAGTATTTATTTTTTATGGCCATGCTGTTATTCCGCGACGCAAAGCCGGATTTTTGCATTTTGGAGACGGGGCTTGGCGGACGGTTAGATGCCACCAATTCCGTTGCGAAAAAGGAGCTTGCCGTCATTACGAGGATTAGTCTTGACCACATGGAGTATCTGGGAGATACGACGGTAAAAATCGCGGGAGAGAAGGCTGGCATCATTGCGCAGGGGACGCCTGTCGTCTATCTGGACGATGAAAGGGACGTCAGCGCGGTATTTGACGAAAAGGCGAAAAAAGAGGGAGCAAAGGCGTATCCCGTGTCGAAAGCTGACTACGCGTTACTAAAATTTCAGAATAAAAACATTGATTTTTCTCTGCGTACTCGTTATTATAAAGATATTAGCGTAACTGTTCACACGGCGGCTCTGTATCAGATGGAGAACGCCGCTTTAGCCGTGCGTGCCCTTGAGGAATTGGATCAGGGACGTACCGTTACGGCTGAGCAAATCGTGAAGGGGCTTGCTAAGAGCTTTTGGCCTGGCCGAATGGAAGAGCTTTTGCCGAACGTTTTTGTGGACGGCGCTCATAACGAGGATGGCGTCAGGGCGTTCCTCGAATCCGTTGCGGCGGATAATTGGAAGGGTGAGAGAATTCTTTTGTTCTCTGCCGTAAAGGACAAGCAATTTGACAAAATGTTAGGCGAGATACTCATGTCCCGCCTGTTTGGAAGGATATTCCTCGTGCCGATCAAGACGAATCGCGCGACCAAGGTGGAAATCCTTGAGAAGACCGTGCAACGTTTACTCGAGAGGGAATATCCAGAGAAGGAATGTCCAGAGAAGGACCATTCCGAAAAGGAAAAGAAGCCAGCGCATGGCATTTACGGAGACGTAAGGGAAGCCATGGAGGACCTGCTTTCAAAAAAGCAAAAGTGGCAGAGGATTTACGTTGCAGGAAGTCTTTACCTTGTAGGTGAAGTGAAAGCAAATTTAGGAGTTTTGAAAGATGATTAATTTCGAAGAAGAACTGAAGAAATTCCATCCCAGTACTGAGGTGGAGGACATTCAAGATTGCATATATAATCACAACGCAACGGACATCGCAGGAATTTTTGAGCAGATGTTTACGCGAAAGGAAGAACCGGAACAGGAGCAAGTGATAGGAGGTTAAGCATGGTTTGTTACCACTGCGGCTGCCAACTGTCTGAGCAGGATTACTGTACCTCCTGTGGCGCGGACGTGTCTCTTTATAAAAAGATTCTGGGGCTGTCCAATCATTATTACAATGTTGGATTGGCGAAGGCGAAGGTACGGGATCTGACAGGTGCCATTGACAGTTTGGAACAAAGTCTAAAATATAATAGCAGAAACGTAGAAGCCAGAAACCTCTTGGGCTTGGTCTTCTACGAGGTTGGGGAGAGCACGGAGGCCATGAGCCAGTGGATCCTCAGCATGAATGTTGAACCAAAGAAAAATATCGCGTCGGATTACATCCAGAGGATCCAAAACAATCCCTCTCGGTATGACGTCATCCGACAGACCATGAAAAAGTTTAATCAGGCACTTGCTTATTGCGAACAAGGCAGTAAGGATCTTGCCGTGATCCAATTAAAGAAAGTCCTTTCCCTGAGCCCAAGATTTGTGAAGGCGCACATGCTGCTCGCGCTTTTGCATATTGACAATGAGGATTGGGAGAAGGCAAGACGCGAGCTGAATAAGACGCTGGGCATTGATCGGGGAAACACGCAGGCGCTTCTCTACATGCAGGAAGTCGACAGGATGCTTGCGCCGGACGATATCGAGAAAAATGATAAGAAACGCAAGAAGGAAGAGACCGTTCGCTATCAGAGTGATAACGAGGTCATCATTCAGCCGACAAACCTGGCAGATGGAACCAGAAGCGGTTTCTCGACCGTGCTGAACATCATTGTCGGTCTGGTCATTGGTGCGGCGGCCATGTATTTCCTGGTGCTGCCGGCAAATCAAAAGGCCGCGCAAAATGAAGCACAGGAACGCGTGGAATCCATTGCCGGACAGTTGGATTCCAAGACCAATCAGATCCAACAGCTGGAAAATATGGTGAATACCTTGGAGAATGCCAAGGCGAAGCTGGAGGAAGATCTGGATGCCTATGAAGGCACGGAGGGAAAGCTGAAGGAAATGGATCAGCTGTTTGTGGCTGCATCCACCTATCTTTCCACGAAGGACGTGGGCCTGACGGCTGAACGCCTGGATCACGTAAGGGAGAACGTAAAGATTGAGGAGGCCTCTGAGGAGTTTCAGGGATTGTACAATGCTTTGCTTGCATTAATTGGACCTGAGCTGGCTAAGACCTATCATGAGGCTGGTTACGTAGCTTTCCGAAATGAGGATTTCAAGGCCGCCATTGATAACTATCTGAAAGCGGTTTACTATGATCCAAACAATGCCGAGGCACTCTTTGACCTTGGAAATGCGTACAGAAGAGACGGGGATTCCGTGAATGCGGTTACCATTTTTAACCGCGTGATCGAGCTCTTCCCTGAGACGGACACGGCGAGAAAGGCTAAGCAATTCTTAGTCGATTATGACGCAGGAGAAACAGAATAAGATACGAAGGAAAAAGCTGACGGGAAATCCCCGCCAGCTTTTTTTATAGCGACGACATCTGCGAAGCAGATGGTTTTTATGAGTAATAGAGGAAGGAAACCAAGCGACAGCGCAGCTGGCATTTGGTTTCAACCGAGCGTATAATTAGATAGAAGGAGAGGATAAAATGGATCAGTTTCAGGTCATTGACCATTGCCTGATGGTTAAGCTCCCGCAGGAGATCGATCATTATCAGGCTGGGTATCTCAGTCAGGAGGCAGACAGCTTTTTGCTTCGCCCTGACGTGTGTCACGTCGTATTCGATTTTGAGGATACGGAGTTTATGGATTCCTCAGGCATTGGAATCATCATGGGAAGGTATAAGAAGGTTGCCCCCTTGGGCGGCAAGGTGTATGCGATCAATGTAGGAAAGCAGGTGGGCAGAATCTTGGAGCTCTCCGGAATGAGTAAATTGGTGGAGGTACTGTGAGGCGATGAAAGAGATGAAAAATGACATGGAGCTGACGTTTGATGCCATCTCCAGCAATGAAGGTCTGGCAAGGGTGGCGGTGGCAGCATTTGTCTCTCGCCTAAACCCGACGATTGAGGAACTGGCAGACATCAAGACGGCAGTCTCAGAGGCCGTGACCAATGCCATTATTCATGGCTATGGAAACATACAGGGGTATTGTAAACACGGGGAGGCTTTGGAGACGATAGATAAAGAGTATCCTGGGAAGGTTAGAATGAAATGTCAGCTGGAGCATGGCGTGCTTAAGGTCATGGTCGAGGATCAGGGCCGAGGCATTGAAAATGTTGAGAAGGCCATGGAGCCGCTGTTTACGACGAGACCGGATTTGGAGCGCTCCGGTATGGGCTTTGCCTTTATGGAGGCCTTTATGGATGATCTTCAGGTCGAGAGCGCGCCGGGCGTGGGAACGATCGTGCGTATGCAAAAGAAGATGACCAGTGGGCCGTGGATTCCAAGTGAGGAATAGCCATGGAAAATACGTCAGTACGAATCCAGGAATCACAGGCGGGAGAAAAGGGCGCGAGGGA
>JAEEGG010002073.1_pt1 | contig 52611 bp, 34 predicted proteins | sample 9134161 | NCBI WGS metagenome assembly JAEEGG01 (sample SAMN16246543, study PRJNA631951) | gut metagenome | biome: gut microbiome; feature: rumen; material: CR-attached | host: Bos | place: Iran: Karaj | collected 2018-10 | reverse complement strand
TTAACCAAAAGGGCTGATAATTACAGCCAATGGTACAACGACCTGGTGGTCAAAGCCGATATGGCCGAGCAATCGGCCGTTCGCGGATGTATGGTCATCAAACCCTATGGCTATGCCATCTGGGAAAAGATGCAGCAGCAGTTGGACAAGATGTTCAAGGAGACGGGTGCTCAGAATGCCTACTTCCCCCTGCTGATTCCGAAATCGTTCCTCAGCCGCGAGGCAGAGCATGTGGAAGGCTTCGCCAAGGAGTGTGCCGTAGTAACGCACTACCGCCTGAAGGCTACCGACGACAAGAGCGGTGTGGTGGTAGACCCCGCTGCCAAACTCGAAGAGGAACTCATCATCCGTCCTACCTCGGAGACGATTATCTGGAACACATACAAGAACTGGATCCAGTCATGGCGCGACCTGCCCCTGATGTGCAACCAATGGTGTAACGTGATGCGCTGGGAGATGCGTACACGTCCGTTCCTGCGCACCTCGGAGTTCCTCTGGCAGGAAGGCCACACCGCTCATGCCACCCGCGAGGAGGCTGAGGAGGAAGCCAAGAAGATGCTGAAAGTGTATGCCAAATTTGCAGAAGAATGGATGGCTGTGCCTGTAGTACAGGGTGTGAAGAGTGAAACAGAGCGATTCGCAGGTGCACTCGACACCTATACCATCGAGGCCATGATGCAGGACGGCAAGGCCCTGCAGAGCGGCACCAGCCACTTCCTCGGACAGAACTTCGCCAAGGCCTTCGACGTAACCTATCTGAACAAGGACAACAAACCCGAATATGTATGGGCCACCTCGTGGGGTGTGTCTACCCGACTGATCGGTGCGCTGATCATGACCCACTCTGACGACAACGGTCTGGTGCTGCCGCCGAAGCTGGCCCCCATCCAGGTGGTGATCATCCCCATAGCCACCAAGCCCGAGCAGATGGAGCAGGTGAACAAGGAGGTGCTGCCGATGATGGAGAAACTCCGCGCAAAGGGTATCAGCGTGAAATTTGACGATGCCGACAATAAGCGTCCTGGCTTTAAGTTTGCCGACTATGAGTTGAAGGGCGTACCCGTACGTCTGGTGCTCGGCGCCCGCGACCTGGAGAACGGCACCATCGAGGTGATGCGTCGCGACACGCTCGAAAAGGAAACACGTCCTCTGGAAGGTATTGTCGACTATGTGGAGCAGTTGCTGGAGGCTATCCAGAAGAACATCTTCGAGAAGGCCAAGGCCTATCGCGATAGCCGCATTTATGAGTGCGACAACTACGAGGAGTTCAAGGAGAAGGTGAAGGACGGCGGATTCTTCCTCTGCCACTGGGACGGTACTGCCGAGACCGAGGCAAAGATCAAGGAAGAGACGCAGGCCACCATCCGCTGCGTGCCTTTCGGTGTGGAACAGACACCCGGTGTGGATATGGTGAGCGGCAAGCCTTCGAAGGCCCGTGTGATCATCGCCCGCAGCTATTAAAGCGACATACAAACAGAAAAGGGAACTTTCCCAAGCTCCCTTTTCATCTCCGATTACTAAAAAAACTTTTCGTCGGAGTTGAAAATAGGTTATCTCACGATAGCCTATTTTCCTTTTAACCTTAATAATCTAATACCATGAAAAACACACGGCAAATGTACGAAAATTCTAAAGAAGGTTCGACATTTGCCGTGTGCTTTTTGATAGAATTTAATTCTTTTTTAGAATCTCTTCGTCCCTTTTAAGAATTGTTAGCACTTTTTTCGACGATATTGTGTTCTGATCTGACACGGAGAGCTGGGGAGATTGCGATAGTGGATGCCACGAAGTGGTATAGAAACGCACTGTGCTTTCTAGGCTCAGGGAGTCGCGACCGAAGGTCTCTATCAGGCAAATGGCCTCATGGTTTTCGGTATCGTAAGGCCCCATTCTGTTCAGCAGGAGCATATCCACCTTCAGGGCTTCGCTCATGCGGATGGTCAGCGTGGTATCGGTGAGCAAGGTCATCTCGCTCTTGCCACCCAGCCGATTGGTCACCTCAGCCTTCATCTTGGACTCCATGAAATCGAGCATATCGAGGCGATTGTTCTCCGACAAGGTCGGCAGCACGTCGTCAGGGATATGCCTGAAGCAGTAATCCATCGTGGTAGCATCGAAGACGACCGATACAGAATCACCATTCTCATCGACATACTCGTCGATGACCTGAGCAGACAGACTGGTTGGTATTCCGAAAAACAGAATACCAGCCAGCACGATCCGACATAGAGGGTTGAGCGACATCATCAGACTTACTTGTTGTTACGCAGGTCGTGCACACGTACAGCCTTGCCCTCACTCTGCGGCAAGGAGCCTTTCTTGACGAGTTTCACCTGAGGTGTGAGTAGGATCTCATCCTTCAGAGCACGCTGGATGTCCTTCGTCATCTTCTGCATCTCGGGATAGATATCCGTTTCCAGACCGTCGAGTTCCACCTCTACCGTCATCACATCATTGTCGTCGATGGTCTCGAGGGTGATCAGATAGTTGCTGCCCAGACCTGGATACTGCACGAGGATCTTCTCAACCTGCATCGGGAAGACATTGACACCCTTGATGATGAACATATCGTCGGTACGGCCTTTGATGCGGTCGATACGGCGATGGGTACGTCCGCACTTGCACTCACCGGGCAGAATACGGGTAAGGTCACGCGTGCGATACCTTAATATAGGCATCATATTGCGGTCGAGAGTAGTGAGTACCATCTCACCCATCTCACCATCTGGCACGGGCTCGAGGGTATCGGGGTCGACAATCTCCACGATATAGTTGTCCTCCCAGAGGTGCATACCGTCCTGATACTTACACTCGAAGGCGACACCAGGACCGTTCATCTCGGTCATACCGAAAGAGTTGTAGGCCTTCACGCCCAGCATGCGCTCGATACGGCGACGCTGTTCCTCGGTATGGGGCTCGGCACCGATGCAGAGGGTGCGGAGTTTAGTAGAGGCGGGATCGACTCCCTCCTCCCTGAACACCTCAGCCAGACGGATGGCATAAGAGGGAATGGCGTGCAGACAGGTGGTACCAAAGTCCTTGATGAACTTGATCTGACGCTTGGAGTTGCCAGCAGCAGCGGGAACAGTCATCGCACCCAGCCACTCGGCACCATACTGGAAGCCCAGACCGCCAGTAAACATACCATAGCCACTGGAGTTCTGGAACACATCGCTCTTACGACAGCCTACCATATAGAGATTACGGGCAATCATATTAGCCCAGGAACAAATATCGTGTTCGGAATAGACCACTACACAGGGGTTGCCTGTGGTACCACTGGTAGAGTGGATACGGACAGCATCGTCCATATTGGCACCTACGAGGCCGAAAGGATAGTTGTCGCGCAGATCTTGCTTCGTGGTGAAGGGAATCTTGCGAAGGTCATCGAGGCTGTTGATGGAGTCGGCAGTGATGCCAGCATCACCCAGACGCTTCTTGTAGAAAGGCGACTGCAGGGCAATCTCAATGCTCTTCTTGAGTTTCTGAACTTGCAACTGCTGGAGTTGCTCTCTTGGCATGGTCTCTAATTCCGGTTGCCAATACTCACCATCGGGTTTGATGGTTGACATGATTTTCTCGTCAGTCATATGATTTTGATTTAATACTATTTACTATTCACTTTTCGCCTCCTTCGACAGTTGCATCATCGTAACAGCCATCAGACCAGCCGTTTCCGTACGAAGCCGGCTGTTGCCCAGATGTACGGACTGATAACCTGCCTCCATCGCCATCCTTACCTCATCGATGGAGAAATCACCCTCCGGACCTATCAGTACGGTGACGGTATCCGCAGCCTCTGTGTGCGACTGCAGTTCTGCAAACAGACTGGTACGGGGTATCTCCTCATAGCAGTGGGCGATATACTTACGGCCTTCGACAGGCGAGGCAAGGAAATCCTTCAAGGATACAATCTCGTTGAGCACGGGTTTCCAGGCCTTATGGCTCTGCTTCATGGCAGAGACGGCAATCTTCTCCAAACGGGCTGTCTTCAGCAGTTTCCGCTCAGAGAACTGGCTGTGGAAGAATGATATCTCGTCGACCCCTACCTCTGTGGCCTTCTCTACGAGCCATTCGATACGGTCGAGCATCTTCGTGGGAGCGATGGCCAGACGGATGTGTCCCGGCCACTGTGGTGCCTGAGGCAAGCACTCAATGATGTCATAGTAACAGTTATGCGTGGCAGCAATCGTCACCTGAGCACGGTAATAATTGCCTACTCCATCCATCAGGAACATCTCGTCGCCACCTTTCAGCCTGAGCACACGCATGGCATGCATGGCCTCGGAAGGAGGCAACTCCTGCTGTTGTCCAGCATCGGGTACGTAAAAGAATCTTGTTTCCTTCATGCGCTATCGTAACCCGCTATTAATGGGTGATTGTCTCTATGGGTTTCTTCTCCGGCTTGAAGACCAGAGCGAAGGTGATGCCTATTACCAGTGCGAAGCCAGCGAAGATAAACCAGCACGTGGTCCAGTTGCCAACCAGGTAACCACCTTCCCAATGGCAATATGCATTCACGATCTCACCTGCTGCCAAAGTTCCGATAGTGGCACCCAGGCCATTGGTCATCATCATGAACAAGCCCTGAGCTGAAGCTTTGATACTGGGTTCACACTCCTGATCGACAAAGATACCGCCCGACACATTAAAGAAGTCGAATGCGACACCGTAGACGACGCACGACAGTACGAAGAACAGCACGCCCGGCATGGCTGGATCGCCAATACCGAAGAAGCCAAAGCGGAACACCCAGGCGAAGAGCGACATGAGCATCACCACCTTGATACCAAAACGCTTCAGGAAGAAAGGAATCATCAGAATGCACAATGCCTCACTAATCTGAGAAAGAGAAGTCAGCATGGTGGCATTATTGGCAGCAAACGTGTCTGCAAACTCAGGCGTGCCTTTGAAACTGGTCAGGAAAGGACCTGCAAAGCCGTTGGTGACCTGCAGGCACATACCCAGCAATGCAGAGAAAATGAAGAACAATGCCATCTGACGACGCTTGAATAGCTTGAAGGCATTGAGGCCAAGTGTTTCGGCCAGCGATACATTGCCCGCCTTCTTCTCCAGCTTGCACTCCGGCAAGGTAAAGCAATAGGCAAAGAGCACGATGCTCAACAAGCCGGAAACGAAGAACTGCATATAAGTATACTGGAACTTATGGGAGTTCTCGGCCAGCGTAAATCCGAAGCCGCTGTCGTCGACGAACGCACAATTGACAAACCACATGGTGGCGATAAAGCCAACGGTTCCCAACACACGGATGGGCGGGAAATCCTTGACGGTATCCATGTTATTCTTCTTCAAGATCGTGAAGGCCGCCGTATTGGCAAGGGCAATGGTAGGCATGAAGAAGGCCACACTCAACGTATAGAGGGCGATAAACAGCGACTTGTCAGACAATTCCTGTCCGAACCCTGCCTCATTGCCTAACCACCAGCAGCCGAGCATAAACGCTCCCGCTACCAGATGGCAGAGGCCCAGCAACCGCTGCGGCTGGATGTACTTGTCGGCCACAATACCCATCAGCGTGGGCATAAAGATACTGACGATGCCCTGGATGGCATAAAACCAGGAAATCTTGTCGCCAAGACCGGCGATTCCCAGATAATTACCCATACATGTGAGGTATGCACCCCAAACAGCGAACTCCAAGAAGTTCATTAATGCTAAACGGAATTTTACATTCATAGCGCTATTGAGTTATTGGTTTAACATGATTCGGACGTTCACCAAGACGGTGATGACGAGGACGCAACGAGTCAGGCACCTGAGAAAGGGAATCAGCTTCCGACTTCTGTGGCTCCGGCTCCTGCGGTACATTCTTCTGCTTGTGGAAGCGTATCAGCTGGATATCGGTGACAATCAGCATCCTTATCGTAGAAGTGGGATCATAGCCCTTTCCAAGATAGATAAAGCCGCTGATTTCCTTCACTGGCTCATCACAGCCGTCAATACGTATCTGAGTCCTGCCATCGACAGAGAAATGCGTCACCGTAGAAACAATACTGTCGTTCTTATACTTCACAGCCATATAGGCAACGGCATCCTTGGAACCACTCTCATAGAGGAAGTTGCTGTTCCATGCCAGCATGAAGCTATCGCCCTGGCGGAAAGCCGTATCTGCCTGCAGGTGATACTGCAGCCGATTATATGGGGCATAAGGAACCAGCAGCTGTGAGATGACACCATTCCAGATATTGGCCGTATCACCCGTGAGTGTACTGGTAGTGTAGGTCTCCACCTCACCGGCAGAGGCACCATACTCCATAGCAGCCTCTCCCAAACGCTCCTGTACATTCTTCCAGATCTTAACGAAACGGTCGGAACGGGTGTAGTAATAGACGAGTGACGAATCGAACTCTTCCTGCGTCAGGTTATACTTCTTCAGAACGGCCTCGAAATAGAGTTTCCGCCTGTAGTCCATCACACGGGAGGTATTCTCCATGTCTTCTTCTTTGGCGATACCCTGCGATACGAAATAGTCGTAGAGGATGTCTTCCATATCGTCGGGCTGTATATACTCCCCAGGCACTTTTGGTGTACAAGCAGACAAAAGCACCAAAAGGAACCCAAACACGATATGACGACGTCGCAGACTCATTCTTCTGAAACAGGCTCTACCGGAGATTCCTCCACAGGAGCCTTCTTTTTTAATGTTATCTGACTGATTTCCTTACGATAGAACAACAAGAGCATCACGACTCCCACACTGATGGAGGCATCGGCAAAGTTAAACACCGGACTGAAAAACACGAAATGCTCTCCACCCACGAAAGGCATCCACTGGGGCCATTCTGTCTCGATCAGCGGGAAATAGAACATATCCACCACTTTTCCCATCAGGAAAGGGGCATAGCCAGTACCGAACGGTACGAAGTAAGACTGGTAGAACTCCGACGAGTTATTGAAGACGAGCCCGTAGAACATACAGTCAATCAGATTGCCTGCAGCGCCTGCGAGGATCATCGACAGACAGATGAGATAGCCTATCCTTGCCTTCCTGCCTACCTCGAGCCATATATAATAGCCCAGCACGCCAATGGCACCGACACGGAACAGCGACAACACAATCTTGCTGCCAAGCTGCATGCCGAAAGCCATGCCGTTGTTCTCGATGAACAAGATATAGAACCAGTCGGTGATATGGATACTCTCATGAAGCGTCATCGACGTCTTCACCCAGATCTTGATGGCTTGGTCGATCAGGAGAATGGCGATGATGATCAGTGTCGCCAGTCTCCCGTTGGTGAATATCTTTCTGAAAGCGTTCACTTAACCTTTCTTTTGGTTCATCTTCGACTGAACGCTCAACGTAGCGTGAGGCACGGCACGAAGGCGCTCCTTTGGAATCAGCTCACCCGTGATACGGTCGATGCCATAGGTCTTATTCTCAATGCGCACCAAGGCTGCCTTCAGTCCCTGAATGAACTTCTGCTGGCGGGCTGCCATAGAGATGAGCTCTTCCTTCGACTGCGTGACACTACCCTCCTCCAGAGCCTTATAAGTGGGAGATGTATCGTCGACATCGTTGGAGTCCTCGTTCATGAGCACTTTCATCATCTGGTCATAGTCGCGCTTGGCCAATGCCATTTTCTCATTGATTATCTGACGGAACTCTTCGAGCTCTTCGTCACTGTAACGTGTCTTTTCTGCCATATTTATTCAGATTTAGCTATTAATACTATTGTTTGTCTACTTTGATGTTTAGTTTGAATTCGTCGAAATCCACTTCCTGACCATCGTTGGCGGCTATCCGGATGTCATCGGCAAGTACCTGGGTCTTGATATAGTCTGCAAAGTCCACAAGACTCTTCTCCACCTCAGCATTCGGAGCCAGTGTCACCACGATACGATCGGTGATCTCCAGACCGCTCTCCTTACGGATGTTCTGAATACGGTTGATGAGCTCACGGGCCATACCCTCGTTTCTCAGTTCGTCGGTGAGTTCCACCTCAAGGGCTACTGTCAGGTTTCCTTCATTAGCCACGAGCCAGCCCGGGATGTCTTCAGAGATGATGTCTACATCGACAGCCTCGACGATCAGCTGCTGACCTTCTACCTCAATGGCGATGGTACCCTGCTGCTCGAGTTCTGCGATCTGCTCCTGACTCAGGGCATCCATAGCAGCGGCAACACCCTTCATGAGTTTACCGAATTTCTTACCCATCGTACGGAAGTTGCACTTCACCTTCTTAACAAGTACGCCTGCACCCTCAACGAAACGGAGTTCCTTTACGTTCACCTCGTTCATGATGAGGTCCTTCACGGCTTCGATGTGCTTCTTCTGCTCAGCATCGACAGCAGGAATCATAATGGCCTGTAGCGGCTGGCGCACCTTGATGTTCACCTTACGACGCAGGGCGAGCACCATAGAAGTAATCTTCTGTGCCATCTGCATACGAGCCTCGAGATCCTTATTGATCTGAGCATCGTCAGCAACAGGGAACTTATCGAGGTGAACGGAATCGAGTTCGCCACCTAAGTCTTTGTACAACTGATCGGCATAGAAGGGGGCAAATGGAGCCAGGAACTTGGCTACTGTCATCAGACAGGTATAAAGGGTTTGATAGGCGGAGAGTTTATCCTCGCTCATCTCCTTACCCCAGAAACGTTTACGGTTCAGACGAACGTACCAGTTGGAGAGGTCGTCGTTCACGAAGGCATCGATGAGACGACCAGCACGGGTAGGATCGTAGCCGTCGAGTTCCTTCTCCACGCCCTTGATGAGCGTATTCAGACAAGAGAGGATCCAACGGTCGATCTCCGGACGTTTCTCGAATGTCACCTGAGCAGCCTCCGGGTCGAAACCGTCAACATTCGCATACAGCGCAAAGAAGCTATAGGTATTATATAAGGTACCGAAGAACTTACGGCGCACCTCATCGACACCCTCCGGATCAAACTTCAGATTATCCCAAGGCTCGGAGTTGGTCATCATATACAGACGAACAGCATCAGAACCGAACTTGCCTATCATATCGAAAGGATTCACCACGTTACCCACGTGCTTCGACATCTTGTTACCCTTGGCATCGAGCACGAGACCAGAAGAGATCACATTCTTGAAGGCCACCGAGTCGAAGATCATCGTAGCGATAGCGTGCAAGGTGAAGAACCAGCCACGGGTCTGGTCTACACCCTCGTTAATGAAGTCGCATGGGAACGCGATATTCTTATCTATCAGATCCTTGTTCTCAAACGGATAGTGAACCTGTGCATAAGGCATAGAACCAGAATCGAACCAGACATCGATAAGGTCGCTCTCACGCTTCATGGGCTTACCACTCTCGCTCACAAGGATGATATTGTCTACATACGGACGGTGAAGGTCAATCTTGTCGTAGTTCTCCTTCGACATATCACCAGGCACGAAACCATTGTCCTTCAGGGGGTTAGTTTTCATGAATCCTGTCTTAACAGACTTCTCAATCTCATTATAGAGTTCTTCTACGGAGCCGATGCAGATCTCCTTGCCATCCTCGTCGCGCCAGATGGGAAGCGGCGTTCCCCAAAAACGGGAACGGGAGAGGTTCCAGTCGTTCAGGTTCTCCAGCCAGTTACCAAAACGGCCTGTACCTGTAGACTCCGGCTGCCAGTTGATGGTCTTGTTCAGTTCGAACATACGGTCTTTCTTGGCTGTAGAGCGGATGAACCACGAGTCGAGTGGATAGTAGAGTACGGGCTTGTCGGTACGCCAGCAGTGAGGATAGTTGTGTACATGCTTCTCAATCTTCAGCGCTGTACCCTCCTGCTTCATCTCCATACAGATCGCGATGTTCAGGTCTTCGGCCTTAGAAGCTGCCTGTTCATCGTACTTGCCGTCCTTATTGAACTCTGGGGCGTAAGCATTCTTCACGTAGTCGCCTGCATGATGGCCATAGCCCTCTTTATTCACGCATTTCGCGATGAAATTATCATCGAGTTCTTCCATCAGGTAGTATTTACCCTGAAGGTCTACCATCGGACGGGTTTCACCTTTCTTATTAATAAGGAAGAGGCTTGGGATGTGTGCATCCTTGGCCACCTTGGCGTCGTCAGCACCGAAGGTTGGCGCAATATGAACGATACCGGCACCATCCTCTGTGGTAACATAGTCACCAGGGATCACACGGAAAGCTTCGCTCTCCATCTCCACAAACTGATCCTTGCCGTTCTCACCTGTGAACACTTTCTCAGGATGGGCAGCTGCATATTCTTTCACATAGTCAGCTGCGTTAGCATCGAGTTTGGCAGAGGGCTTCACCCAAGGCATCAGCTGCTGATATTTCAGGCCTACCAGCTGCTCACCGGTATAACGGCCTACGATACGATAAGGTACGAACTTCTCGCCCTTATTGTATTCTGGCATCTCTTCGCCATCAGTGATGTTACCCTCAGGAGCGAGGTAGGCATTCAGACGACTCTCAGCCAGAATGATGGTGATTTTCTCACCGTTATAGGCATTATAGGTCTCAACGGCCACATAGTCGATCTTCGGTCCTACGCAAAGGGCGGTGTTTGAAGGCAGGGTCCAGGGGGTCGTGGTCCAGGCCACGAAATAAGGTGTACCCCACTTCGACCACTCTTCCTTTGGATTAACGGCCTTGAAAAGTGCCGTCACTGTCGTATCCTTCACATCGCGATAGCAACCGGGCTGATTCAGCTCGTGTGAGCTAAGCCCCGTTCCTGCTGCAGGCGAATACGGCTGGATGGTGTAGCCTTTATAGAGCAGTCCCTTCTTATAGAACTGCTGCAGCAGCCACCACAGTGTCTCGATATACTTGTTGTCGTAAGTGATATACGGATTGTCGAGGTCAACAAAGTAACCCATCTTTTCCGTGAGGTCGCGCCACTCCTGGGTGTACATCATCACGTTCTCACGACATTTCTTATTATAGTCCTCCGTTGAGATGTATTTCTCTGAATCCTTATTATCGATGTCGGCCTTGGTGATGCCCAATTCTTTCTCCACGCCCAGTTCTACAGGCAGTCCATGGGTATCCCATCCTGCCTTACGCTTCACCTGATAACCCTTCATTGTCTTATAGCGGTTGAAGGTATCTTTGATGGTACGTGCCAGCACGTGGTGGATACCAGGATGACCGTTGGCAGAGGGAGGGCCCTCAAAGAATACAAACTGCGGACAGCCCTCGCGCTCTTCTACCGAGCGCCAGAACACGTTCTTTTCACGCCACATCTCGAGGATGTCGTCGTTTACCTTAGTCAGGTTCAAGCCGTTATGTTCGGCGAATCTCTTAGCCATATCTTCTCTAAACTATAAACTCTAAACTATAATCTCGTTATTTAGGGCGCAAAGGTACTAAAAATAATCGAGTCGACAAAGGAAATAAATAATTTTAAGATTTCTATCGCAAAATGTGCTTTATTTCGAAAATAATTCTTATCTTTGCAGACAAATAAATCAAGGACAATAATTAAAAACAGTTTGTTATGGTATTAATGATTCTCCAGCTTCTCATCGTATTGGGAGCTTTGTGGGTTGGTTCACGCTACGGTAGCCTCGCCCTTGGTGCTATTTCCGGTATTGGATTAGCTATTCTCGTGTTCTGTTTCTCGTTGAAACCTGGCACACCTCCGACGGATGTGATTTACATCATCATCGCAGCAGTCACCTGTGCTGGTATCATGCAGGCCTCTGGCGGTATGGACTGGCTTATTCAGATTGCAGAAAAGATGCTTCGCAAGCATCCGGACCGCATCACTTTCCTCGCTCCGCTAACAACGTTCTTCCTGACTGTTTTAGTCGGAACAGGACATGTCGTATATACCTTAATGCCAATCATTTGCGACATCGCATTAAAGAAAGGTATCAGACCTGAACGACCTTGCGGTGTGGCATCGATAGCCTCACAGGTGGGTATTACTTGTTCACCCATTGCAGCAGCTGTTGTGGCCTTCGTCACCATCTCGAATGAGAACGGTTTCAACATCTCCATTCCAGGTGTATTGATGATCTCGATTCCTGCCTGCCTATGTGGACTGATGGCTGCCGCTGCAGCTTCCTATCACCGCGGACTCGATCTCGAAAAAGATCCTGAGTTCCAAAAGAAAATTGCCGACCCCGTGCAACGTGAGTACATTTATGGCTCAGGAGCCACAACGCTCGACAAAGAGATTCCGCAGTCAGCCAAGAATGCAGTCTTCGTATTCCTCGGAGCCCTTGCAATTATCGTTTTCTTTGCTATCTTCCAGAGCGCCCTGCCTGCATGGGACGGCAAGCCCTTGAAGATGAACCTCGTCATCCAGATCGTAATGATTGCCGCTGCTGCACTGATGATCCTCTTCTGCAAGGCACAGCCAAAGAAAGCCGTTTCGGGTCCTGTATGGCAATCCGGTATGGTGGCTGTCGTTGCCATCTATGGTATCGCTTGGATGGCAGATACGTATTTTTCGAACTATATGCCTGAGATTCAGGCCATGCTCGAAGGCATTGTGAAGGATTATCCGTGGAGTATCGCCCTCGTCTTCTTCATGGTTTCCGTACTTATCAACTCTCAGGGTGCCGTGGTCGTATCCATGCTGCCATTGGCCTACTCTTTGGGTATCGCAGGACCGGTTCTGTTGGGTGTATTGCCTTCGGTCTACGGATATTTCTTCATTCCGAACTATCCTTCAGATATCGCCACTGTGAACTTCGACCGTTCAGGTACCACGGTGATTGGCAAATATCTGTTGAACCACTCGTTCATGATGCCTGGTCTGATTTGCGTGTTCACTTCGACGATCGTAGCCTATATTCTCTCTACCATCTTCTTCTAGGTCCGATGAGAAAGAGAATCTTAACAATGACTATTCTGGCCACTCTGGCTGTAGGAGCTACAGCCCAGCAGTGGCCAGAAATCCGACAAGAGGCCAAGGCCGGTGCACGCTGGTGGTGGTTAGGATCAGCCGTAGATAAAGAAAACCTGCGCTGGGCCATGCAGGAATACGCCAGTCATGGCATCGGTGCCCTGGAGATTACGCCCATCTATGGTGTGCAAGGTAACGAAGCTAATAACATCCCTTATCTCTCTGACAAATGGATGGAGATGCTACGTGAGGTACAGCAGAATGGCCAGCAGACAGGTATCGAAGTGGATATGGCTACAGGTACCGGCTGGCCATTCGGTGGCCCTTGGGTGCCCTTAGAGGAAAGTGCCTGCAAGGCCATTTTCGTGAACACCAGCTTCGAAGGCAAAAGCGTGACCAATCTGCCTCTGAAGGTTGCTGACAAGGACGAGAAATACAGTAAGCTTAACAAAGTCATGGCCTATTGGCAAAGCCATTCCTACGACGTCACTCAATATGTCAAAGACGGACAATTAACATGGTCGCCTGAGGATATCCTGAAATCGCAGATAAAGACAGCAGGGAACAAGACTTTGAAAAAAGTGCTTAAGCTCAAGTTGAAAGAACTCGAAAGTGCCCATTGGCAAGTCGTTGCCCTCTACGTCCGATATGGCGTGATGAAAGTGAAACGGGCAGCCCCTGGTGGAGAAGGCTTTGTCATCGACCATTTCGATCATCAGGCTGTTGCCAACTATCTGACACATATCGAGGCAGCCTTCGAACGAACACATACGCCCTACCCTCATACCTTCTTCAACGACTCCTACGAAGTGGCAGATGCCACTTGGACTCCCACGTTGCTGAAGGAATTCGAGAAACGGCGCGGTTATAAACTGCAAGACTATTTCCTATTGTTACAAGAGGGAGACAAAAAAATCGTCAGCGATTATCGTGAGACTCTTGGCGATCTGCTATTGGAGAATTTCACTAACCAATGGACGGCCTGGGCTCATAAGCATGGTGCTATCACCCGCAATCAGGCACATGGCTCACCAGCCAATCTCATCGATTGTTACGCTGCTGTAGACATTCCCGAGATCGAAGGCTTCGGTCTTTCTGAACTTGGCATTAAAGGGCTCCGCACGGACCCCGGAAAGACGCGAAAGAACGATTCTGACTTCTCGATGTTGAAATACGCGCCATCAGCTGCACATATATGTGGCAAACCATACACCTCGAGTGAGACATTTACCTGGTTGACGGAACATTTCCGCACGAGCCTCTCGCAATTAAAGCCCGACATCGACCTCATGTTCTGCGCTGGTGTGAACCACATGTTCTTTCATGGTACATGCTATTCACCTAAGGATGATCCGTGGCCGGGCTGGAAGTTCTACGCCAGCATCGATATGTCGCCCACCAACAGTATCTGGCGCGATGCCCCCTACTTCATGCAGTATGTGGAACGTTGCCAGAGTTTTCTGCAATGGGGAGAACCTGATAACGATTTCATCGTCTATCTGCCCATCCGCGACATGTGGCAGAAGAATACCAGAAAGTTGCTGATGCAGTTTAGTATCCACGCGATGGGCAGTCTTGCCCCGGAGTTTATCAAGAGCATTCTCGCCATCGATGGTGCAGGATTCGACAGTGATTATATCTCCGACCGCCTGCTGCTCACCACAAACTATAAAGACGGGATGCTGCAGACGGCAGCTGGCACACGATACAAAGCCCTCGTCATTCCAGAATGTAAGATGATGCCTGAGAATGTCAAGCAGCATATCGGGAAGTTGAGAGCGCAAGGTGCCAACATCATATATGGTACGCGAGCCGACGACCTGAAAACAGCCGCCAAGCCTGAAGCCATGAAGTTTGAGTGCGGCCTGAAGGCCATCCGACGGAAGAACGACACGGGATATCACTATTTCATCGCCAATCTCTCGCCCAACGACATAGACGATCGTCTGCCATTGGCCGTCGACTTCAAAGATGCCGTCTGGTTCAATCCCCTCAACGGCGACATCATTCCCGCCAGCATCAGCGGCGACAGCATAGATATCTGCCTGCGCAGCGGTGAATCAATGATCCTGCAGACTTTCACAGAAAGCCTCCCTAGCCAGACTAGCCCTTCTAGTCTCTCTAGCCAATCTAGCATTTCTAGCAAGGCTAGCAACATCTCCCTCGCTGGCCCTTGGACCCTCAGCTTTACTGAAGAGGCACCTAAGGTCAATAAAGCCTTCACCCTCAATAAGCTCCAGACTTGGGAAACGCTTGATGATGACTCCGCGAAAGTCACAATGGGAACAGGCATCTATACAACCAAGTTCAAACTTACAAAGAAGGATGACCCGAAAGGAAACTGGAAGATTGACCTCGGTGATGTTCGCGAGTCTGCCCGCGTCTATATCAATGGCCAGTTTATTGGCTGTGCCTGGAGTGTTCCTTTCGTACTCGATTGTCAGCAGGCTTTGAAAGCAGGCATCAACGAGTTGCGCATCGAAGTGACCAATCTGCCCGCCAACCGCATTGCTGACTTAGACCGCAGAGGTATCCCATGGCGCAAGATGGAGGAGATCAACGTAGTGGACATCAACTACAAGAAGACGACTTACGACCAGTGGGAGCCTATGCCCAGCGGACTGAATTCCGAAGTCAGGCTCATCCACCAATAAAGAGAGGTTCCGGCAGAAAAGCCCAGACCCCGACACAAAAAGAGAGGCTCCGCGTTGTGCGAAGCCTCTCTTTTTATGATATGACAGAGATTACTCTTCTTCCTTCATCTCCTCCTCATGCTGCTTGATCAGAGCCTGCTGGATATCGTTCGGCACGAGCTCGTAGCTTGAGAAACTCGTTGTGAACGATGCACGGCCACCTGTCAGAGAGCTGAGTGCGATAGAGTAGCTGGCCAACTCCTTCAAAGGAATCTTGGCAGTCAGTTTCTGATAACCAGCCTCAGAGTCCATACCCATGATGATGGCACGACGGCCCTGCAGGTCAGACATCACATCACCCATGTAGTCGGCAGGAACGAGAACCTCGAGGTCGTAGATAGGCTCGAGCACCTTAGGACCAGCCTCCTTAAAGGCAGCTGAGAAGGCATTACGTGCAGCCAGCATGAATGACAATTCATTAGAATCTACCGGGTGCATCTTACCATCGTAGACAATCACGCGAACGTCACGGGCATAAGAACCTGTCAACGGTCCCTGCTCCATACGCTCCATCACACCCTTCAGGATAGCGGGCATGAAACGCATATCGATAGCACCACCAACCACACTGTTGATGAAGACGAGTTTACCGCCCCACTCCAGATCCTTCTCTTCCTTAGACTTGATGTTCATCTTGAACTCCTGTCCATTGATAGTGAATGATGTAGGATCAGGCATGCCCTCAGAATAAGGCTCTACAATCAGGTGAACCTCACCAAACTGACCGGCACCGCCAGACTGCTTCTTGTGACGATAGTCGGCACGGGCCATCTTCGTAATGGTCTCACGATAAGGAATCTTCGGCTCCTGATATTCAATCTGGATCTTCTCGTTATTCTCCATACGCCACTTCAAAGTACGCAGGTGGAACTCACCCTGACCGTGAACGATAATCTGGCGCAACTCCTTCGACTGCTCAACCACCCATGTAGGATCTTCCTGACGCATCTTGGCCAGAGCAGCCATCATCTTCTCAGTCTCAGACTCGTTGACAGCCTTGATGGCACGAGAGAACTTCGAGTTAGGATACTTGATGAAGTCGAACTTATTATCGACATCCTTGCCATTCAGCGTGTTACCGGTCTTCACGTCCTTCAGTTTCACAGTACAGCCGATATCTCCGGCATTGAGCTGGTCTACCTGAATACGGTTGGCACCTGCACAAGCATACAGGGTACCCATGCGCTCCTTTGAGCCGCGATCAGCGTTGTTGAGGTCGTCACCGCTCTTCACAGAACCGCTCATCACCTTGAAATAGCTCACCTCACCGATATGAGGCTCCACACCTGTCTTGAAGAAATAGAGCGATGCGGGAGCGTTGGTATCAGCAGGAACATCCTTGCCGGCAGCATTCTTGACGACGGGCATCTCACTGACGAAAGGAACTACATTGCCGAGGAACTCCATCAGACGACGTACACCCATGTCGCGGCCTGCGCAGACGCAGAACACGGGGAAGATCGAACGTGTAACGAGTCCCTTACGGATACCCTCACGCATCTCGTCCTCTGTCAGATCCTCGCTCTCGAAGAACTTCTCCATCAGAGAGTCGTCGCCAGCAGCAGCAGCCTCCACGAGAGCGGCCTTCATCTCCTTGGCCTTGTCCAGCTGGTCAGCAGGGATCTCCTCAATGATAGGAGCACCACCCTCGGGCTTCCAAGAGTATTTCTTCATCAACAGCACGTCGATCACGCTGTTGAAACCAGGACCTGTGGCGATAGGATACTGTACGGGCACGCAGTTCGGACCGTAGACATCCTTCAGCTGGGAGAGAATCTGGTCGAAGTCACAGTTATCACGATCCAACTGGTTCACCAGGAAGATCACGGGCTTCTTCAGTTTCTCCGTGTTACGGAAGGCGTTCATCGTTCCTACCTCAGGGCCATACTGGCCGTTGATGAGGATGACGGCCTGGTCAGTCACGTTCATAGCGGTGATGGAACCACCCACGAAGTCGTCCGAACCCGGACAGTCGATGATGTTGAGCTTCTTGTTGTTCCACTCCACATGAAAAACAGTTGAGAACACCGAGTAGCCGTATTCCTGTTCCACAGGGAAATAGTCGCTCATGGTGTTCTTACCCTCTACGGTACCGCGGCGCTTGATGATGCCGGCTTCGTAGACCATACTTTCGGCAAGAGTGGTCTTGCCGCTACCCGCACTGCCAATGAGTGCAATGTTTTTGATTTCGTTTGTCTGATAAATCTTCATTATCGTTCGGTTTTAAGTCAAAAATATTTTTCGGTCGGCTAAATTAGACATTTTTTCAGAAATCACCAAAGAAATCTTTCAAATATTAAACTAAATTAGTAATTTTGCAGAGAAAATGGTAGGAATCTACATACATATTCCGTTTTGTGCGAGCAGATGCATCTATTGTGCGTTCTATTCGACCACCTCTCTCGACCTCCGTCAGAGGTATGTCGATACGGTGTGCAAGGAACTCACCGGGGAGAGGTTCCGCGAGTTCTTCAAAGGACTCACGGGACCTGTCCCCATGAGTTCCATCTATCTCGGAGGAGGAACGCCAAGCCAGCTCACTGCGGCGCAGCTTCAGCAGCTTTTCGACGCCCTATATATATATAATAATGTGGCGCCGGATGCCGAAGTGACCATCGAGGTGAATCCCGACGACGTCTCGGTGGAGTTTGCTGCTGTGCTACAGCAGCTCCCCGTCAACCGCGTCTCCATGGGCGCGCAGACATTTGATGACGCGCGCCTGCGCTGGCTGCATCGGCGACACACGTCGCAGCAGGTGGGCGAAGCCGTCGGCCGTCTGCGCGAGGCCGGCATCCGGAACATCAGCGTCGACCTGATGTACGGTTTCCCGGGCGAGAGTCTCACCGATTGGGAGCGCGATATCAGCGCCGCCCTCGCTCTGGGTGTGGAGCATCTCTCCGCCTACTGTCTCTCCATCGAGGAAGGCACCCCGCTCCATCGGATGGGCATGAAAGGGGCCGACGAGGAGACGGAACGGGCGATGTATTACCGGCTGAAAGACCGTCTGGAGGCCGCGGGCTTCGAGCATTACGAGATCTCGAACTTCGCACGCCTCAGTAACACCGACCCCACCTCGGTCTCTCCCTACCGCTCCCGCCACAATAGCGCCTACTGGACGGGCGTACCCTACCTCGGTCTGGGTGCCGCCGCCCACTCCTTCGACGGCCGCACACGCTCGTGGAACGTCAGCGACATCCGCCAGTATATCGAGGCCATGGAGCGCGGCGAGAGGCTATGCGACAGCGAGCCCATCGAGGGCGATACGGCCTACAACGACCTGCTGACCACCGCCCTGCGCACCCGCGAGGGCCTCGACCTGAGCCGGCTCTCCCCCGCCCACCGCGACTACTGCCTCAAGGCCGCGCAGCGGTTCATCGATGCCGGGCTGCTGAGTGTCACACCGGGGTCAGGATACTTTGTGACATCGAACGGCGATGTCACAAAGTATCCTGACCCCGGTGTGACACGTCTGGCACTGACGCGCGAGGGGCTGTTTGTGAGCGACATGATCATGGCTGAACTGATGAAAGTATAGAAATAGTAAGAGATATGAGAAAAAGAACGTTCAGACCCCTTCTGACTCCCCCTGAGTCAGGGGGAGAATCACGCCGCAGGGCAGGCATGCTGGCCCTGATGCTGACGATGCCCCTGCTGATGCTGGCACAGATATCCGGCGTGGTGCTCGACGCCAGCGACGGCGGCCCCGTGCCCTACGCCACCGTCCAGTACAAAGGAAACCGCGTGTCGACCGTCGCCGACGGTCAGGGCCGCTTCCGCATCGACCGTCACAACGGCTGGCGACTGACCATCAGCTCGGTGGGCTATCGCGAGCAGGTGATCAACGTGAGTCCACAGACCTCGACGCAGATGACCATCCGCCTGGCCGCCGACAACCGCACACTCAGCGAGGTGACCATCAAGTCGAAGAAGAAATCGCGCTACAGCCGCAAGAACAACCCCGCCGTGGAGCTGATGCGCAAGGTGATCGCCAACAAGAAGAAGGCCGACCTGAAGCGCCACGACTACTACCGCTACCAGAACTACCAGAAGATAGGCCTCGGCCTGAACGACCTGAAGCCGGAGACGCTCGAGAAGGGCATCTTCAAGCGCTACCCCTGGCTGCGCGAGCAGGTAGACACCAGCCAGTACACCGACAAGATGGTGCTCCCGCTGACCGTCGACGAGATGGTGACCGAGCAGCTCTGGCGCAAGGACCCGAAGGCCGAGCGCACCATCGTCAAGGGCACCAGGTCGAGCGGCGTCAACGACCTCTTCCAGACGGGTGAGATACTGACCACCGTGATGCGCGAGGTGTTTGCCGACGTCGACATCTACGACGACTACATCCTCCTGATGCGCCACAAGTTCAGCTCGCCCATCGGCCGCGACGCCATACAGTTCTACCGATACTACATCACCGACACCGTCTACGTGGGCCAGGATCGCTGCATCCACCTCGACTTCCTGCCCAACAACCAGCAGGACTTCGGTTTCCGCGGGCAGATCTACATCCTCGACGACACCACCTACCAGGTGAAGCGCTGCGAGCTCTACATCCCCCGCTCGAGCGACGTGAACTGGGTGGAGTCGATGCAGTGCATGCAGGAGTTTGAGCGCCAGCCCAACGGCGAGTGGCTCCTCACCATCGACGACATGATCGTGGAGCTGATGCTCACCGACTGGATACAGAAGGGCGTGGTCACCCGCACCACGCGAAAGACCGGCTTCTCGTTCGACCCCCTGCCCGACGAGCGCTTCAAGAAGAAAAATCCCATGCAGTTCGAGGCCGGATCAGACAACCGCAGCGACGACTTCTGGGCCGAGCACCGACAGGTGGAGTTCACCAAGAGCGAGGCCGGCATGGGCGGATTCCTCGACCACCTGGAGCGCCTCAAGGGATTCAAATACGCCATCTTCGTGCTCAAGGCCCTCTTCGAAAACTACCTCGAGACCGGCTCGCGCGACCACCCCAGCAAGTTCGACGTAGGCCCCATCAACACCTTCATCTCGCAGAACTTCCACGACGGCCTGCGCCTCCGCGTGGGCGGGCAGACCACCGCCAACCTCAACCCCCACCTCTTCGCCAAGGGCTACTACGCCTACGGCACCAAGACCCACGAGCACTACTACAACGCCGAACTCACCTACTCGCTCACCCCCAAGCAATACCTGCCACAGGAGTTCCCCGTGAACAACATCATCTTCCAGTCGAAGCGCGACGTGGCACTGCCCAGCGACAAATACAGCGCCTTCGACAAGGACAACGTCTTCTCATCCTTCAAGGTGCACGACATCGACATGATGCTCCTCTACGACACCCAGCGCCTGGCCTACGAGTTTGAGACCTCCACCCACTGGCGATTCACCGCCGACCTGAAGACCGAGAAGATCCGCCCCATCGGCAGCCTCGCCTTCCAGCCCCTCGCCACCGCCACCACGCAGCCCGCCTCCGGCGCCGCATCGCCCTCCCACGGTGCCACCATGCCCGATCCCGCCACCACACTGCCCGATCCCCCCGCCGCATCGCCCCTCGCCTCCATCCGCTACACCGAGTCGACCTTCGGCATCCGCTTCGCCCCCGACGAGAAATTCGTCAACACCAAGCAGCACCGCCGCACGATGAACAAGGACGCCTGGTACATCCAGCTGCAGCACACCATAGGCTACGACCGGCTGCTCGGCGGACAGTACAACTATAATTACACCGAGCTCGAGTGGTTCCGCCGCACCTGGCTCCCCATGAGCTGGGGACGCATCGACACCCGACTGCGCATCGGACAGCAGTGGAACCAAGTGCCCTGGCCACTGCTCCCCATGCCGCAGGCCAACCTCTCCTACGTCGTCGCACCGCAGATGTTCAACCTGATCAACAACATGGAATTCCTCAACGACCGCTACGCCTCGCTCCAGTTCACCTGGGAGATGGGCGGCAAGATACTCAACCGCATACCCCTGCTCCGGCGGATGAAGATGCGCGAGATCATCGAGTTCAAAACCCTCTGGGGCTCGCTCTCCGACAAGAACAACCCCCTGCTGGCCGCCAACCGCGACAGCCGCACGCTCATGGCCTTCCCCGCCGACTGCCACGTGATGGACGGCCGCAAGCCCTACATGGAATGGGCCATCGGCGTGCAGAACATCCTCAGCCTGATACAGATTGAATACGTCCACCGCCTGAACTACCTCGACCTGCCCACGGCCACCAAGCACGGCATCCGTTTCACCATCACCCCGACGTTCTGACCGCCGGGCGCGGGAAAAAAGGACAGTGAGCCGCCGGAAAGCGAACGGAAGCGGCGGGAAAATAAAGAAAAGGGACTGTCCCCATGATTCACCGACGCCCTGTATGATTCGGAGACGGCATTCATATCCGCCCGCATTATAGCAGGGGTAAATAAAAGAGGGATAGGTTTTTTTTCGTCTTTTTCCGACAAAAAAAATCTATCCCTCTAAAAATCTGTATCTAAAAAACTGTCTCCAGGAATCAGAAGTGCAGGCTGAGGTCGATGCCGAGCTGGATGGGGTTGGCGCGCTGGGCGAAGTAGCGCGTGCCGCCAGCGGCCGACGACTGCACGGCGAAGGTATTGTAGTGCGTGTTGGTAAGGTTGCGGCCCCAGAGGGAGATGATCATTGAACATTGACCATTGAACATTGACCATTCATAGTCGGCATGCGCGCCGACGAGGGCGTAGAACGGCTGGTCGAAGGAGTTCGCCTCGTCCCAGTAGGTGCGGCCCTGCGCGGAGACGTTCGCCCCGAAGGTCAGGCGCGACGTGATGCGGTAGTCCGCCATCGCCGAGAGCGTGTGCTGCGGCACGAAGGGGACATAATTACCGTTGTAATCCCTGGACATCCCGAGATAAGAATCGTCCGAAGCAGAACTGGGCGTCCAGCCGGTCAGGTTGGTGTGCTCGTACTCGTCAAACTTCGCGCTGGTGAAGCCGTAGCTGAGCGCCCAGTCGAGGCGATTGTCAGCGAGGCGTCCGCGCAGCGACAGCTCTGCGCCCAGCGAATGACTCTTGCCAGCATTCACCATCATGCGGCCGTAATTCGAGTTAGGCTCCATGATAGAGAGCTGCTGGTTGCGGATCAGCATGTAGTAGAGGGCAGCGTCGAAGTGAGTGGAGCCGCCAAAGAGATTCAGATGGGCACCGAGCTCGAAGTTCCACGACTCCTCGGGCTTGTAGGCGATGGTCTCGGCGATGGCGTCGTAGTCAGCGTCGGTGTGCTCCACGTCGTAGTCACCGCGCATGGCATCCTGCTGGTGAGCGTTGAGCTCGGTCTGGAGCACGTCGGAGAACATCTGTATGTTGTAGCCTCCGGCGCGGTAGCCCTTCGCCACGAGGGCGTAGACATTGCCCGTCTGCGCGCCGAGGTCGTAAGTCAGTCCGATCTTCGGCAGCAGCTGGGTGAATGATTTCTGCCGGGAGTCGGTGATGTGCGAGGTCAGATGATATGTGGCCTGTCTCTCGGCCGTGCCGCCCGTCATGTTCATATAGGCCAGGGCGTCGTACTCGATCTTCACGCGGTCGAAGTTCAGCCGCAGGCCGATGGTGAGCTTCAGGCGGTCGGTCAACAAGAGGTTCGACTCGTGGAAAAGCGCGAGGTTCATCGTGGGCGTCTTGAACGACTCGGGCACGGCCATCTCTGCCGACATCGACACACCGCCGATGGCAGCCTCCACGGCCTTGTTGGCGGCAGCCTCAGCAGCTTTCGCGGCAGCGGCCTCGGCGGCGGCGGCGGGCATGCCCTGACCCATCATCTGCTCGAGCATCTGGGCGTACATCTGCTGATACATGCGGGGATACATCGACTGGCGCATTGCCGAGGTCATGGCGTTGGTGATGGCATTGCTGATGGGACCGGTGATGGCATCGCCGAAGGAGACGGGGGCGTCGGTGCGCAGCCACTGATAGCTGCCGAAGAGGCCGGTGGCGTGCTGCCAGCGCTTCGCATCGTGCGAGCGGACGACGAACTCCTGCGTCAGGGCGTTCATCTTCTGGCGCTGCTCAAGCTGCAGGTAGTCGGGCGACATATAGTCCTGGTCCATGAGCATACGGTCCTGCAGGAACTGGTAGCTTGTGGTCGAGGTGAAGAGCAGGCTGCCCAGGTCGGCGCTCAGCGAGAGGCCGGTGGTGAGCATGTTGCGCTTGTAGCCGTTCATGATCGTCGTCGCGGGGTCCTGCACGTGGTCGTCGGCAAAATCCATCTCGCCGTAGCCGAAGCCGTTCTGCGAGACCCACTGGTAGTCGGCCGTCCAGTCGAGCTTCAGTTTCGCGCTGGGCTGGAAGATGAGCCTGGCCTTGCCGCCGGCCTCCAGGCTGCGGTCGTTCTTCTCGTCGAAGCACTGGTTGTTGATGAATCCCTTCAGGCCGCTGTAGAATCCGGCGACGGTGAAGGCGAGCTTTTCGCTCGGGCGGTGGTGATGGGCCACCTCGACGTTGCGCCAGAGCCCCGTGCCCAGACCCAGACGGATGTCGGTGCCCTGATACTTCGTCGGGTCCTTCGAATAGATGCGCACCAGGCCGCCCTCGGTGTTCTGTCCGTAGAGCGAGCCCTGCGGCCCGCGCAGGATATCCACGCGGTCGAGCATATAGAAATGGTTGTTGAACGCCGCCTTCGACATCAGCGGGATATTGTCGTAATAGACACCCACGGCAGGACTGTTCACACGCGAGCCGATGCCGCGGACATACATCGACGAGGTGAGGCGCGAGCCGTAGGCCGGCATCACGAACGACGGCACATACTGCGACAACTGACTCAGGTCGCGCACATTCAGCTGCTGCAGCTGCTCGCTGCCGAAGACATTCGAGCTCACGGGCTGCAGGCGCAGACGCACCTGGTCCTTGGGCTGCGCCACAACAACGACCTCGTCGAGGTCAACTACTTTACTGGTATCGGCCAGTTCCTCTGCTGCAACCGGCGCAGCAATCAATGACATCAATAAATACAAACAATTCTTCATCTTTTTCTTTCTATTAACCACTAATTTCACTAATTTCACGAATTAAAGCATACTGATAATCAGCAACTCAAATAATTAGTTTAATTAGTGTAATTCGTGGTCGTTATTAATTTCCGGCTGCAAAGGTACGGCATTTCCGCATGCCGTGCAATCATCATTTATATGGATTTTTGCAGCGAGAGGCGGCGCCAGGCGAACACAATGTAGGCTATAAGCAACGGATAGCCTATATAATATAAGGTGGCGATGCTGAACACCACATAGTCGACGGCACACACGGCCGCCAGTCCGCCCAGATAGAGCACCGTCTCGCCCAACGACAGATGGTGGCGGATGTCGTCGACCGTGGCAATGGCCACGATGAGCAACGCCCAGACGAAGACCACAAACAATCCGAGATGCCAGGGCAACGCATAAGGATTGAGCGACGGATGGTAATAGAAATGGCGCCACATCTCCGGCGCGAAGAGCTGGATGCTGCTATAGAGCACCGCCGAGGCCGCCACCAGCAGGCAGAGCAGCGTGGGATAGAACGAGGGGATATCGTTGAAATGCACGATCTTCGCCCCCTTGCGCAGGAGATGCCGCACGCCGTATGCCCCGCCGACAAGGGCGATGAAGGCAAGGAAGATCAGCAGATGGGAGTCGGAGAAGAAATCGATGAACTGGCTGATGGGATCGTCGGGCGACACCGCTGCCAGCAGGTCGGACTCGCGCAGCCATCCGAAGGTCAGCTGGTCGCGCGCCACCTTCACCCAGACCGAGTCGATGGAATCCGTCGGCACCGTGCGAATATCGGCCACCACAAGATGGTCGCGCTTCCGCAGCGTGATGGAGTCGACGAGCGAGAGCATCGGCATGGTCTCGTCGCCGGCCGTAATCTCCGAGCTGAGGATGTCGGGCACGGGCATCATCTCGTTCTGCTGCTCGAGAATCACCAGCGAGTCGCGGCTCACCACGAAGTTGTAGCCCTGCGTGTAGTGGTGGGTGGTGTAGAAGGAGATGGAGTCGAGCTGCTGCTCGGTGAGATTCCAGGCGTCCGGCGTGATCGGGCCCTGATTGTAACAGGAGGTGAGAAGAAGTGAAAAGTGAAAAGTGAAAAGTGAAAAGAGCAGTGCCCGTGACGAGCGCAATGCCCGTTGCGAGCGCAATGCCCGTGACGAGCGCAATGCCCATGACGACCATCTACAGACCATATGATAATACCCCGAACTTTTCACTTTTCACTTCTTCTCACTCCTCCAAACACGTTCATCTGGCAATGCTGGCAATCGAACTCAAGACGGAAGCGGCGACCGTCGCCTAAAACGAGAGAAAGCGGCTCCTGCCATTGCGGGCGCTCGCCACCATGCCTGACACAAAAGCCGAGGGAGTAACGGATGCAATGACGGCACTGCATGATCGGGCCGTCGGGAGCGTGGCCACTCTTGCTGTTGGGGCTTTTTCCGCCCGTCAGTTCGTAGGCAGAGATATCCTTCGCACCGTAGAACTGCTGCGCCATGCGGTTGGAGATATTGAGAAGATACGCATGGGGGCTGGGAATCATGGGGACAGTCCCCTCTGTGAGCAGGGAGCGTTGCGACCGAATTACATGGGGACAGTCCCCGTGATTCCCGTCGGCCTCAGCCGAAAGACGCATTCTCCCCTCGCCCATCAGCTTCTCCACAATCGCCCGCCGCATCTCGCTCAGCACGCTATTCGGGATGAAGTAATTGAAATCCTCGGGGATATCCACCTCTTCACATTGAAAAACCGTATCGCCGAGCTTTGTCAGCTGCCGCACGATATTCTCCCTCTGCGGCCGCTGCGCCATCTGATGCTCGCAACTCACGCGACTCACAACATCGTGAGTCGCACTAAGTTCGAAGCCGTCGGCCACGGCGCGCAACGACAGTCGGATGGGTATCCGTCGCTCGGCACTCGTCTTCGACATCAGACGGTCGAACTCCTGATCACTATTGCGGTAGAGTCGCACACCCGGCTTGAGGCCTTGCGGCATGCGATACGGGAAGATACGGTTCCCCACCACCTTGTTGGCACGGAATCCGACCAGCTCACGATTGTCGTTCAGGAAACAAAGCCCGTCGCCGTTGGCAAAACTCGCCACACCCGCCACATTAAAACTGTCGTGACGCATCTCCTTCACCATGCCGACAAAGGCTCCCATCGCCTTGGGCGTATCCCAAGAGGCAATGTCCTTCTCACGTCCATGCAGGAAGTAGGTGGTATAGCCACGATTAAACGTCCTGTTGAGATCGGGCGTGAAAGCATATCGGCATTCGCCGCGCGAACTGCGGCAATACTGACCGGGATGACGCCGGATGATCTCGTTCAGCCGCTGACTGTAAGCCGCCGTCACATTCTTTACATAAGAGAGATCCTTCAACCGGCCTTCTATCTTCAACGATGTAGCCCCCGCCTCGATGAGTTCCTCCAGATGGTCGATGCGGTTCATATCTTTGAGGGAGAGCAGATAGCGGTCATGCACCACTTCCCTACCCTTCGCATCCTCCAGCGAGAATTTCATGCGACAGAACTGCGCGCACTCTCCGCGATTGGCGCTACGTCGGAAACAATACTGAGAAGCATAGCAGATGCCGGAATAGCTGACACAAAGAGCACCGTGGACAAATACCTCAAGCTCCACATCAGGAACCTGGTGATGAATCTCCCGGATCTCATCCAGTGAAAGTTCACGGGCCAACACCACGCGTGAAAAGCCCGAATCCCGTAACCATCTCACTTTCTCCGCCGAACGGTTATCGGTCTGAGTCGAAGCATGTGCCGCCATGGGCAGATCACGCATCATCTGAAGCACGGCCATATCCTGAACCAGGATAGCATCCGCTCCCGCTTCCGCCAGATCTGTCAGCAACTGGCGGGTCGCCTCCAGTTCGTCATCATAGACAATAGTGTTGACCGTCACATAGACCTTCGCACCGAAGGGATGGGCATAGTCGCAGAGTTTCCGGATGTCATCAACACTATTTCCCACAGCCGCCCGTGCACCAAAGCGCAATGCACCGATATAGACGGCATCGGCGCCATGGTCGATGGCTGCCATACCATATTCCAGATTCTTGGCGGGGGCAAGTAGTTCGAGTGCTCTCAATTACCTGATGTCTTCAATGTTATACGGTGTCTCCTGATAAACGTAGTAGTTGACCCAGTTGGTATAGAAGAGATTGGCATGAGAGCGCCATGTGACTAAAGGTGGATTTGCCGGATTATTGTTACGGTAGTAATTCAGCGGAGGAGCCACATCCTTACGGATATCCTTATCACGCTTATACTCATTGTCGAGGGTATTAGGCGCATACTCCAGATGACCGGTAATGAAGAATTCGCGGCCTTCACGGGCCATGACGACGCTGACGCCGCACTCATCCGACTCGGCAATCAGACGCAGGTCGGGATTAGCCAGGATATCCTCACGACGGATCTCCGTATGACGGCTATGGGGCATCATAAACTCATCGTCAAATCCCCGGAAAATAGGCAGCTTGGGGTCCAAGGGCTTCTGGGAGAAGATACCGAACATCTTCATCGGCAGTGGATACTTGGGAATGCCGTAATGATAATAGAGACCGGCCTGTGCCGCCCAACATATATATAATGTACTCGTCACATGCGTACGTGCCCATGCAAAGATATCGGTTATCTCATCCCAATAGCTGACATCCTCGAACTCCAGCTGTTCCACCGGTGCACCAGTAATGATCATACCGTCAAATTTCTCCTGACGCATCTCAGCGAAATCGCGGTAGAACATCATCATGTGTTCAATCGGCGTATTCTTCGGCGTATGGCTCTTCAGTTTCATAAAACTGACTTCCAACTGCAAGGGTGTATTGGAAAGAAGACGAATCAGATCCGTTTCGGTAGTTATCTTCAACGGCATCAGATTCAGAATCACAATCCTCAGCGGACGGATATCCTGTGAATGTGCACGGGTATCGTCCATCACAAATATGTTTTCCTGCTTCAGCAGGTCAATCGCAGGCAATCTGTCTGGTAATCTTAATGGCATGTTGTCAGTTCAATTTTCACTTCTCGCTTTTAACTTCTATCACACAGGCTGAAACATTATCGAAGCCACCGGCTTCGATTGCAGCATGGCAGAGGGCATCAGCATCACCCCCCGACTTCAGCAGGACTTCAATCCGTTGGTCATCTATCATATCGCTCAATCCGTCACTACAAAGCAGATAGATATCTGATGGCTGGACATCATCGGTCATCTTGACGATGTCCATGTATGAATTCTTGTTGCCTCCACCAATACAGTTAATGATGACACTACAGTGTTTCGCGGAGCCAAGCATATTGTTCAGGGAATGGTCGGTGGTCAATTGTTGCAAAGAACCGTTGCGCAAGCGATACAAACGACTGTCACCACAATTAAATGAGAAACAATCTCCGCCATAAAATGCAAGGCCAACCAAGGTCGTTCCCATGCCTTTAAACTGCTCATCGACGCTTCCCTTGGAATCGACAATCATATTGATGGAATCCAGCCATACCACCATCATCTCATTAAAATCTCCTGCCGTCAGACCTGCGGGAATGTCATTAAAGAAAAAATGGAGATTATGCAAGGTGTCACTACTGGCCACCTCGCCACTATTATGGCCGCCCATACCGTCGGCTACAGCAAGGAGCGTACGTTTTTCAGGAGCAAGTCCAATCTTCGTGGAAAAATTGTCATTACGAATAAATGAACTACCAACCAGTATCATGTCCTCGTTTTTCTTCCTTACGCATCCGATTCTGCTTGCAGCAGTCACATACAAGTTCATCATCCCAGGATTATCTTACAATCACTTGCAAATTAATATTGGCAATCGTCAGCACGTCACCATTGCTGAGTGACATGTCAACATCAGGCTGAAGATTACGCTGATTCAACTTCGTCCCGTTGGAAGAATGCTTGTCAACGACACACCAACCTGTATTGACGGAATATTTTAACTGTGCATGTGTTCCTGACACATATGGATACTTATCAAAGAAATGGGAATAGGGACCCGTACGACGACCGATAATAGCGCCATTGATACCCACAACACGGATATTAAGACTATCATTAGCCAATGTCAGAACAGGAATACCGTTACCCTCCTGTTGCTGATTACCTCTGACACTTCTTGAGGTAGCCATCTCCATCTTCAGGCTTTCCGACATTCCGGGATCACCTTCCGCAGAACCACCACTAGGAGCCACCATCAGGCCACCACAATGTGTACAACGACGTCCAACACCAACATTTCCACAACGATCACAGAACAAAAGAGCCTGTCCACACTGATCACAGAAATGGGAATCGTTATCTATCTCTTCTTTGCAAGTCGGGCAAATAATCATAATCGTCTAATTATAAATCTTCTGGTAATATCAACTGATAAGTCTCCTTCGTCACCTCCTCCGGTGGCATCTGGGACACACGGAGCGAGAGCTTCTGGATAGTCGCATCGAGCAAGTTACGCATCTCACGGGCATTACCCCACGACTCATCTTTATTAAGCACCATCTTGTAGATGGTATCCAAGGCCTTGAACTCTGCAGTCGGTGACAGGTTGTATTGGTCTTTCTGAGCCATATGCTTATAGATTGCCAACAACTCGTCTTCGTTGTAGTCATCGATATGGAGTTTGTGGGTAAAGCGGCTGGCCAGACCTGGATTCATCATCAGGAACTCTTCCATCTTATCCTTATAACCGGCAGCTATCACGACAAACTTACCACGATCATCCTCCATGCGCTTCATCAACGTATCGATGGCTTCCTTACCATACTGGTCACCACCGTCGCTGAGTGTATAGGCCTCATCGATAAAGAGTATACCGCCCATGGCCTTGTCACACATATTGTTCACGATCTTCGGCGTCTCACCCATATACTTACCAACCAGAGTAGCACGGCTAGCCTCTATGACTCGGGCTGTAGGAAGGATCTCCATAGCCTGAAGCACCTCACCCATCTTGCGGGCAATTGAGGTCTTACCAGTTCCGGGGTTACCAGTCAGGATAAAGTTCATGGCCATCTGCTGCACCTTTCCGGCACCCATCGCAGCACGCTGCTTCATAAACATGCTCTGCACGGCCAGACGACGGATGGAATTCTTAACAGTACGCATGCCGATGAACTCATCCAGTTCGTTCAGCACCTCCTCCAACGGACGGGCAGACTCGCTCTGAGCCATTGGCAGGTCTTCCTTCGTCAGCTTGTACATATCTGCCTCCTGGAAGCCGGGATCACTCATCAGCTTAACCAGTCGCTGACTCTGACGTTCTACGGCACCATCGAAGATACGACGTGCCTCACGGGCATTACCGAAGTTCTTGTCACGACGCAGATAGAGCTGTTCAAACTCACGGTGGATGGCAGCCTCGGTGTCCTCATCAATTGTGAAGTTCTTACCCTTAGCCAGGTTGATGAATATCTGAGTCAGCTCATCAGGTGTGTAATCGTCGAAATGAATCGTCTGAGTGAAGCGGCTCTTCAATCCAGGGTTGGTATCGATGAAGTCATGCATCTGGTCTGTATATCCAGCCACGATACAGATAAACTTACCACGGTCATCCTCCAATCGTTTCAGCAGCGTATCGATTGCTTCTGCACCAAATGAGTCACCATCGTTCGACTTCAGCGTATAAGCCTCATCGATAAACAGCACACCTCCCATGGCCTGATCAACCAACTGATTGGTCTTGATAGCCGTCTGTCCTGAGTAGCCTGCCACTAATTTCGCACGGTCAGCCTCTACCAACTGTCCACGAGACACGACACCTAAGGTCTTGAATACATCGGCCATGATTCGGGCTACCGTGGTCTTACCTGTACCAGGATTACCCGTAAAGACGTAATGCTTGCCCTGGAAAGTGTTGGTTTCTCCACGCTTGATCTGCAGATTGAGATACGCAGCAAGATTGGAGATTTCCTTCTTCACACCACCCAATCCAACAAGGCCATCGAGCTTCTTCAGACATTCTGTATAGTCTACAGCCTGTGGAGCCTCGTACGGGATGTCCTGATCCTCAATAGTCATTAGTTCCTCATTACTCATCGTAGAGATGCTCTGACCCTGCAGACGCTGTGCCTGTTTCTTGCATATCTGGTCGAACAAAGAACGCATCGTACGACCATTGGCGAAGTCCTTGTCACGGGAGTTATACAACTCCGTAATCATCTTCTTCGTCAGGGCCTCAGCCTGCTCTGAGAACAGATACTTCTTCTCTTTGGCGAAGACAAGCATAATCTCATAGAGCTGATCAGGCGTGTAGTCTTCGATATTCAGGAAATAATTGAAACGGCTTCTGAAACCCGGATTGATGCGGAAGAGATTATCCATCTCCGTCCGGTAGCCGGCAGCGATGACGACAAACTTTCCACGGTCATCCTCCATGCGTTTCATCAGTTTCTCCAAGGCCTGTGCGCCCTGGTTATCACGGTCACCGGCCTGACTGACAGGTGCCAGGGTATAAGCCTCATCCACGAAGAGGATACCACCCATCGCCTTATCACACAGACGATCAACCACCTTGGGTGTCTCGCCCTGATACGGGCTGACCATCTTGGCGCGGTCCACTTCTACCACATGTCCACTATCAAGATAGCCGATAGCAGCCAAGATCTCACCCAACTTACGGGCAATAGTTGTCTTACCTGTTCCAGGATTACCAGTCAGGATGATATGCATCGACATCTTCTCCTGCTCGCCCAAACCACGTTCAGCACGTTCCACACTGTTCTTCACAGCATAGGCGATCTCACGGACGGCAGACTTCACCTCATCCATACCGATGTACTTATCGAGGTCTTTCAGAATATCCTCGACAGAACGCTCCTCAGGCACATAGCCCTTGATGTCGCTCTTCTCTACTATCGTAGCCTGAGCACCGCGACTGATAAACTGAGTGAAGATGTCCTCAGCAGTCTTCATGGCCAGATGAGCATTACCGAAGGTCTCGTCCTTTATCTTGATCTGGTACTTGAAATAACGCTTCAACTGATCATCGGCTTCTGGCGTAAAGTCAGCAATGCCATAGCGTGTCTTCAGACTCAGCTTACAGATATCCGTCAACTCGTTGAAGTTCGGGGTAGGCAGACGGAAGGTATACTTGAAACGGTTGGCTACCGCCGGATTACTCTCAAGGAAGTCATCCAGACCCTTGGGCAATCCGGAGATGATAACAACGGGATTATCTTCCCACTTGTCCATCTCCACAAAGAGTTTATCCAACGGGTTCACCTGATTGGAATACTTGTCAGGCAGCAGTTTCTGGACATTGTCAAAGAACAGGATACCATTCTTTGCCTTCTTGATGTTTTCTTCCCACTTGTCGACAAAGCGCTGGTAGTCGACGGCATCGACCATCGTCAACTTCGGTTTGTCGATAATCTTGTTCTGATAGAAATAGTCACGGAGGATTTCTGCCAGAGCAGTCTTACCCGTTCCTGTCTCACCGATGACGATGGCATTCACGGAGATACGCACCTGGGCAATGTCCTTACGCGAACGCAAGAAGGCATAGGTATCGACAATCATCTTCAACTGTTGCTTGATATTGTCAAGACCAACCAACTTGTCGAGCAGGTTCTGACTGATCATGGGCTGTCCGCACCACTTGCAGAACTTGGCTACGCTCCTGTTTTCCTTATGGCAATGTTCACATATCATTATTCTACGTCTTTTTCTATTTTCTGCATCATTTCCGAAGGCCTGAAGCTGAAATTATCAATATCGGGATTGCTGACATTCAGCAGACTTGGACTATAGATGATAAAGTCAAGCACAAAGATAAGTGCAAGAATACTCCACAGCACATAGTGGAGCACGCTCTCACCGCTGATGGAACGCACCTGATCGGTTACGTCATCAAGCAATCCGAACTTCGATCCCTTGAACTTGTAAGACTTGGTCTTGAAAGTATAGTAAAGAGGTTCGAGCAGGGTTGACTTGATATCGTTGTCAAGCACCTCCGTAATCAGTCTGTTATCTGCTTTCTGGTCACCACGGAAGTCCGTCAGATGACAAATGAGCATATATACCAGTGAAATAGCGATGACTGTCAGGTTAAACAGACTGGGATGCGACTGGTCCATATACTTTAAAATTAAAATAGGTATAAAGGACGAGAAGGCTCCCGCCAGTCCCCACAAGAAGGAGAAGAAGAAATCATATCCCCTGAAATAGGCTCTGGTGGCGACGATGATACCCGTCATTCCACCCAACGGCAGACCGATAGAGAGGAACGAATGTCCCAACAGGAAGGTACGATCCTTGACACCAATGAACAACATCATTAATATCCACAAAGCAGACAGGCCATAGAAAGCCATGCGCCAGATCTTCTCCTTTCCTTTAGCACGCTCCCAGCCACTTCTTACATTATGAATTCTGTGCGAGGTCTCCTCACGGGCATTGACAAAACGTTTATAAAATGTCTGGTGACTATCTATCTTACCTAATGCATTCAACCACTCCTCCAGCGTATGCTCATAGGCATATTCCTCGGTAAAGTCGGCAAACGGGTCTTCATGATAGAAGGCAGAGAGCCACTGAGTAAAGGAGCCGTTACGCATCTCATTCCTGATCTGGGCGTAGTCATGTGAATGGATGTTACGACCATCTTTCAGTTCTGTACCATCAGCCAGCACATATGTCGGCGTCACACCCAGGATCTTACAAAACCTGTATACTGCTGTTTTGGCATCATAGGCACCCAACCGTTCCTTGTTCTCTTCACTGTTGAAATCAAAGCATCTGTTAGCCTCGTTCAGCACCTCAGACCATCCATGCAACTGGGCGAAATAAGAGAAACGACCATTCAGGTCAATAATGTCCGACATCTGTTTCTTAAACTCGTCCTCATCCGCATGTTCGAGATTCTTCAGCCGCTCATTCAACAGCTCACCCACCTTCTGCGGAGTATCGGCATTACGAAGGTCATAGGCGGCATTACGGTCTAGATTATAGAGAACCTTATAGGCCAAAGCTTCAGAGTATGACTGATTCCTCGTCAGAATACGCAGACTCTCACAGGCCATCTTGTCTTCATGGCTATACATCCACGACAAGAGTCTTCCGTCTGTCAGAGAGTGCCATTCATCTTCGTTCAGCTGTTCCTTTCCAAATGTCCTGACGATGTCCTTCAAAGAGGAAGACGGGAAGCGGCTGAGCAGAGGTATCTCCGGATCAATCTCAAAAACCAGACGCATCACTGCCACCTTCGCATCAAACGTCTCCGACTGGGTGAAATATGAACGCAAACGGTCGATATTGCATTTGGTATGCGACTCCAGATACTGATACAGGGTATCGTTCGGATTGACCAGCAACATACCATACTCCTTGATGTAGCTCAGCAAGGAGATGGCCACGCCGTGCACATCATCACACAAGTTGCCTTTAATATCCTTATAGGGATAAGTCGGCTCCATCATATAGACGGCCGCCATCAGTCCGGCATGCTGATCAACGGGATACTTGTTCACCACGATATCCTTGACAATCGTGCTCAGTTTGTCATTACCACACTGTTCAAGCCATGAACTGATACGACCATTATAGAGATAGCCGATAGCCAGTTTCTCGTTCTCCAACAGCATGGGCACCAATTCGTGGATATTATCAGCCACCAGATTCCTGTCAGGATCAACGATAAAGCTCTTATATTTCAGGAATGGGGAACTCAGGTCCACCTCCGGACTCTCTCCCTCAAACCATTTCTCCACCTGATCATAGCCCCAGCGGTTCAACGGATTGACCACGGTCATACCCTGGATAATCATTTTAACTCTCTCTGGCAGTTCATTCAATCGGGGCAGACGTCCTTCGCTCTTCTGGCGCATCATCACACGCTCATTGCTGCTCATCGGGTTTCCACCAAGCCAGACATACATCAGCGTGATACCAAGCGAATAGAAATCGGCAGCAGGCGTCACCTCCACCACACCGTCAATCACATCCGAATACATCTCCGGAGCTGCATAGATAGGTGTCCTGGCCTGAGTCGTCTGGTGCAGTTTACCATCATTCTCTAACATACTGGAGATGCCGAAATCACCAAGTACCACCTCGGTGTGTTCCTCGTCACGGAAAAACAGGTTACTCGGCTTGACATCCTTATGAAGGATATTATTGCCATGACAATAGGCCAAGGCAGCTGCAGCCTGCAGGGCTATACGACGGAACTTGTTGATGTCACCATTCAGATGATAGTCTGCCAAGGAACCGCCTCTCAGATACTCCATCAACTCATAGTTACGGCTCTTCCCGTCGACATACACTTTTCCGTAATCGATGAGTGTCACGACCATTTCAAACTTGAAATTGTAAATGGCCTGCAGCATCTTCTTGTTGATATTGAACGTAGGATAATAAATCTTCAGGACATATTCCTCTCCGTCCCGCTCCACGAGATAGACCTGAGCCTCACCTGAGCTTTCACTGAGACATTGCTTGTTCCTGTACTTGACGCCCTTCAGGACGAAGAAATCTCCAGCAACATCTTGCGAGCCAGGATCATCTTGCCCTAGATCAGTTGCTGTACGCATCGTCGTATCCATAGAACCAGAGGGTTCCATCTGGTCCATTGATGCCGGGCGCTCAGTCTTATCACCTGCAGCAGGCTCCACATGCATGGTATTCTCAATATCCGGATTTTCCATTATTTATCGTCTTTAATTTCTTTTCGTGAATTCTTTCCCAAAATAATCCATTTGCCACCTAACTGCGGCTTGGCACAGCCACAAGGGCTGGAATGCAGGGCATGCTTGAAGTTGCACTCCCAGGCCAGGCGGACCCCTTGAGGCTTACAGGCCATAGCGTAATTGCGGACCTTGGCAGGCTGCGGTTCTGGTTTCTGAGCCATCTGCTCCAGGATTTCGTTCAGGCGTTTCAGGCGCGCTTCTTTCTGAGCCTCCAACTCCTGTTTCTCGATAGGAGCCTTCTTCTCTTCTATCACCGGATTGGGAATGCCACGGTCCTGTGCCAACAGGGTCAGCACACGCTCACGCAGTTTCCTGCTCAGCTGGTCACGCACCCTGTCACGCTCATTCGACACAGGAATCGTCATCTCCAACTGCTGGAGTTCCTTTGTCAAAGCCTCCATCTCCTTGTATTCTGGAGTCATCTGCAATTCTGCCAACAACTGGCGGGCCTCGTCTGTCAAAGGCGTACCACACTGCTTACAGAAAGAGAAATCGTTGAGAGTATGACAAGTCGGACAAACGATACCACCCCGCGGATTTCCGCACTCAGGACAGAAGGCCTCCTTGCCAGTCAGATGTGCGCCACAGAAAGAACACACATCTTTGCGGATATAATGATGGCAGACCTCACAGAAATCTGCATCCGGATCAATCTCCGCACCACAATTCGGACAACTGGTCACACCGATGGGTTTTCCACACGAAGCACAGAACATGGCTTCCGGTTCATTCACAGTTCCACAATAGGGGCATTCTATGCCTTGGGCTGAATGGGCACGCATTTGCTGCTGATAGTCGACCGACGTGGATCTTTCCCTTGTCAGTTCCTCACGCTGTTTTTCCTGCATACCACTGGCCTCATTGGTTGGGTTTAGGGTAATATCTTCGTTCATCATAACAAGTTATTTACTTAAGTTAGGCGCAAAGTTAATAATTTTTTTGAATTAAACAAAAAAAACCGCCGTAAATTTACATTTACGACGGCATTTTTATGTAATAATGGCCTTTTGACCGCTCTTAAAGGGCTAATTCTTCGTTTAATTTCTCCCAACGGTCCATTTCTTCGTCAAGACATTTCTTCGTGGAGGTATATTCCATCACGAGCGTCATGTCAGAAGCATTCTCTGGCAGCATCAGCAAATCGTCAAGTTCTTTCAGCCGAGCCTCCATCTTCTCAATTTTAGATTCAGATTCTTTTACAGCCTTCTCAATCCGTTTGATACGCTTCTGCTGTTCTTTCCGCTCCGCATAGTCAAGCGCTTTTGATAGCGACTCAGGATTTACAACCGACTTGGAATCAGGAGAATTCTTATTAGAATCAGACGATTTGTTAGCAAAGGGCTGACTGTTGACCTGCAGGACATTCTTATCCATCTGTCCCAGCTCATTCAACTCCGATATTTTCTTACTCCTCAAGAAGTCATAGATACCACCTAAGTGCTCCCTTACCCTACCGCCACCAAACTCATAGACCTTCGTCACCAGTCCGTCCAGGAACTCTCGGTCATGACTCACGATGATAGCAGTACCGTCAAAGGCCTTAATAGCTTCTTTCAGCACATCCTTCGACGGCATGTCCAGATGGTTCGTCGGCTCGTCGAGAATCAGCAGATTGACGGGTTCCAGCAACAGACGGATCATCGCCAGACGACTTCTCTCGCCACCGCTGAGCACCTTCACCTTCTTATCGCTTTCCTCGCCACCGAACATAAAGGCACCGAGAATATCGTTGATACGCAAGCGGATGTCGCCCTTCGCCACATTATCGATGGTCTGGAAGACCGTTAAGTTCTCGTCCAACAATTGCGCCTGATTCTGGGCGAAATAGCCGATCTGGATGTTATGACCAATCTTCAGTTCTCCCGTATAGGGTATCTCATCCATGATACACTTCACCAGTGTCGACTTTCCCTCACCATTCTTACCCACGAAAGCCACCTTCTCACCTCGCTTGATGGTCAGTGTCACATGGTCGAAAACAGTATGGGCACCATAGTCCTTACGCACCTCGTCGCAGATCACCGGATAGTCTCCGCTGCGCAGACAAGGCGGGAACTTCAGATGCATGGCAGAATTGTCCACCTCATCAATCTCGATGGGTACGATTTTCTCCAGCTGCTTGATCTTCTGCTGCACCTGGACAGCTTTCGTCGCCTTATATCGGAAGCGTTCGATAAAATCCTTCATATCAGCCACTTCCTTCTGCTGGTTCTCGTAAGCCCTTAACTGTTGCTCACGCCGTTCCTTTCGCAGGACAACGTACTCATTATACTTCACTTTATAGTCAACGACTCGTCCACAGGAGATCTCCAACGTACGGTTCGACACATTATTTATAAATGCCCTGTCGTGGCTCACCAGAACGACAGCACTCGACGACTGCGCCAAGAACTGTTCCAGCCATTGTATCGACTCGATATCCAGATGATTGGTCGGCTCGTCGAGCAACAGCACATCAGGTTTCTGCAGCAGGATCTTCGCCAGCTCGATACGCATTCGCCAGCCACCAGAGAACTCTGAAGTAGGGCGTTCGAAGTCTGTTCTCAGGAATCCGAGTCCCATCAGCGTCCGTTCTATCTCCGCCTCATAATTCTCGGCCCCCAACATCATATAGCGTTCGTGCTCAGTGGTGTATTTCTCTATCAGCGCCAGATAGCTCTCACTCTCGTAGTCCGTACGCTCCGACAGTTCCTGATTCATCTTGTCGATGCGCGCTTTCATCTGGGTGATGTCAGCAAAGGCCTTCTGTGCCTCTTGGCGGACCGTCGTGTCGTCTTGAAGGATCATCACCTGTGGCAGATAACCAATCCGACAGTCAGTAGGCACACTCACATTGCCTGCCGACGGTCTCTGCTGTCCACAGAGGATTTTCAGCATCGTCGACTTACCGGCACCGTTCTTGCCCACCAAGGCAATACGGTCACGGTCGTTGATGACAAAACTGGCATCCACGAACAGGGGTTTCACCCCAAATTCCACTTTCAGTCCTTCTACTGATATCATTTACTCTTTTACCTTTTATCCACAAACTTATAATCCTTGTATTTCTCTGCAGGGAACCGAAGCATCTCGTCAGTGATACCACCCGACTTGAAATTAGAGATGTTGATAGTGGTCCAGATAAAGGCTATTTTGATACGCACGCTGATAGGCTCATAACTCTGGCGCTTCACCAGTGCATGTATCTCCTTGATACCCTTTGCCCCCTTCTTGGCCTTCAACGTCAGCATCAGGCCCTGTTCGTGATTGGCAATGCTATAGTCAAAATTCTCAGGTTCGAACTTGAACTTACTCGAATACTTATCCGATTTATTGTTCTTCGCACTGTGAATCTCCACTTCCTGCTTTTTCTTCTTGATGGTATACACGGTCACGCCATCATTCCACGAGTTCATCTTGGCATCCACAAACTTGCTTTTCTTACCCTTATACCAGATGGTACCGTAAGTCTTATAGATACCGATAATGTTCACATCGTAACGCAACGTGGCTCCCTGTTCACCGAACACCTGCTGATAAGCCTGGTTGAAAATGCGCCTTGCCTGACGCGCATTAGGACTATCCTCAGCCTGCACAGAGGTCAGTGCCGACAACAGCATCACCACAACTATATATATCTTATTTCTCATTTTTTTCAATTTCAGGGTGCAAAAGTACACAATTCTCGCGGATTATTCGTATTTTTGCAGCATTAATTAACGAATTGTATGGAAAAGAACATCTTCGCACAACTGATTGCCCAGCAACTCAACCTTCAGGAGCGGGCTGTCGACAACACATTAGCGCTGCTCGACGAGGGCTGTACCATTCCTTTCATCTCCCGCTATCGCAAGGAACGGACGGGTGGTCTCGATGAGGTGCAGATAGCAGCCATCAGCACCCAATACGAACGGTACAAGGATATCCTGAAGCGCAAGGAGACCATCGTCAAGACCATCACCGACCTTGACAAGATGACCCCGGAACTGGAGAAGCGCATCACCGACTGCTGGGATGCTACCGAACTCGAAGACATCTATCTCCCCTATAAGCCCAAACGCCGTACCAGGGCCCAAGTAGCCCGCGAACAAGGCCTCGAGCCCCTCGCCAAGCTCCTACTTCTCCAGCGTGAGCGCGACCCCGAGCGCGCAGCAGAGAAATACATCAAAGGCGATGTGAAGGATGCTGCGACAGCCATCAAGGGCGCTCAGGACATCATCGCAGAGATGGTCAGCGAAGACGAGCGCAGCCGTCAGCAACTCCGAGGATCCTTCCGTCGTCAGGCTTTTATCACGTCGAAAGTCGTCAAGGCAAAGGCCGATACTGAGGAAGCTGCCAAATACAGCGACTATTTCGATTGGGAAGAGCCCCTCAAACGCTGTTCCTCCCACCGATTACTGGCCATGCGTCGAGGTGAGAGCGAAGGCATTCTCCGCATCAGCATCTCGCCTGATGATGACGAGTGCATCGAACGTCTGCAGCGCCATTATGTATATGGCAACACGCCCTGTGGCAAATTAGTGGCCGAGGCTGTCGAGGATGGCTACAAACGCCTGCTCAAACCCTCCATCGAGACCGAGTTTGCTGCCATCAGCAAGGAAAAGGCCGACGAAGAAGCCATCCGCGTCTTTGCAGAGAATCTCCGCCAGCTGCTGCTTGGTGCCCCCCTAGGTCAGAAGCGCGTGATGGGTGTCGATCCCGGTTTCCGTACTGGTTGTAAGGTCGTCTGTCTCGATGCCCAGGGCAATCTGCTCCACCATGAGGCCATCTTCCCCCACCCGCCTGTCAACAAACGAATGGAGTCAGCAATGGCCGTCCAGAAGATGCTCCAGAAATATAAGATTGAAGCCATCTCTATCGGTAACGGCACAGCCAGTCGCGAGACCAACGACTTCATCCGCGATGTCCTCGCAGGCCGCTACGACATCTCTCCCTCACGTCGTGAAGGAGAGACGCCACAAGTCTTCACCGTCAGTGAAGACGGTGCCTCCGTCTATTCCGCCTCGAAGATCGCCCGCGACGAGTTCCCCGATGAAGATGTCACCGTTCGTGGCGCCGTTTCCATTGGCCGTCGCCTCATGGATCCCCTCGCAGAACTCGTCAAGATCGACCCCAAGAGCATTGGCGTAGGCCAGTATCAGCACGATGTCGATCAGACAAAACTCAAGAACTCCCTCGACCAGACCGTCGAAAGCTGTGTCAACAACGTAGGCGTCAATCTCAACACCGCCTCGCAGCATCTTCTGATGTACGTCAGCGGCCTTGGCCCCACCCTCGCCAAGAACATCGTCGACTATCGTAAGGAGAATGGCGCCTTCACCTCCCGCACCCAACTGAAAAAGGTGCCCCGCCTCGGCCCGGCCGCCTTCCAGCAGTGCGCAGGCTTCCTCCGCATCCCAGGAGCAAAGAACCCGCTCGACAACTCCGCTGTCCATCCTGAGAGCTACGACATCGTCGAGCAGATGGCCAAGGATCAGGACTGCACCGTGTCAGACCTTATTAATAATAAGGAGAAGCGCGAGGCTATCGATATCAAGCGATATGTGACTGCTGAGGTAGGCATCCCTACCCTCACCGATATCCTCAAGGAACTGGAAAAGCCAGGACGGGATCCTCGTGAACAGATCGAGGAGTTTGAGTTCGACTCGCGTGTCAACACCGTCGACGACCTCATCGAAGGAATGGAACTGCCTGGCATCGTCACCAATATCACCAACTTTGGTGCCTTCGTCGACATCGGTGTCCATCAGGACGGTCTGGTACACATCTCACAGATGGCCAATCGTCGCATCGCCCATCCCACTGATGTCGTCAAGCTCCATCAGCACATCCGTGTCCGCGTCATCGAGGTCGACCGTCGTCGCAACCGTATCTCTCTGAGTATGAAAGGCCTCAGTTAGACCTCTTGTTGAAGTAAATCACGACACCGATCACGATCAGTGCAATAACTGCAATAATGTGTAACCAATCCATAATCTCTTTGTTTAAATAATATTATTTCCATTTGTCGTCAGCAGCTTTTAGCATGCCATCCTCTTCCTCCAACTGGGGGTAAGGCCTGGCTGCAACACGATGATCATCCAGCCATATCTTATTCAGGGTGAAAGCCAATGACTTCAGCGTCTGCTCTCTGACCTTTGGTTTCAGTTCGCACTCCCAGACTGTGATGCAATGCCAGCCCATTCCTGCCAAAGCCTTCTGCTCCTCGATATCCCGCTCCTGATTTCTTCTGATCTTCGCCACCCAGAACTCCCGATTCGTATTCGGGATTTTACAACACAGACTATTCACTATTCGTTCTTCACTATTCACTTGTGGCAACGCCACATTGTGTCCATGCCAAAAGCACCCGTTCACAAAGATGCACGTCCTGTATTTCCTCAGCACCAAATCCGGATGTCCAGGCAACTTCGGAGAATTAAGCCTATATCGGAATCCCCTACTCCACAAACCTCTGCGCACAATCATTTCCGGCTTCGTGTCTTTCCCACGAATCGCAGCCATATTCTTGTGCCGTTGTTCTGCAGATAGTTTATCCATTCACTGAGATTATTCTATTTCGTCAGGACTATCATAGAATTCCATTGCAGCCAAAGCCTCATCATTATTGCTGAAAGCAGAATCCTCCTCAAAGATTTCCTCAATCTCTTCTGCCACTTCTCTAGCCTCGAGTTCCTCACCCTCTACCTTTGCTTTCTCTGGAGTATAGGAACCAATCTTTCCAAATTTAACTCGATGTCTCATAAGCTTTACAATTTGATGCGACAAATATAGCAAATAAATCTCAAATGGCAAAGCTAATGGACAACTTTTTGGCCATTTTCCTCAATTTGTCCATAATCAGACCGATTGTCCAAACAACTCCAAGAAGTTTTAACGCATTTTCTTGGAATCAACTGAAAATCACCGTAACTTTGCATCAGAAAATAAATTCATACGATTCTTTTCATAATGCTTTTAGTTTGGTTTTTAAGGTTGATTAATTAGTAACACTAAGACCTCGCAGGGATGCGAGGTCTTAGTGCATTTATAACGTTATATTTATTCCACTGTTTGTCGATAATAGATGGCGCCCTGTTCATTTTTCAGCGAACGGGTTTCCGGGTCGTATTCATAGCAATCCTCTTCGGAATCTACGTCAATGGGACTGAGGCAAATGGTGTTGCCCTTGATGGTATACTTAAACTCGGTATAGTTAAGACTTCCGATCATGTTCCATGTAGCTGTGCCGTCCTCTTGGAGCCCAATACGGCTCTCGTTGCCACCATCTTCGTTAAAACTATCGTAAATTCCGGCCATGTTTGCATAGGTCAGTTCAGGCACAGCTTCTTGCTGCAAAGCCTCAGGCTCTTTCCTAAGTTCCCAATCTACATCGAAATCATCACCAGCATCAGAAACGGTCACATCATAAATGACATCCTTGCCATTCAACCTACCTGTCAGCACACCTTTATACCCTTTGTCCGCACTCTTCTCAAGTTTCAGGTCAGTCACTTCAAGACGATTGCCCTGATTTTGTTCATACTCAACCATAGCCTCCTGAACCCTGTCAGTCAACTTCTTTTCCGAAACAATACACCCGTTCAGCATCACCAATGCCGATAGTGCAAAAACCATTGAAACTAAATATTTTCTCATACCATTATAATTTTTATTAGTTCTATGATAGTCCTGTCAGCTGGCAGCCAATCAACACTATTTAGTTGTTCCATATTGAGCCACCTTGCTGCCTCGTGCTCCTTCAGCGTCAAGCCTCCACTCTCGATACTGCACCAGAAACAGTGCATAGTCAAGTGGAACTTGGGGTAATCCCACTCTATTGTCTGCACCAGTCGTTCTACGACAATCCTCGTCTCCAGTTCTTCCCAGATTTCACGCTTCAGGGCTTCCTCTGGAGATTCCCCAGGTTCCATCTTTCCGCCAGGGAACTCCCAGCCATCCTTCATATCACCATATCCGCGTTGGGTGGCGAAGATACGACCATTATCATCATGTATGATTGCAGCTACGACTTCTATCTGTTTCATATTGCTTCGTTTTCTGCTGCCTTCAGCATAAGCTTTACAATTTGATGCGACAAATATAGCAAATAAATCTCAAATGGCAAAGCTAATGGACAACTTTTTGGCCATTTTCCTCAATTTGTCCATAATCAGACCGATTGTCCACACAACTCTGAGAAGTTTTAACTCATTTTCTTGGAATCAGCTGAAAATCACCGTAACTTTGCATCAGAAAAATAAATTCATATGATTCTTTTCATAATGCTTTTAGTTTGGTTTTAATGGTTGATTAATTAGTTAGAAAACACTAAGACCTCGCAGGGATGCGAGGTCTTAGTGCGTTTATGCTGACATACTGAAAATCTCTGGCAATTCCAAATCATAACTAACCTGAACATCATGGATGAAATTCATTACTACTTTATCCCAATCGCGAGGAGTCATTCCTGGATACCTATCCTCAAACTCGTAGTTCTTATGACATTCTGTTTTAATTTCACCAGGATTTGATGCCATATCTTCCAGAATCATTGTTCTCCAAACAAGATTGTAAACATCCAGATCATCACGGATATCTTCGAGTTTATCCCCCATCATTGGGAATAGCGTAGCCTGAGTAGGACGTATACGAGGTTCCAAAGAAATCTCAGGCTTATTCTTAATCGTTTCATGTATATCCTGTCCTAACTTATAAGGGATCACCTTGAAATCATCCTTAATTTGTTCAAATAATTGCAGAGCCCCGCGCTTACCTTTTTCATAGGCACATAGCAACAATCTATCATCTTTGAACGAATTGAATATCTTGCCATTCAACAGACGGAAATGCTTGTCAACAGCATCCTTCCTATCGTTCTTAGATTGCAACAGATAAAAATGGTATTTCCTATCCAACTCTTCAATCAGATGTTTCTTGAACTTCTCTCGGATATGGTTTTTATAGGCTTCATCAACCCTACCAGTTGCATAAGCGGACAACACGAACAGGAAATTGATACTGTATTTAAGCACAAAGAGCGTATCTCGATCAAAGAGCCTGTTAAGATGATGCCAACGTCTCTCCACATCAGGCATCTTCTTATTATCAAGCACCTGCTCTAACTCCGCATCTATATAATTAAGGTGTAATGGATTAACCATTCCACGTATAAAGAAATTTGGCGTAATATTATACCCCTCAGTCACATCATCATAATAGTTTCCACGTCCAATCTGCCCTCTGGGCGCAGTCACATCCATATTCATCTGGATGACATTCTTGGCGTAAGTAAACTGTTTATAGATAGAGTTCTCACCCGGATCATGCCCTTCCTTATAGTACTTGCTATCACCTATATAATATATGTCATCCTCACGAACCAAAGAACCATAATGGTAGATATGGTCAACAATCTTGCCATCTGGCTGATCTTGCAATTGTTTGTGTTTGTCTTTTGTATCATCGCTGATAAGAGAATCAATCATATCCTCAAACACCATATTAAAGTTCCTTACCATCAGCGACTCCTCATGCATCCTATTGCTCTTCATGTCCTGTGCTTTCTTGAAGAACACGTTAAGCAGTTGCCACAACTTTACCAACTCATCCTTAAAATACTTTCTTCTGATGTTTCTCAGCAATCGAGTTCCCTTACCAGATTCTATCAGTTTCTCAATATCTTTTGGATAAGTCTGATAGTTCACGTTCCTCAGAATACGGAAGTGATACTTGTCATGCAGATAGTCGAGCACAGAGAAAAACAGTACGATCAGTTCTTCATCATAATTGATGACCTTCGACTTATTGCGAAACTCCATATAGACAGGATTATCCTCTTGCAACCAAGGTCGAACCTTGCTGATGGTCTTCTGCCAATTGATCTTATTATGGCCCTGAGAGTTGATTCTTGCGATATAGGTAAAGAGATTCCTATGCTCATTGTTGAAGCGGATAAGCTGTAGTATGATGTTTATCCAAGTCTCACTATTATCGCCATTTACCGACTCAACATTCTGAACCTCAACCGATTCCGTAATACTCTCTGGGCTATGTCTTTCCTGGTAACGGGCAATGGCTCGATATATCCAAGTGGAGAGATTAAACACCTCATTGAAATACTCCGACTTCAACAATGGATTCTTCTCATTCTTGGTATCGATAATCTCCTCTGGGTCAAAAATGCCAAAGGCTTTTTCAACCTTGTCCTCATCAATATTGATAAAAACCTTGGGCAGAATAAATACAGAGTCTCCTGCCTTTGCTGAGTAGTAATATCCAACGTATGGAATTGTAACCCGATTGTCTTTGAGGTACATCACATAATGGTCGTGTAGAAACTCCTTCACGACATCCCACCGATAGACATATTCCTCAAAGAATATCTTCATTTTTCTTCTTCTATGTAGCGGATAAAGCCTTTCAGAATATCAGTCCTCTTAGTCTGGTCATACAACTCATTAAACGAGAACTCCTTCAGTTTATCCTCTTCTGCATAGTAGCGGAAGATAGCATCATTCGTCTGATAATTGTCCTTACCGACCTCACTCCATAGATAGAACATCACTTTGTCGCAAAACTCCTTTTCGCCAACACTATTTTTGATAAAGAAATTTCCCATTTGTTTGTCTTCAGAAGAGGTCACAGCCTTTATCTTCTCATTGATAGCCTTCAAAAACTTGTGCCAATTATAAGACTCACCTCCAATGGTTATCTCGAACTCTCCTGATTCAGCATTCTCATAATCAATGGGCACATACTCCCAACTCCAACGACGCTTAAAAGCCGAATCCATTGGGAATAAGCTCTGGTCACTCGTATTCATCGAAGCAATGATGCTTAGGTTTGGAGGCAGACAAAGCTTACCATCTCTGATGCCCTCATTATCTTCGGGTAAATGTTCCACAAGATAATCCTTCAGATCATGATCTGCCTTAATCGGATACTCAGAATAGCCATCCTTATTTCTATCTAACAATTGGAACAAGTCGCCAAATATCTGAGCACAATTGCCACGATTAATCTCCTCAATAATCAAATAATAGGGATGTTCCAAGTCACTCCAAGCTGCCACATAAGCATCCGTAAACGCCTGCGGAACAAACTCATAGACAATCTTCTTCTCATCTTCCTTATCCTTTACCGGCTTATAACATCCTACAAATGAAGCATAATCTGTATCTGGATGGAATGTAGTTCTAAACACCTTCGATTCATCCTGCTCATATTGCTGCTTTATAGTCCATGACTTTCCAGAGCCTGGAGTACCAAAATAAATCTTTTGCGCCCAATGAGTTATATGGTGACTTGAATATGATATTTGACCGCTTGCTTCCCCCTTTATTATTGATTCCACCAATTCTTTTTTATCTGCAAGAAAAGCGCACAAATCAGCGACAAAAGATTGTGAAGCATTTACCAATCGTGCACTATTCAATATTGGTGAAACATAAAAATCCCCTCTATCAATTGTCTTTGCCCCACTCCACCAGGAATAGTCGGTAATAAATCTTTCGAGATAGTTTTTTGATGTCTCATCTAAAGATAATTGTTGCAAACGCTTCTTTTCCTCTTCCGTCAATGAGGAGCCATTCAGTTCCTTTAGTCTTTCTTTTGACACGACTTTTAGTGCCTCTTTCTTATACCGTTGTAATTCATTATAAAAATCGGTAAAATAAGAAGCAATATAAAACCACTGGTTGGGGAGAAAGATATTCAAGACTCCATTCTGATTCCCCCTAGTTTCTATCACAGCAGAATACAAATTATAAGTAATCGTATTACTATTTATCTCTTTCACTTGTTCCTTAAAAACCTGTGGCAAGATAAAGTCTCTCCCATCATATTGATTAAAACGACCAGCTGCTAAACTGTAAATTTGTTTAAGGTTCCTAAGTTCTTCCATATCATAATAATTGTTTTACGATTTCTTCTGCAAGTCTCTTAATAACAGGTATAGCGACGCTATTCCCAAACTGATGGTATGCCTCTTTCTTAGAGACAACGATTCTAAACTCAGGGTTGGAAGCATTATAGTTCTGATTGTCTGCACATTCAGGATTTTCCCAACCCTTTCCTAAGATTCTATATCCTTGTAATCTTCCTGCTTCAACAGGAGTCAGTGTGCGAGGATTTAGACCCTTATCCGATTGGTCAATAAGAATCTCGCTGCCGTCTTTCCAATAGCGAGCAGAAATAGTGCTGGTGTATGGACTATCAGCATTGAACAGCGAGTATCCAAAGCCCTTTCCGTTCTGTTTGTTACGTTCCTTACGATTCTGGTGACCTATCCACATACGGTCTGATATCGTAAACTTTGGATCCATCGTCTCACTTGGCTCAAATATGTCAGAAACCTTTGTAGGCATCGTTCCTTCTTTCAATTCCTCTTTGTCGTAGATTGTTTTACCATCAGGTGCAATACCCAATGGAAAACGGAATTGCTCGACATTAACCAGTTTCTTATACCAAGCGATAATAAATAAACGTTCTCTGTTCTGTGGAACGCCAAAGTATTTGGCATTGAGTACATTGTACGAATAACCATAACCCAATTCATCAAGCGTTGCCAAAATAACCTTCAAAGTGTTACCCTTATCGTGATTCTTCAAACCTCTTACATTCTCAAGGAACAAAACTCTTGGCGGTGTGCCGGTCTCTATCTTCTCTTTGACAATATTAGCAATGTTGAAGAACAATGTTCCTCGTGTATCATCAAAACCTCGCTTCAAACCAGCAACAGAAAAGGGCTGACAAGGGAATCCACCACAACAAATGTCGAAATCCGGTATTTCTGATGGTATCGCATCGTTGATGTCCTCGTTAAAATATATGTATCTTCCGTCCTTATCTTTCGTGAATAATTTCGGCTCTAAATCCTTATAATTGGCTTCATATGAGATTCGCGCATTCTTGTCCCACTCGCTTGCATAAACACACCTTCCTCCAACGCCATGCATTGCAGTGTGGAATCCTCCTATTCCTGCGAACAAATCAATGAATGTAAATATTTTCTTTATCATAAAACCCTCTTTTCGTTTTTGGAAAGAGGGCGTGGAAGTGATTGAGAGAAGCAAGGCTTAGGACGGCCTACATCAGACAACAATCGTACAGTCCACGCCCAAGTATGGAGCGCGAACATCCGTTGCCTTGCCTGACTGATGTATTTCCAGAGTCCTAATTCTGCTTCTTCAGCCTAATCAAGGATGTTCAAGACTCGAAAGCCTATATTACATTTCTAATACTATTCCTCATATTGTTGGTCGACTTTATGAATTTATAGATACTGCTTCCTATTGGCTTGCTAAACATAAAAAAGCATACCCGAATCCCTCGTGTTCTAAGTATTCGGGAAGTCGACCAAGAAAACCCTTAAGAGAGAACGGTTGGGATGGGTATGCCATAACGGCATACCTTACTCCCAAGGTTTCTCTATCTTTTGTTGGTCGACAATTCGAATACTTAAACCTTAGTCATAAGATATGTATCTTACTATCAGCAAAATATGCACCGTCTCGTCTCGGTCTGTCCTCTCTAAGACTACCGTGCGCAGCCTGATGCCTGAGCCTCAATCATGCGCAAACGGGACGATAGCATTTGCAAAGATACACATTATTTTGGAAAGTAACAGCCTTTTGGCGAAAAAAATAAAAAAATCGTGGAATTACATGGAAGAAAAGAGAAAAATGTCGATCTTTCTTAAGGCCACAAGGGCATAAGCGACTCCTTCGTCGTCGAGCGGCAGAATCAAGGTTAAACTTCACATGAAATGGTATGAATAACATTGAAACAAACAAAAATAGCATAAATTACTGACATCCGACATAAAATCGTGATATATTGCTGTAATTCAATTGAATACATTTTTAATTACTGACATAAAACCGACATTCTACTGACATATTACTGACATAAAACCATCATTTAACAGGTCTTTGACTGTTACGATGCAGATAAAAAGTCAGACCTAGGGGGAGCAGATTTGCGAATGAGGGTTAGCAATAATTAGGATAAGGTTAGTTGGTGAATTCTCTAGAGAATCTAACAACCAGATTCGTCCTTACAATTGCAGAACCTAGGGTTATTGCTTCAATTCTCTAGAGAATTCAACAACTACAATTAGGCAAAAATATTGCGAGAGCCAAGTATCACATCTGCCAGGTGCCTAATGGGGCATTATCAGGCAGAAAAATGACTAACGAATGTCGGTATTATGTCAGTAGAATGTCGGTTTAATGTCAGTATATAGAACACTGAAATTCAATTATTCCGCTGAAAATAAGATATTTACAAACAAAACTATGTCGGATGTCAGTAGATTTGCAGAAAATGGCTAATCACTTCAATTGCTTTCCTCTGTAATAAGCATTGAAACTGTCCTGGCCATAACCATTTCCCGTATATTTGAACGACGAGGCAACGGCTCCTTCCACCTTATTCCCACGATAGAAGACATTGAAGGAATCCTTGGCATAGCCGCCTTCCAGTATCTCGAAATTAGACGCCATACATCCTTTTAATTTCTCACCGAAATAGTATACATTGAAGGAGTCCTTGGCATAGCCGCCACCCAGATCGACAAACGAGGAGGCCATCGCATCTATCTTCTTGTCACCGTAGTAAACATTGAAGTTGGTTTTGTAATAACCTCTATGTGCTGACATCGGCTCGTCCATCTCACCGTACCTGAAATGATGCGAGGCAGGACGCTCTTTCAGACGGAACGTCGACGGGTCGACATTCTCGAGGACACGACCATTCAAATACACATTCATCCGGTCTTTTGCGTAACCGCAGCCTAAATCAACGAAAGTCTTGGCATCCACCTGCATCATAACTTCGTCGCAGAAAACCACACGACCGTGATCGATCTCATATCTCTGGGCCTGGCTCATCAGCGTCCACCCCATCATTGTCACCAACATAAGTGACTTGAATAAAAAAGCTGTCTGTTTCATAATCGTATACATTTAAATTACTTTTGATGGTGCAAAGATAGGATAATCCCAACAAACTGAAAAAAGGAAATCCCTATTCGTTCGTGGGGGATTTCCTAATTTCTATGATAGTGGACTCTTATTTAAGCTATTATTTTTGCTGGATCTTGGTGCTGGAACTGGTCTTCTGCCCCATCATATCGTTCTCCACAGTTGTTTCCATGGATTTAATCCAGAGGTCGTCGGCAAGCTCATAGTTGGCATTCTCAGTAACGTCAATCTTAATCAGACCGCTGCTGAGGACCATGTCAATGTTATCCTTGATCATATCAGCCTGCTGGGGAGCAAGCTTCTCAACCTGACTAAGGACATAGGCCTTCAGTTCCTCCTTGCTCATGTCAGACTTGGCGGAAGCAAAGATCTTCTTTCCGTTGACAAGCCAAGTGCGCTTCAGATCAAGCATGCCATTATTGTATTTATCCTGCATACCATTGACAATGGTAAGTCCGAAGAGAGCCAGAGGATTGGAGTTTCCTGCCAGCGACTTAATAAGGTTCTCCCGTGTCAGAGTGGCAGCAACCTGCTCCACAAGCGCCTCTTTCGTCAGCACCTGAGAAATCTCAGGAGCAGCCTTCAACAACTCGTCGACCATACGCTCGCCAGAGGCAAGGCACTTTGTCTTAATTTCCTCATAATTAATGATATCCAGCAACTTACCCTCCTTGTTGAGACTGACCTGAGCCTTGGTGTCTTTCAAAATTTCCGTACCAAGGGTAAGGAGGCGACCCGCCAGATTATCATCCTTCGCATCACTTGAGTAATTGGTGGTTTCAATCAACATCTCATAGCCTTGAGGTGTCTCTTTTGTGATAGAGAAATGCTGTTCACTGACGATATTAATCGTCTGATCCATCGTCGTGATGGCAGTCGTGTTAGTGTAGGTCTTGTTCATGCCTTTCTTAAGCGCTGGCGTCACTTTGATGCTCTGGGCGAAGATGGTTACAGCCATCAGAAGGCCGATACTGAGTAAAAATAGCTTTTTCATTTCTTCTTGAGGTTTTGGTTTATTTATAATGTTTAAACAAAGAAGCCCTGGATCATTTCTGATTCAGGGCTTCACAAATGAAAGATGGCGGCCTCCTACTCTCCCGCATTGCATTGCAGTACCATCGGCGCAGGCGGGCTTAACTTCTCTGTTCGGAATGGGAAGAGGTGGGACCCCGCTGCAATAACCACCTGATATGGGGTTTGACAACTTGCACACAAGAACTGAAGCAAATACTTCAGGCATCAGACGTTTCTACATCTGAAAGTATCGCATAAGCGAAAGTATTCGGGCAATTAGTAGTGCTCGGCTTTGACGTCGCCGTCTTTACACCTGCACCCTATCAACGTCATCGTCTGTGACGACCCTCAATGGAGTCCTAATCTTGCGGCTGGCTTCGCACTTAGATGCTTTCAGCGCTTATCCAATCCAGACGCGGATACCCGGCGGTGCACCTGGCGGTACAACCGGCAAACCGGAGGTCTGTCCAACACGGTC
>JAEEGG010002072.1_pt1 | contig 52622 bp, 26 predicted proteins | sample 9134161 | NCBI WGS metagenome assembly JAEEGG01 (sample SAMN16246543, study PRJNA631951) | gut metagenome | biome: gut microbiome; feature: rumen; material: CR-attached | host: Bos | place: Iran: Karaj | collected 2018-10 | reverse complement strand
ACAGGAAGCTGCTGCCATTACGCTTTTTATAAGTTATCAAACAATTGATAATCAATATATTATATAAAATTTCACGTGAAAACTGACACAAATTTTGATGTTTTGGTGGTGGGTGCTGGCCACGCGGGCTGTGAAGCCGCCGTGGCCGCCGCTAAGATGGGGGCCCGCACCCTGCTCGTGTCGATGAACCTCTATCTGGTTGCTCAGATGTCGTGCAACCCCGCTATCGGCGGCATCGCAAAAGGTCAGATCGTGCGCGAAATTGATGCCCTCGGCGGAATGACCGGCATTGTGACCGACAACACCATGATCCAGTTCAGGATGCTCAACAGCTCGAAAGGTCCCGCCATGTGGAGCCCCCGCGCCCAGTGCGACAAACAGCAGTTCACCCTCTTCTGGAAGTCCATCCTCGAAAACCAGGAGAACCTCTCCCTCCGCCAAGATACCGTCACCTCCCTCGTGGTTCACGACAATGAGGTCTGTGGGGTGAAGACGATGCAAGGACAGACCATCACCGCCAGCAAAGTGATCATCACCGCCGGCACCTTCCTTAATGGCCGTATCCATATCGGGGAGGTCAACTTCTCAGGAGGTCGCCTCGGCGAAATGGCCGCCCCCCTCCTCTCCGACCAGCTGCAAGCCGCCGGTATCACCACCCGCAAACTCAAAACCGGAACCCCCGTCCGCATCGATGGCCGCTCTGTCCACTTCGACCGCATGACGCCACAGCCCGGCGACGAAAAACCCGCCAAGTTCTCATTCACCAACACCCCTACCCTCACCCACCAGTTGCCCTGCTACATCACCTATACCAGTCCCGAAGTCCACGACATTCTCCGCACCGGATTCGAAAAATCCCCCATGTTCCAAGGTCGTATTCAAGGTGTCGGACCGCGCTACTGCCCCTCCATCGAGGATAAGATAGAACGATTCGCCGACAAAGACCGCCATCAGCTCTTTCTCGAACCTGAAGGAAGAAACACCCACGAGTACTACCTCAACGGCTTCTCTTCCTCCCTGCCCGAAGAGGTGCAAACGGAGGCCCTTCATCACCTTCCCGGACTTGAAGATGCTGTGGTGCTCAAACCCGGATACGCCATCGAGTACGACTACTTCGACCCCACCCAGCTCCACTTCACACTCGAATCAAGGGTTCTGCCCAACCTCTATCTGGCCGGACAGGTCAACGGCACCACTGGCTACGAGGAGGCGGCCTGCCAAGGCTTGATGGCTGGCATCAACGCAGTACTCGCCCTCCGCCACGAACCGCCCTTCATACTCACCCGCCGTCAGGGCTACATCGGCGTTCTCATCGATGACCTCATCACAAAAGGTGTGCAAGACCCCTATCGTATGTTCACCTCCCGCGCCGAATACCGTATTTTGCTCCGTCAGGATAATGCCGACTACCGTCTCACTCCGCTCGGCTACCAGCATGGTTTGATTTCACGTGAAAGATATGAGGCCATGCAGCAGAAATATGCCGTTCAGAACAATATAGTGGAATGTTTGAAAACCACCGCCGTAGTCCCTCACCAAATCAACGACTACCTCACTCTAATCAATTCCCCTACCCTCTCCCAGAAAGTGAAGCTGGAAGTGCTGCTCCGCCGTCCGGAAATTCGACTAGAAGACCTGCTTCAGCACCTTCCAGAAATTCAGGCGACTATTGCCGCCATTACTTCCGACAGGCAACTGTTTCTTCAGGCCGAAACCGACATCAAGTATGCCTCCTATATCGAGAAGGAGGAGGAATTGGCCAAGCGAATGGAAAATCTGGAGGGGGTGAAGCTGCCCGCCGACATCGAGTACGATCCGCTATCCTTCCTTTCAAAGGAGGCTCGCGAAAAACTCAATCGCATCCGGCCACTCAATCTCGGACAGGCATCCCGTATCAGCGGAGTGAGCCCCGCCGACATTTCAGCCCTTCTTATCTTTCTCAGTCATCCAGCAAAGTAGTCTATCTTGTTGATAAATAGAGTAGAATTAAAAAAATTGCGATTTTACGCCACACTCCTTTTTCTTGAACTCTTCTATTAAAAAATTCCTTTTACTCTTTCATTCTCCATATTCTATAAAACGATGTTGTTTATCAGCATTTTATTTCGTCGTTTGAAGCAAGGAGCTTTCTTTTGAGAAGAGCATTCTTCCCAAAAGAGTTTTTTCGGATAAAATCTCTTAAAGCAGGAGCATAAATTCTCGACAATTCAAAAGATTTTTTTCGCACATAAATCGTATTCTGCTCCACCTTCTCAATATGCATCATGTTTACAATAACCGATTTGTTGATCCTGATGAATAAGTCATCCGGCAGCAACTGGCCAAAATTTTTAATGGTGGAGTTGTGATAGGCCACCCTTCCCCTTATTGACTCTACCTTAAGACCCAAAGGGGTTTTTACCACTAACGCGATATCCTCTATTGCCATCCTGCATTGTGTTTTCTTATAGTTGAGGAAAATATTGGTGTGTTCCACCTTTTTCTTTGCCTTTCGCGAATATCCACCTTCAGATTCTTTGACGAGATAGGACGTGTCACAGGTCAAAGCATTTTTGATATTCAAAACCTTACTCACCTTTTTACAAAATGTTTCCAAATCCAGTTTAGGGGAAAGATAGTCGAAGAAGCCATTGTCGAGCAGCTCTGGAATTCGCAATTTGTTGTGGGTAATAGCAAAAATGAAAGGCGGACGATGTACCATTTTTAATACTTCCAACACATTGAATTGCGCCTGGTCCACATTGATGAACAGAATATCGGGTCTTTCGTGATTTAATGTTTCAATCATTTCAATATGATTGTTGAACACATTAGAGATTTCTAAAGAATCAAAGAAGTCAATTCTCCCGGTGATTTCCTTTTGGGTGCGCGGGTCACCCATAAAAATTGCACAGCTGATTTTTTTCATAATGTAATTATAATGTTAAGATTGCGTACAAAATTAAATATTATTTCGTTTGAAAAATACAGAAAATCTAAAATTCTCATTTATGACAGATTTTCACGTGAAAATGGCAGGATTTTAATAGTTTGTGTTTTTGAAGCAAGAAATGTCATTTTTTTTCTACTTTTTTGCCATTTTTCGATAATTATAGTGGTCTTTTTTAATTCCAACAAATCATCTTATTTCGAGATTTCCTTTTAACTTTGTACAAAATCTTCCCCGACTATGAAATGGCTCAAATACCCTGTGCTCAAAATGCTCCTCCCCTATCTTGCTGGGATCTTTGTTTCTTATTTTTTTATAACCATTGGTCTTAATCCACTGATTTTCTTTTCATTTTGCTTTCTATTGCTGATATTCGCAATCGTCCTGCGATTTCTTTTCCCTTTGCGAGGACAACAGTTCGCCCTTCTCTTCCTCTGTTTGGCTTTTTTTCTCTTCGCCGTCATCCAGACTAATGTGCGTTACTATCCTCCGCATTATGCTAAGGTTAAAAATATGGTACAAAACAGCGACTTTTTTACCGTCCAAATTTCAGAAAATATAGTAGAAAAGGAAAAAAGTGTCAAGGCGATTGTCAATTTATTGTCAGATAAAGATGGGAATCCACTCCGCACAAATGCGGTGCTCTACCTTCAAAAATGTTCTAAAGCTTCTTCTCTTCGTCCGGGCGACAAACTTATTGTCCATACAAAATTTAATGATTTTTCCCCTCCACAAAATCCACACGCATTTGATAATCAAAAGTATATGAGATTAAAAGGGATTTTTTTCACCGCATACGCTTCCTCCCAACAGTGGGAATACCTCTCCCACTCTCCTATTCACCCACTTCGAACCTGCGCTTCCTATGCCCAGCATCACTTTTCAGCACTCTTCGCACGAAACGGACTTCAAGGAGAGGAATACGCCGTTATCACTGCCGTCCTGCTTGGCAATGATGAAACGATGGACGCTGACCTCAAAGCCCATTTCGCCGCCGCAGGGGTCAGCCATATTCTCTGCGTGTCTGGAATGCATGTGGGTATTATCTTTATGATTATCAACTTCATCCTAAAACCATTTGATAACTTTCCACGCCTGCGAATACTGAAAGCTATTATTCTGCTCCTTCTGATTTGGACCTACGCCCATATTACCGGCCTCGCGCCGTCTGTAAAACGCGCTGCCACTATGTTTACCTTTGTCTCGCTCGGATCACTCCTACATCGTCCCACCTCCATCTACCATAGCCTTTTCGCATCTATATTTATTCTTCTGTTAATCAACCCTTTACTAATCTTTGAGGTGGGTTTTCAAATGAGCTACCTCGCAGTATTCGGCATTGTGATCATCCAACCTCAGCTCACCCGTTTGTGGACTCCTAAATATAAGATCGTCAACTATTTTTGGGAGTTGGCCACAGTATCGGTTGCCGCACAATTGACCACTTTCCCACTGTCACTCTTCTATTTCGGACAATTCCCTAACTATTTTCTGCTCTCAAATCTCTCCGTCATCTCGCTCTCTTTCCTCATTGTCATGACTGGGATAGTTCTTCTCGTTTTCTCGTGGGTCCCTCCCCTTTCCCGCCTCATAGGTGTCCTCCTCACTTACGAAATTCGCCTCCTAAATACTATTGTTAAAGGAATTGAATCGCTTCCGGGCTCTGTCACCGATAATATTTCGATAACAGTCCTTCAGATGATGCTAATTTATGGCATAATCATTGCCATTTTTCTCTACTTGAACAAAAAATCATTTCTATTGAAAACCCTTGCTCTATCTACATTTCTTGCGTTGGGCATCACCTTTTTCTTCGATAAATTTTTTTCCAAAAACACCAACCAACTCACCTTTTATTCCATCGATAAAATGAGCGCAGTTGAATGTAATGCCGGCACCTGTGGCGTTCTTCTTCTTGACTCCACTGCGCAAAATAACCTCAATGCCTATGAATTCAATATCCACAATCATGTTCGCAAGCAACATATTGAAAACATGATAGTTCCATTGGATACCATTGCCTATTCCTGTCCAACTTTGGCCAAAAAGGGAAATTTTTTGCGGTTTGATAAGCATACAGTTTTCTTCCTCTCAGGAAGGGAGTGGCTTTACCCTATGCCCCAACCTATTCAAGTGGATGTGGTCTGCATTCAACATAATCCCCGCATTCCTATGGGCAAACTTCTTCAAACGGTGCAATTCCGTGAAATGCTGATAGATGGTTCAAATTCCCGCTATTGGGAGCAACGGTGGATCGACTCCTGCCAAGCCTATCGCATCCCCTATCATTCTACCCGTCGAAATGGTTATTTTTCACTGTGAAAACGATTTCCAAAAAAAGTGTATATTTGCAAGATGGAAAATTTTAAAGGATTTTCAAGAATAATGCTGATTTTCAGCGTGTTGTGTACTTTGCTATGGGGCGGAAGTGTGTCTGCTAATGGCAAAAGTTTTCATTTTGTCAGGCCCGCACTCCCCTCCTCCACATCTGCGGCTATCTTGCCCATTGTCAGTGACTATCCGCCTATTGACACGACAAAACAGAGGGGTAAGAAGAAATCTACCCAACCGAAAAACAAAAAAGTGACCTTTGAAACCTATGAGGATAATTATAAAAAAGCTGTGCAACTCTATAATAATCAGCTTTATATAAGCGCTGCTAGACTTTTTGAAGAACTCTACCCCCTCTCCCTCGGCACCCCCCGCGCCGACACGGTACTCTTCCTCTTCGCCGATTGCTACTATAACAACCAAGACTATGAGATGGCCGCCTTCCATTTCAAAGAATATGCTGGTAAATACTCTTCAAACCCAAGAGCCGAAGAAGCTCATTATAAGGCCATTCTCGCATTATCTTATATCTCCCCAGAATATAGCCTTGACCAAACTGAAACTTATTATGTCATCGAGGAGATACAACTTTTTATCCGCACTTACCCCACCAGCATACACATGGAAGAGTGTAACGAGTTGTTGGATAGAATGCGTAACAAGCTGGCGCGCAAAGAGTTCGAGATACTTAGCCTCTACTATAACACCGAAAATTATAAGTCAGCTCAAGTCATTGCCCGTAATTTTTTCAAAGATTACAGCTATTCAGAATACTGTGACGATGCATATGCCATTTTAGTCAAAAACAATTTCGAATATGCCCGTCATAGTGTAGAGAACAAAAAAGTAGAACGCTATTCGGAATGCGTTGAAGCATACCAAAATATGAGAATTAACTGCCCTACTTCCGACCTCCTGAAAGAGGCCGGTAAGTATGCGGAGGAAGCCCAAAATATTATCGATAAGAAAGAATTCAAAAAATCAAAAAAGAAAGAGAAAAAGCATGAAGACTGATTTCAAACACAGCAATGCGGAAACAATGGCCATTACCCGCAACATCCGCGAATTTGACAAGGAAACCAACAACATCTATGAGACTGTTGTCATCATGTCGAAACGCGCCGACCAGATCTCCCTCGAAATCAAAGACGAGATGCAGAAGGAGATGCAGGAGTTCGCACCCGCACAGGATACCCTCGACGAGGTGTATGAAAACCGTGACCAGATTGATTTGGCCAAGTCTTACGAGCGCCTTCCGAAGCCTACTTTGATGGCTATCAAGGAGTTCGAGGATCATAAGATTCATTACAAGCTCAACGACGAGCCGAACGAAGAAAATGCCTAATCGTCCGCTACACATCGTACTCGGAATTTCAGGAGGGATAGCTGCTTATAAGTCGCTATCCCTCATCCGCTTATTCCAAAAGAATATTGCGGAAGTGAAGGTCGTGGCTACCCCCAATGCCCTCCAGTTCGTCACCCCGCTGTCGATTCAAACACTCTCGAAAAATAAGGTCTATACAGATCCGTTCCAAATTTTGGAAAATGTTGATGTAGAGCATATTGCTTTGGCAGATTGGGCCGATGCGTTGGTGGTCGCTCCCGCTACGGCCAACACCATCGGGAAGTTCGCCAACGGGATCGCCGATGACGCGCTTTCCACCCTGTTTTTGGCTTGCGACAAACCCGTATTCATCGCACCAGCCATGAATGCCAAAATGCTGCATCATCCTGCGGTTCAGCAAAATATACAAACCTTGCGGCAGCGAGGGTGCTGTATCTTGGAGGCTAATTCTGGCTATCTGGCCTGCGGCACCACCGGCGACGGGAGGATGCAAGAACCAGAACAGTTGTGCGATGCCGTGTTTCAAGCACTCACCCGCCCGGCTCTATTCACCGGTAAGAAAGTATTGATAACGGCTGGACCCACTTACGAACCTATTGATCCTGTGCGCTTTATCGGTAACTTCTCCTCCGGACTGATGGGCTTTCGCCTCGCAGAAACTTTCGCCTCTCTCGGTGCGGATGTTACCCTCGTGACAGGCCCGACCCACCTCACCACAGCCCTCCCTAACATTCACAGAATCAACGTGCAAACCGCTGCACAGATGTTGGAGGCGTGCCAAAAAGAATTCCCCTCTGCTCATATTGCAGTCATGGCCGCCGCCGTGGCCGACTATACCCCCGCTAAAGTGGCCCCCGAAAAAATCAAGAAGTCTGCCAAATCTTTGCAGATTTCCCTCCAAAAAACAACTGATATTTTAGCAACGCTATGTAAGCAAAAAACTAAAAATCAGTGCGTTGTGGGCTTCGCACTCGAAACAGAACACGAGCTCGAAAATGCCAAGGCTAAATTGAAAAATAAAAAGGCCGACATCATCGTTCTTAATTCACTGCGCAACGAAGGCGCCGGCTTCCAACACGCTACCAATCTCGTCACCCTGATCGATAAAAATGGAAATGTTCAAACGGGAGAATTAAAGGATAAGGCAGAGGTGGCAGAGGATATTGTTCGTTATATTGCTGATTATCTGAAAATAACAAAATAACTAATCAATTTTGCTATGAAAAAAATAGGCATATTCTGGATGTTTTTGCTGATGGTTTTCTCACTTTCCGCACAAGATTTCCAGTGCCAGCTTTCTATCAATTCAACCGCTGTGGCAGGTTCTAACAGAAATAAATTCAACACGTTACAGCAGGAATTGTACAAGTTTGTCAATGACCGTAAATGGTGTCAATATACGCTGAAGACCAACGAGCGAATCGAGTGCGCCATCATGATCGTTCTTACTGGTGCTCAGGGTGATACCTATACTGGTGAGATGAACATCCAGCTCCAGCGGCCCATCTATAATACCAGTTATAAGTCCCCCGTCCTTAATATGAAGGACAATGATATCAAATTCACTTATGAGGAAGGAACCCCGTTGGAATACTCTGAAAACCAGAACCTCTCCAACCTCACCTCACTGATAGCCTACTATTTGAATATCTTTCTGGGATTGGATTTCGACACCTTTTCTCTCAATGGAGGTGACCCCTATTTTTCATTGGCTCAAGGCGTGGTAAATGCCTGCCAGAGCGCGACAGAAGCAGGATGGAAATCCTACGAAAACGCCCAGCGTAACCGCTACTGGCTGATGGAAAACCTGACCAATCCCACGTATAGCAAAATTCACGATTTCTTGTACAAATACCACCGCCTGGGCCTCGACATGATGTCGGAATCTGTTGACGTGGGCCGCGCCTCTATTTTGGATGCAATCAGAGATTTACAGAAAGTAAATTCCCAAAAATCAAATCTTTACATTGTTCAGATTATGGTGCAGGCAAAAGCTGACGAGATTGTTAACATCTTCAAAGAAGCTACCCCGGTGGAGAAAACTGAGATTATCCGCTTGATGAAGCAAATAGATCCTTCCAACTCTGCTAAATATAACACGATTAATCAATCTAACTAACTTATGCTGAACTCGTTACAAATCCAAAATTATGCACTGATTGCCTCTTTGCAGATTCGTTTCGACAAGGGGTTCACAGTGATTACGGGTGAAACGGGTGCCGGTAAGTCTATCATCATGGGGGCGCTCTCCCTTATTTTGGGACATCGCGCCGACTCCTCCGCTCTTTTCGACAAGACTAAAAAGTGTATCGTGGAGGCCAGTTTTGATGTGTCAGGGTTGGATTTAGATGATTTTTTTATTGAAAATAATCTTGATTATCAAGTAGATACCATCGTAAGAAGAGAAATCGCCGTCAATGGAAAAAGCCGCGCTTTTATCAACGATACTCCCGTCACCCTCCCCCTGCTGAAGGAGTTCTCTTCCCGATTGATTGATATTCATTCCCAACACCAGAATTTACTTTTCCAAAATGCCGATTTTCGGACAGATGTGGTGGATTTATTTGCAGGTATAAAAGGTCAAGTTACAGAATATCAATCAGTTTTATCAGATCTTAAAAATTCAGAACATCAACTTTCTGAATTACAACAGCAGCATCAAACCGCTCTCGAAAGGCAGGATTTCCTTCAGTTTGTACTGAAAGAAATTGAAGAGGCTCATTTGAAAGAAAACGAACAAGATGAATTGGAGCAAAATATTGAATTTCTGACACATACAGAAACAATAAAGTCCAATCTCTTCCAGATTCTGCAAATCCTTTCTGATGAAGAGCCTTCTGCGGTTTCTTCCCTCCGGGATGCCAAGAATTTAAGCGCCTCCATCGCTCCCTATCGCGCCGATCTTGATGAGATGAATCAGCGCATCAATTCCTCCTATATCGAGCTAAAAGATATTGCTAATGAGCTTAACTCTTTGAATGATAGAATCGAATACAATGCTGATGAGTTGGAAACCATGCGGCAACGCCTTGACTTTATTTACTCTTTAGAACAAAAACATCACCTGACCTCTGTGAGCGAGTTGTTGAATAAGTATCAGTCTGTAAAAGAGGAACTTGACAACTTTTCAGAGGATGAGGAGCAGCTGAAAAATTTGACTTTACGCTGTCAGCAGATGCAAGATAAAGCCCATCAATTGGCCGAGCAGCTGCACCAAAATCGAAAGAAAGTCCTTCCATCTCTACAGACTCAAGTTCTCGAATATGTCCATTCTCTTGGAATGCCTGATGCTCAGTTTGTTATAAAATTAGCACCCACTAATACTCTGCTAAAAAATGGCATAGACGAGGTTAAATTTCTTTTTTCTGCGAATAGAGGAGTAGATGTTGCCGAACTCGAGAAAGTGGCCTCTGGAGGAGAAATTTCGCGCCTCATGTTGGCCGTAAAATCCACCTTATCAGAGAAATCTGTTCTTCCTACGGTAGTGTTTGATGAAATTGATGTGGGAATTTCGGGCGAGATGGCAGGAAAGGTAGCCGCGCTGATGCAGAAAATGGCCCAGCGTCGCCAGCTTTTGGTCATCACCCATCTCCCTCAGATTGCCGCTAAAGGAAATTGCCATTATCTTGTATATAAGGAAGTTGATGAGAATACCAGTCGCACGAAGGTCACTTTGTTAAGCCCCGATCAGCGTGCTGTAGAAATCGCCAAAATGATGAGCGGTGAAAAGTGGGGAGAAGCCACACTGAAAGCCGCGCAAGAACTTATAGAACAATAAATTATGAAGAAAAATCTGTTCGCCATCTTATTCTTGTTGGTTTTCACCGTTTCAGCGGTGAATGCGCAGAATATGCAAAATACCAAGCATTATCGCTCGCATTTTGTCTATCAGACGGGCCTCGCCTTTAACGCTGGGGTAGGGGATTTGAGATTTGAAAACCGCAATCTGCTTAATAAACTCCCGAATTTCTGCGTGGATCAAATTATTGGCTATCAGTTCAATCCCTATTTCACTCTCGGTGTGGACTTAGGGTTGAATGTTTGGAAAAAGACGGCCTTTATTCCTGTGGCACTGCACCTTAGCGTTGATTTTATGGACTATACCGTAAGCCCCCATTGGTATGCGAATGGAGGATACTCTTTCAAGTGGTATGTTAGCTCCAAACCTGAAAAGATGACCAAGGTAATATACGGAGCACAGCCTGGCTGGTATGCCAATACCGGTCTGGGTGTGAAAATCCGCCTCAAAGACCAGATCCATCTCATGATTGCCGCAGACTATAAAATGCAATATTCCTCCATCCAATACTCAGTTACTGACTATACAGCTGATTTCGATTATTCACAAGTTTCCACCAACCGCACCAAAAAACTCTGCTACCATTTTGTCGGAGTAAAATTTGCCCTTCTCTATTGGTAAACTTTTATTCTATCTATCAGTCAGACCCTTTGTTTCCCAAATTATAACAGAAAAACCTAAAACCAGATACCATGAAACGTTCCATCCTTATTGTTCTTTTGCTCTCTGTAGTGACGTTGGGGTTCGCCCAAAAGAAAAACACGCCAGCACCACCAGATATGCCTATCGATGACAAATCGCAACTGATTACTTATCAAGATGTTGTTCAGGAAAATGCTACAGCCAAAGATTTGTACGACCGAGCATTGAAATGGGTAAAGTCCTTCTATCATAATCCTTCTGAGGTGATTAAAAGCCAGGATCCCACTAATTATGTGCTGAAAATGCGGAGCTCTGTGAGAATCTATTCTCATCTGAAAGATGGTAGTAAGATAACGAAAAATGTTGTGTATTACAATTTTACTCTCCAATGCCGAGAGGGTCGCTATCGTTATATCATCACCGACTTCAATGAGAAAGCTACTGCCGCTTCACCGATTGAGAAATGGATGAATCCTGAAGATCCCAAGTGGGATCCCGAGTGCTATGTCAATCTCCAAGAGGTCGATGAGCAAATTAGAGCCTTGATAGATTCCCTTATGGATGGTATGCTTCCCGAGGTGGATCAAGAAGATGACTGGTAATGAGAAAGATCCCCATTTTTCTTCTGCTCTTATTATGCGTAGCCTGTGCCAAAAAACAGCATAGTGGGGATGTGATAATCCACTTTGAGATTCAAGTTGATGAAGAGAATCTCCATTACCATCAGATGGAGTACCAAAACGCGGCGGGCAACCTTTATCAAGTGGATGAGGTGAAGTTCTTCATTTCAGATGTTTCTTTTGTGTCCAGGGGAGGGGAGAGGTTCGCCGTCCCCGACCACGACGGCATCCACTATTTTGATTCAGATATTACTTCATCCTTCAACTGGTTGATTTCCAAAGTTCCTGATGGTCAATTTGATAGCATCTCGTTTGTGTTCGGACTGCTTCCGGCACAGAATGTTACTGGCTACTTTGTCAACCCGCCAGAAAACAATATGGCTTGGCCTGACGCTTTGGGCGGAGGTTACCACTACATGCAAATCAATGGCAAGTGGCTGGCTTCCAACGATACCGTTCGTCCCTTCAATCTTCATACAGGCATTGGCCAACGATACGAAAATGGCCAAGTCACAGAATTTGTTCCCAACCACTTTAGGATGACCTTGCCCCTATCAGATTTTGTTGTACATCAGGATGCGACTACCCAATTGGATTTTGTGATGAATGTAAATGGCTGGATGGCAGAGCCTAACATCTATAATTTTGATGTGATAGGCGGCAGCATTATGCAGAATCAAGCGGCACAGGATATGCTCCGCGAAAATGGCCCTCATGCGATTTCAGTGAAAGTTCACTGATTTCTAACGCTTTTTCTTCTCTTTGATAAGCAGATTTTTGATGTCGTTCAGCTTCATCAATGCCTCCACGGGTGTGAGAGAGTTGATGTCCAAATCCACAATCTGATTCTTCACATCCAACAATAGCGGATCATCCAAAGCGATGAAACTCAACTGGTAACCCGGGTCAGCCCTTTTCTCAATGTGCTTCTCGACCTTGTTATCGTGATGCTCTTCCAACTGTTTGAGCACCTCCTCAGCCCTACGTAGTACGCTCGCTGGCATCCCCGCCATACGAGCCACATGAATACCGAAACTGTGTTCGCTCCCACCTGCTTCTAATTTTCTCAAAAACAGAACTTTGTTGTTGATTTCTTTGACCGAAACGTGGTAGTTTTTGATTCTTGGGAATTGTGCCGCCATGTCATTCAGCTCGTGGTAGTGCGTGGCAAACAGCACTTTCGCCCGATGCCGCGGGTGGTCGTGCAGGTATTCGGCAATCGACCATGCAATGGAAACTCCGTCGTAAGTACTTGTACCACGGCCAATTTCATCCAACAGAACCAAACTCCGGTCGGAGATATTGTTGAGAATGCTCGCCGTCTCGTTCATCTCCACCATAAAAGTGGATTCGCCGGTGGAGATGTTGTCCGATGCGCCGACGCGAGTGAAAATCTTGTCTATGAGACCAATGCGGGCCTCCCGTGCAGGAACGAAGCAGCCCATCTGCGCCATCAGCACAATCAGAGCCGTTTGACGAAGCAGCGCCGACTTACCCGACATGTTCGGTCCGGTGATGATGACAATCTGCTGTTGGTCGTTGTCAAGATAGACATCATTGTCGATGTACGGCTCCCCGGGCGGCAGCTGCGTTTCAATAACAGGATGCCGCCCCGCCTTGATCTCCAGCGCAGTACCCTCGTTGATTTCCGGGTGCGAGTATCGGTTGGCCTCCGCCACATTGGCAAAACAGGCCAGCACATCCATGCGGGCCACCAACCGGGCATTCAGCTGAATCATAGGGATATAGTCCATCAAGGCCAGCACCAATTCGTTATATAGCCGCCCTTCAATATTCAGAATCTTGTCCTCCGCCCCTAAAATCTTGTTTTCCAGTTCTTTCAGCTCCTCCGTGATGTACCTTTCCCCGTTGGTGAGGGTCTGTTTGCGAATCCAGTCGCCCGGCACTTTGTTCTTGTGCGCGTTGGTCACCTCGATATAGTAACCGAACACATTGTTGAAACCAATCTTGAGGGAGGGAATGCCCGTATTGGCGGATTCGCGCTGCTGGATTTCTGCCAGAATGCCTTTGCTGTTGCTGGCCAGCTCGTTCAGCTCATCCAACTCTTGATCCACCCCACGGTTGAATACTCGCCCTTTGTTCAAGGCCACAGGAGCATCTTCACTTATCTCTTTTTCAATTCGTTGGCAGATGGTCATGCAGGCATTCAGCTGTTCCGAAATCTTTTGGAATGCGGGCTGTTCCTGTTTCTGACAGAGATTTTGCAGCTGCTGTATGGAGCGTAAAGCCTTGGCCAACTGGAGCATCTCGCGCGGGTTGATTTTGCCGGTTGCGATTTTCGACCCGATGCGCTCGAGGTCGCCGATGCTGCGGATGCAAACCTCCGCATCGTTCTTAAAGGATTCGTTATCAATAAAATATTGCACAGAAGCGAGCCGTTCCTCGATAAGAGATTTCACCTTGAGCGGCATCAAAATCCATTTTTTCAGCAATCGTCCGCCCATCGGCGTGAGTGTTTGGTCAAGGATTTGCAGCAGAGTGACAGCATTTTCATTGGGTGAATGGATGAGTTCGAGGTTGCGGATGGTGAAACGGTCAAGCCACATATATAGCTCCTCTTCAATCCGGCTTATTTTATTGATGTGCTGAATTTTGTGATTCTGAGTTTCGCTCAGATAGTGCAGGGCGGCCCCCGCCGCAATGATACCATAAGTGAGGTTCTCTATGCCAAATCCTTTCAGGGAGTTGGTCTGAAAATGCTGGGTAAGGAAGGGGTGGGCATAGTCGGTGGTGAAAACCCAGTCGTCAAAGGTGGTGAGGAGGATTTTCTCACCGAAATGTTCCCGGAAATCCGCACTTTTTCCTTTCTGAATCACCATCTCCGCCGGCTTGAAATTCTGAAGCAGCTTGTCGATATACTCCATATCGCCTTCTGCGATATAGAACTCCCCAGTAGAGGCATCAATAAAAGCGATGCCGATATTTTTATCGGAGTAATGGATGGCACCAAGAAAGTTGTTCTCTTTCTGTTCCAGTATTTTATCATTGGTGGCGATACCAGGAGTCACCAGTTCGGTGATGCCCCGCTTGACAAGCGTTTTGGTGAGCTTGGGATCTTCCAACTGGTCACAGATGGCCACCCGATAACCTGCCCGTACCAACTTGGGAAGGTAGGTATCAATGGCATGGTGGGGAAATCCAGCCAAATCCATATCCGCCGCCGCTCCATTCGACCTTTTCGTCAGCACAATCCCCAAAATCTTTGAGGTTTTCACCGCGTCTTCTCCAAAAGTTTCGTAGAAATCGCCCACCCTAAACAGCAAAATCGCATCCGGATATTGGGATTTGAACTGATTGTATTGTTTCATCAAGGGAGTTTCGCTCTGTTTCGCCATGTCATCAAATTTTGAGTGCAAAGATACCACTTTTATTCTAAAATCATGGTCCGCTGTTACGAAAAAAGATGTACTTTTGCACCCTAATACTACAGTACGCATGTTATACATTCTGATTGCCATTTTTATTGTCGCCATTTTTATGAGCACGAGGAGAAAACCCAAAAAATCGCCTGTAGCCTCCTCTGCCGAAATACCAGATGGGGACAAGCCGAACCCAGGTCGTTCACCCAAATTTAAACAACCGAAAATGCGGAAATCTGAACAAAATTCTCCGAAAAATGAGAGTTATTTCACGTATGAGACTTTGGAACCAGAAAACCTCACCGACCCTGTTTCTCCTTCTACTTATCCCAATTCATCCATTGAAAATGAACAACAAATCATTGAAAATGAGCAACAAAATACTATTGATTTGAAATTTGACGAGGAAGAAATTAAAAAAGGACTCATATATTCTATTATTTTAGAAAAACCTGATTTTTAGTTAGTTAAAGTTATTTATAATTATTTTAAATATTTAAAGGGTGGTGCGCTGATTTTTTTGTAAATTAGCGCGCTAATTTTTATGGTGAAAATAATGTTTAATATAAATTAGTTTGATATGGTAAAAAAGTTACTCTTGACGCTCTTAGCGGTCATTCTCTGTAGCAGTTATGCGCTCGGTCAAGGTACGATTAAAGGAACCGTAAAGGATCATACGGGTGTGGCTTTGCCCTTCATTAATGTATCCTTGAAAAAAGAGGGCCTTGACGTGAATTACACGATGACTGATGCCGAAGGTAAATATCAGTTGCACGGTGTGGCAGCTGGTACGTATGACTTGGTGTTTGATGCGACTCTCAACCAGTGTGGTAAAACATACGAGATTAAAGGCATCAAGTACACTGGGCAGACGATGATTCAAGATGCGAAAATCAACTGCGATGTGACAGTCATCGATGTTGACTTTTCTGTCGTCTACCAACGCCCCCTCTTCGATGTTGACGGTACAGCCACCACCACCATCCTTGATGCCGATGATGTTCGTAAACAGCCCGGACACGACGTTACTGCAGCTATCTCCACCGCCGCTGGTGTTACCGCCATCGACGGTAAAATGCAGTCCGTTCGTGGTAACCGTTCCGATGGTCAGAAAACCGTGATCGACGGTATGACCGTCCGCGGCACCGGCGGCGTCTCTATGGCCTCTATCGAACAGGTCGAGCTGATCCAAGGTGGTATTCCGGCAGAATATGGTGACGGTAACTCTTTCACCATTATTACTACCAAGGGTATCTCCAAAGACCTCCACGGATCTGTGGAGTTAATGGGTGCCCTCGATGGTTATAACAACTTCTTGGGATCTGTCTCACTTACGGGCCCCTTAGCTAAACCCAAAGCTCAGGGCGAACCCGCTCGCGTTGGCTTCCTCCTTACGGGTGATATTAGCTACGACAAGGATGCCTCCCCTGCACAAGGTGGTACGTGGAGAGCTACCCAAGAGGCTATCGACTACCTCATCCAAAATCCTTATCGTTATAGTCCGACTGAATTTGGCGCCCATTATTCCAATGCTGAATATATGCAGGCTGAGAACTTCAAAAAACAGCGCGTCAGAGATAATGCCGGTCAGCTTAACTATCTGATCCAAGCTAAACTTGATTTCCTCATTGGTGAGAAAAAGAATATCAATCTCTCCATCGGCGGTATGTATGAATTCACCCGTTACAAGAATTGGGGAATCACCTCCGCACTCTTTAACGCTCAAAACAATAGTCAGACCCAAATCAACACTTGGCGTGTCAATGCCCGTTGGCAACACCGTATCCAGCCCAAAAATGACTCTATTATTAAAAATATAATGTATAATATTAATGTTAACTATACTCATTATGATACATGGACCCGTGATATGCGTCATAAAACTAACCTCTTCGAGTATGGTCACATCGGATATTATAAAACTACCAAAGCCCGCTCCTTCGTCAGAGACTCCATTACCATCAATGGAATCACTCTGTATGATGTGAATATTCTGGCTAACATTTATGACTCTATCGTCGAATATAGCGCCACTCCTTGGGGTAACAACGATGCGTCTCTCATCTCAAACCCCGACCTCGTTCCCTACGTCACCACGTTTACGAATGCGTATGATCCTCAAACTATCTATGATTACTTTGGTGTGGTTCCCTATAACAAAACCCTCTACCAACAGTTCGGTGCCCTCCTCAATGGTGACTCCCCTGAGTCTGTTTATAGCATGTACTCCGCACCCGGCTCCGTCTCCAGCGGCTACAATAAGTCAGAGGAGTCTCAGATTGGTGCCAACGCAAGCCTCTCCCTCACCATTAAAGACCATGATATCAAATTGGGTTACATCTTTGAAAAACGCGCCTCCCGCTATTTCGGCGTCGCTCCTTACGGTCTGTGGACTCTGATGCGAAGCAGCGCTAACTATCATATCAGCGAGTTGGATAAAGACCATCCTTACCTCATTGGCGAAGACACCGTTCTGTATGATCGTCTGTTCGATGCAGAAGCACAGACCACCTTCGACAGAAACCTTCGTAAATCCCTTGGTCTTGACCCCAACGGTACGGATTGGATCGATATCGACAATATGTCCCCCGATCAGTTCTCTCTTAGCATGTTCTCACCCGAAGAGCTGTTCAATGGTGGTTCCGCTTACATCTCCTACTATGGCTATGACTACACTGGCACTAAGAAATATACCAAGAAGACCGACATTAACGACTTCTTCAATAAAACAGATGAAAATGGTGATAAGCTGTATAATGTAGGTGCCTATGAGCCTGTTTACATGGCTATGTACATCCAGGATAAGTTCTCCATCAATACGATGATGTTCAATGTCGGTATCCGTGTTGACCGCTTCGACGCTAACCAGTATGTGTTGAAAGACCCCTACCTCTTCCGCGAAGCTTACCAAGTGGGCGAGCTGAGAGGAACCTTCCTCGATGGTAATGGTCACGACATGATCGCTTCTAACGCCGAAGATGATTGGGTGGTGTATGTGAACCAAATGGATAAAACCCTTGACCCCGAAAACACCAACATCGTCGGTTATCGTAAAGGTCATAACTGGTACGATGCTAATGGTGCTATCGTTACTGACCCCTCCAGCATATTGGGTGCTACCGGTGGTCCTATCTTGAAAAACGCCCTCGACGATAAGGCAGTTTCTAAAGTAGAAGGTGGCGCATTTGAGAAATATGCTCCCGCTTGGTCAGTCATGCCTCGTCTCTCATTCTCCTTCAACGTGTCAAGTAAGTCCCTTTTCTATGCCCACTATAACATCATCACGGTACGTCCTACTGACCTCCGTCTTGACCCGATCAGCTATTTGTGGATCGAAAAATTGGGCCCCAACCAGAATAACGTTATCAATAACCCGCGTCTGAAACCTTCCAAGAGCATCGATTATGAAATCGGTTTCCGTCAGATGATCGGCGAAACTTCTGCCATCAGCCTCTCGGCTTACTATTCAGAGAAACGTGATCAGGTACAGTGCTACCGTTATACTGGTGCATATCCGTCCACTTATTATTCATACGACAATATCGACTTCGGTACGGTTCAGGGTTTCACGGTCAGCTACGACCTCCGCAGCAACAAGAATGTGACCCTCCGCGCCAGCTATACCCTCCAGTTTGCTAAAGGTACTGGTTCCAGCGAAACTTCCAGCTTGGCCATCATCCAGTCCGGCCAGCCGAACCTGAGAACTCTTACCAACCTGAGCTTCGACCAGCGTCATAAATTGAGCGCAAACCTTGACTATCGCTTCGGCTGGGGCCCCCAATATAACGGTCCTAAGACCCAGAAGGTAACCAAAGAAGGAACGACCAAAGAAATTAATTGGTTAGAAAACTTTGGTGTTAACATCAACTTCTCCGCAGGTTCAGGTCTCCCGTACAGCCGTTCCAGCAAACCTTACTCCACCATCGTTAGTGCCGGTAAGAGCCAGCTCTCAGGTACAATCAATGGCTCTAACATGCCTTGGATTTATCAATGTGATATTCGTATTGACAAAACCTTCATCTTCGCTCTCAAGAAAGATAAAGAAACTGGTAAGCCGATCAAAAGAGGTTTCCTCAACATCTATCTTGACGTGATGAATCTCTTCAATTTCAAGAACGTGATTTATGTCTATGAATACACTGGTAATGCTGACGATGATGGTTACCTTACCGCTACTGAATACCAACAGCAGATCAATTCACAAGTTGATGTCTCTGCTTACACCAACTATTATAGAATGAGAGTTGCGAACCCGTATAACTACACTATGCCTACCCGCGTGCGTTTGGGTGTTAACTTCTCCTTTTAATTAACCGTAGCAAAAAAATATCATGAATATGAAAAATATATGTAAGATCTTATTTTTGGCAATTTTGCTGCTTGCCTCCGGTTCGCTGTCTGCTGAAAAATATAAAGGCTCAACAGCTGTTCCGAAGAGAGTACAAACACGTGCAGCTTCTACGTGTTTACCTGCAACAAACTCCAATGAGTTGATAGTCAATAATGTGAGAGCTTATTTGGAGACCAACGGTACGATGTGGTTCAACGAAATCGCACAATACGAGGTACCTTATGGTTCGGGTAAGACCTCCATGTTCGCTGCAGCACTTTGGATTGGTGGTAAGGATATCAATGACCAGTTGAAACTGGCCGCCGTTCGTTTCCGCCAAAGAGGTGATGACTTCTGGACAGGACCGCTGACCCTGAATGGAGCTTCTGTCACACAGGAGACCTGCGCCGCATGGGACAAACATTTCAAAATCACCCGCGCGGAGGTTGAAAACCATATCGCTAATTGGATGAACGCAGATTATGTGATGCCGAACAGCATCCGCAACTGGCCCGCCCACCCCATGGATCTTTCTGCAGGTCAGTCATATTATCTCGCTCCTTTCTACGATAATGATGGCGATGGTGACTACAATCCTGAAAATGGTGACTATCCTTATTATGACCTCGACAATGAACTCTGTCCTTGGACTGAAAAGAACCGTGCCCTTGCCGCTGCCGACCAGCTTCCGAAAACTCCTGAAGAAAGAATGGGCATCTCTAAAGGTATGGTGTATGCTGACCACGTTCTCAAAGGTGATGCTACCCTTTATTGGATTTTCAATGATAAGGGAGGTCCCCACACTGAGTCCCAGGGCGAACCCATCGGTCTCGAAATCAGAGCACAGGCCTTCGGTTTCGCTACCAACGATGAGTTAAACAACATGACTTTCTATTCATACGAAATCATTAACCGTTCAACTTTCGACTTGACCCAAACCTATTTCTCTCAGTGGGTTGACCCCGATTTGGGTTATGCCGATGATGACTATGTGGGTTGCGATGTGGCCCGTGGTTTGGGTTACTGCTACAATGGTCGTAACATCGATGGTCAGGGCTTGGCTCAGCACTATGGTTCTCAGCCGCCTGCAGTAGGTGTTGACTTCTTCCAGGGTCCCTACCTCGACCCCGATGGTTATGACAACCCCTCCTTCAATGGCCGCGCCGAATTTGGTCCTACCATGGAAGGAAGCTGCGACATCGTCGCCAATGACGGTCAGCTTGGTCTTTTCAGCTGGGATCCCAATCCGGATGCTGAAGAAGAACATGAAATGATTGTTGACTCCCTCGTCCTCATTCGTTCGGAAGCCATCAACGGTGTGAACTTTGGTGATGGTATTAAAGATAACGAACGTTTCGGTATGAGAAGATTCGTTTACCACAACAACGACAACTCTGTTGTGGGTGACCCTGACGTTGCTTATGGTTACTACAACATGTTGCGTGGTATTTGGGCAGATAACTTGAAAATGAAATATGGTGCTAACGCCCACCCGCTGAATGGTGCTACCGGTCCTGATTGCGACTTCATGTTCCCGGGTCTCTCCGATCCCTGTAACTGGGGTACCATGGGTGTCGTTCCCGATGCTTCCACCTACAACAATTCCGCTGACGGTTGGACCGAAGCAGCTGTGGGTAATGCTCCCGCTGACCGCCGTTTCATGCAATCAGCTGGTCCCTTCACCCTCCGCGCAGGTGCCGTCAACTACATTACTGTCGGTATTCCGTGGGCTCGTGCTACGAGCGGTGGCGCTCAGGCCTCCGTCGACGCCCTGAAAATCGCCGACGACAAGTGCCAGTCACTTTTCGAAAACTGCTTCAAGGTTTTGGATGGCCCGGATGCTCCTACTGTTTACATCGAAGAATTGGAGAACGAGCTCATCCTCTATCTTACCAACCTCGAAACTAGCAACAACTATGCCGAAGGTTATGAAGAAGAAGACCCCACCATCCCCGTTGATCGTTTGGATGAAACCATTACGGTATCTTATGATACGGTTTGGTGCACCATTTCTGGCATTGATACCTTCATTCTTCAAGCTCATGACGTTTCTACCTTTGATACCATTCAGTTTGACAATAAATATCATTTTGAAGGTTATATGATTTATCAGTGCGCCAGCGCAGACGTGAGTGTTACTGATATCGGTGACTTGAACAAAGTACGTCTGATTGCCCAGTGCGATATTCAGAACGGCATCACTCAGCTGGTGAACTGGATCCATGATGACGCTATCGGAACCTCCGCTCCTCATGAAATGGTAAGAGGTGAAGACTTGGGTATCCGTCACTCCTTCGTGGTTACAGAAGATAAATTTGCAACCACCTCTACTCAGTTGGTTAACCACAAGAAATATTACTTCCTCGTTCTGGCCTACGCTCAGAACAACTACTGGCCCTTCTCTATTGAAGAGAACTCCGACCATGGCTTGACGGGTCAGAAAACCACCTTCCTTGCAGGTCGTCGTAATATTGGTGATCAAGAGAATAGCGGTAGCCCGTATGTGGGCATTCCTCACAATCCGACTCCTGAAAACGGAGGTACCGTGACTAATTCCGTCTATGGAACCCAGCCTATGATTACTCGTATCGAAGGTCAAGGAAACGGTGGATTCTATCTCGATATGACCGATGAGTGCCGTGACGAGATCCTCAAAAACGGCCGCATCGACCAGATTACCTATTTGAATGACCATGGCCCGATCAATGTTAAGGTTGTCAATCCTCTGAAGATTCAGCCTTACGACTATGTAGTACGTTTCATTCCTTCAGACACGGCTACATTAGATGTTACTCCTGAAGATACTTGGGTATTGGAAGTTGTGGATGAAAACGGTAACGTGAAGATGGATTCGCTTGGTTTCCCCATGCAGTACGATGCACAGACTTCTATCTCTATCAATAATGAGCAACTCTTCCTTGACCTCGGTCTTTCTCTGACTATTTTGGATTACAACTTTGCTATCCATCAAGATAATCTTGCAACTTATGTTGCGAATAATGGGGGTTATACCTATAAGAATGTGTCTACTCACGCTCAGGTTGATTTCCTCGGTTCTGAAATCACCTATGCTGATGAGAGCAAGCCTTGGTTGGGCGGTGTAGTAGATAATGAAGGTGACCTTCCGGATAACTGGATCCGAAGCGGTATTCAGGAGGCTGGTCCCTGGGATGAAGCATCTGGTACACAAAATGGTGTCGAAGATGAGTATGCCAAGTGGAAAACAGAAGACTTCTTCTTCCTGATGCCCGGCGGTACCCTTTCAAGCAGTACTTGGTCAAGCCGTGCTTGGAAAGACCCCAACCAGCAATTTGAAAAAGTAATCAATGGCACATGGGCTCCCTACGTGTTGAGTTCTCCGTATTATGGAGGCCCCATGGCTCGTTTCATCACACCGGATAATAACCGAGACGAAGCAGCTCCCGCACCTAGTCCTATGTATTGGGATATTAATAAGATGAAAACTACGCAAGGTTCTCCTGGTTTCAATCAAACTATGACCAACCTTTATTCTGTAGATATCATCCTCACTCCTGATAAAGACAAATGGACTCGTTGCGTTGTACTCGAATCCTGCGACGATGCCACCAAGTCAGAAGGCGGTGCTCTTTGCCATGAACCTCGTAAACATGCATCTGTCGATAAGAACGGTAACCCCGACGGTACAGGTGAAGGTATGGGCTGGTTCCCGGGCTATGCCATCAACGTCGAAACGGGTGAACGTCTGAACATCATGTTTGCTGAAAACTCATCAGATCCTGAAAACAACGGTAATGATATGCTTTTCAACCCCACCAATGTTTTTGCTGTTGACCGTGATGGGAATACGATAGAACAAGCAGTCTATGACTACTGGTTTGCTAATCGTCCTGACTTATACAATGATTTGTATTTCAATCCTTGCTGGGGTGGCAAACACTTTGTTTATATTGTTGGAAGCTCAGGTAATACGAACTCTGTTTATTATCGTACCAACTCTATGAATCGTAACTTCGACTCTCAGTACGACTGCGGAGCTTACGATGAAGGTCAATGGTTGATGAATAAATTCAATACCTTTGTTGGAAACTCTAATACTGGAGACCAGACGAGAATGAATAGAAAAATGCAGCTCTTCAACAATGTGATGTGGACGAGCATCCCGATGCCCGCTTCCATGCACGAAGATGAATGGCTTTCCAATGATGTTACCATCAAAATCCGTGTGAGCCGTCCCTACAAACGCTATTCATCAGGTATGAATATGGGACCGGAAACTCCTCAAAACGACAACTTCCCGATGTATAGCTTCACTACCAAAAACATTGCGGTACAGCACAATGTTGCAGAAACTCACCAGAGTATTTTGGACAAAATCAATATTGTTCCGAATCCGTACTACGGCTATTCAACTTACGAAGGTTCAGCCCTGGAGACCTACGTCAAGATCGTCAATCTGCCCACCTATGAAGATGGTGTAGAGGGTGCTGTTACCATTTCCATCTTCACCGTCAGCGGTGTCATGGTTAGAAGAATCACCAAGGGTGGTTCAGATACCTTCGTGGATTGGGATTTGAAGAACTCTGCGAACATTCCGATTGCTAGCGGCATTTACATCATCCATGTGAAAGCTCCTGGAATCGGCGAAAGAACCTTGAAGTTCTTCGCGGGTATGCGTCCTACTGACTTGAATGCGTTCTAACAGATTGATTAACTGCAAAAAAATTAGAGACTATGAATAAGTTCCAAAAAACATTAATGATTTGCACGCTGATTGGCCTCTTTTGTGCAATGTCGGTCAATCTGTATGCCGGTAATAGAGACCGTTCCGGTCAGGCAGGTGCACAGCATCTTCTGATTGACCCGTGGGCTCGCTCCACTGGTTGGGGAACCGCCGGTGTTGCTGAAATCCGCGGTTTGGAAGCTATGTATTCCAATATCGGTGGTATGGCATTTGTCAACAAAACCGAATTGGCCTTCTCCCATACCCGCTACTTAGTAGGTTCGGGCGCAGGTATTGGTATTAGCTCTTTTGCTATCGCCCAGCACCTTCGTTCTACTGATAAAGATACTAAACGTGTACGCGACTTTGGTGTCTTGGGTCTCTCTTTCTTCACCATGGGCTTCGGTAACATTGAAGTCACTTCTGAAGAATTACCAGAAGGTAACCAAGGTACTTTCTCTCCGAAACTCTCCTATCTTTGTTTGCACTATGCCAAGAGTTTCAACCAGTACATTCACGGTGGTGTTTCTTTGAAAGTGGTCACTGAAACCGGTGCTGATGATGCAAAAGCTACGGGTTTTGCTATTGATGCAGGTGTTCAGTATCTCACGGGTGCTTTCCAAAACTTCAAGATTGGTATCACCTTGAAGAATATCGGACTTCCGATGCATTACAAAGGTGATGGTTTCGGCGTAAGAGCTGTTGCGGGTGACCTTGATTGGGAACAGACCCTTGAGAGCCGTTCTGCTTCTTACGAGCTTCCTACTATGTTGGTCTTGGGCCTCTCTTATGACTTCTTGATTTGGGGTAAAGAATATGAGGGCTGGGAAAAGATCGACAAAACCGATGCAGGTCTCACTCGTGACGATGCTGCCCACAGAATTACCTTGGCAGGTTCTTTCACTGCGAACTCCTTCTCCCGTGACATCGCCACAGTCGGTATTGAATATGGGCTTGGCCAAATTTTCATGATCCGTGCTGGCTATAGCGTAGAGCTGGGTAAGGGAATGTTCAAGACAGAAGAACAAACTACTTGGTACACCGGTCCCTCACTGGGCGCATCTCTTGGTATTCCTATGATGAGCAAGAAAAAAATGGAAGAAAAGGGCACCAAGAATCCCCCGAGACTTTATCTTGACTACTCCTATCGTTTCACGAATAGATGGGGTGGAAACCACTGCGTTGGTTTGAAACTCGCCCTTTAATATTCGTTAAACCTTATTACTCTTAACTAAAGAGGCCTCTTGCGGGCCTCTTTAGTGTTGTTTTATAATGTTGTAAATAAATTATTATCATGAGTGAAATTAAATATTATTCTGCTGAAAGCCTCGCTGCTCTCAAAGCTGAACTGGCTCATCTTGAATCTGTGGAACGCCCCCGAATATCTGCTATGATTGCAGAGGCTCGTGACAAAGGCGACCTTTCTGAAAATGCTGAATATGATTCCGCTAAAGAGGCACAGGGCCTTCTTGAAATGAAGATCGCCAACCTTCAAACCACGATTGCTAATGCCCGCATCCTCGACGAGACAAAATTGGATACCTCTAAAGTTCTACTGTATTCCATCGTGACGGCAAAAGACCTGAAACGTAACAAGGAGATGATTTACACGATCGTGCCTGAATCTGAGGCCGATTTCAAGTCGGGTAAGATATCTGTAACCTCACCCATCGCAAAGGGTTTTTTGGGCAAAAAAGTGGGCGAAATAGCCGAAGTTCAAGCCCCGGTTGGTATCCTCAAATTCGAAATCCTTAAAATTGCTCGCTAATGGACACGATTTTCACTAAAATCATTAAAGGAGAGATTCCGTGTTATAAGATTGCGGAAGACGACCAGTTTTTCGCATTCCTCGACATCAATCCTCTTGCAAAAGGTCACACTTTGGTTGTGCCAAAACTCCAAAATGATTATATTTTCGACCTCGATGACAAAATGCTGGCGGATATGATGGTGTTTGCCAAAAAAGTTGCGAAGGCGATTGAGGCCAATGTGAAGTGTATGCGAATTGGAGTCGCCGTAATCGGCATCGAAGTTCCTCATACTCACATTCATCTTGTGCCCATCAACAGAGTGGGAGACCTGAATTTCGCCAACCCGAAATGTCAGCTCTCCCCTGAAGAAATGGCCGAAATTGCAGATAAAATTTCTAAATCTGTTCAATATTAATATGTTAAAGAAAATTTCTGAAAACCAAATAACAGGCGTCCAACTCATTAAGCCAGATGTGTCCAAAAAATTCTATCATATTGCATCTGAGAATAATATTTACGCCACCATTGATCTGATTCACGGTCAAGGTTCTCTGGCAAGACTGGAAACCCCAGAAGGCTCTTATACGATTAAGCGTCAGGGTTTTTTTGTGCCTTACATCAGTGTCAGAAAAGAGAATGAAGAGACAGACTTGGGTGAGCTTTTTTTGGATTTGTATGGAAAGTCCAGTCTCCGCCTTGATGATGCCTCTCTCTCTTTCAAGCCTTTAGCTCTTTGGAAAAACCATTGGGGGTGGACGACAGAAAAGAATCGCGTGGTGATCAAATATATGCTCACCATCTCTGGTCAGGTAAGAGGTGACATGGAGTTTTCGAAAGACTTTTTCTATTTTCCAAATTTGGAACTTTTGGCGGCTCTCGGAGGTTATCTCCTGCTTCAATTGGAAGATGAACTTAGTCGATTGTCGGAAAACAGATAATGATACAGATATCCATAAATCTTTGAATATGAAAACGGTAGAAGAATTAAAAGAAATTGCGGCTCAGGTGCGTCGCGATATCATCAGAATGGTTTATAATGCCAAGTCTGGTCACCCGGGTGGTTCTCTGGGCTGCACAGATTTGGTCACTGCTTTGTATTTCGAGGTAATGGATATTGAACCGGCAAACTTCACCCGAGAGGGCAGGGGGGAGGATATGTTTTTCCTCTCAAATGGCCATATCTCTCCTATGCTGTACAGCATCATGGCCCGCCGTGGTTATTTTCCTGTCAGTGAGTTGGCCACCTTTAGAAAACTAGGTACACGACTTCAAGGGCACCCCACTCCGGTGGAGAAGCTCCCCGGCCTCCGCATTGCCTCCGGATCACTCGGACAAGGCGTTTCAGTGGCTATAGGTGCCGCTATTGCCAAAAAACAGAACAACGACCCGCATACCGTGTTCGTGCTCACAGGCGATGGCGAGCTTGAAGAAGGCCAGATTTGGGAGGCTTTCATGTTTGCTGGCGGCAAACAGGTTGATAATCTTATCGCCATCATCGATCATAACAAAAAACAGATTGATGGCTCTACCGATGATGTTATGCCGCTCGGTTCCCTCAAAGCCAAAATGGAGGCTTTCAATTGGACCGTTATGGAGATGGATGGCAATGATATGCAGCAAGTTGTGAATACCTTGCGCGAGGCTAAATCCAAGCTGGGACAAGGGAAACCTGTGGTGATTGTCATGAAGAGCGAAATGGGCATGGGTGTAGATTTTATGATGGGCACCCACAAATGGCACGGAACGCCCCCCAACCAAGAACAGGCTGAGGCGGCCCTTCAACAACTGCCTACCACTTCGCTTGGCGATTTCTAACTGTTGAGCTGTGAAACCCCGACCTAAGGTAAAAAGACACTTTTTCGACATCTCCTTCACCAAAATCGTTTATCGATACTTGGTCAAGAAGTTTGTATCCCCCTTTTTCCTTACCTTTTTCCTGGCTTTGCTCATCATCGACATGCAATTCTTGTGGAAGTATGTGGATGATTTGGTAGGGAAAGGATTGGAGTGGTATTTGATCTTGGAATTGTTGTTCTATGTGTCTGCTACTTTTGTCACCTTGGCCATGGCTTTGGCTGTGCTTCTCTCCTCGTTGATGACATTTGGGAATTTGGGCGAAAAATACGAGATTGTTGCGCTGAAATCAGCGGGAATTTCTATCACTAGTCTGATGAAGCCGTTGGCTCTTATTTCATTGCTATTGGCTGTTTTTTCCTTCTGGTTCTCTGATAATGTGGTGCCCGCCGCATACGTGAAGTGGCGTACGATGATGTATGAAATAGCTGAACAAAAACCCACCCTCAGTATGGATGAAGGCGTATTTTATGATGGAATTGACGGCTATATCATACGCATTGGTAAGAAACATCGCGATAATGAAAATATTGAAGATGTGCTTATTTATGACCACTCCAAACATATGGGAAATATCACGGGCACCTATGCCAAACGAGGCACGATGACCATTACTCCCGATAAGAAATTTTTTGTCTTTACGTTGTATGATGGCTATTTATGGGATGAGAGCCGAAACCAAAACAGCCGAGGAGCCCATTATCCCTATTTTTTCGCAAGATTCAGCAAGCAATATATGAAAATGGACATCTCTTCTTTTGAGATGCAGAATGTTAGCGACGAGTTCTTCAAGGAGAATAGTAAAGCTTCTAAGCTCCAAAAGATTGGAGAAGAAATCGTAATTAAAAAATCCGAGATGAATGTCATTTCCGAAGATGTGTTCAGAAAATATGAAGCAGCATTTTATAAAGATTTGAAAGTCAGAGGTGAAGGGTGGAGAGACAGGCCAGTTACTTCACAGACTTTCCAATTCGAAGAGTTATCTCCGGCCATGCAAGAACAAGTATATTATCGAGCCCTTGCTAAGGCCGATAATCTGCTGGGTAGTCTTTCACAGTCTCATCTTATTACAGAATTGAAAGAAAGGGAGTTAAGAGAGTTTCAGATTGAATACCACCAACGATTGGTATTGCCTCTTGCCTGCTTCTTGTTCTTCTTTATAGGAGCACCTCTGGGTACAATTATTCGTAAGGGCGGTATAGGCATTCCTTTGGTTATAACGGTGGTCTTCTTTGCCTTCTATTTTGTCATCTCTATCTTTGGCGAAAAAATGGCGAAAAATGGAGATACCCCCGTGTGGTTCGGAATGTGGCTTTCTACTTTTGTCACAGTTCCTATCTGTGTTTTTTTGACATACAAGGCTGCGGTGGATTCGGCAGTGATGTCACCGGACGCATACGCCAATTTCTTCAGAAAAGCAAAGACTTTATTACATAAAAAATCCCGAAAAACCCAATCATAATGAAGATTCTACAAATTTGTCATAAACCTCCTTTCCCTCCTTCTGATGGCGGCACAATTGCGATGAACAACGTCACACAAGGGCTCCTTCATGCCGGTCATCAGGTGAAGGTGTTGGCAATTGAAACCCCCAAGCACAGGGTAAACCGCAATGCTTTGCCAAGCGAATATCTCTCTGCTACAGGCTTCGAATCTGTATTTGTGGACACCTCCATCTCTTATACTGCGGCTTTTAAGACAGTCTTTACCCGCAAGGCTTATCAAGTGAGTCGTTTTTATTCAAAAAACTTCGCCAAAAAAATCGCAGAAGTGCTGAAAAAAGAGCATTTCGACATTATTCATCTCGAATCTCTCTTCACAACTCCTTATATTTCAATTATCCGACAATTTTCTAATGCCAAAATCGTTCTCAGAACCCACAATATTGAACATCAAATCTGGAAGAGGGTGGCAAAAAACGAGAGAAATTGGATAAAAAAATGGGCTATCCGATATATGTCCAATCAGTTAGAACGATACGAATGCGGATTAGCGGGACAGATTGATGCTTTTGCCGCGATTTCGGAACCCGACTACCACTTTTTTTCAACCCTTTATGGCTCTCTACCGGGCACGATTCTCCCCTTGGGCATAGATATAGATGACTATCCAGATAATGAGGAGTATATGCCTTCTGATGTTCCTGAATTGTTCCATGTGGGCAGCATGAATTGGCGGCCGAATGTGGAAGGAATCGAGTTTTTTTTGGATGATGTATGGCCATTGGTGCTGGAGCGTTTCCCCGAAATTACCTTTACCATTGCGGGTCGCAGCATTCCTCCCACCATCGCCCACCGTACCGACAAAAATCTTATCATTGCAGGCGAAGTGCCCTCTGCCAATGAGTTTATCCTCTCAAAGGACATTATGATAGTGCCTATTTTGTCGGGAAGTGGAGTTAGAGTGAAAATCATTGAAGGAATGGCTCTTGGTAAAACCATCATCACCACTACCATCGGTGCTGAAGGCCTTGCAGTGGAAAATGGAAAGAATATTTTGGTGGCCGATACGCCAGAAGAATTTGTAGAAGCGATAGCCAAATGTGTACACACCCCTGATATTTGTGCAATTCTTGGGGAAAATGCCCGCAACTTTGTGGCTCTTAACCATAATAATGAGGTGATAACCCAAAACCTCGTTGACTTTTATGATGCTTTGATACATAATGAGGACCAGTAAATACCATTATCTCTCTCAGATCAACTCTCCCGCCGATCTCAAGAAACTCCAAGTGTCGGAATTGCCGAAATTATGTGAGGAGTTAAGGGATTATATTATTACCGAGACGGCAGAGAATCCAGGGCATCTTGGCTCCTCGTTGGGAGCCGTGGAATTAGCCGTGGCCATCCATTATGTGTTTGACACCCCCTCCGATAAGTTGGTATGGGATGTGGGGCATCAGGCATACGCGCATAAGATTCTGACAGGACGGAAAGAACAATTTCATACCAATCGCAAGTATCATGGTATCAGTGGGTTCCCGAAAATGTCGGAAAGCGAATACGATGCATTTGGAACAGGACACTCCTCCACTTCCATTTCCGCCGTTTTGGGAATGGCTGTGGCAGGGAAACTGTCTGGAGATGAAGAAAGTAACTATATCGCAGTTATTGGCGATGGCTCCATCGGCGGGGGAATGGCTTTTGAGGCCCTTAATCACGCTGCCGAGACAAAAGCCAACGTGTTGATCATTCTTAATGACAACAAAATAGCCATTGATAAGAATGTCGGCGCGATGAGCCGGTATCTGCTGCATATCACCGCGTCTCCTGGCTACAATCGTGCTAAAAATCGCCTTTGGAATTTCCTTTCGGCCAGTAAGCCTGTAAGAAATCGGTTACTACGCTTTTTCAGCAAGATGGGAAATGCCATCAAAGGAACAATTTTGCGAGGAAGCAATCTCTTTCAGGCTTTGGGTTTCCGCTACTTTGGTCCAGTAGATGGTCACAATGTGGAGTATTTGGTGAAGGTGCTCAGAGACTTGAAACCTATTAAAGGAGCCCGTCTGTTGCATGCGATTACAGTGAAAGGAAAAGGATTGCCCGCAGCAGAGCAAAACCAGACCACCTACCATGCCCCAGGTAAGTTTGACCCCGATACAGGAAAACGTATAGCTTCCTCAGAAGATGGACAAGCACCTAAATATCAAGATGTTTTTGGAGAAACCATTCTTGAATTAGCTCAACAGGATGAACGGGTGGTGGGTATCACACCAGCGATGGCTACAGGTTGCTCTTTGACAATTCTGGCCAAGGAATTCCCTGATCGCGCCATTGATGTGGGTATTGCGGAACAACATGCTGTTACTTTTGCCGCAGGATTGGCCGCACAGGGCATGGTTCCTTTTTGTAATATCTATTCTTCTTTCCTGCAACGGGCTTACGATCAAATCATTCATGATGTTGCTCTCCAAAAGTTGCCCGTTATCTTCTGTATCGACCGCGCGGGACTGGTGGGAGAAGATGGTGCTACCCACCATGGCGTTTTTGATCTGGCATTCTTGCGTTCCGTACCCAACATTATCATCTCATCTCCCATGGATGAAGTTGAATTGAGAGATTTGATGTACACCGCGTATGGTTACCGCGAACTTCCTTTTGCTATAAGATATCCTCGGGGTAGGGGAGTGTGTGCAGATTGGAGACAGCCGATGAAACAGATGATGATAGGGAAAGGACGCGTGTTGCAAAAAGGAGAAAAAATGGCAGTTCTGTCCATCGGAAAAATGGGACAGCATGTTCAGCAGGCTTTAGTATTGATGAGAGAGGCTGGCCTCAATCCCACACATGTGGACATGCGCTTTCTTGCGCCATTGGACACCCAGCTTGTGCAAGAAATGGCAGCCACCCATGAGATCCTTTTCACGGTGGAAGATGGCGTGGTGCATGGTGGACTCTTCTCAGCAGTATCGGAAGTGGTCGCCCAAAGCCAGTCCCCCGTACCAGTAATTCCTATCGCCGTTCCTGCCCGCTTTGTGGACCATGGTGATATGACCTCCCTTTACGAAGAGTGCGGATTGTCCCCAGAAAAAATCGCACAAACACTTTTACAATATAACAATTAACCTTATTCAAAAAATTTCATGTATTTTTGCCACATTAACCTAAAAACAGAAAAAATGAATCGGTATAGATGGGCCTGCACACTGGGAATCGTGGCAATAAGTATATTGCTCTTAGGCTCTTGCAAAAAAAGAGTGACTCCGCCCGTTGAGCAGCCAAGAGCATCCGCCGAATGTCCGTTGAGCACGATTCCTTCCGATTTTGCCGATTTGGATGCCTCCACCCCAACCTATCCTCTGCCGAAAGCATTTTTCAACGACTTCATGAAATACGCCCAACAATATGAAGGCACCCATATCACCATCCCCGCACAGCTTCCCCAAGACTGGGTGCTGTTGTGCCGAGAACCCCTTCCTGCCAGTCAGGAGCTGTGGCTTATACAGTCCGCCGACAAAGACTGGACTTACCTCCTTGTGACAGCAGGTCAGCATGTGCGAGACGCTCTTCCAATAGCCCTTGACCTTGCCTCTCCAGGCGATGTGATAGAGACGGAAGTGTGGACCTGGCACCGAGATGAAGATGGCGCCTTCCTCGTGACCAAACATTATGAAAAACGTCCCGATGCCAATGACACCACCCAGCGTCAGCGTAAACTTGAAGCCCTCGACCGGTATGTGGTTAGCGAGTCGGGCCAGTTCAAATGCACCCCGCAGAGCCTGACAGAAGGCACTCCCTATCAAGCGGTCATTCTCTTTAACTTGGCATCAGAGAGGCCAGATTCTTGGTACGATATGATGAGCTATATCGCACCCTACTGTGAGGAAAATAATATCTATTTCGCGACAGTGGCCTCCGCCTCTGAAGACTTGCACCACGTGGTCATAGAAGATTATCAGCTTAACTACATCACTACTATTGACCTTGTCCCTTTGCTTGACAACGTTGAACAAGGTCTGGTCCTGCTGCAGAATGGAGCAGAACCCCGAGTTGAGAACTATTCCGATAACGAACGTTATCTTCAAATGAAAATCAGAAATTATTTTAATTCTATCAGCAATATAAATTTGTAAGTTATGAAAGAAGAGCAGAACATGAACATGAATCAGATTGCGGCTTATCTCAAGAAATCTCCTAAAGATTTTACAAAAGCCGACATGATTCGATTTGTTGAAGAAAATGATATTCAGATGGTCAATTTCCGCTATGTGGCAGGAGATGGACGTATCAAGACACTGAATTTCGTGCTCAATGACCACGATTATCTCGAACAGATTCTCTCCTGTGGCGAGCGTGTCGACGGATCCAACATATTCCCCGACTTTATTCATGCCGACTCTAGCGACATGTATGTCATCCCGCGTTTTTGTACTGCATTCGTGGATCCCTTCGCTACCATACCCACCCTCTCTTTCCTGTGCTCCTATTTTAATAAGGACGGACTCCCGATGGAAAACTCTCCGGAATACATTCTCCGCAAAGCTGTAAAATCATTCAAGCAGGTTACGGGTTATGACTTCCAAGCTATGGGTGAGCTTGAATATTATGTAATTGGTGATAAAGACGAACTATACCTCACCCCCGACCAGAAGGGTTACCACGAGTCGGCACCTTTCGCCAAATTCGAGGAATTCCGCACCCAGTGTATGCTCTACATTTCACAGGTGGGTGGACTCATCAAATATGGACACTCCGAAGTGGGTAACTTTACGCTTGATGATAAAATTTATGAACAAAATGAAATAGAATTTCTCGTTACGGACGTACAGGATGCAGCTGATCAGCTGGTGTTAGCCAAGTGGATTATCCGAAACCTTGCCTACCAGTACGGTCTCGATGTGACCTTCGCCCCCAAAATCACCACAGGCAAAGCAGGCAGCGGTCTCCATATTCACACCCGTATTGTGAAAGATGGCAAGAATCAGATGGTGACCAAAGGAAAACTCAATTCTATCGCCAAGAATGCCATTGCCGGTTATATGACTTGCGCCTCTTCGCTCACCGCTTTCGGAAATACAAATCCCACGTCCTATTTCCGCTTGGTGCCGCATCAAGAAGCCCCAACTTCCATCTGCTGGGGAGACCGTAACCGCTCGGTGCTTGTTCGAGTGCCGCTCGGATGGACCAGCGCCAAGGACATGGTCGCGTTGGCCAACCCCAAGGAAAAAGCCAATAATGTGGACCATTCACAAAAGCAGACCGTTGAGTTCAGATGCCCCGATGGCTCTGCTGACATCTACCTCTTGCTGGCTGGTCTCGTCGTGGCCGCCCGCCATGGTTTCGAAATGGAGAAACCACTCGAATTAGCCGCCGCTACCTATGTGGATATCAATATCCATAGACCCGAACATAAGGCACGCCTCGAAACGCTTGCCCAACTCCCCGCCTCTTGTTCCGAGTCAGCAGACCAACTTTCCATCCATAGAAGCATTTTTGAGAAATATGGCGTTTTCAATGCCGATATGATCGACGATATTATCAAGCAGCTTAAATCTTACAAAGATGCTGATATCCGTCAGCGCATCGAAAAGAACCCGCAACTGATGATGGATATCGTAAAAGAGCATTTCTATTGCGGATAAAAACTTAATGATCAAATCTATGCCAACAGCCATCATCATTATCATCGCCATTGTGCCTTCGCTGATTCTTGCGGCTACAGCCTATCTTATCATTCGCTATTTCATTGAAAATGACCAGAAAAAGCGCATCCTTGAATTGAAGTATGAATCACAATCCCACGTACTACCGATGCGCCTCCAAGCTTATGAGAGAATGGCTATGTTCCTTGAACGCATCGAGCCCAACCAGCTCATATTCAGAGTCAATAACCCAGAACTTACGGCCTACCAGATGCAAACAATCTTACTGGCCACGATCCGTAGTGAATACGAACACAACTTGTCCCAGCAGATTTATATTTCTGCTGAGGTGTGGGATGCCATCAAAAACGCTAAAGAACGAGTGGTCAACATTATCAACCTCTCCGCTGGCAAACTGCCCGATGGGGCTATGGCTACAGACCTTCATACCCAAATCTTTGAGGCCGTGGCCGAAAACTCTCCAACCGCTACCGCCATGCAACGACTAAAAAAGGAAATAAGCCTCCTTTATTAGTTATATATATACATATTTCTTTTTGTTGAAATATGATACGGATACATGCTCCCCTCTGAAGGGGGAGCATGTTTTTTTTCGGGGAGAAAAAATTGCAAAAAAAATTTATCAAAAAAGGGGTGTTAATTAAAATCAAAGTAAAATTTGTAAATTCTTGAATAAGAAAAAAATAGGAAATTGTTGAAAACCTGTTGAAAAGTCATTTTTTGTTAGAAACCACAATGATTTCAAAAAAAATAATGGAAGTGAATGTACATCGAGAAATTTTTGTATTTTTGCAAGTTCATATATTAAAACGAAAAATAGGGTTTGAATTTTGAATTCGACTGAAACATTTATTGGAAAAACGAGTATAACTGATTTAATATCAGTGTAGTTATAAATTTGAATTTTGGAAAGAAAATAAAAATAAATAGTAATAATTAAATTCTAAGCAATGAAAAAATTTACGATTTTTTTCCTGATGGTGTTCATGTTTTTAGGATATCAGGCAAAATGCGAGACGGTTTTGGTGTCGTCGGGAGACGATGCGACCGCAGGTCGTAACCATGCCTCCTGGATTTTACACCATGGTAGTGTCACTCCGAATGCCTCGGGAATGATTGCTTCTGATTATACAAGCCGCTCAGGCGGAGTGTATGAGACCAGTCGTGTGAATGCCACACAGAGCTTGCAGGTGCATATAGAAGGTCCTTCGTATGCCTGCTCCTCAGCAATGGTGACATTGCATGCAGTTGTGTCTGACGATCCCGTCACGGCCAACACCACTTACTCCTATACTTGGATGAGTAGTACCAACCATGGTGCCGGTTATAGCGGCGCCGCGGGTGCTACCAACAACCAGGAGCTCGTGGTCAACATGTCAAGCGCTAGTCCTGTCATGTATTACAAGGTGATCGTACAGCGCTACGAGGCAGGTGCCTGCCAGGGTCCCGCCGACACATCGGCTGTGTTCACCCTCACCCGCGTGGCGCGTGGCACCGTTGCCGTAACGGCCGCCCCGACTACGGCATGCTCCCAACAAACCCTGACTGCCACCACCAGCAGTCCCGCAATGGTGGCAAGATGGATTTGGTTGAAGGACGGTAACTATATTGCCAACACCGGAACCAACAACACGTATGTGGCTACCGCAGCCGGTAACTATAAGGCCGTGGCTGAGTATGAGGGTTTGGATATGTGTAACGATACCTCCGAAGCAGTAACTGTGAGCTTCTCGGCTTCTACACTTCATCTTGCAGTCTCAAATGCCACGGGGCTCCCTGCTCCCATGGGCAATGACTTTGTCTGTCTTGGAGGTCAAGTGCGCTTAAAAGCAACCAACGGTGCAGCTCCTTATAGCTTCTATCGCGGTACCACCCTCATCGGTACTTCCAACGACTCCATCTTTGATGTTCCCCCTACTACGGGAACCATTACTTATTCTGTGGTTGATGCAGGTGGCTGCTCCGCAGATACCACCTTCACCGTTTTGGATGGTGCAGGGATTGAAATCTATTCACAGTCAGGTACGCATTTCTGCCAACCTACTGGAGTCTCCCTTACAATGTTCACATCAGCCACGCAGTTCCTTGCGCTGGGTCCCGATGCATACCATTGGATTAAGGATGGTAGTCAGTGGATAGATGGTAGTACCACTACTCTTTTCACATCAGCTGTTCCTACCATCAGCGAGGCCCCGCATACTTATACTCTCGAAATCTATGATCCCGGCCGTAACTGTTTTTACAGAAGTAATACTCTTGAAATCTATGTTTATCCCCAACCGACTGCCACTTTGATCGCCGATTCAGTATGCTCAGGTAATGCAGCTACTTTGACCGTTGAGACGGATGGCTATTTGGGAGATAACCCCACTTATACTTGGAGCACCAATGCTCACGGAACGACAGCAACAGCTGTTACAGACGAACTCACCAGTGACGCTACAGTTAGTGTCACCATTGTCGGTCTCACCCCCACTCAGTCATGCTCCGTTACAGCTTCCACCACCGTCAAGGTTGTGAACACCGTGGCATCCGGCGAAATCACCGCCGAACCCGCCCTGGTCTGCAACGGCGACTCTGTGCTGTTCTCAGCCGAGGCGATCGGTGCAGGCTTCACCAACCCCACCTACACTTGGGGAGGTGACGCCAGCGGCAGCGCTGCTACCGCCCTCGTCACAGGAGTGACCGCTCCGGTGACTGCCACCGTGACCGTCACGGGCGGCGACGCACAGTCCACCGCATGCTCGGTGACCGCCACCAAGACCGTCGAGGTGACTACCGCACTGCCCACCGCAGCCAGCGTGACCATCCACACCTACCTCCAAGGTCAGACCGTGGATGCAGCTGGTGCTTGTGTCGGTGGTGCCATTGATGTGGTCGCCACGGGAATCACCGCCAGCGATGAGTATATATATACATGGTATAGAAACGGTATCGAACTGCCCGCCCACGACACGGCCTTCACCGACAACCTTGAAGACCTCGGCGAAGCTGATCCGTTCTATTCATTGATCTATACTCTCGTCATCTCTGATGTCAATGGTTGTGGTTCAGTGTCAGTAGTAAGTGACACGTTGGTGGTCTTCACTCCCGGTGAGATCACCCTCAGCAGCGACCGCCGTGTCTGCTCGGGCACTGATGTCACCGTCGTGGCCATGAGTCCTTACCTCCCCATTAACGGTGCTCAATATGCTTGGTTTTTGGATGGAAATGAAGTCACAGGACCCAACATGGGGCCAGGTTATAGTACACAACTCTTCTCCGCAGCTGATGGCTTGACCGCCCAGTTGGCTCCCCATGTTATCACTGCAGTGGCTTATTATGACCCGATGACCTATGCCGGTTGTACCGCATTGGCTTCCGCTGCTATCGAGATTCAAGTCGATACGCTGCCGACGGTTAGAATCGTGGCAAGCGACTCCGTCCTTTGCGAAGATGGTGAGGTTACCTTGACTGCTATCCCTTCCACTGACGATATTCCTGCAGTAGTTTATGCTTGGAATACTCTCGACTCTACTGCCACCATCACTGTTGATGCTGCTGGTACCTACGTGGTCAACCTCACTCAAATTTATTCGAACCCCTCTTGTACCGCTACCGCTTCTTACGAGGTGAAGACCGCTACTAAGCCCACCGTTACTCTCGCTGCCGATCACGACACCATCTGCTCTGGCACTCAGGTCACACTGACCGCCACCGCCACTTTCGATCCCGCAGCTGGCGACTCTACCTATACTTGGTATAGAAACGGTGTTGAAATCGCTACCACCACCACGAACACTTATACTGAAAGCCTGACCACTGGTGCGCAGGTTTCTACATATATATATAATGTAGTAGCTGGACAGACCACCAGCGGCTGTGTTTCTGAACCCGCCTTCGATACGGTTAGCGTTTATCCTGCTCCTACGGTTATGATCAACGGTGACAATATTCTTTGTTCCGCTGGTACAGTTAATCTGACTGCTGAAGCTAACGATACTATTGCTGGTGTTACTTACACCTATTCTTGGAGATTGGATAATGCTTCTGTAGGTACAGGTAAAACTTATAGTACTGCTCTCTCTCTCCGCGACAATCCGTACATCTTTACGGTTCAGATCACCAATGAAGCTACTGGATGTGTCACTACCAGCGCAGAGTTCCCGGTTTATGTTGACACGCTTGGTAGCATTACCGTTAACGCTTCTGAAGCTGAAATCTGCGTAGGTGGAGATGTGGTCTTGACCACCACCTTCCTCGGTTCTTCTAATAACGATATTATTTATCAGTGGTATCACACTGCCATCGATGACGCCAATATAATTGCTGGTGCTAATGCCAACACTTATACTGCCACAAATGTTACTACAGCTACCATTTATTACTTGCAAGCTACTCAGATCTCTACTTCTTGTGCAGTGAGCGGATATGCTAAAGTTGAAGTTAGCGCAGTTCCTAGTGTAACTCTTGCACTGAACTCTGCCGAAACGATTTGTTCTGGTGGACAAGCTTCACTCACCGTTACTGCTACTCAAGGTGTATCAGGAATTCCTTATACTTACACTTGGTATAGAAATGGTGTTGAAATTGACGGCGCTAACGGAGCTTCTCTTACCGAGACCCTTACCGCCGAAAATACAAGCACGATTTATGCTTACACAGTGGTTGCTTCCCAGGAAGCCAGCGGCTGTGAGTCTCAGCCCAGCGATCCCAAGAAAGTGACCGTGGTTCCCGCTCCTTCTGTTTCAATTGAAGGTGATGCTTTGATTTGCGCTGTTCCGGGTACGGTTACCTTGACGGCTAGCATCAATGATACGATTTCTGGTGTGACTTACAATTATCAGTGGAGAAGAAACAATGCTGATATCGCTGGTGCCACCACCGCTACCCTTTCTGATGCGGTGACTTACCAAGAGGAACCGTATATTTATACAGTGGAAGTTGAAAATACCACCACGGGTTGCCGCACTATCAGTGAAGCTTATCCGGTGTATGTCGATACCCTTGCAGGTGTTGTGGTCTCAGCAGATGATACCATCATTTGTCAAGGTGGTGATGTGGTTCTTACCGCTAATCTCGTTGACAACAATGCCCAGAACCTCACTTATCAGTGGTATAGCGACGATAGCTACACCCAGCCGATTGCTGGCGCTACACAAAGCGAGCTCACGGTTCAGAACGTGACCGCCACCACTACATATGGCGTGGTTGTTACTCAATCTACCACGGGTTGCAGCGTTAAGAGTAACCGTGAAATCACGGTCAACAATGATCCTCTCGTTGAGAGCGTGACCATCACTCCTGCTGCTGATACCGTGTGTACAGGTACTGCCATTACCGTTGAAGCTACTATGAATACGGGTACTGGTTATGGCGACGGCACTGATTACACCTACACTTGGTACAGAAATGGTGTTGAGGTGGCTGGTGCTAACGCTGCTACTCTGAATGATGTAGTTACCGCAGAAGGCATCATCACTCCTTATATCTATACCGTGGTCGCTACTCAGGCTTCCAGCGGCTGTGCCTCTACGGTTGCTAAGTATGACACGGTCAAGGTGGTTCCGATGCCGACAGTGGCAATCAATGGAGACAACCTCCTTTGCGCAGCAGGTACGGTCAATCTGACAGCTGTTGCTAATGATACTATTCCGGGTGTTGCTTACACCTATTCTTGGAGAATGGATAATGTGACTGTTGGTACAGGAAATACCTATAGCACCACTCTCGATCTCCGCGATAATCCTTATATCTTTACGGTTCAGATTACCAATGCCACTACGGGTTGCACTGCTACCAGCGGTGAATTTCCGGTCTATGTTGACTCTCTCGGCAACATCACGGTTAGTGCTTCTGAAACCGAAATCTGCGAAGGCGGTGATGTCGTTCTGACCACTACCTTCTTGGGTGCTGCTAATTCAGATATCGTTTATGAATGGTACACCGGCTCCATCAGTCCTACTACCTTGATTTTGGGAGCAAGCGACAATACTTATACTGCTTCTAATGTCACCACGACTACTACTTATTATGTACAAGCTACCCAAATTTCTACTGGCTGTGTGGTCAACGGTAATGTGAAGGTGAATGTCAATCAGGATCCGAAGCCTGTACTTACGATGTCAACTCCGCAAGTAATTTGCTCCGGCACGCAGGCTTCCTTCACCGTTACTTCTTCTCTCGGTGTGGATGGTATGCCGTATACCTATACTTGGTATAGAAACGGTGTTGAGATTGATGGTGCTACGGGTGCTTCTCTTACCGAAGAACTCACCACCGAAGGTGAAAGCACGCTTTATTCTTACACTGTTGTGGCTTCTCAGGATGCCAGCGGTTGTGTGTCTCAGCCCAGCGATCCCCAGAAAGTGACTGTGGTTCCCGCTCCTTCTGTTTCAGTTGAAGGCGATGCTCTGATTTGTTCTGATCCTGGTACTGTTACTTTGACCGCCCATATCAATGATACGGTGTCGGGAATGACCTATAATTATCAGTGGAGAAGAAACAATGCTGATATAGCGGGTGCTACCAGCGCCACGATGACGGAGACGGTTACTTTGCAGGATGAGCCTTATCTCTATACAGTGGAAGTGGTGAACCTCACTACGGGTTGCCGCACTATCAGCGAAGAATATCCTGTGTATGTGGATACTTTCGCAAGCGTTATTGTTACGGTTGATGATTCAGTTATCTGTAATGGCGGTGAGGTTACGCTGACTGCTAATATTGGTAACTATAACACTCAAAATCTTACCTACCAGTGGTTTGATGATGCAACTTATACCCACGCTATCCCGGGTGCTACCCAGCGTGAACTCACGGTTCAGAATCTTACCACTACTACCACTTACGGAGTCCAAGTGGTTCAAACTACTACGGGCTGTAATGCTAAAGGCAATAAGGAAGTCACTGTGAAATCTGATCCTGTTGTCCAGTCTGTGGTTATCACACCTTCTACTGATACGGTTTGCACAGGTTCAACGATTACTGTTACCGCTACTATGGAAACGGGTACCGATTATGGTGATGGCAATGCTTACACCTATACCTGGTATAGAAATGGCGTAGAAGTTGAAGGCTCTCACGAGGCTACCCTCACTGAGGTTGTTACCGCAGAAGGTTTGGTTACTCCTTATATTTACACTGTAGTAGCATCTCAGCCCTCTAGCGGTTGTGCTTCTACCACTTTCGTTTATGATACTGTCTTTGTCCGCCCGATGCCGACCGTTACCATCGAAGGTGATCCGATCGTTTGCACCGGTACAAAGAACGTCCAACTCCAGGCTCGCGTGAACGATAACTTCGCCACAGCTAACTTGCATTATCAGTGGAGATTATTCAATGCTAATATTGGTACTGACGATGCCGAATTGTTGGATACCCGTAACGCTAGCGACAATGAGTACGTTTATAATGTAATCATTACGGATGCTACTCTCGGTTGCCAGGCAGTCAGCGAACCCTTCTCTGTCAGAGTGGATACCGCTGCTGTTATTACCTTCCTGCCTGTTGAACCCATCTGCGTTGGTGGTACGGCTACTATCACAGCTAGCTTGAATGATTACAATGTTGATGACTATACCTTCCAGTGGTATGATGGTACCACACCTATCGCAGGTGCTACCTCCCTCACTTACACCACCCCGGTTTTGGATGCCACCACTACTTACACCTTCAAGGCTATCCGCACCGCTTCTGGTTGCGAAGGTTCTGCTGATGTTGATGTAACTGTGGTTTCTGATCCTGTTTCAAAATTCACGGTTAATCCCAAGAACATCTGTCAGGGTGGCCAAGTTACCTTGAATTCTACTGTTGTTATTCCTGCTGGTATCACCAATCCTAACATCCATTACTTCTGGTACAGAAATGGTCAGTTGCTGGAAGGTGTTGACACAGCATCTTTCGTTGACAATCCGACCATCGAAGATATGGATTCCAACATTGTTGTTTACTCTCTCTATGTGACCTTCGACAACGCTGGTTGCGCTTCCAACCTCACTTATGATACTGTAAACATTTATCAGAATCCTACTATCACCGTTACTGGTGATCAGCTGCTCTGTGGTAATGCAGATCAGAATGTGGTCAACTTGACAGCTACTCTGAACGACACTATCGCTGGTACTTACACTTTCATGTGGCGTGAAGATAACGTCAATACGGATGTGACCACCCGCGTATATAGCCAGGCTAAACAATATCGTCAATATCCTTATGAATATACCGTTGTTGTAACTGGTCCTAACGGCTGTTCTGTTGTGAGCGAGCCTTATCTCGTTTATGTCAGCGATACACTCGTTGTGGGTGTTGATGCCACCACCGACAGAGTTTGCGCTGGTGAGGAAGTGATTCTTACCGCAGCTGTTGCTGACAACTACGAAGCTCTCACCTACAGATGGTACACCGTTGAGGGCGCCACCGAGACTGAGCTTCCCAATGAATACAACAACACTCTTACTACTTATCCGACTGCTACCACCCACTACCGTGTGAGAGTGATGCAGAACAATACTTTCTGTACTGCCGTTGGCGATACTACCATCACGGTAGTAACTGCGCCGAACCTCGCTCTCGAAATCCTGCCTGCTGGCACCGATTCCATCTGCGAAGGCGGTCAGATCACGCTGGCTCTGAATCCGGCTACTGCTCCTGCCGGTACTTACAGCTGGTATAGAAACAATGAACTTATCAGCACGGATACCACCCGCTTCTTCGTTGACAGCCCGCTGGCTGTTGATGGCGACAGAACGATGGTGGCTTACGAGGTGCGCTACGTACAAGACAGCACCAGCTGCCATGTCAACAAGTTTGATACCATTTACGTATTCAAGAACTTCGACGTTGTTATCAGCGGTGACCCGACTGTTTGCGACTATGATATGAATGTTACCCTTACCGCTACGGTTAACGGTATGAACACGGGTGACGCTCTGACCGCTACTTGGTATAGAGATGGTATCAATGCCAGCACGATGGGTACTATCATCAATAGTACTGACAATTCAGTTTATAAAGCTGATCATGATGCAGTTCGTACGGGCGAATCTTCAACGACCTATATCTATACCGTTGAGATTTCTCGTGGCAATGGTTGTACAACTATGAGCGATGAATATCCTGTTACCATCTATAAGGCTCCTGTGGTTGAAGTCACAGCCGATGATACCACCATCTGCCAGAATGGTCAGGTGACTTTCACCGCCAACCTCGTTGATAACAACGCCACCGATCTTACCTACGAATGGAAAGTGAATGATATTGTGGTTGCAGGTGCTACCTCCAACACCATGACCTATACCTTCCTCACCACCAGCGAACAGAAAGTGGTTTGCAACATTGCACAAACCATTTCTAGCTGTACCGCTACCGATACGTTAACCTTCACCCCGAAGGCTACACCGGTGGTTACAGTGGATGCTGACAATGACACGATCTGCTCAGGTTATCAAGTTACCGTTGTGGCTACTCCGACCACCTACATTGCTGGTGAGCCCATCACCTATACTTGGTACAAAAATGGTGAAGTGATTGAAGGTGCTACCGATAGCGTCATTTATGACAACCCGGTTGCTGAAGGCGCATTCGGCACCAACTATGTGTATGGTGTGGCCATCAGCCAGCCCAGCTCCGCCTGCGCTTCCGCAATCGTTACTGATACGGTTATCGTGAAAGGTAACCCGACCGTTGCCATCAGCGGCGACGCTATCATCTGTCACAACGACAGCATTGGTCTTGTAGCTAATGTGAATGATTATGATGCTACTATGGGTGACCTTGCTTATCAGTGGAGATTGAATAATACTGATATCGCAGGTGCTACCAACGATACTCTTATTGAGAACAACCGTCCGGCCGCTGACGAGCCGTATATCTATACTGTGGTCGTTACGAACACCACCGATGGTTGCTCCGTTGAGAGCGCTCCTTACGAAGTCTATGTCAACGATACCATCCGCGTTGTGGTAACCTCTGACATTGACTCTCTCTGCGAAGGTGCTGAAGTTACTCTTACAGCTCACCTCGGCAACTACAACACCACTGACCTCATTTACAGATGGTACGAAGAAGGTGTTGAAATTCCTGGTGCTACCGAACGCGTCATCACGGTTGTTCCTGCAAACAACGGTTGGAACCACTATCGTGTTGATGTGCTGCAGACCACTTCTGAGTGCGCTGCCTTCGGCGAGGATTCCGTTAAGGTTCTCGACGCTCCCACATTGGCCATCTTCGCCAACACCACTATGATTTGCTCTGGTGGCGAAGTAATCATCTCTGCTGAGGCTTCTCAGGAAGGTGCTTATACTTGGTATAAGAATGGTGTCCTGATTCCGGGCGCCACCATGGATACTTTGATTGATTCTCCGTTGGCTATCGATAACGATTCTACCGCATACGTTTACAGCGTAGTCTTCTCTTCCGACATTGCTGGTTGTACTGCTACGAAAGACACCACGGTTTACGCTTATCCGAACCCGACCATTGCTATTTCTGGTGACCCGATGATCTGCGACGGTACGGATGTGGTTCTCGTTGCCCATGTGAATGGTTATGACACTACTACTGCAGAACTCCACTATCAGTGGATGTTGGCCAACACCAATATGACGGTTGCCAGCGCCACTACGGATACTTTGACCTACACCGCAGCCGACAGCACCGACGCTTACTCATTCTCCGTGATGGTTTATGATAACGCAGGTTGCAGAAGCTTCTCCGATGTTTACTATGTGTATGTAAATGACAGCATTGATGTGGTGGTTACTGCTGATGACACTACCATCTGTGAAAATGGTACTGTTACGTTGACCGCTCAGCTGGGTGATTATAACGAAAGCAACCTGACCTACCAGTGGTATAAGGGTTCCATCACTGATGCCAATGCTATCGCTGGTGCTACCAGCAGCACTTTGACCACTGTGGTTCCTGCTACCGAAACTTACTACGTACAGGTCTTCCAAACCACTACCGCATGTGTGGCTGAAGGTAGCCAAACCATTCACGCCGAGACTGCTCCGGTTATTACCGCTATCGATTTGAGTGATACCGCTGTCTGTGTGGGTTACGGCATCCAAGTCACTGCTCATGCTAATGGCGGTGTGGCCGGTGAGCCTTACACCTTCACTTGGTACAGAAATGGTGTGTTGATGGAGGGTATTACTGACTCTGTCTTCACCGATGCTGCTCCGCTCACCGCTGTTGACGTTAACTCGTATGTTTATTCTGCAACAGTCAGCCAGCCGAGCTCTGCTTGTACCTCAGCTCGTTTCGATGCTGAAAAGACTTTGAATGTTTACTCACTGCCCACTGTTCAGATTTCTGGTGATGCCAGCCTCTGTCTCGGCGACACCGTTGCTCTGTGGGCACACATCCAGAATGATGATGCTACTCCATTCAATGCCGCTAACACGACTTGGGCTTGGAGACTCAATAACAACGACGTCTCTTCTAACCCGATGATGGGTGACATGATTAATCCTGGTACTATCTACTATAAAGAAAATCGTATCAACCCCGTTTGGAATGAGCCTTACAGCTATACCATTACTATCAACAGAGGTCCTGGCTGTACGGTTACCAGCGAGCCGTTTGACGTTACGATTTACAACTTGCCGGATGTCTTCGTGACTGTTTTGGACAGCACGATTTGTGCAGGCGGTGAAGTGGTTGCAACGGCTAATATCGGCTTCAACAACACTCACGACACTGCTTTCTACGATCCTAATGATCTTACCTATGTTTGGACTGTAGATGGTACTGTGGTTGATGGTGCTGTGGGCGCTACGTTGACGACCACCGTGGCCACGACAGGTTCCGTTCCTGTTAAGGTTGAAGTTGTGGCTAACAGCACTCGTTGCACGGTTGAACATACGGCTAATGTCAATGTTAGCGAGGTTCCCGAAATCACCAGTGTTGAACTCTCCTCTACTGGAATTTGCGAGGGTACCCAAGTGACCGTTACTGCTCACACCACCAATGGTGTAACGAATGAGCCGTACCTTTTCACTTGGTATAGAAATGGTCAGCTCGTTGAAGGCGCTTCTGATTCTGTCTTGGTTGACGCTCCTGTCCTGACCGACATTGACGCACACACCTTTGTTTACTCTGTGGTTGCTCGTCAGGCTAGCGCAGGTTGCGAATCTGCACCTGTTGTTTCGGATTCACTAACGGTTATTCAGAACCCGTCTGTGACAATCTCTGGCGACGCTATCCTTTGTAATGATTCTACCGTTGTTTTGGTTGCCCATATCAACGATACGCTGATGTCAACTGGTGCTTTGAGTTATCAGTGGAGACTTTACAACAGCGACCTTACCGATGGTGGTAATGTTACTGGTGTTACTGCTGACACCTTGCAGGTTGCCAATGTCGCCGCTCAGGATGAGCCGTATATTTACACCGTTGAGGTTTCCAACACTAATGGTTGCACCAGTTTGAGCGAACCTTACTATGTGTATGTTAATGATACCATTCTTGTCGAGGTTACTGCCGACAATGATAGTGTTTGTGTGGGTGGTCAGGTTGTGTTGACCGCTAACCTCGGCAACTACAACACGGATAACCTTATCTACAGATGGTACACGGTTGAAGGTGCTGTTGAAACTGAAATCACGGGTGCCACTTCCCGCATTCTTACCTTAAACGTTGATGCTACCTCCACTTATAAAGTGCGTGTGATGCAGACCACTTCTGAATGTAGAGCAGAAGGCGAGATCGAAATCAAAGTGGTTACCCCGCAAGATCTGGTTCTCACCTTGACTCCGGATACCAATATCTGCCAAGGCGGTCAGGTTACTTTGACCGTTACAGAATTGAATGGTAGTTATCTTTGGTTGAGAAATGGTGTTACCATTGAAGGTGCAACTACCAATATGATCACTGAATCTCCGCTTGCTATTGACAATGATGTGACGGATTATACTTATTCAGTAATGTATGCTCCGAATATTGAAGGTTGTGCTCCTGAATTCATTGACACTACTGTTCATGTTTATCCGAATCATTCTGTAACGATCAGTGGAGACCCGATCCTCTGCAACACCAACAATGTACAATTGCTTGCAACTTTGCATGACACGATTGCTGCTGCAAATGTGACTTATGAATATCTGTGGTCTCAGGATGGCGTTGAAATCGCTGGTGCAACTTCCGCAGATCTGGATGAGGCTGTTGCTGCACGCGATTATCCGTACGTTTATACTGTAAGCGTTACTAACAACCTGACGGGTTGTTCGGCACAGAGCGAAGAATACTATGTGTACGTTGATGCCAATCCGGAAGTTGTAGTAAGCGCCAGCGATACTGATGTTTGTGAGAATGGTGTGGTTACCCTGACAGCACATCTCGGCAACTACAATACTCCGAACTTGGTATATGTTTGGAAGGTGGATGGTGATACCATTCCGGGTGCTACAGAAGCTACCTATGTTGCTACTGTTGATGCAACCCACACTTATACTGCCAATGTACGTCAGGTGAACTCCAACTGTACTGCTGAAGGTAATATCACGATCACCAAACACGACGTTCCCACTGTTGCTGTAGCTATTGGTACAGTTACTGATACTACTATCTGTGACGGTGGTCAAGTCACCCTTGTGGCTACTGCTACCGCTGATGCTGAACTGGGTGAGATTACCTATACCTGGTATGAAAATGGCACGCTTATCGATGGTGTGACAGGCAATACCTACACGGTTTCACCGCAGGCCATGGGTACTGACTCTACTGTTTATACCTACACTGTTGTTGCCTCAGCAGCAGCTCCGGCTTGCGTTTCCGCACCGGCTACTGCTAAGGTTAAGGTCTTCGCTCTGCCTGTGATTACGATTCATGGTAATCACACCGTATGTGAAGGTACTAATAACATTATCCTGATGGCTCATATCCAAACTTCTCTTACCATTGACGATGTCGAATCTTATCGTACTTGGTACAGAGATGGTATGGTTGTTGGTTCATCATATCATGGTATGTGGACCAGCGCTATTGATGGTTACTACTGCTATTATCAGATTTCTACTCCTGTTTTGAACGACCCGCATGTCTTCTCATTCGGTCTTGACTTTGGAAACGGTTGTCATGTGATGTCTGATGACTTTGATGTTACAGTTCTTGCTAAACCGCAGGCTTATATCTTAGTTGATGATGTTGACAGCACGATTTGCGCAGGTGGTGAAATCACTGCTACGGTTGCTTTGGCTAACCCGAATGCTACTGACATTGTTTACACTTGGTTCCTCAACAGCACGCAAATTGATGGTGCTACTGCCAATACGGTGACGATTCCTCTGGCAGATGCTAATGACTATGTGATCTCTGCAAATGTTAGACAAATTGTCTCCAACCCGACGGCTAACTGCTCCACCAATCCGGAAATCACAGTTCATGCAGTTAATGTTCCCGCAGTTGCCTCTGTTGAACTGAGTGATGATACCATTTGTGCCGGTTATCAGGTTACCATTGCTGCTGCTAATGTCACTAATGGTACTAATGATGATTACATCTATACTTGGTATAGAAATGGTGTTGAATACCAGACGGGTGCTGACTCTATCATCTATGATACTCCTGAAGCTCTCGATGGCGATACCGCCACCTATATCTACTCTGTTGTGGTAAGCCAGGCTAGTTCAGGTTGTGTTAGCGAAGCCGCTGCAGATACCCTTTATGTGTTCCCGAACCCGACCGTTTGGATTTCCGGTGACCAGATTATCTGCGATCACGGTACTATCAACTTGCATGCTAATTTGAACGATACAGCTTCTACACATACGTTCCACTATGATTGGAGACTTTCTAACACTCATATTGGTATGGATGCCGTTGACTTTACCGTTGACACGACCTTCAGAGATGAACCTTACATCTTTACGGTTACGGTTTACAACGAAAGAGGCTGCTCCGTTACCAGCGATCCTTACTATGTGTATGTGAACGACAGCGTAAGAGTTGAAGTAACTCACAGCGTTGACAGCATCTGTCCTGGTGGTGAGGTGACCTTCACCGCTAACTTAGTGGACTACAATGCTGACAACCTCGTTTACAGATGGTCTGAAGTGAGAGGCAATAACGTTGGTGATACCGTAGAAATTCACGGTGCTACCAGCCGCATCCTCACAATCCATCCGACCCAGTACAACAAGTATATTGTCGATGTGATGCAGACCACTTCCGAATGCAAGGCTCAGGGCTTTGATACGATTACGATTATGGAACCGACCGTTCTGACTTGGGAACAGGTGAGCGATACTGCTATCTGCTTTGGCGGTGAGGTTGCGCTCGCAGTAACTCCTGTTCAGATGGATGGTTACTATACTTGGTACAGAAATGGTGTTCAGATTGCAGGCGCCAACTTGAATCGCATTTTTGATTCTCCTGCCGCTATCGACGGAGACTCCACAGCTTATGAGTATGCTGTGATGTTCAACCCGATCTTCGACGGTTGCCGCACCGAACTCATTGATACCACTGTCTATGTCCAGCCGAGCCCGGTTCTCGAAATCACGGGTGATGCAATTGTTTGCACTCGTACTGACAGCAACATTTACTTGATTGCTCACATTTCCGACACCTCCGTTGCTTCACGCGAACTCACCTACACTTGGTATGAATCCAACAATTTGATTACCGTCAATGAGTCCACTAATGATACTTTGGTGATCTCTAATGTTGAGTTCCGCGACAATCCGTACATCTTCACGGTTGTTGCTTCCAATGACAATGGTTGCACGGTAACCAGCGCTCCGTATGAAGTTTATGTCAACGATACTATCCTCGTTGAAGTTACTGCTACTGCTGATACCGTTTGCGCCGGTGCGCATGTCATCTTGACTGCTAACTTAGGCGACTACAATGCCGACAACTTAGTTTACAGATGGTATGCTAAGGAAGAAGGCGAGACTGATTCTACTGAGGTTTGGGGTGGTACCAGCCGCATCCTTGAGATTGAACCTCTCAAGACGACTTACTACACGGTTCTCGTACGTCAGACCACTTCAGAATGCTACGCTATTGGTTATGATACCATCGTCGTTGCTGCTCCGATCGCACTTACCATGAAGCTTGATCCTGGCTTTGATACCATTTGTAATGGTGGTGAAATCACTTTGACGGTGATGGATGACCAAGATCCTGCCCAGCCGGTTGAAGGTCGCTTCATCTGGACCAGAAATGGCGTTGTGATCCCTGGTGCTAATGGCAATTCTATCATCGAAAGCCCGCTTGCAGTGGCTAATGTCTCTACCGCATACGTTTATGGTGCGGTTCTTGATCTGGGTCTCGAAGGCTGTATTACTGAGTCCTCAGTGGATACTACCATCATTGTTTACATGAACCCGACCGTTCAGATTTCTGGCGACCCGATCATCTGCAATGTCAGTGGTACTGAAAACAACCTCCTCTTGGTTGCTAATGTTAACGACACTGTACACCATGACCTCACTTATCAGTGGAGACTGGCCAACAGAGACATTGAAGGTGCTACTACCGACACCTTGAGAGCTCATCTTGATGCTTCTGATAACCCGTACTTGTACACTGTTCAGGTGGCCAACCATCGTGGTTGTACGACCTTGAGCGACGAGTTCCCGGTATATGTCAACGATACCGCTTCTATCCAGGTGGTAGTGACTTCTGATTATGATACCGTTTGCGTCGGTGGTGAAGTTACTTTCAGAGCTCACCTTGCTGACTATAACAGTTCAGCACTCACCTTCCAGTGGTACAAACATGATACTACCGCCAGCGGTAATGATACTTTAATTGCTATTGATTATGGTACGGAGCCCATCCTCCATTACACCATGACCGATTCATTGTGGAATATCTTCGAACTCCATATTACGCAGACTAACTCCAGCTGCCATGCTGTTGGTATGGATTCCGTCTATGTATGGCCGAGAGTTCCTTACACGATCTCACATGTTAACTCTTTGAACATCGCGAACAACTCGCATCTTATTTGCGATGGTGGTGAAATCGATGTTTGGGTTGAGTTGGAAGACCTCTATGGCAACAGAGTTGACTCTACGCTCTTCACCTACAACTGGTACAGAAACGGCTTCGAACATCCGTTCCTGAGTGGTCCGTGGTTCAGAGAGAGCCCGCTGACTGTTGACGATGATACCACTCACTATCAGTATAGCGCTGTGATTGTTCTTGACATTCCTGGTTGCGAATACTCACAGATGAACTTCTCTGATACCGTTACTGTGGTTCGTAATCCTTGGGTCCAGATTTCTGGTAACCCGTATGTCTGCCAGTACATGCCGATCAGCTTGAATGCTTGGGTTGATGGTGACATCGCTCCGATGACCACTACTTACAACTGGTATTTGGATGGTCAGCTCCACCAGACCGTACAGTCATACAGATTCTACCATTGGGATTCACTCCCGGTGTCAACTGGCTTTGCTTACAACTTTGTTGTTGAGGTTGTGGATGCTAATGGCTGCTCCGGCTTCAGTGATCCGTTCCAGGTTGTTGTGGTTGAAGCTCCTGTGGTACATGTAACTGCTACTGAAGATTCTATTTGCGCTGGTGGTGAAGTTACCTTCACTGCTAATCTGCAGAACTACAACATTGAATATCTGCAGTATCAGTGGTATAAGGATGCTGTCCTCGAAACTAATAGAATTCCGGGTGCTACCAACCCGACCTATACAGACACTCTGAATACCAGCCACACCTACTTTGTTGAGGTCTTCTCCTCACTGGTGGCTAATGACGGTCTCTGTACTGCTATTGACTCCTTCCACGTAGAAGTTGTTCCGGATCCGGTTGTGGATTCTGTGACTATCTCTATTGACCAGATTTGCGACGGTGGTCAGGTGACCGTTATTGATCACGCTTCACAAGGT
>JAEEGG010002069.1_pt1 | contig 52656 bp, 45 predicted proteins | sample 9134161 | NCBI WGS metagenome assembly JAEEGG01 (sample SAMN16246543, study PRJNA631951) | gut metagenome | biome: gut microbiome; feature: rumen; material: CR-attached | host: Bos | place: Iran: Karaj | collected 2018-10 | reverse complement strand
CTGGTACCTACGAGTATGCAGACGATATGACCATTGAGGACTTCATCCTGCAGGCAGGAGGTCCCACTGATGCAGCCTCTACCGCCCGTGTGGATGTGTCCCGTCGAATCACTGACCCAGGCGCAACGACCTCTGACAAGACGATAGCCCAGACCTTCTCGTTCTCGATTAAGAACGGGTTTGTGGTCGATGGTCAGAGTGACTTCAAGCTTATGCCATACGATGAGGTGTTTGTGCGCAAGAGCCCCGGTTATCAGCCCCAGCGCAATATCAGTGTGGTAGGCGAGGTGCTCTTTGAGGGCGTGTATAGTCTCCCGACGAAGAATCTGCGTCTCTCTGAGGCGATCAAGGCCGCAGGCGGTGTCACTGACGAAGCCTATGTCCGTGGTGCCCGTGTCGAGCGTGTTCTCAACCCCGATGAGCGGTTCCGTGTGGAGCAGCTGCTGCGCATGGCCCGTCAGCAGACCGGTCAGGGTCTTGATACCACCCAGGTGACCCGTACCGACAGTATCTATTATGTAGGTATCAACCTCGACAAGGCCTTGGAGAACCCCGGCAGCGACTATGACATCATCCTGCGTGAGGGCGACCGGCTGGTAGTGCCTGAGTATACCGGAACGGTCAAGATCAATGGTAATGTGATGTATCCCAACACAGTGGCTTACAGCCCCGGCAAACCCTACAAGTGGTATGTCAACCAGGCAGGTGGCTTTGGCAATCGCGCCAAGAAGTCGCGTACCTATATCCTCTATCAGAATGGAACCGTCTCCCGGGCTAAGGGCAATGCTAAGATTGAGCCCGGTTGCGAGATTATTGTCCCGGCCAAGACGAAGACCGCCACTGAGACTATCTCTCAGATTGGTTCGCTCTCCACCACCATGGCAACCATCGTAACACTATTGGTTAGTGTTATGAACCTTGTCAAATAGCGAGAGAAGAATCAAGCTTGCTTGAATTCTTCCGAGCGTTGACAAGGTCAACCTTTTGTAAAAAGGTTAACTTGGTGAAGTAAATTTGAAATAAAAAATAAGTATATAAATAATGAAAAAGATTATTCTCTTTTGTTTATTCACCCTGGGCATGTCGAGCATGAGTTATGGCCAGGGTATGACTGAGACTCAGATTCTCCAGTTTGTGATGCAGGAGCGTCAGAAAGGCACGCAGGAGTCTGAGATAGCCACTAAGTTGCTTCAGAAGGGTGCGACGTTGGAGCAGATCCAGAAGATGCGTCAGAAGTATGCCAGTCAGTTGGAGAAGTCGAGCATGGGTCAGGCGGCTGATAAGGCCATTGGTGATGCCCAGAGCCGTATGCGTCAGAATAATGCCCCATTGAAGGAGGTTGACGATACGAAGGAAGGCATGTATGCCCGTCAGCAGCAGATGATGATGAACCGCCCTACTGAGTGGATGTACAGCAATGACCCCACGATGATGGGCATGTACCAGAGTCCCGACTCCCTTTATTTCGGTAAGCCCCAGGAGCAAGGCAAGAAAGTGTTCGGTCGTGATATCTTCAATAACAATAAGCTCACTTTCGAGCCCCAGATGAATATAGCCACGCCCCAGAACTATGTGTTGGGACCTGGCGATCATGTGATTATCGATGTCTATGGTGATACCCAGAAGAGTGAGATGCTCGAGGTCTCGCCCGATGGAGATGTGACGGTGCCCGACTATGGTCCAGTGCATGTGGCCGGTCTCTCTGTCACTGCCGCCCAGAGTAAGATCCGCAGCCGTCTGGGCTCTTACTACTCCAGTTCAGATATCAAGGTCACCTTAGGTCAGACCCGTACCATCATGGTCAATGTGATGGGTGAGGTGAAGACCCCCGGAACCTATACCCTGAGTGCCTTTGCGACGGTGTTCCATGCCCTGTATATGGCCGGTGGTATTAGTGATCTGGGTACCCTGCGTAATATCAAGGTCTATCGCCAGGGCCGACTCATCTCTACGGTCGATGTCTACCAGTTTATCCTGAGTGGCCGGTTGGCAGGCAATGTACGTCTGGCAGACAATGATGTCATTCAGGTGGGCACCTACGACGCTATTGTCGACATTACCGGCCGTGTAAAGCGCCCGATGGCCTATGAGATGCGTGAGGATGAGAGTCTCGCCACCTTATTAAAATATAGTGGCGGTTTTATGAGCGATGCCTATAAGAAGTCTCTGCGTGTGCTCCGTAAGAGTGGTCGCATGAAGAGTGTCTATAATATCGAGGAGTTCGAGCGCAGTGATTTCAAGATGGCCGATGGCGACTCTGTGATTGTCGACTCCATCTATGACCGTTTCGAGAATATGGTTGAGGTCAAGGGAGCCGTCTTCCGTCCGGGTATGTATCAGTTGGGCGAGAAGGTGACGAGTGTGCGCACCCTGGTTGAGAATGCCGATGGCCTCACCGAGGAGGCGATGCTCTCCCGTGCTGTCATCCGCCGTATGAAACCCAACCGCACCCAGGAGGTGCTTTCTGTTGACCTGAAGGGCATCCTGGAGGGTACTGCAGCCGATGTACCCCTGGAGAACGAGGATATCCTCTTTGTTCCGACCCAGGCCGAGCATCAGAACATCCGTACGCTGACGGTCGATGGCGAGGTCATCTTCCCAGGCGTCTACGAATATGCCGAGAAGATGACGATCGAGGACCTGATTCTGCAGGCAGGCGGTCTCACCGATAATGCCTCGACCATCAAGGTCGATGTGGCCCGTCGTATCATTGACCCCGAGGCCACCACAGCGACGATGGAGATTGCCAAGACCTACAGCTTCTCCATCAAGCCCGGCTTCGAGTTCGATGGCGATCGCAGTTTCACGCTGCAGCCATACGATGTAGTCTCTGTACGTCGTAGTCCTGTATCTACCGAGTTGTTCACCGTCCGTGTTGAGGGTGAGATTGCCTTCGAGGGTAACTATACGCTGGGTGTTAAGAACCAGCGCCTCTCGGACGTGGTTAAAGAGGCCGGTGGTGTCATCCCCGGTGCTTATGTGCGTGGTGCCCGTCTGATTCGTCAGATGAACGAGGACGAGTTGGCCCGTCGTGAAGAGCTCATCAAGATGGCCCGCCAGAGTGCAGCCTCTGATGCGAAGGACTCGCTGAGCATGGAGCAACTCTCTCTTGAGACCACTTATAGCGTTGGTATCCACCTTGATGAAGCCCTGGCTAATCCTGGAGGCGATGAGGATATCGAGTTGCAGGATGGCGACCAGTTAGTCATCCCCCGTTTCAATCGTACGGTAAAGATCTCAGGTGATGTGCTGAAACCCAATACGGTAGCCTTGAAGGATAAGAAGAATTACAAATACTATATCACTCAGGCCGGTGGTTATGCCAAACGCGCCCGCAAGAGCCATACCTATATTCTCTACCAGAACGGTACGATAGCCTTGGCGTCGAAGGGTAAGATTGAGCCGGGCTGTGAGATAGTGGTACCCTCTAAGGGTCCTAAGGATCCAGCCCAACTCACGCAGTGGCTGTCCATTGGAACCTCCGCCGCCTCCCTCGCCACGATGTTTGTCTCAATTGCTAATATGTTGAAGTAATGGAAGAAATAAATAAGAATCAGGAGTTGTTAGAGGAGGAATCCTCTATAGATTTCGGTAAGATCTTTAAAGATTTGCTCAAGCACAAGACTTTATATTACAAAGTTTTGCCTGTAGCCTTTATCTTGGCCGCCATTTATGCTTTAAGCCTGCCAAATTACTACAGCTGTCAGGTGAAATTGGCCCCAGAGCTTGGTGCAGGCGCAAAAACTGGAGGTAGCCTTGCCAGTTTGGCATCAAGTTTTGGAGTAAACTTAGGAGGAGCCCAGCAAGGAGCTGACGCTATTAATCCCACCCTTTATCCTGACTTAATGAATAGTGTCGATTTCAAGACCAGCTTATTCGAAGTCTTGGTGAAGCGTAAGGATGATCAGAAGACCTTCACCTATTATGATTATATGGAGAACGAGCAGAAACTTCCATGGTGGTCTGCGGCCATGAGAGGATTGTTCGGAAAGAAAGATTCTGAATCAAAGACCATTAATCCTTTTGAATTAACAAAGGACCAGACTGCAATTGTTAAAGCCATTAACAAGAATGTGTCTTGTGAAGTTGACAAAAAGACGTTTGTGATAACGATTAATATCACTGATCAGGATCCCCTGATTTGTGCCACTTTGGCAGACTCGGTCAAGACTCGTTTGCAGAAGTTTATCACAGACTACCGTACGAGCAAAGCTCGTGTTGACTTGGAATATAACCAGAAGCTTTATGTAGAGACAAAAGCGCGGTATGAGGAGGCTCGAAAACGTTATGCTGCGTTCTCTGACTCTCATCGCGAAGTAAGTTCTCAGTCTGCCCAGACGAAACAGGCTGATTTGGAGAATGAAATGCAAATGCAACAGCGTATCTATCAGCAGGTTGTAGCGCAGCTTCAACAGGCTGAAATGAAGGTTCAGGAAGAAACGCCGGCGTTTACGACGCTTCAGTCGGCAACTGTGCCGGTGCTGAAGGCGGGGCCCAAGCGTGCCCAAATGTGTTTGATATTTTTGTTTCTGGCGTTCTTGGGAACGACCGCTTGGATCCTCTATAAAGAAGATGATTTGAAACCTCTCTTAGGACTATCCTAAAGAGAGGTTTTTTTGCAGGCTTGCCCTGCACTCACGCAGCGAGGTGTTACCTCGCGTTGGGGGATACCCCCAAACCCCATTCTTGTCCTTTTCTCTGGCGCAGAGAAAAGAACGAAAAGAGACATCCACCCCCTCCAAGGCCTCCCCCTATATGGGGAGGATGCAACCGCTCCTCCTGTCGCTCTTTCATTAAGGTATCCTCGACCCATCAAAGGGTCGGGATGGTTTTTTATAGGCTGCGCCTTGATACCCTTTCCATCCCCAAGAATGGGGTTTAAGGGGTTAACCCTTCAATTTATTTAGGTAGTCAAGGCAAGTGGCTTTTAGCTTGCTGGTGTCTTTGAGTTTTTCTACGGCATTTCTGAGACGTGTTTCTGCCTCAGGAATGCCGTCGTTAAGCTTAACCGCCGCCAAATACATTGGCAAGGCCAGTTCGGCTTCGGAGGCGGGGGTGTAGCCTTTGAAGGTTTTGAGGCGCTCTCGGGTGCGTTTGAGTTCAGAGAGGAGGAGGTAGTATTCGTTCTCATTTTGGTATTTGTCGGGGATGTCAAAGAGGAGACGGTGGGCTGTCTCTAGGAGGAGCTTCTTGTCTTTGTCTATGTCTTTAGATGGTCTTTCCCTCAGGGCGGTGGGCGGGGTTTCTATCATTTCAGGTGATAGTTCTATCGCCGCGACGAGAACACCTGGTATTTGTACAACGAGGTGCTTGTTGCGCTTACCCTTGATGCGCATGATGATACCTTCGCGGCCATCATAGAAGCCCCCTTTGATGCGGATCTTGTCACCCTCCTGAAGACTGATTTCCTCGGGGCGGAAGTAAGTGACATGCTCCTCGTGGTTTTCTGTGACGGCGATGAAGTCCTCCATGGCCTTGGTGGAGACGGTGAGGTAGTCCTCCTTGTTGGAGAAGGTTGACTTTCTGATAAAGACGACATAGTGGGCATGCTGGATATAGTCCTTGACCTCATCCAGGGTACCCTTGACAAAAAGCAGTTTGCTGACGGCAGGAACAAGGGCCCTATGTTTCTGTCCCCTAATGGTTTTAACCACATAGGTGAGAGGTACGAACGCCTGCAGCCCGTATTGCCTGGCATCATCCCTGACCTTGAGTTCCTTCTGTAGGCTGGTACAGCCAATAGAGAACCATTTTTTTTCTTCGCTATTCTCGCTCATTATGCCTGCAAAGGTAATTAAAATCGATGAAAGTACCAAATAAAAGCATTTTTATTTTGTATTTTGGTTATTTATTCGTAACTTTGCGGCGGAAATATGGAACCGGTTCCCCTTGGTTCCCCATATTTTCATTTATAAAAGAATGTTAAATTTATCCTAATGGACTGATTTGCAACCTTTTGCGCTCGTCTATCAGGAAAGCAGTTATTGGAGTTACAGGTAATAAGGTGCGTGAATTAGTATCCATTATTATGCTTTCTCACAACCAGGCTCAGTATGTTGAGGAGAGTGTGAGGAGTGTGATGGCCCAGACTTACCAGAATTGGGAGCTGCTGTTTGTTGACGACAACTCGAAGGATGATGCGATTACCCTGATGATGGACTTGAAGGAGGAGGCTAAGATCAGGCGTGAGGATTATACTTATATTGACCGTATCAAGGTGTCTCAGACTGTTTTCGACCGTGGCGAGTCTGTGAACAGGAATAAGGCATTGAAAGAGGCTCGTGGACGCTGGATTGCTTTTCTGGATGTTGGCGACGTCTGGGCTCCTGATAAGTTGGCGAAGCAAGTCCGGTTTATGGAGGAGAATGGCTATTCGTTCACATACACGCAGTATGGTCTGATGGATAACAAGTCTCAAGACCGAGGCGTATTGATAAGCGGTAAGGAGCATGTAACCAATAAAGATATGCTCAAGTGCTGTTGGCCGGCTTACCTGACAGTGATGTATGATGCAGAGAAAGTGGGTCAGTTTAGGTTGCATAACACCAAAGGAAACAATGATTATGCCTTATGGCTGGCTATTAGCGAGAAGAATGATTGTCATCTGCTGTCCGAGAATCTGGCAACGATGCGTACACCATATGGCCTTTTTAGTAGATTTCTGAGAACAGATAAGGTAAAATGGCGTTATGAAGTGTATCGTATTGAGGAGGATTTAGGACCGATTACTTCATTCTTTTATACCATCAGGAATGGTTGGTATGGTATTATGAAGTGGATGAAGTATGTCAATAGATCATATCAGAATAATCATATTGGCAGGGGTAGCGGGGACAAGTAGTTGGTTATGAGCAACTCCAACTGCTTCCGCTCCTTGTCATTCTAACCATTCATTTGGCAGCCAACAGGAGTAAAGGAAGTTGACAGAATTGGGCGGATTTTAGCTGAAGGCCGTGGATGGACACCTTGAATGGTGGTTGAATGGTGGTTGAATGGTGATTGAATGGTGCTTGAAGATCGAGGAGGAGTAAAGAAAGTTAACAAAGTGGGCCTTTGATGTGACTACAGAGTCGTTGGTGAATCTCTATTGTGAGAACCAGATTACGTATGAGGAGTTTACGAAACTGCCTGAGGTTGAGATACAGAGGATCATTGATAAGTCAAAGGCTGCGATTGAGCGAGAGGAAGAGTCAAACTTGTTTGAACTCGCCCGAGTGTGAGCAGACTCGACAATTGTCAAGCTTGGAGATTAGCAAGGAGCGCTTCTTTTAACTTGTGGATTTGTAATTACGTAGGAAGGTCGTAGCGAGGGCGTAGCCCCGAATTGGCAAGGGTGTAAGCCCGAGTGTGTTTAGACTATGGGTGAGGATAAGAACAAGGCATTAGAGAAAATTAAGGATAATGCGCCAACGGCGCTAGCTTGGAGTAGGGCGTTGGTTGCAGGTATTCCTTGGGTTGGCGGTAGCTTAGATCACCTTTTCTTTGATAAGGCAGAAGAGATACGAATGCAGAGACTGGAACAGTCTGTAAAAAGCATTGAGGAGATTTTAAAGAAGTTAGATGAGAGTCGAATAAAGTTAGAATGGTATGAAAGTGTTGAGGCGCTAGATATGTTCAAACAGCTTATAAATAGGATAGAGTTTGAACCAAGCAACGACAAGGTTAAAGCATTGGGTCAAATATATGCATTGTTTGGTACTAAAGAACATGCTGAAGACCCCAATAAGTTTGCAATGCTTGATACCATTTCGAAAATGACAGATAACCAAAGAGTTGTCTTTATGGCAGCAAATGAAGTTCCGCAGGAAACAAAAAAGATAAGCGCAGGAGCAATAGTACATACAATTCCAGGGCGATGGCAATCTACAATGCTTAATTATATTAAGCAAAACAAAAAGTTGATGGATCAGCTGAAAGGTCATGTCCTTATTAATGTTGATCTTGATATTTTGACTTCATTTAATTTACTATATAATTTGGATGCACCAAGCAACGAGGATGCCGCTTATAGAATTACCCAAATAGGAAAATTGGCATATTCCTATCTTAAGGAAACAGAGTAAAATAACAGTAAGGAGGAGACAAGATGGATAAAAAAGAAGTAATTGAATCATTGGAAGCTAAGAAAAAGGAGTGGGCGAAGAATAATGATGAGTTAGTGACACACACATTGAGTTATAAGCCTTCTAATGATCCTGATTATATTAAGGATTTTAAAGATAAGCTTGTAAAATTGGGTGATGAGCTAAATGACATAGGTAAGGAGTATCAAGTGGAGGTTAAAAAGAAAGCCCATGAGATAGCCAACGGCTATGAAGATAATCCAATTGTTCAACAATTGATTAAAGAAATTGTTAGTGGTATGGAGTTAACAGGAAGCATATCTTCAGGTAGTCGTGAAGATAGGTTGTTACTCCTATATGATTTTATTGAAATTCTTAAAAATAGGCCATAGTTGAATTCTTTAGTCTTAGCGCGGCGCGACGAGGAGGTAAATAGAAACCTATCAGTGGGGCCAGGCCCCACTGATACAATATAACTAAATTTTGGTATATATATGATAAAAGAGTATAACACTGAGTATGAGTTTTTTCAGAAAGTGTATTCTTATATTTCGAAGAATCTATCCGAGAAGGAAACAATTGATTCAGAGAAAGCTTTTGAAAAAGGTAGCAGATATTATAGGGCAGACCTTTATTTGCCAGCTGGATGCCGTAATCTTGATATCCTGCCATGCTCGATTATAGAACTCAAAATGGGTTTAAGGCCTGATACACTTTTTTTACTCCATGATTTGTTCTTGAAAAACCGAGAAATTTGGGGCATTCAGAATTTCTATGTAGTTTATTCTAATAGAAACCAATTTTCCTGGAGACTTCTATCTGATTATAAGAAATATAATAAGGATAAATTTTATGTATTTTCAGAATCTGAATTTATTAAGGGAGGCTTTACTTCTTCCAGTCAATATGTTCACAGACCCTCTTGGAAAGAAAGAAGAACTGAAATCATAAAGGATGCCAGACAGGATTTCTCATTGGGTCATAATACATTTTTCTTTGGTGCAGGTTTAGGACCTGATGTTAAAATGCCCACATGGAATGAATTACTTGGTGACTTAATGGAAAAGGCTCAAATAAAGTCTCATTCAGCGATAGGACGTGATGATTATTCTGATATAGATACATCATGTAATCATTCTGCATTGATAATTGGACGATATATTGAAAGTGGCTTTGCTTCGATGGATGAATTCAAGAAACAGATGCATGCTTCTTTATATAAAAACAGTCCCAAACCTGATTCAGAGTTGTTCAAAGCGATTGTTGCGGCAATTAAGACAAATAAGGTGAATCAAGTAGTTACTTTTAATTATGATGACTTAGTTGAAACAGCATTGATAAATCATGGGATAGACGTACATTCGGTTTTTGACAGGACACATTTTAGTGGAAATGAGTTTCCTGTATATCATGTTCATGGAATGATTCCACAATTCAGACAAATCGATTCAACGCCTGTGTTGAGTGAAAAAGAATATCATACATTGTATAAAGAGTCTTTTCACTGGTCAAATGTTGTTCAATTACAAGCATTAAGTAGTACAACATGTTTTTTCATCGGATTATCAATGAACGATCCAAATCTTCGTCGGTTGCTTGATATTTCAAGTAATGGGATGGGAACATTAAGTAAAGATACTGCTACAGGAAGAGCATGTCACTATGCCATCTTAGAGCGTAAACCACTTAATTCACAGGCACCTAATGCTGAAAAAGATAATGAACATTTCACTCTACAAGAACGAATGATGCAGGATTTAGGCATCAATATTATTTGGTATGATTATGGAAAATATGATGAAATTCCTTCGATAATTAGAAAATTAATATAGAGTATTAAGACTAGATTATTAAAAGCTCTGGCTCATTTGTAGTATCAAACATCAAATTTTCGTTTATTCAATACTTTCAAGAAATTTAGATATGGTTCCATTTGAAAAGGAATGTGGGCTGAAGATCATAAGGGATCTGGTGAAAGGTGATAAAACCCTTTCGAGGATTTATGGCTTTATACTCTATACTGACAACGACCCTTATGTTGCGAAGGTTCTTCGCGACGAGGATTTTTGGAATGCTTTAGATAGTATCTCTGGGACTAATTGGCCAATATTCGCAGTAAGACCACTTTGTAAAGGCAAATATTCCATTCCCGCAAGTAGTAGTTCTGATATTATTAGTTATATGGTGCCGACATGGGTCGAACCAAAGGCCAATATGCAGGTGCTGCGTGACTTTGGTCTGGAAAACACAGGGAGTCTTCCTCTCTTTGTGGCATTTATGTGGGATGATACAGATGAACTCAACCAAGTTGCTATTCCTATAGAAGGAAAAACTATTGATACAGTATACAATTCTTTACAGGAAATAGTGAAAGTAATAACAAAAGCTGAGGCAGAAGTATTGCCACAATATAAAGGAACCGTTAACGTGTTTAGAAATATTGTTACAGAACTTAACGCTTTAAAGTTCAAACATACTGTAATAAAGAGAGGAAAGATAGTCTACCGCCTCTCTGAATTCCTTAGTGTTTTTGTGTGATTTTCTAAAGAACGTAAGAGGAAAGGTTGAGGGTGGTAGAGTAAAAATTCTCCTTTATGAACCTATTTGATGATCAATGGTACGAATCCGCTTATCAAGACCCGGAGACGGGCGAGATGAAATTTGAGCGGAGAAAGTTTGAGGAATTACCAGAACAAGAGCAACGTTCGTGGTATGAAGGCGTTTGCTCAAATAGCGAGATAGAAAGGATACTCCATATTCAGAATGCTTCAGATTATATCCTTAAACTTAGGGCAGATGAAATCATAGATCATACTAGAATTTGGAGATATTTCCTGAAACTGAGTCGTTATTATGGTCAGGAATGGTCCCTTGAAAGATATTTTAGCGCGAAAAATTATGTGATATTTAAGCATGCGCTGAATAGGGATAAGCAAGAGAAGTTAGAACAGGTCAGTTATGGTTCTTTATTGTGTAATGAACCAAATGGCTTGATTTTTTCAAGCCCTTATGGTATTTGTTCCGTTTACTCGACTTCACTTCGTTATTTTTCTATGTTTTCTAATCTAGCATTGCTTGATTGTGACGGTAAGGTGCCTCCTCATGTATCCTTTAATGGCTTACGAATTGCTGCAAGATTAATGTTAGGAACTGAGTCTCTGGATTTTGAGATGGATCCTAGAGGTATAATACCTCAAAACGTATCCGAGATTATTAGAAAACCTTTCCCATTTCAGAGCATTTTTCTTGCAGGACATGAATATTCTCACTACTTGTTAGGGCATCTGGATGATAAAAAGACTCAGTTGCGAGGATTGAATAGGGTGCATTTCAAAGATGATACTGATTATAAGAAGATAAATGCCTATACAATAGACCAGAAACACGAGTTTGCTGCAGACCTGGGAGCTATGAATGAGCCTCTGTTTGAAGAAGATTATTACGAAACTTATTATTTCTACACGCTGCTCTGGTTTGCTGCATTATCTGTCTTTGAAGCAGTTGAAGATACGATGTTCCCTCCAATCGGACATCAGTCGCACCCTGGTGCCATTGCGCGATATAATAATATTATCGAACATGCGCGCAGACCCAAAAGATTTGATGAGAAACTATTCTTAGAAGAACTTCCATCTATGATAGATTTTTACCGACAACTCATGATCGAAGACTGTCAGATTTATGCTGATGAGTACGAAAGATACGGCTCGGTCTATTTGGATGCCCCAAATACAGAATGGCGCGGACAAGAACTTATAGATAGAAAGGACTATTAAATGACAGTTTACAATCTGTTCATACGAGTAAATCAATCAAATGTGTTGAGTAAAAAGGATAATATAATCCGAGTGAGAACAAGACTTCTTAATTATTATCAGATATGGAATACTTGATTACTACACCAAATGCAGCGCGGTTAGTGCGTACAATTTTTGAATGTGTAATTAATTGCGAAGATCCCCATGGCAATAATATAGAGACTTGGGAGGCCAGATATACGAATAATGGTGAGAGACGCCTGGTTCATACTACAAACCAATGGGAGGATAAAGGAAACATAGAGATTGTATCAAAACGCAATTCAAACAACCATACTGTAATAGCTAAGTTTCACTATTGGCGGGGTTTCCCAGTGGATCAAAGAACGGGAGATGAAAAATACTATTACTTTGGCAGGCTAACAGAGTTGCTTTTAGTTCATTTTAAGGATTATTATAGTGATATCACAATACATGAAATATGAGTGTGATAAAGCAGTTAATCCCGCGCGGATTAACCGAAAGAGAAACTGAAAAACGGTAAAACAAACAAAATAAATGAATCATTTTAATAATAATGGGAAGTTGAAGCTTCTCATCATAGTCGGTACACGTCCCGAGATTATCAGACTGGCGGCGGTAATCAACAAGTGCAGAACCTACTTCGATACGCTGTTGGCGCATACGGGACAGAACTATGACTATAATCTGAATGGGGTTTTCTTTAAGGACCTCAAGTTGGCTGATCCTGATATCTATATGGAGGCAGTCGGGGATGACCTCGGGGCAACCATGGGAAATATCATTGACAAGTCATATAAGGTGATGGTTGAGACAAAGCCGGATGCAGTCCTTGTATTGGGCGATACGAACTCATGCCTGAGTGTGATTGGAGCCAAGCGCCTGCATATTCCTATTTTCCATATGGAAGCTGGTAATCGCTGCAAGGACGAGTGCCTGCCTGAAGAGACCAACCGCCGCATTGTGGACATCATCTCCGACGTGAACATGGCCTACAGCGAGCATGCAAGAAGATATCTGGCCGATTGCGGTCTGCCGAAAGAACGTACATATGTCACAGGCTCACCGATGGCCGAGGTGTTGCATCAGAATCTGAAAGAAATCGAATCCAGTGACATTCACCAGCGTCTCAACCTCGAGAAGGGCAAGTACATATTACTTTCCGCTCATAGAGAGGAGAATATCGATACAGAGAAGAACTTCTTATCACTCTTCACCGCCATCAATAAGATGGCCGAGAAGTATGACATGCCTATCCTCTACAGCTGCCATCCCCGCAGCCGCAAGCGCCTGGAGTCCAGCGGTTTCAAACTCGATAAGCGAGTGATTCAGCATGAGCCTCTTGGATTCCATGACTACAATTGTCTTCAGATGAATGCCTTTGCGGTAGTATCCGACTCAGGAACCCTCCCAGAAGAAAGTTCATTCTTTACAAGTGTAGGGCATCCTTTCCCTGCTATCTGTATCCGCACAAGTACCGAGCGTCCTGAGGCTTTGGATAAAGCTTGTTTCTTCATTGCAGGTATTGATGAAAACAGTTTATTGCAGGCGGTTGATACAGCTGTGACGATGAATCAGAATGGCGATTATGGTATACCTGTTCCTGATTATATCGAGGAGAATGTTTCTACGAAGGTAGTGAAGATTATCCAAAGTTACACTGGAATAGTTAATCGTATGGTTTGGAGAAAGGAATAAATCCCTGGCTTAGGCCAGCCCCTTGTAAGGGGCTTCAAAGGTCTGGAGAAAAAATTAAAAAAACAAATATCATGTCAATATTTAAAGATAAGGTGCTCCTGATTACTGGAGGCACGGGAAGTTTTGGTAATGCGGTGTTGAACCGTTTCCTGAGAACCGACATTGGTGAGATTCGTATATTCTCGCGCGACGAGAAAAAGCAGGACGATATGCGTCACGATTTTCAGGCTCGTATGCCTGAAGTAGCCAATAAGATAAAATTCTACATCGGTGATGTACGCAACAAGAGCACATTGAAGTACGCTATGAAGGGCGTTGACTATGTATTCCATGCCGCAGCCCTCAAGCAGGTGCCCAGCTGCGAGTTCTTCCCCATGGAGGCCGTGAAAACCAATGTCATTGGTACCGACAACACTCTCGATGCCGCCATCGACGCAGGTGTAAAGTGCGTAATTTGCCTCTCAACAGATAAGGCAGCATATCCCATCAATGCGATGGGTATCACCAAGGCGATCGAGGAAAAGGTCGCTGTAGCAAAATCTCGCAACTCCGGTAGTACTAAAATTTGCTGCACACGATATGGTAATGTGATGTGTTCACGTGGTTCTGTTATACCTCTCTGGATTGATCAGATTCGTAAGGGGAATCCCATTACGCTGACAGAGCCAAAGATGACTCGCTTCATTATGTCCCTTGAAGAGGCTGTTGATTTGGTACTCTTTGCCTTCGAACACGGTCAAAATGGCGATATTCTTGTCCAGAAAGCTCCTGCATGTACTATTCAAACGCAGGCAGAGGCAGTCATAGAACTTTTCAAGCACCAGGCACCTGCGAAGCCTGAGATTCGCGTAATTGGTATTCGTCATGGTGAGAAGATGTACGAAACACTTCTCACCAACGAAGAGTGCGAAAAGGCTGAGGATATGGGTGACTTCTATCGTGTTCCTGCTGATAACCGTACTTTGAATTATGACAAGTATTTTACAGAAGGAAATGTTGAACGTGAAGTTCTTACAGAATTTAATAGCAATAACACCAAACTTCTTGATGTTGAGGAAACAAAGGCTAAGATTGCTTCGCTGACTTATATACAGAATGAACTTAATGGAATCTCAAACCTTGTGTAAGGTCAAATAGATAAACTCATGAAAATACTTGTTACAGGAGCCAAGGGGTTTGTGGGTAAGAATCTCTGTTGGGCACTGAAGAACATTCAGCAAGGGAAGGACAAAACCCATCCGGGATTGTCCGTTGAGGCTGTCTATGAGTATGACTTGGACTCAACTCCGGAAGAGTTGGATGCTTGGTGCAAAGATGCCGATTTTGTGTTTAATCTGGCAGGCGTAAACCGTCCTCAGGATCAAGAGGAGTTTATGCAAGGTAATTTTGGTTTTGCCAGTACACTTCTTGATACACTAAAGAAATATAAGAATACTTGTCCAGTGATGCTGTCAAGCAGTCAGCAGGCATCTTTAACAGGCCGCTTTGGCAATAGTGAATATGGCCGCTCTAAGAAAGCCGGAGAGGATCTGTTTTTAGAGTACAGCAAACAGACCGGTGCTGACGTGCATGTTTATCGTTTCCCTAATCTGTTTGGTAAATGGTGCAGGCCAAACTACAACTCCGCAGTAGCCACCTTCTGTAACGCCTTTGCCAACGACCTGCCGTATACTGTGAATGACCCCAACGTAGAGCTGGAACTTCTCTACATTGATGACTTGGTGGATGAAATGATTTCTTTGTTTGAAGGTAAGGGCCATCATTGTGAATTTGAAGGATTAGAGGTTATTCCAGGTCCACTTGGTAAGTACCGTTATTGTCCTATTACTCATAAGGTGACACTGGGTGAGATTGTTGAGCTTCTGAAGAGTTTCGCAGAGCAGCCCAAGACATTGATGATACCTGAAATACCTGCTAATAGCTTCGCTAAGAAATTATACAGTACCTACCTGAGCTACCTGCCCTACGAAAAGACCTCATTCACACTGAAGATGAATGTGGATGAACGTGGAAGCTTCACAGAGTTGGTACATACCTTAAACGCAGGACAGGTGAGCATCAACATCTCAAAGCCGGGTATTACCAAGGGGCAGCACTGGCACAATACAAAGTTCGAGCAATTCATTGTAGTAAAGGGACATGGACTTATTCAACAGCGCAATTTAAACGACCCAGAGGGAAAGGTGTTGGAGTGGGATGTAAGTGGCGATAAGATTGAAGCCGTACATATGTTACCTGGTTATACGCATAATATCATTAATTTGAGTGATACGGAGGATCTCGTTACGGTAATGTACTGTAACGAAATCTTCAATCCCAATAAGCCAGATACTTTTTTCGAGAAAGTATAATTTGGTTAATAGAAATAGGGATTTACCGAAATAAGAATAAAGTGGTTGGAATTTTTCTATCCGGCGTTGCTAAATAACAAGAAGAAAAATATGGAGGTAATAAAAACAGCAATAGAAGGTGTACTCATCATTGAACCTAAAGTGTTCGGTGATTCACGTGGCTACTTCTTTGAGAGTTTTTCCCAGAGAGATTTTGATGAGAAAGTTGTACCTATTTTGGGGCACAAGGTGATTTTTGTTCAGGATAATGAAAGCATGAGCACATACGGAGTTATGCGTGGGTTGCATTTTCAGCGTCCACCATATACTCAAAGCAAACTCGTTCGTTGCGTAAAAGGAGCCGTTCTAGACGTGGCTGTAGATATTCGTAAGGGTAGCCCTACTTACGGAAAACATGTAGCTGTGGAACTGACAGAAGACAATCATCGCCAGTTCTTTGTGCCTCGTGGTTTCGCTCATGGCTTTGCAGTTTTGAGTGAAACGGCTGTATTCCAGTACAAGTGTGACGAGTTCTATCATCCTGAGGCCGATGACGGTATCAACATTCTAGACAAAAACATGGGTATTGATTGGAAGATCTCTATGGACAAAGTCTTATTAAGTGAGAAGGATATAAAGCATGTTTTATTCCAAAACTTTGAAAGCCCATTTGATATTAATGTAAGCCTCTATTAATTATTACTAACCATATTTGTTATTGGGAACAATAGTTTGGTAGGTAATGGAATGAGTATTTAAGGAAAGGGTCGAAGAATAAGTCTATTTTTGCAGCTATAGAAATAAAACATAAGCAGGCTAGGAATGATGAGAGATTGTTTTGTACGAAGAAATACTTTATAAATTTTTATGTATTGCGAAAAAAATAAGAAATTATGATACATTTTGGGATAAATGGTTTATTTGTACATACAATAGAAATTGATTAAAATTATGAGATTTGTTTTTTTTATTATCTTTATTCTTTTTCCTAGTTATATTTTTTCTTTGACTGTCCTTAATTTAAAAGTGGACAATCTCAAGGACCCTATTGGTATTGATAACGCTCCACGTTTTAGTTGGGAAATAAAGAGCGATAGACGCGGATGTTACCAAGAGTCATATAGAATAATTATCAGCAGTAATAAAGGAATGGACGATTTAATTTATGATTCTGGATTTATAAGATCTTCAGAATCAGTTAATGTTCAGCCAAAAGATTTATCGATACATCCCTCTCAGCGTTACTATTGGAATGTTTCAATCATAGACGACATGGGCATAGAAGCAGTATCAAAAGAAGATGCATTCTTTGAGACAGGGCTAATGGCATCTGGTTGGGATGGTGCTCAGTGGATATCAGCTCCTACAAAAGAGACATCCGTTCCTAGATTCCGAAAAGCACTAAAAATAAATAAAACAATAAAAAAGGCTGTTCTTTATTCGACCGCTTTAGGTATATATGATTTTTATATTAATGGACATCGTATCGGTACTATACAAGAAGACGGAACAATATTATATGAGGAATTGAAACCGGGCTGGACCTATTATAATAAAAGTGTGGCTTATTATACACACGATGTAACCTCCTTTTTAAAAAAGGGAAATAATATTCTTGGCGCAATAGTGGCAGATGGATGGTGGAAAGGAAATATTTCTAGGGGGATGTATGGCAATAAAGATGTTGCATTATTAGCAAAACTTCAAATTCAATATACAGATGGGAGCTGCGAAACGGTGATTACTGATAGTACCTGGGATGTAAATTCAACAGGACCATTGATTTCAAGTGATATATGGGATGGAGATAATTATGATGCAAGAAAAGAGGACGAATGGATGACTTCAGTATCACCCTTATCATGGGACAAGAGTGTTATGTCAGATTATAGCGGAGATGTTATATCATTACTAGGAACAGAAACTAGAATGGTGTTGGATAAGAAGTTAAATGTAAAGTCAATTAAAATATATGATGAAGTCGTTAAAGATAATGGGACCGACTTTGGAATAATGAATCTTTTTGCAGAATATAATAATCCCACTTTTCCTTTTGTTTTGAAAAAAGGACAAACCGCAATCTTTGACTTCGCCCAAAATATGGTGGGATGGACCCCTTTCCGAATTAAAGGTGGGGATGGAGTTAAATTAAGAATAAGATATTCAGAGATGTTGAATGATACTGGATTGAAAAGTCGAGGAAATGATGGACCAGGAGGAAGCCTATATTTAGAAAACCTACGTGAAGCTAAAGCATTGTTGTTTTATACGTTTAAAGGATCTTCAACTCCCGAATCATATTGCCCTTTTTCAACCTATTATGGATTCCGATATTGCGAAGTTACAGCTACTGATGATGTGGAGATAGAGGAAATATATGGTATCCCTATAAGTTCTGCAATAGAAAGCACAGGATATATAAAAACTGATAATGAACTCATCAACCAATTATTTTCTAACATACAATGGGGGCAGCGTGGTAATTTTATAAGTATTCCGACTGATTGCCCTCAAAGAGATGAAAGGTTAGGATGGACAGGGGATGCTCAGGTTTTTTCTAGAACAGGAATATATAACTATTCATCGGAATCTTTTTATAGAAAATTCTTGTATGATTTGCGAAATACTCAATATGTTGATGGTTCATATACAGATATGTGTCCACCAACATGGATAAGTTATGGGAATGCAGGATGGAGTGATGCAGGTATCATAATTCCATGGAATTTGTATTTAATGTATGGTAATAAAAATATAATTTCCGAGCATTTTGAATCCATGGAGAAATATATGGATTGGATGTCTTCATTATCGGGAGAGGGTTTTAAATATCAGGGGGCTATTCCTACCTATGGAGATTGGCTCGCATACGACAAGTGTAATAATCGATACGTTAGTGTTGCATATTACGCATACGATGCTTTACTTATGTCCAAAATGTCTTCTGCATTAAGTAAGGAAAAGGATGATGTTTATTATGAGAAAGCAAATAGTTATTATACATTATATCAACAAATTAAGAAAGAATTTAATGAACGATTTTGGAATCCAATCCCTGAAGAATCAACGCAAGCGACTTATTTGTTGCCTCTTGCTTTTGATCTTCTGGATGTTCAAAAGCAGGAAATCGCTCTAACAAAATTAAAAGAAAAAATCAAAGAGAACAACGGTTTAATGTCAACAGGATTTATAGCCACGTCTATATTTTTACCGACATTATCTAAAATGGGATTAGGAAATGAGGCGTATGAATTGTTGTTACAAAGATCGAATCCTTCTTGGCTATATAGTATAGAACAGGGAGCAACAACAATATGGGAAAGGTGGGATTCTTATACAGCAGAAAAAGGGTTTGGCCCAGCATCAATGAATTCATTTAATCATTATGCTTATGGGAGTGTAGGTGAGTGGTTTTATAGAAATATGGCAGGAATTAGCACAGATGAAGAAGATACGGGATTTAAACATATAATAATTTCACCAGATTTTGATCTAAGAAATAGAGAGGGAGCAGAAATAATCAATTTAGTAGAATCTGAATATAAATCCTATTATGGTAGTATTGTCTCGAATTGGCATATAAAACATAATGGAGATATTGATATGATATGCAGTATACCTGCAAATACAAATGCCACATTATATCTGCCATCTTCGATAGAAGAAAGTGATATTTTTGAAGGTGATCATGTCGCGTCAATATCTGAAGGCATAAAGTATATAGGTAGAAAAAATGGGAAACATATTTATTCCTTGAAATCTGGGGTATATCATTTTTATCTTCATCGTATAACAACTAGTATAAAAGAAGATGATTGTATCAATAATTATATGTTAATAAAAAAAGATCTAACGAATAAGGATTATAGGGTTTATATAAATGGTGTAAAAAGTGAAAATATTAAAGTTGTCGAGTTGTTTACTCTACATGGTTCTTTACTTAAAGTATGGGGAAGTAATGTAAACACGATAGATTTAACGGGTGCCACTCATGGAATTTATTTATTGAAAGTCATAACATCAGAAGGTATACGGACGTATAAAATAAATATATAAATCCGAAGTTATATGGATGCGTCAAAGAATAAAGTTATAGCCCAAAATACAATTTATCTATATACCAGGACAGGTGTGCTACTAGCGATATCCCTGCTTACATCCAGATTCCTTTTAGAGACTTTAGGTGTTGAAGAGCTAGGTATATATAATGTTGTGGGGGGGATTGTTGCCCTTATGTATTTCTTACGAGCTGCGCAAGCTAAAGCCACAACTCGGTTTGTGACTTTCGAGCTTGGCAAGAAATCTATAAATGAGGATAGTAAAATTTATCCAATATGTTATACAATTCATATAATATTAGCTATTATTGTTCTTATAATAGGTGAGACTTTAGGCTTCTTTATCTTGAATTTCTGGACCAATATACCTCTAGAACGTCATTTTGCTGCTCAATTAGTGTATCATTTTTCATTGTTCCTTTTTTGTATTAACATATTACGAATTCCTTTCGATGCTGTTGTGATATCTCACGAAAATATGAAACTATATGCATACATCTCCATTGCTGAGGTACTAATACAGTTTACAGGCGTTTTATTGCTAAAAATCTATACAGGAGATAGACTTGTCGCATATTCTGTTCTCTTGTTGTGCGTATCTGTAATTATCTACAATGTATATTTAATTGTTGTACAAAGAGAATACAAAGATTATAAGATAAAGTGGGTGTGGAATAAGAAAGAAAGTGTTAAGGTGTTATCTTTTTCGGGATGGTCATTGCTTGGCAGTACTTCCGATACTGTGGCTCAACAGGGAGTAAGTCTATTGTTTAACAACTTTGTTAATCTAGTTGCTAATACGGCATTGGGATTTGCTTATCAAGTACGCTCTGCAGTGGGAACATTTGTTGGTAGTTTTACCATGGCTTTTGATCCTCAAATAATAAAATTAACTGCTGAAAATGATAGGCCTTCTTTGCAGACATTAATTATCAGAGCTTCAAAACTATCTTTTGTTTTGGCCTTTTTAATGGCATTCCCTTTATTGCTAAATGTCGATTTTATTTTATCTATATGGTTAGGGGAGGTTCCAGAATATACTGAGGCATTTTGTGTTGTTATTATAATCTCTGCTTTATTTGATGCAACTTCTTGTTTTTTTAACACTGCAGTAAATGCGACAGGTGAGATAAAGAATTACCAGATATGCATCTCAATTTCTTTTGTAATAGATATTCTATGCACCTTCCTACTTTTGTATTTAGGAATTCATCCTGCTATAGCATTTAGTAGTAGGATATTTGCGAGGGGATTTATTAATATGTTAATAGGTTTACTTTATTGTCATCATAAGGTTGATTTAAAAATCAGAGAGTATTTCTTGTTGGTTATAAAACCTGTTTTTATTACCATTATTCTTTCTTTATTTATTTGCTATCCCATATCATATCTTTTATCTGGATGGGTAAAATTACTCGTGACAATAATTATATCGACATCAGTAGTTATTTTTTGTGCACTTGCTTTTGTTTTAACCAAGCAGGAACAGTCTTTAATAATAGAAGCAATAAAAAATAAGGTTAGACGATGAATATCGTTACTATTATTATCTTCTTACTTTTTGTTCTAGGTGCTATTATCCCAAGGTCGAAGTTTGTGAGTCTCCTTATATTTCTTTTTATATGGATACTTAACATTAACATCTCAAATCCTGATTACATACCACTAAGAGAGGCATATGAAACAGAGCCTTATGGTGAAATCGGATATAGGTATCTATGTGAACTCTTTTTTTCACAGGATATTGATTTTTTAGTATTTAGATTAGGAATTGTAGCTATATCATTATTACTATTCTATAGGTTTATTATTCACTTTTCGGAATTACCAGCATTTGTATCTGCAATCTATTTAATTAATTGTCCCTTAGATTTTGTACAATTCCGAAATTTTTTTTCTTTTACTTTATTAGTTAATGCTATACCATTGTTAGGTCAATTAACAAGAAAAAATATAATTCTTTACATGACTGCGCTATTTATTGCTGGTTCCATTCATGCTTCAATATTTCTATTCATTATAGCTTTCGTTCTGCAGAAAGACCTCTTATTGGATATGAAAAAAACGAGGGGTTCAATAGTTATGATGTGTTTGTTATTACTACCTCTGCTTTACTACTTATTTTTTATATTCGTAGATGAAGAGGTTACAGCTAGGTCACAAGCATATTTCGTTGATTCTACATCTATTATTACAAAGTCTGGAGTTCTGTTTTTGTGTAGTTTTGTCTATTATGTGGTCAAACGGTATAATAAGTACTCGTTAGAAGGAACAATAAATCCTAATTCCCCAAAATCTTGGGTCGTTTATAACCCTAATCGTTTCGTAATTACACTCAGTTTTTTATTTGTGTTATTAATACCTGTAATAATGTTTAATATTACTTATTTGCGACTATTGAGGTTTGTATTGTTTGTAAATGTGGTATATATGTTGAACGTAATTTATTATACGAAAAAAGGTTCATTTATAGTGGTATTTTGTTATTCTCTTTTATCACTATTGATAGGTTTTGTATTGCACCGAAATACATTCACAAATGAAGTAGTATACACTTTCTTAAATGAGAATCTAATTTTGAAATGAATACAATTTTAATATTACCACATAAAGATTATTTTTATAATCAGTATTCACAATATGTGGGTACTTACTACATGTTTAATGAGGTACATTCTAAATTAATGCTTGTGTTAAGGCGATTACACTTTATGTATTTTCCTTTTTTTTATTCCATTTGGTTTTCACATTCCCTTAATGGATTAAATTACAAAAAGGTAAATAGATTAATTGTATTTGATTCTTTGTATTCTATCTTTTTTGCTAATTATATAAAAAAGGAATATCCATGGATAGAAGTTTCGGTATATTATCGAAATCATATTGATAATCCTTCAGAAATAGAGAAAGCGAGATGTGATATAAATATTTGGAGCTATGATAAAGATGATTGCATTAAATACGCTTTAAAGTATAATGCTCAGTTCTATTTTTCCACCCTCGCCATGTGTGATAATGAAGAACACCCAGATTATGATTTCTTCTTTATTGGACAAATTAAGGGAAGAGGGGCAATAATAAACGAAATTAAACATAAACTAGAGGACCTCGGATATAAAGTTTTTTTTCATGTTATAGATGAAACAAATAAGAAATCCCCCGAATATAAATATCTAAATTACAATGACATTGTTGGTTTTATAAAAAAATCAAGATGTATTGTTGACATAGTAGGAGAATGGCAGACTGGTATGACGCTGAGGCCCTTAGAGGCATTGTTTAACAGAAAAAAACTTTTAACAAATTATGAAAGAATCTCTTGTTTCAATTTCTATACTCCAAATAATATCTTCATATATGGGAGAGACGACTTGTCAAGACTGGATGAATTTCTAACACTCCCATTAGATGAAGATAGTTTTCGGTATATAAATGAGTATGACTTTCCAAATTGGTTAAATAGGTTTTGATTAGCTATAATCCTTTCGATATCGGTTTTTGAATCCAAAATACAAAAATAAATGAAAGCATTAATCTTAAATAGCGGCTTAGGTTCGCGCATGGGTTTTATTACCAATGAACATCCGAAATGTATGACAGAGATATCTGCTCATAACACTATTTTGAGTAGACAGTTACGTATGCTCACTTCTTTTGGTGTGGAGGAAGTTGTCATGACCACCGGTTATTATGATAAAGTGCTGGTGGACTACTGCAACGCGCTTCACCTTCCGTTAAAGTATACCTTCGTAAACAACCCGCTTTACGACAAAACCAACTACATCTACAGCATCTATTGTGCAAAAGACGCACTGAAAGATGACGACATCATTTTGATGCATGGTGACTTGGTGCTCGAAAGCCGTGTGATGGAGGCTGTGATGGACAACGAGAACAGTTGTATGGCAGTAAGCAGCACACTCCCTCTGCCGGAGAAGGACTTCAAAGCAGTGATCAAAGACGGCCGCATCGAGAAGGTGGGCATTGATTTCTTTGATCACGCAATGGCTGCTCAACCTCTTTACAAGATTAAGAAAGAGGACTGGCTGGTTTGGCTTGCCAACATAGAGAAGTTCAGCGAGAATGACAACCGCAAGGTGTATGCAGAGAACGCCTTCAATGAAGTAAGCGATAAGTGCAAGATCTATCCTTGCGATGTTCAGGATATGCTCTGTGCAGAGATTGACACACCCGAAGACTTGAAGGTGGTTAGCCAAAAGGTGGCAGAGGTCAACGAACGTACTGTCTATATGTGTTTCTCTACGGAGTACATCCACAGTGGTCATATGACCATCATCAACAAGGCTCGTCGTTTGGGCCGTCTGATTATTGGAGTTCTCAGTGATGAGGCTGTTTCCAGTTTCAAGCGTTATCCTCTGATTCCTTTTGCAGAACGTAAGGCTTTGTTTGAGAATCTGGCCGGTGTAGAGCGTGTGGTAACTCAGGACACTCTTTCTTACGCCAAGAACCTCCGTGAATTGAAACCCGACTATGTGGTTCACGGCAATGACTGGTGCGAAGGTTTCCAGAAGCCTATCCGTCAGGAAGTATGCGAAGTGCTTGCAGAATATGGTGGCAAACTGGTGGAATATCCTTACAGCAACAATCCCGTTTACAAGGAACTGGATGCCAACCACCGTTCCGAAGCATCTATGCCGGATGTCCGCCGTGGACGTTTGCGCAAGCTCATTAATATGAAGGGCTTGGTAACTGCTATGGAGGCTCACAGCGGTATTACAGGTCTGATTGTGGAGAATACCAAGGTGCTTCAGGATGGTAAAACCTATCAGTTTGATGCTATGTGGGTAAGTAGTCTTTGCGACTCTACCGCCAAGGGTAAACCCGACATTGAACTGGTGGATATGACCAGCCGATTCCGTACCATTGATGATATTATGGAGGTGACCACTAAGCCTATCATCTTTGATGGAGATACTGGTGGTTTGACGGAACACTTTGTTTACACTGTTCGTTCCCTGGAGCGTATGGGAGTCTCTATGGTTATCATTGAGGACAAGACTGGCTTGAAGAAGAACAGCCTATTTGGAACAGAGGTGAAGCAGACACAGGCTGCTATTCCTGATTTCTGCGAAAAGATCCGTGCCGGTAAGAAGGCTCAAAAGACCAAGGAGTTTATGATTTGTGCCCGTATTGAGTCTCTGATTCTAGAGCAGGGAATGGAGGATGCATTGGAGCGTGCCTTTGCTTTTAGTGAGGCCGGTGCTGATGCCATCATGATTCATAGCCGCAAGAAAGATCCTGCTGAAATTTTTGAGTTTGTGGCTAAGTTCCGTGAGAAGAACACAACAACTCCTATCGTGGTTGTACCTACTAGCTTCAATACTGTCACAGAACAGGAATTCAAGGATAGGGGTGTGAATGTGGTTATCTATGCTAACCAACTCACCCGTACCGGTTTCCCTGCTATGCAGGATGCAGCCCGTACCATCTTGGAAAATCACAGAGCGAAAGAATGTGATGACAAGTGTATGTCAATTAAGGAGATTATAACTCTCATACCAGAGGAATAAATTTCAATTATCAATTCTCAATTTTCAATTTGAAAAATGATTAGACCTGAGTTTTTTATAGAAGCATTAAGAGAGAAAGGAATAGACTGCTTTGCCGGTGTTCCAGACAGTCTGCTGAAGAACATCTGCGCATACATCACAGACCACTTTGATGCAGCTCACAACATCATTGCAGCCAACGAAGGTGCAGCTGTAGGTCTTGCAGCCGGTCATTATCTGGCAACAGGACAACCTGCCTGTGTGTATATGCAAAATAGTGGTGAAGGTAATATCATTAACCCGCTGGCATCACTTACTGACCAAGAAGTTTATAACATTCCTGTACTTCTTCTGATTGGTTGGAGAGGCCGCCCGGGTGTTCACGATGAACCGCAGCACGTAAAGCAAGGTAAGGTAACCACCGGCCTGCTGAATGTGATGGGCGTGAACTATGAGGTTCTCTCTAAAGAAGAAGACAAAGCTGCACAGCAGATTGAAAAAGCCGCCAAGGCTCTTGCCAATAAAGAGGTCTTTGCATTGGTAATAGAGAAAGACACCTTTGAGGATTACAAGCTCCAGAATGTAGAGGTGAATGACCTTACCATGTCTCGTGAAGAGGCTATCCAGACTGTAGCCGCTGCACTTGGTGGGAAAGATTGCATTGTCTCTACCACCGGTATGATTAGCCGTGAGCTCTTTGAGTATCGTGCGGCTATGAACCAAGGTCACGAGCGTGACTTCTTAACTGTTGGCTCGATGGGGCACGCCTCTCAGATTGCCCTGGGTATCGCCCTTGCACAGCCAGAACGCAGAGTATGGTGCTTTGATGGTGATGGTGCTGCTATTATGCATATGGGTAGTATGGCTATTGTAGCCATCAAGGCTCCCAAGAACTATGTTCACGTTGTGTTCAATAATGGTGCTCACGATTCTGTTGGTGGGCAGCCTACAGTTGGTTTGAAGATTGATTTGCCTGCTGTGGCAAAGGCGGTTGGATATAAGGCTATTTATAGTGTCGAGACCAAAGAATGCCTAAAAGAACTCTTGGATAAGATAAGCACTAAAGAGGGGCTGGTACTGCTCGAAATTAAGGTAAAGAAGGGTAACCGCAAAGATCTTGGGCGCCCTACAACAACACCTCTCCAAAACAAAGAGGCTCTAATGGCATTTTTGAAAGATAAATTTTTGTAGACGATTGGTACACACTATCGTATTTTATAATATTTATGTGAGTATGTGTCAAAAAATAATAAACGGGATAACGAATCTGCCTGAGATATTGAAGACGGTTGACGGCAAGAAAGTTTTTCTTGTAGTTGATTCATCTTTCCCTTTTTTGAATATCAAAGATGATATTGAGAATATGGGGTATCCCCATGTTATGTTCTCTGACTTTACACCTAATCCTTTGTATGAGCAGGTATGTAAAGGCATTGACCTCTTCCAAATTACTAAATGCGACAGTATTTTGGCTGTAGGAGGTGGTAGTGCAATAGATGTTGCCAAGTGTATTAAACTGGCAGTACTGGCAAAAGAGGGCAATGCTTCTATTATTCCTCCGCTAGTGGCTCAGAGGCTACCCATTAATGGTACTATGATTCCGTTTATTGCTATTCCAACAACAGCCGGTACCGGTAGTGAGTCTACTCATAATGCGGTAATGTATTACGAGGGGGCGAAGCAGACAGTGACTAATGATGGCGTTTTGCCTGATTATGCAGTGCTGGAACCTTCTGTGCTGAAAACATTGCCACTCTATCAAAAGAAATGCACTATGATGGATGCCCTTTGCCAGGGAATAGAGTCTTGGTGGAGTGTAAACTCAACGGAGGAGAGTTATGAGTATAGCCGGAAGACCATTGAACTCATTATGGCCAACTGGCGGAAGTATATCTTTGAGAATGATGATGAGGCTGCAGCTAATATTATGCTTGCTGCTAATTATGGTGGGCGTGCCATCAATATCACCCAAACAACAGCAGCTCATGCTTTCAGTTATAAGATAACCTCATTGTACAAACTGCCTCATGGTCATGCTGTCGCCGTATGCTTACCAATTATTTGGGAATACATGTTAGACAATATTGGCAATTGTATTGAAAAACGCGGGCAAGACTATCTTAAGGGTATCTTTGATGATATTACAAAAGCAATGAATTGTGATAATCCTAAACAGGCAATTGAGGTATTCCGTAAGATGATGCACCATATGGAATTGTCGAATCCCGTATCGTTTAATAAGGAGAAAGACTTGAATGTGTTGTCAAAATCTGTAAATCCGATACGTTTAAAAAATAACCCATGTGAACTAGGAGAGGATAATATACAGGATTTGTATAATAAAATTATTTTATAAAATGAAGAATGCAATAACAATACTAGTGGATTCGGTTATTTGGGATTGTATAGGCACTACCCGATGTAAAGTGAGTTCTACCCCCTTCTTAGACTCCTTAAGATCTGAAAGTATTACGGCCTCAAAGCTTTATTCCCATGGCCCTTATACAAATGCAGCAACACGTAGTTTATATACTGGACGGAGGTGTTTAGATGATTTTGCATATTTTTTTAATTTGAACACATCTCCAACAAACCATTATAAAGTATTTCATGATAATGGGTACGAAACCTATGGCTTGTACTACCCTTACTACATGGTAGGGCGAGACATGAGGAAAGACATTGATCATACATATTATACGGCAGGCTTTATATGGGGAAGTGAATGGGGAGGAATATTTAGTTATTATTCTGAAGTGATAAAGAGTCGCAGTTTAAATAATGACGAATTAAAATTACTTTACAAGAGGGTTGGCTTGATGCTTGAAGTGTGGGGAGATTTTTATAAAGATGCGCTAAACGACCCAAACACTGTTTCTATGATTTCTGATGTTATAGAAGATTCTGATCTTATAGAAGCTCATAATGTGGTAGAAGAGGAGATTAAAAAATTTAAACAAGATCAGGAAGCCTATATTTATGAAATATTACAAAAAGGTAAAGCCCACAAACTAGCTTCCCTTGATAGTATTGATGTAGACAAAAAAATCAACAGGGATTATTTGAAAAAGGGTGTATATGAGTACTATTCTGATTTTTTTAAATTCGCGTCATTTATAAATTTTAAGGCTAATTGGATTAAGAACAAGCCTTCGCTCAAAAGAATAATTAACTGTTTAGTAAAATATGTTAAGACTCATGATAAGGATGATATTATGCTCATCGCAAATTACTTCATGTGTATTAATTCTATAAATAAAGTAAAGAAGGAAAGTTATTCGCATTGGCAAGATGTTCCATCGGCTAAGACACAATTAGATTTTGCTATTAAAATACTTGAAAATCGCAATACTTCTAGTAAGCCCTTTTACATGTCACTTCATTTTTTAGAACCTCATAATTACTTGTCATTCTTTACCTTTGATTGTCAAGATAGAGTTGTTCTTGATGAAGAATTTGAAATGTTGTACAAATATTGTAAGGATTTAGGGCATGATTTTATAGGGAATTTAGCCTATTTCCTCTCTATTAGATATACTGATTATTGTATTGAGAAGTTTTGCCGATATTTAAAGAAGGCGGGGCTATGGGATAATACGGTTTTAACTGTTGTGTCTGACCATGGTTCATCATATAGCTTTTATCCATTGCATGGTAGACATGTAAATTGTTTCGATGAAGAGTGCTATCATGTGGCAATGCAAATAAGAAATCCAGGGGGAAAGGCATATGAAATTAATGATTATCATAATTCATTGGACGTATTACCAACATTATATGACATAATGGGGTTTGATCCGCAAGAAGGAGTATTAGGGCACTCAATGTTGAATCAGGACATACCCCACAAAAATTATGTTATGACTGAGTATATGGGGCCGGGATGTCCAGATATAATGTCACGGCCAATATGGTTTAGTATACGCGATAAGCATTATGCTATAGGTTATAAAGTTGGTATATATCAAAACTTCGAAGACGGCATATTGGCTGAAGTCTATGACTTATCTCTAGATCCTCATGGTTTTTACAATATTGCTGCTGTAGTTGATAAAAATAAGATACAATACTTGCTAAGCCATTTAAAGGTAAGATTAAGTGAGGTAAGAGAAAGCAGCTATAAGTTCATTAGTAATATTTAACTTAAACATTTTTTGTCACAATGAAATACCAAGAATTATTATTTCAATCCAATAGCCAATTTCTTATAACAGGGGGAGCAGGTTTCATTGGCTCCAACCTCTGTGAAGCAATATTAAAAATGGGTTATCGTGTGCGTTGCCTCGATGACCTGAGTACAGGCAAACAAGCTAATGTGGATTTGTTCAAGGACAATCCCAATTACGAGTTCATCAAAGGTGACATCAAAGACCTTGATACTTGTATGAAGGCTTGCGAAGGTGTGGACTATGTGATGAACGAAGCTGCATGGGGTAGTGTGCCTCGCTCCATTGAAATGCCTCTGTTCTATTGTGCCAATAATATACAGGGCACACTGAATATGATGGAGGCCGCACGTCAGAAGGGCGTAAAAACCTTCGTGTATGCATCCTCCAGCTCAGTTTATGGTGATGAAGCGCACTTGCCTAAGCAGGAGGGAGTAGAAGGTAATCTTCTTTCTCCTTATGCGCTAACAAAGCGAGCTGATGAAGAGTGGGCAAAACAATACACCAAGCACTATGGCTTGAAGACTATTGGCCTTCGCTACTTCAATGTTTTTGGCCGTCGTCAAGATCCGAATGGTGCTTATGCTGCAGTGATCCCTAAGTTCATAAAGATGCTGATTAACGATGAACAGCCTACCATCAATGGTGATGGCAAGCAGAGTCGTGACTTTACGTACATTGAGAACGTTATTGAAGCTAACCTGAAAGCTTGCTTGGCTCCCGATGAGGCAAGTGGTGAAGCTTTCAATGTGGCATACGGAGGTCGTGAATATCTGATTGATATTTACTATGACCTTACCAAGGCTCTGGGTAAGAATATAGAACCCCACTTTGGCCCCGACCGCCCTGGCGACATTAAGCATAGTAATGCGGACATTAGCAAAGCAAAGCGTATGTTGGGTTATGATCCGCAGTATGACTTTGCCCGTGGCTTGAATGAGGCCATCGAATGGTATAAGAATAATTTATAAATCGCAAGATAGAGAACAAATAAATAATATAACAATGAAGGATACTAAGATTTGTGTAATCGGTCTCGGTTACGTTGGCCTGCCTCTGGCTCGCTTGTTTTCCACAAAGTACCCCACCGTGGGTTTTGATATGAACCAGAAGCGTTGTGACGCTTTGATGGCTGGTCATGATGCGACTCTTGAGGTGGCAGATGACATCCTCCAGGATGCCATCAAGAACCACGGTTTCATCTGTACCAGCGACATTGAGAAGATTAAGGACTGCAACTTTTACATTGTGGCTGTTCCCACTCCTGTGGATGCAGACAACAATCCTGATTTGACTCCGCTGGTTGGTGCTTCTACTACCGTTGGTAAGGTTATAAGCAAGGGTGATGTGGTGGTTTATGAATCCACCGTTTATCCTGGTGTTACAGAAGATGAGTGCATCCCTGTTGTGGAGAAGGTTTCTGGCATGAAAATGAATGTGGACTTCTATGGTGGCTACAGCCCTGAACGTATCAACCCAGGTGACAAGCAGCACACTGTTGAGCATATTAAGAAAGTGACCTCTGGTTCTACCCCTGAGATTGGTAAGTACATCAATGAGGTATACTCTAGTGTTATCACCGCTGGTACCCATCTTGCACCCACGATCAAAGTAGCTGAGGCAGCAAAGGTGATTGAGAACAGCCAGCGTGACATCAATATTGCCTTCGTGAACGAGCTGAGTAAGATTTTCAACAAGATGGGTATTGATACCCTTGATGTTTTGGAAGCCGCTGGCACCAAGTGGAACTTCCTTCCTTTCCGTCCTGGACTGGTAGGTGGTCACTGCATTGGCGTTGACCCGTACTATCTGGCACAATGCGCACAGCGTCATGGTTACAATCCTGAGATTATCCTTGCCGGTCGTCGTATGAACGATGGTATGGGTGAGTATGTGGCTACTGAGACCATTAAGCTGATGTTGAAGAAAGGCATTCAGGTATTGAATAGTAACATCATCATCCTTGGCTTCACTTTCAAGGAGAACTGCCCGGATGTACGTAATACTAAGGTAATTGACATCTATAAGGCACTGAAGGAGTACAACCTGAATATTACTGTATATGATCCTTGGGCAAATCCTGCCATTGTGGAGCATGAATATGGTATCAAGGTGGTGAATGAGCTTCCTTCAGAGAAGTTTGATGCTGCTATTGCTGCTGTGGCTCACAAGAAATTTGACGGACTGGATGTGCCTGCTCTGTTGAAGGAGAAACACGTTATCTTCGATGTGAAGTGCACGTTGGATAGAAACATTGTTGACGGAAGACTATAAAGAAAATACATATTAATTATTAAAATGATTAACGCTAAATAGTTAATGGATATGGGTATTTTTGTGAGAAAAGTCATAAGGTTTATCGTGTCAAACTATTTAAATGGCCTGTTTGATGATGAGACATATTTAAAAACTGTTTTTAAACTATATAATGGCTATAAATTAGATTTGAATAATCCAAAAACATTCAACGAAAAAATGCAGTGGCTTAAACTTCATGGTCATAGGCCGGTTTATGCTACTATGGCAGATAAATATGCCGTTAAAAAATTTGTGGCTGATTTGATAGGAGAAGAGTATGTAGTACCTTGCCTTGGTGTATGGGAAAATGCTGATGATATTGATTTTGATGTGCTTCCCAATCAATTTGTACTTAAATGTACGCATAATTCTGGTAATGGAAGGTGTATTTGTAAGGACAAGTCTAAAATTGATATAGAGCAAGTAAGAAAAAATATCGCAAAGGGCTTAAAAGAAGATTATTTCAAGCCTGGAAGGGATAAGCAATATAGAGATATCCCCAAAAAGATTATTGCTGATAAATATCTGGATGATGGTATGGGGAGTGAATTACGCGATTATAAATGGTGGTGTTTTGATGGTGTCCCAACTTATATGTACTGTACAAATAAGGGAGAACATGTTTATGAAAACTTCTATGACATGGACTTTAATCCTGTACCTATTGATCACGGATTCCCCAGACTTCAACCTGAGATGGAAAAACCAGCAGAATTTGAACAAATGAAAGAATTGGCGGCCAAACTCTCAAAAGGAGTTCCTTTTGTTCGTATAGATTTTTTTGATGTAAACCACCATATTTATTTTGCTGAATTTACTTTTTTTGATTGGGGGGGATTTCAGCCCTTTGGAGGAAAATGGGATTACGAACTCGGCAAACTGATTAGATTACCTATCAAAAAGTCTGAATAAGGCTTTTTACTTAATAATTGTTGAAGTTTAGTTAACGAGTATGGAAATAGCGATTTCTATTGACGAGTATATTTTTGAGGCAGATGGTAAATTCTATGGTGACAATGTCGGTTATGACATTGTAAAGAGGTATGCGGACAACTTTGAGAATATCAAATTGATTTCTCGTATTAAGCATGTTGATGCGAATCATCTTGATATGCATAACAAATTGCTGCCTTGGGAGAATGTTCACTATATTGACGTGCCTTTTTTTACATCAATTAATGAATTATTCAAACACTATAGCAAGATCTCTTCTAAAATAGGTAAAGCCGTTAAAAATTGCGATGTTGCTTTGGTAAGAGCGCCATCTTTAGTTGGTTTTATCACTCTTAGAAAACTGCCGAAGAGAACCCCTTACTGGCTCGAGGTGGTAGCTAACCCTTATGAGATGTATAAAGGTTATGCCGGATTGCAAAAGATTCAGGCTATAATAATGCATTTTGCTCAAAAGCATTATTGTAAAAAAGCAAGTGCCATAGCCTTTGTGACCAAATATAGCCAACAGAAGCTGTATGAGTTAAATCCATCCAAGGAGAACAACACGCACTATTCAAGCATAGAGTTAAAGAAGGAATTCTTCTCTGATAAACTTTTGAAGCATGATTTCTTTGAGGATAAGTCATTACCCTTAAAGATAGTTCATGTGGCAAATGTAATTTCAGGTAATATCAAAGGGCACCAAGAAGTTATTGATGTTTCAGCTCGTTTAAAACAACAAGGTAAGAATGTTGAATTAGTATTTGCTGGAGATGGACCCGACGTGGATTATTATAAGAATAAGGCAACAGAGAATGGAATAAAAGCAACTTTTCTTGGCTTTATTGACAAGAAACAGCTGCATGAATTGCTGCTTGATAGCGACTTCTTTCTGTTCCCCTCTAAGAGTGAAGGTTTGCCCAAAGTGTTAATTGAAGCAATGGCGATTGCCGTACCGTGTGTGGCATCTAATGTAGGTGGAATACCTGAGTTATTACCGTCAGAGAGTGTCTTTGATAGTTATGATGTCGATGGCATGACTCAAAGAATTATGGAACTCGCATCAAACAAACAGAAATACCTGGATAATGCACAGTTGATGTATAATACTGCTTTGGAGTATGAATCATCTGTCTTGGCGTTAAGACGTGGAGCTTTTTATCAAAAGTTGACTGAAGTTGTAAAATAAACTAACCGAAGGAAACCCCCTGTTTTAGCTTTTTAGTGGCAGGTCCGGAGGTATAAAACATTAATAACAAAAAAAGTATATATTTATGAGTGAAAGAAAGTATCAGGTATGCTCACGTTGCGTGATGGATACCACAGATTCAGACATCCAGTTTGATGAACATGGAGTCTGCAAGCGTTGTAGGGAGTATGAAGAGCGTATTCTCCCAGACTGGAATCATGGTAAAGGTCACGAAACTGAGCTTCAGGAGTTAATAGCAAAGATTAAGAAGAGTGGAGAAGGTAAGAAGTATGACTGTATACTTGGTTTAAGTGGTGGATTGGATTCTACTTATATGCTTCACCTAGCCGTGAAGGAATGGGGGCTTCGTCCTTTCGTGTTCCATATTGACTGTGGCTGGAATCTGCCCGTGGCAGAAGAAAATATCCGTAAGGTTTGCAAAGGACTTGGTGTGGAACTCCATATTGAGATAATGGATTGGAATGAGTTACGCGAAATGCAGCTGGCCTGGTTCCGCACCGGTATGGAAATGCTGGATGCGCCCCAGGATCATGCTTTCATTGCATTGATTGACCGTTTCTCCCGTGAACTGGGTGTGAAGTACATCATGAACGGTTACAACATCTGCACGGAGATTGTGGCAGATCCAGTTTCATGGACAAGTGATGGCGGTCCTACTGGTGATGGTACTTATTTGAAAGATGTGATCAAGAAGTATTGTAGCATTCCCATTAAGAACTATACCTTCACCAGCGGTTTCAAACACAAGTTCTGGATTCCTTATGTATTGGGTGTAAAGACCTTGAAACCCCTGAACCTTGTAGAATTCACCAAGAAGCAGATGGTGGATACGCTGGTCAAGGAGTATGGCTATGAACCTTATGGGCAGAAGCATTTTGAGGACCTGCTGACCAAGTTCCTGGAAGGTTACTGGATGCCTAAGCGCTTTGGTCATGACATCCGTCGTGCACAGCTTTCCAGCCTTGTCGTGACTGGACAGATGACCCGCGAAGAGGCCTTGAAGATTCTGGAGCAGCCGCCCGTAACTGAGGAGGAAGGACTGGCTATGTTCAAAGAGGTGGCAAAACGCCTTGAGATCTCTGAGGAAGAATTGCAGAAGTTCTTTGAAATGCCCAAATGCACAGAGAAGTTTAAGAGTCAGGAGAAGTTGTATAACTTTGGTATCCGACTCTATGAATGGTTAGGAATTGAGAAGCGTATCAGGAAGTAAATGAAGAGGGGTGAAAGACCCTACCAGCGTTGCACACAATGTGTGATGGACACCACAGACTCGAAGATTACCTTCGACGAACATGGTGTCTGTGACCACTGCCGGAATTTTGAGCACAACATCAAACCCTACTGGAAACCTCAGGAGAATAGGTTTGATGAACTGGAGAAACTGGCGGCAAAGATACGCAAGGCTGGTAAGGGACACGATTACGACTGCATCCTTGGTTTAAGTGGTGGTGCTGACAGCAGCTACTTGGCATACATTGCCAAAAAGATTATGCATTTACGTCCGCTGGTATTTGTTGTGGATACTGGTTGGAACCTGAATGTGGCGGTAGAGAATATCGAGAAGATTGTCAAGGGACTTGAATTGGATATGTACACAAAGGTGATTAACTGGAAAGAAATGGCAGACTTGCAGCTATCCTTCTTCAAAGCCTCCATATCTTCCCAGGATTTCCCGCAAGATCATGCCATTTTCTCTGCACTATACAATTATGCCGTAAAGCATCATATCAAGTATGTATTGACGGGTTCCAACAGTGCAACGGAATTTATACGTCCGCCTATGCAGTGGATTCACATGAACGACCTGCGGATGGCTTTGGATATTCATAAGAAGTTTGGGCAACGGGAATTGAAGACTTATCCTACCTGTGGCATTCTGAAGTATAAGATTATTTACAAGCTATTCTATGGCATGACCCGTGTATATCCCTTGGATTATGTGGTGTATGACAAAGCCAAGGCTGAGGACTTGCTTCATGAGAAATACGGCTGGACCAAATACGCCAACAAGCATTATGAGAATGTGTTTACCCGCTTCTTTGAGGGTTATTATATGCCCCATAAGTTTGGCTTTGACACTAGAAAGAATGTATTGAGCAACGAGATACTGGCTGGTACAATGACCCGTGACGAAGCATTAAAGATACTAAAGCAACCACCTTACGACCCAGAACAAGCAAAGCTTGATAAAGCATACATTGCTAAGAAGCTTGGCGTAACTACTGAAGAGTTTGAAGAGATTATTGCAAGACCCAATAAGACACCGGAGGATTATAAAAATTCTCTGTGGTTGTTGAAGATGGGTGTTTTCTTCAGTAGGTTGTTTGGAATTGAAAACCGTAATATCAGATAGTAAGATGGTAGCGATAGTAGATTACGGATTGGGCAATCTGGGTTCGATTGCCAATATGCTGAAGGTGATTGGTGAAAAGTCAGTCATCACAGCAGATAAAGATAAGATAGCACAAGCAGACAGAATCATACTTCCCGGTGTAGGCGCATTTGATGCCGGTATGTCAAAGCTGACGGAAACTGGATTGGTGGATTTCATCAAGGAACAAGCCTTGCAGGAAAAGAAACCAATTCTGGGTATTTGCTTAGGTATGCAGCTGCTTGGAAGGAAGAGTGAGGAGGGGAGTCTGGAAGGATTGAATCTGATTCCCTTTGAGTCTGTCCGCTTCCAGTTAGATGGCACCAATCTGCGTGTTCCTCACATGGGATGGGATATTGTGGAGTTTCAACAGAAGAGTCCATTACTGGAGGGCATGACAGGAAGACAACGTTATTACTTTGTACACTCCTATCACGCCAAGTGTGACAGTAAGGAGAATGTACTGATGACTTGCGACTATGGCTATGAGTTCGCTTGTGCCGTAGTGCGGGATAATATCTATGGCGTACAGTTTCACCCTGAGAAGAGTCATGACTTTGGTATGGCCCTGCTTGATAACTTTATAAGGAGGTGCTAGTATGTTTACAAGACCAAGAATTATACCCGTCTTGTTAATAGACGACCGTGACTGCATCAAGACAGTGCAGTTCAGAGAGCGCACCTACCTGGGTGATGTGGTGAATGCCGTCAAAATTTTCAACCGCAAAGGCATTGATGAACTGGCTATTTTGGATATTGGTGCCACCAAGAGTCATCGTGAGCCTGACTTTGAGTTATTGAAGGACATAGCCAGCGAAGCTTTTATGCCGCTGAGCTGTGGCGGAGGTGTGACTACCATTGAACAAGTTCATAAGCTTTTGGCCATAGGCTATGAAAAGGTGGTTATTAATACCTCTCTGATTACGAATCCCGATATGGTACGCGAGGCTGTACGGCTGTATGGTAGCCAGAGCATTGTGGCCTCTATTGATGCTAAATTGATTGATGGCGAGTACAAATGTGTGATTTGTGACGGTCAGCAGGTAATAGACAAGTATCCTCGCGATTTGGCTATTGAGGCAGAGCAGATGGGATGCGGTGAAATCATTATCAACAGCATTGATCGTGACGGTATGATGCAAGGCTATGACCTGAAACTGGTCAAGATGATTGCGGATGCTGTGAAGGTTCCTGTAACTGCTATAGGTGGAGCTGGTGGCATCAAAGACCTGAAGCAGGTCATTCAAGAGGCTGGTGCTCATGCGGCTGCTGGAGGTAGTATGTTTGTGTTTTATGGTAGATTAAGAGCTGTACTTATTACGGCACCAAGTGAGCTTGAACTAACTACGGCAGGTGTTTATCATGAGTAGTCGAATACATAGAAACATGAAGAGAGTATTAATACACACATTAATTTTCAGCCCTGATGGTGTTTCAACGGCATATATATATAATGATATTGCCTTGCGCTTGCAAGAGAGAGGATATGAAGTCGTGGTACTGACAACAACGCCACACTTCAATATTGTGCCGGAACAAGTAGAGAAGCAGCCCATGCGGTGGAAAGTATGGGGTTTTTGTAAAGTGAGTAAATTCAATGGTATGACGGTACTGCACGTGCCGCAGAAAAAGTTTAAAAGCACTGCATTAAGACTCTTGGGATTTATTTACTGGCACATTGTATCCTTCTTTATTGGGCTTACAATCCGTCACGTGGATTTGATACTCTCACCATCTCCGCCTTTGACACTTGGATTCCTTAATCTTGGGTTAGCCAAGTTAAAAGGTTGCAAGGTGGTATATAATGTTCAAGAAATTTATCCTGATATACTGAAACTGAAAGGAGGCATCACGTTGAAGTCCCTAAGCTGGATGGAAAGGAAGGTTTATAATGGCTCAGATGCTGTCACCACGATCGACAAGGTGTTTCACAATACCATTGCTCCTCGTTTCAAGGATCAGAGTAAACTTCATATTATTCCCAACTTTGTAGATACTGAACTTTATCAAGAAGTTGAATGGAAATGGAAACTGGATAGCAAGTTATTCCCCCAGACTGATAGCATTAAACTATTGTACGCTGGCAATATTGGTCATGCACAATCTTGGGAGCCATTGATTGAATTGGCAGATAGAACACGTGATTTAAATGTTGAGTATGTCGTAATTGGGGAAGGCGCAAAGAGGGCTTATGTAGAGGAAGAAATACAGAAACGTGGTTTAGAAAAACTTCACTTGCTACCTTATCAGCCTCGTGAATTGATGCCATCCATCCTTTCATATTCTGATGCTTCGTTTATTTTTATGGCACCAGAGATGGACGGTGACGGATTTCCGTCAAAGGTCTATACCATTATGGCTTGTGAACGTCCGATGTTGATCCTTTCTGGCGAAAATACACCTATCGTGAACTTCTTGAAGGATAAGGGATGCGCCAAACTGATTAAAGAGAGGGACTTTGATGCGAAGGTAAATGAAATGGTCTCATGGTTAAGAGGTATTACAAAGGAAGAATTAAAAGAGATGGGTAAGAATGGTCTTGCAGAGATACAGGCAAAATACACGAAAGAAAGAGTGACTGGTATGTATGCAGATCTGGTTAAAGAATTGATAGGAGAATAAGCAATGAAGATACTTATTACTGGCGTTCATGGATTTGTGGGAAGCAATTTGGTGGCATTTTTAGCTACCACAAATGAAATCTATGGAATTGATATTATCGCACCAGAGAAAGAGGGCATAATCAAAACGTATTCATGGGAAGACCTTAATACAGGACTCATACCAGATGTAGACGTCATCATCCATCTGGCAGGGAAGGCTCATGACACGAAGAATCAAGCTAAAGCTGATGTGTATTTCCAAGTGAATACAGAGTTGACAAAAACAATATATGATTATTTTATGAAGTCATCAGCAAAGAAATTCATCTTTTTTAGCTCGGTGAAAGCTGCTGCAGACAGAGTTGAAGGTGAATATGTGGATGAAAATGTTATTCCATCACCTAAAGGGCCATACGGAGAAAGTAAGATTGCTGCAGAAAGATATATAATTAATAAGGTGGCTGATTCGGATGCTCACAGATTAGAATTTCCTCATGATCAGCAAAAGCAGACTTATATTCTCAGGCCTTGCATGATTCATGGCCCTGGAAATAAGGGAAATCTGAATCTACTTTATGGCGTGGTGAAGAAGGGTATACCTTGGCCATTGGGAGCATTCGAGAATAAACGCACGTTTACATCTATTGATAATTTGTGCTATATAATCGATGGCTTATTAACGAAGAATGTGGAACCAGGCATCTACAATATCAACGATGATGAGGCTGTATCCACAAATGAACTGATAGAGATTATTTGTGAGGCATTAGGTAAAAAGGCCCATATTTGGAGGATCCCCTGTGGATTTATGGAAGCTGTTGCTAAATTGGGTGGCATTCTTCATTTGCCCTTGAATCCTGAGAGGTTGCAGAAATTAACAGAGAATTATGTTTCCTCGAATGCAAAGATAAAGCGTGCGCTCGATATAGAACAACTGCCAGTCCGGGCCAGAGATGGTCTCACTAAGACAATCATGTCGTTCAATGAGTAAGTTCTTTTATGGTTTATATCTTATGTTGTTACGTACTTTCGTTTTACTTCTGATATTCTGTGGAGGAACATGCCTTTCAAAGGCACAGGAGCATGTGTCCGCAGCGGACTCGAGTGCAGTTATAACAAACTCTTTATGGGATAACTGGTATGGACAGATAGGCGTAGATATGAATTTACTATTCCCCAAAGGACATAGTATGAAAGATGTGTTTCCCAATGGTAAGTCATTTGGCATGAATGTTGCTGTGGGCAAATGGTTTTCTCCTGAATTTGGAGGACGTTTTAAGGTCGTATGGAATAATGGTATTCTGCCTAACGACCATAATACATGGTTGGCACCATACGGCGTTCCAGGTGAAAATCATCGACAAGGGGGATTCTTAAATTTTGTGTGGGATGTGCAGTTTAATATGCATAATCTTATAGGTGGTTATAAGCCAGATAGAAAATGGGAGTTAATAATCGCCCCACGGGCAGGCGGATGGTGGGATATTGGTACAAGCAAAGGCTGCCCTTTATTAGGCGTGGGTATTATGAATACTTATCGTTTAAATGACAAATGGAGCCTATTTATTGATGCTGGCTATCATTTTGTTGCAAGTATTAATGGATCCTACTCTGGTACAGATCATGGTGGGAATAGTTTTGCAGAAGTTAATATTGGTGTGCAATATGATTTGCAAAGAAAGAATCATGCTCAGAAATGGAAACGAATTGGCGAGGCTTGTCAGAAGGATGATGGAGTCTGCTTGAATCATTTGTGGGATAATTGGTTTTTGCAGGCTGGTGTAGGTATGTCGCTTATCAAACCATACGGGACAAGCTTTTCAGATGTGTTTCCGAATGGTAATACATTCGGCATAAATCTCGGTGTCGGGAAATGGTTTTCTCCAGAAGCTGGCATTCGAGGTGGACTCAATTGGCAAAATGGCCTTATCCCAAACAAGCGTGCCACTTATTTGGACTCTGCAGATGGTCAAAAGAAAAATTATAAAGAGCATGGCTTTGCATCCCTATATGTAGATTTTTTATTTAATCTTCATAATATCTTTGGTGGATATGATAATACTCGCAGATGGAATGCCATTGTATATCCAAGGATGGGACTAGCCATGAACTTTGCATCGAGCAATAAGGAGAGTTCTATGTTAGGAGTAGGTACAGAACAAACATATGCTATTAATAATCGACTAAAACTTTTTGCTGATTTGACATACCATGTGACAACAGGTGGATTCTTAGATGGGAAATATGCAGGGAAAGATGATAAGGGATTATCTCATAATGGTTGGTTCGATATTAACGTCGGAGTCCAGTATGAGCTGGGGCAAGTTGTTGGGTGGAATAGGCCTAAAGAGATACGTGCATCGTCGCATATAGTCGGTGGCCATAACTGGCCTCGCTTTATCGTCAATACTGGTGCATCGGTAGTGGTGGCCTTTGGCGCAAAGACAATTCTTAAGAAGGTTGTTAAAGAAGATCGCCCCGATCATTCTGATAATAAATCATTTCCATCCGGACACGCTTCGATGGCGTTTGCGGCTGCGAGGTCGATTGACAAGGAGTTTAGGAAAGACTGTATCTGGATTCCCATTGCGGGCTATGCTGCAGCTACGGCCATTGGCGTAGAACGTGTAGCAAACAAGCATCATCACTGGTATGATGTAGCTGCAGGCGCAGCTATCGGTATTGGCTCAGCTGAACTCACCTGGTGGTTGAGTGACATTTTGTTAGCAAAGCATAATAGGTACGTTGCCATTGGGGCTTCTGGTAATACTTTGGATGTGGCGGTGAATTTCTAATATAAAAATATGCAGACTTACATTTTGATTTTGGCACTGCTTTTCGTGTTGGAAGTATGTTATTTTAAGATTGCAGATCGGTTTAACATCATTGATAAACCGAACGAGCGGAGTTCGCACAAGAGAATTGTATTACGTGGCGGAGGAATCATATTTACCATTGCTTTGTGGTTATGGTCGGCGGTGTATGGATTCGAGTATCCATGGATGTTAGCAGGTGTAACCTTGGCTGCAGGATTGAGTTTTGTGGATGATATACACTCGTTACCAGATTCTATCAGACTGGTTGCGCATTTCGTAGCGATGTTATTGGTGTTTCAGGAGATCGGTATATTACAATGGAATATGTGGTTGATCTTACCATTCGCACTGATTGTCGCTGTGGCAGGGACAAATATCTTTAACTTTATGGACGGTATCAATGGTATTACAGGCGGCTACTCAATAGCAGTTTTGATACCACTCGCCATAAAAAACGAGGAGTTGAAAGTGAAAAATGGAGCTGGATTTATCGATGAAACGATGTTGATAGTAATTCTTCTATCAGTCTTGGTTTTCTGTTTCTTCAATTTCCGCCAAAAAGCAAAGTGTTTTGCAGGGGATGTAGGCAGCATCGGTATGGCGTTGATATTGGTATTTTGTATCGGAAGGCTGATGTATGTCACTGGTGACATCACCTGGATTGTACTCTACTTAGTTTATGGCGCAGATGGTATGATGACTATCTTCCATCGCATCATGCTACATGAAAACTTGGGCGAGGCGCATCGCAAACACGCCTATCAATTGATGGCGAATGAACTGAAGATGCCGCATGTGGTAGTAAGCAGTATTTATATGGTTCTGCAAATGGTAATCTCGTTGATCGCTATCTTTGTCATTCCAGATAACCAACTATCACACTGGATTTATTTAGTCTTGTCAAGTGTGATGATAGGGGGTGTGTACCTATTATTTATGATGAAATATTATCATCTGCACGAGGAATATTTGGCTTCGCTGAAGAAATAGCATTATGGATGTACAACTGATAAACAAGGAATTGCTCGAGGCATTACACCAAAAGGCGCAGGCCTCCCCTCGCCTTCGTCAGAACTTCGACCTCAGGACATCCCCCGAGGATACTTCCCAGCGCATGCTCAATGCCTTGGAACCCGGCACGCATGTCCCCATCCATCGCCATTTGAAGACGTCGGAGACGGTGATTTGTATCGAAGGGTGTCTGGATTGGGTGTTTTATGAGGAGCTGCCCAATATGGATGCAGGTGGTCCCATCCACAATGGCGAAACGGCTGCGGATGAGAGCAATTTTCAAGAGATAGCCCGCATCAGAGTCTGTCCCCGCGAAGGTCAATATGGTATACAAGTACCCAAAGGCGCATGGCACTCGGTCATCGTCCACGAACCAAGTACGATTCTCGAAGCCAAAGATGGGGCATACATCCCCAAATGACACAATAAAACCGACGCACCAGCCGTTATTATAAAGAAAAACATGGAAACAACAACGATGCGTCACAATGTTCCAGGGTCCGCTCCTGGAATTCTTTTTCACTTATTTTCGTTTCTTTCGGGAAAGAAACCTGAGGCGCTTTATCCTCGGTTCCTTCGATATATCGATGAGGCCCACCGCGATGGGGTGATGGGGGATGGCCGCTATGCAGTCGCCTTGGGCAAGGCCGCCAAGTTGAATCGATTTCTCATCATCACTGGCAGGCCATCGATGACGGTTTGTGAATTCTCGACCGACAAGCTGCTCGAATTCCGACAGTTCATCTTCGACGAGTACAAGTACGTAAAGCTGTATCCAGGGTTGTATCCTCGAGGGTCAGGCCATCGACCGCCCCAGAAGCGCATGAAAGAGTCGACAGCAGTCCATGACCTGAAGTTGCTACAGGCCTTCTTCGAAGAGCTTGAGAACACAGACGAAATACGCCGCTCCCCTTTCCGATCAATTTCGGTGGAGAAGCGGCGTATTATCATGCATGTGATGTATGATGCCCCGATCTATCTGAAGACTGAGGAGCTCAAACAGGTGATGGCGACGGAGGTGCCTGAGGAGTTACAATGGGTGAAAGATCTGTTTGTGTTGAATTGCGCGATTGGTTGCAGGATCAGCGACCTGTTGCGACTATCGCCCAAGAAAGTGAGTGTGTCGGAAGATGGCATCCCGTATGTCCATTATATCCCGATGAAGACGATGAAGACTCAGCGCGTCAATAGTGAGGTGATCACGCCCCTGATCGAGCCTGCGCTGGAGATTATCCAGAGGACAGGGCTGAAGTTTGTGGACCCGAATCTGAAGTATGAGAAGCAGCGGTATAACAAAGCCCTGCGCCGGTTGCTGGAAATTTGCGGCATCACGAGGCCGGTGAGCATATATTGCCCCGAGACGAGAGATAATGAGTACCGGCCATTGTTCGAAGTCGCCACCTCGAAACTGGCAAGGAAGACGCACATCGACATGCTCAACAAGGTTCAGATCAATTATTACGCCGCAGGATTGCATCGGGCAGGTTCGGATGCGGTGTTCCGGTATACGAGCTTGGAGTTGAGGGACCGGTACGAGTTGCTACGGGCGGCGTTTGGGGTATAAAATGACGGAAGGCTGATGCACTATTTGCATCAGCCTTTCGTTATTCATGGTGTCTTCCCCATTGTGGCACGAAGATGAATAAGCAGATTTGCCAGAGAGCTTTTAGGAACTTCATCATCATTACCATGTCACTGCAACGTCGAGGGTATTCCCAGAACTCCCGACAGCCACATTACTCCCCTTGCCAAACATCAAATCACTCAGCCACCACGTCAACTCTGCAGCGCCGAAACCAATCCCAGCCCCAGCCACCACATCATACCAATGATGCCTGTCACTAACCACTCTCTCCACGCCAATAGCCGTCGCCGCCGCATATCCCGCTATCGGAATCCAAATACTCTCTCGACGAAACTCCTTATCAATCGACCTCGCCGCTGCGAACGCCATCGAAGCATGTCCTGACGGAAACGACTTATTATCAGAATGGTCAGGCCTTTCCTCCTTAATCGCCTTCTTGAGCACCGTCTTCACACCGAACGCCACAACCACCGACGCACCAGTATTGACGATAAACCGAGGCCAGTTATGTGCAGTTGCATACTGAGAATCAGGCCGTCTTTCCCATAATTGATCCCATGTATTCCTTCCGAACTCATATTGCACACCGACGTTCAAGTCAAACCAGCCATTGCTGCCATCTCTACCTGTTTCAAACTTCGCATCCAAGAACCCTCCAGTTACTACTTGGTAAGTCAGATCAGCATATAATTTCGTCTTCTTACCCACTTTGTATGTTTGTTCCGTTCCCAACCCAAGAATAGGGTTTTCTTTATAACTTGAAGCAAAATTCTGGGCTATTCCCAATCGTGGGTAAATGATAGCAATCCATTTTCGAGATTCATCATAACCTCCTATTATATGATGCAGATTTAAGAACATATCAGCATATATCGCACCAAAACTATGCTTATCAGGATCTCCTTCAGAATCTTCAGCTGGCGCAAGATACGCCGCATGATGATTAATGATAATGCCGTTCTGCCAGTTGATGCCGCCACGAATGCCAGCCATAGGCGTAAACCATTTGCCTATGCCCAAATTAATACCGTATGTGCTACCATTAGGGAAAACATTTTTAAAATTGGTTCCGTATGGATTCTGAAGCGACATACCAACTCCTGCCTGCACAAACCAGTTATCCCAGAACGAATTAAGAACCAAATCGTTAGATTGTGGGCTATATAATTGAGAAACCTTATAAAAAGAATTCTCAGGTGATATATCATATTCCACTCCCAGACCTATCTCTGCAAATCCATTTGCCCCATGCTCTTTACCCGAAGAAACGCCATTGATACTGGAGACAAAGTGATATCCTACTTCAGCGAACAACTTCCATCTATCACTGATTCTAAATGTGTTTACTGCTCCAACCCCTAACACATGGGCTCCGGAAATATAACCCTTACCAATATTAAGATAACCTCCAAAACGTGGTGACACAATCAGATTCCATATTCTGCCCTGCTTATAACCGCCAATGAGATTATGTAAATCAAACTGGATGTCGCCAAGAAAAGTCACAAAGCCTCCTTCCCGATAATTCTGCCCCGCTTCTCCGTAAGGAGCAAGCCATGTATTATGGTTATTTGGTAGAATACCATTGTTCCATGTCAGTTTAAACCTTCCACCAAATTCTGGCGAGAACCATTTCCCGACAGCAGCATTAATACCAAAAGATTTCCCGTTTGGGAATACGTCCTTCACGCTATGGTCGTGCGGGAACAGCAGATTCATATCCACGCCAAATTGAGCATACCAGTTATCCCAGAAAGAGTTTGTCACAACAGCTCTCGAATCAACCACATTTTCATCTTGTGCTGCGACAGCAAGAGAGACAAACCAAATAAAAACAAAAAGCAAAATCTTTTTCATTAACCTAAAAACATTAAACATGTACAAAATGCTGCCATGAACTTCGAATCAATCGAAACACCCCGTATCCAATTAGACATCCCATCATATTATGCATCACATCATCCACTTCTGCGAACCCTCGATGCAAGAAGAACTGAAATGTTTCTATTATCACTGAAATAGTAGCCCCTACTATAAGGGCAACCGACCATCTTTTCTGTGTGCCAATTAAAAAACCTACTGGAACAAATACCAGCATATTCATGATATTCTCAGACAATAGCCGAGGATTCTCCCCTCGGAAATATGCCCCATAACTCCAAAATGGCATAAATTCATGTCCGGTCTCACTTCCCGAAACCCTAAATATCACTGTTGAACAATAAATCAGTATAACATATTCTATCAGAAAAAGCCCGTCCACATATCTTAAGCCTTTCCGAATTCCACATGTCAACAAGCAAATCACCAATCCTGCTAAAAGAACAAGAATCCCCGCCTCATATACCCAAATCGGGATATCATGCCAAAGTGAATTCCAATATGCAAAAAAATCAGCTTTCATGATCCTTCTTTACATGCAAATGATAATACTTAACCATAAATGCCAAATACATAAAGGTAAGAATACCCATCTGCAAAATCAAATTCGAATTGTCTGGCTTTAATATAAACCAAACACAACAAATAGCCTGCAATCCCATATAAATCCCCGAGACCACTAAATGTGGCATATTCAACTCATTTGCCATAATTTGATAAGCATGTTTTTTATGTGGCCTCAATATATTCTCTTTCAATATGATTCTGTGGAGTATAGTCAAACCGCCATCCACCAAATATACACTCACGAACGCAATCCAATGCATATGGCCCACTTTAAACATCAGTTTCAGTAGTAAGAATATAACGATAAATCCCATTGACAGCGACCCGACATCTCCAGCAAAGCATTTCGCTTTTCGTCGGAAATTGAACAAACAAAAAACCACATCTGCCATCAATACATATATCAACAAATCATTATCAACAAACTCAAGATGATAATTATTCACGTATAATAACGATAGCAATACTACCAACGAATAGCCTCCCGTCATTCCATTCACACCATCCATAAAATTATAAATATTTATGGCTCCGACACATACAATTGATAACATCAACATTTGCTGAAAATGAAGACTAAACACATGCGTTTCATATAGCATTACCATCATCGCAGTAAATTGCAACACCAATCTTATCTTGGGACTGATACTATGAATATCATCTGCAAAACTTGTTACTGCCATGATTGTCAATCCTGCAATTATCATGGGATATTGACTACCATAGAAAATGAACCACAGCAGATAGGCAAGATAAAACACAATTCCTCCTCCTCTTATGATAGTCCCTGTATGGGAACTTTGATGATGTGGCTTGTCAACTATCCCCAGTTTATTTGCAATCAGCAAATAGGCCGTTTCAAAAGCCAACAAGCCTATCCCTATTCCTAAGTATTCATTCATTTCCCTTTATCATTGATCATGCTCAGGATTGTCTGCAGTAGGCCTTTTCTAGTTTCGAATGGCATCCTCTCAATCCCCAACGCATGCTTTATCTTACTATTGTCAACTGTGTAATTCTCTGTTAGTTTCTCCATCCTTTCCGTATTCAGTGGCAGTCGCAGTGAATCCCCAATCTTGGCTATACCCTCCATCAATCTTTTGGGTATCCTCCATAATAGAGTCTTCTTCCCAATACTTTCGCAAATCAGCTCTATCAACTCATTCGTCGACATCGCCTCATCATCACATATATTATATATACCCGACTCTACATCCTTTTTAAGAAGTTCATTTACTACGAAACTCACGTTTCCGATAGAAGTATAGCTCCTCTGATTCTCAAAAGCAGCCAGCGGCCACGGCAATCCCTTCGTCACCCATTTCACCAACAAATTCAGATTTCCCTTATTTCCCTTCCCATGTATCATACACGGACGTAAGATGTAAGTCGATTTATTTTCCAATTTTCCATTTTCCGCTCGACCTTTGGTCGCTTGCAAGGCAAGAATTTTCAATTTCTCTAAAATATTATCTTCTGCCAATTTCTTGCTCCTCGCATAAGCCGTATCCCCGTCCAGCGCCTTAATCGAACTAAAGAAAATAAACTTCTTCGCCCCCGACTCCAAGAACCTATCAAATATCCTCTTCGTCAATTCTGTATTCACCTTAAAGTACTTCTCCTCCTCCGTAGTCTGCTTCGTATCATGCGCTAATCCTGCCAAATGAATAACTGCATCGCACTCTGGCAGTGGCTTATCATACCTGGCATCCCACCTTATTATATGATGTGTAGATTCAAGAGCCTCAATAAGATTCGTTCCTACAAACCCGTGACTCCCTGTCATCAAGATTCTCATAATTCCACCAATCTTACCTTGTTCCAATCTACCATCTGATCTGCTTGTTCCAAATTCACAAACTCAAAATCATCAAGCAAATGATTCAATTTCTTCCAAGCGCCTTTAATACCCACATACGACTTGAACTGCCTGTGTAATGGCAATCCTTGCACCTTCGGCTGCCCTATATCAAAATCTCTGGTATGAAAATATGTCATCACGTAATCCGATTGCAATGCCCATTTCTTAATCATCCAATAAGGGAAAAATCTAAAGAAACCACCACCAGAAAAAACAATATGCTTCCCAAATGCTGTATGTATATTGATAGGAAACTCCCTCATCTCATTCCCCGATGCTGTTCTCAAGATAGCAGGCTCCGCCTTTCCATAATGAGGCATTCCCCCATAATCATGGTGAGCCGGAAATACTGATGAGTCATATTTAAAGCCCATCTCCGCTAGCTTATCAATCGCCCAAGTATTATGAATAGTAATCGAGAATCCCGGTGCCCTAAAACAATTAATCTCCTTCCCAACAATACCTTCTATCAATTTCTTCGCTTTCGTAGTATCTTCAACAAACTCTTCTGGAGTAAACCTCGAAGAGAGTTCATGCTGATACGAGTGGCACCCTATCTGGTGTCCTCGTTTATCTATCTCTCGAATCACATCTGGATGCTTCTCAGCCACCCACCCCAAACAAAAGAAAGTAGCCTTCAGCCCCCGCTTATCCAGTTCATCCAGAATAGGATTCAACATCACTAGAATTCTATACTCCCATTTATCCCATCCAAAATCTTCTGAGATAAAATCGCAATTATACCAGTCCTCTATGTCAAAAGTCAGAATATTCATCCTATATCAAATCATAGTTAGAAAGATTTGTATCCCAATTCTTGATATCAAATGCCACTATTACATCTATCGCATTCTTGTCTATAATTTTTCCTGTCATATTAAAGTTCTTAGGTTCTAACTTCCTTGGTAACTTTATCATTCCTGTAAATTTGAAAGGTAGTACACCTGGATAAAGTATTAAATCAAACTCTGAAGAATGCTGCTTAATTAGCCTTTTCACTCCGCTTACAAAATTACGAGGTGATTTCGGCATAATATCAATCATGAAAGCAGTCCTCACGCCATCATGCTCTAAGATACGAAAGTACATTTCTCCACCTTCCCACTCTTCATGGCCATAATTCCTTTCTTTCGCTTGATACCTATGCTGATTATAGTCTACTTCTTCCTTGTGAATCGGAAAATCTGCGATTTTCTTAGACGCAAATAGAGAACATGTATACAGCCATAACCAAGCCATAACTTCAGACAGCCAGTTCAACCACGAGAGCATTGGTTTTACACCTCCAATTCTATATGGCATACAATATATATTCAATTTCCCTATATAGCGGGCAATTTTACCTTTCAAACAGACTGGTAACGATTTGTCATTCGGATAACCATACCCCAATACAAAACCATCATCTTCTAGACTTTTATTTGCATTCATCATAACATCATAAAAGGTTATAAAGTCTCGATATGGCTTTGCAATCATTGTATCCCCACCTCTTGCAAATTTCATTTTTCTACCTTTATACCAAAACCATTGGGGAACCGCTGCATGATGGGCGACAAGCTTCTCCCCCTCAAGGGCCATAGAATGATAAGAATAACCAAATGAATTAGAAGTATATTGCATTCTCATGTGATGTACAGAAACTTTTCTCTCAAATATATAGTTAAAAAGTTCCGTTATTTGCAGTATCTCCTTATTCGTCAATTCATTTGTTTTTTTTACAAAGTATTTCATTTCTTATTCTTTCATAAATAATAACTAATGCCCATTTACTGATAGTAAGCAATTGATTGATATTCCAAATGATCAGAGCCACCTTGTTCTTTCTTAGAAAGACACCCGTTAATCCTAATTTTTGAGCCGTTTTAGAAGGGAATCTATATTCCCCAGTTGCAAATCTAAATGCGGCCCCAACTCCAATACAAAGCTTATTCTGTATCATGGGAAAGATTTTAAACGAAAAGAAATCTTGCTTTGGCGCTTTTAATGAAACCCATACGATATCAGCTCCGCTCTTATTGATTTTCAATGCTAATTGCTCAAAATCATATTCTTCTAATGGGACAAAGGACGGCGAATAATAACCAACGATATTTGCATGAGGATATTTTTCTTGTATCAAAGTAAGTGTTTCGTCGGTATCACCTAGTAAATAATGTCTATAACCATTATTGGGATTACTAACCATCTTTATGAAAAGTTCGGGGCCGCTGGTTCTCTCAACATCCTTAAATCCCCATAGCTTAGCCATCCATACCAATGGCATACCATCTGGCAAGCACATCAGCGCATTACTCATTACATTATTATAATCTTCCCTTTTATTGGCCAATCCTACAGTATATGTATTTGACACGCAAATAAAACCGGACTCTTTTCGTTTTAAAATCTCATTTATTCTTTCTTCAGCATCGTTAGGATTAGTGGCTGAAATATAAGCATTTCCTATTCTATAAGACAGTCCTATCATTTTGGGTTTGCTTTATTTGAGTGTAGCCAAATAATGGAGGTGTTTCTCCTTATCAATAGTGTTATTAAAACGTTCTTTTATTACTTTTGCAGGATTACCTCCTACAATGGTGCATTCTGGTACGTCTTTTGTTACAACTGAGCCAGCTGCTATAATACTACCTTTTCCAATATGAACACCTCCTAAAATAATTGAATTATAACCAATCCAAACATCATCTTCTATTATTGTAATATTATCTTTACCTCGGCCACCATCCCATAATAGTTTGCATGGAATATTAAATAAATGATCATTTTTCCCTATTAAGTAGACATGACCGCCCATTAAAATATTGTTTCCAAACTTGACATCGGCTGCTATATGACAATAAGGTCCAAATTGAACATTCCGCCCCATTTCAATAATAAATCCTTTATTGAAGATTGTATGATGACCGACTCTCTCAAAACCTCTGTACTTTACCCATGGTGCTTTAATATGGAATTTATACCATGTTCTTACATAATTATATATTATATTGATGTAAATAGACAATTGTGATCTACCTTTTGGCACATTGTTCTTTTGATTCTCAAATATTGTCATAATCAAATGTATAAGTGTTATTTGGATATTCCTCTAAATACCTAGATATATTATCGTAGCTAAACAAGGTCTTAGCGCTCTCACCCATTTTATAATAGTTCAAATAATCTGCCTTCATCAACTCAATAGCTTGAATTATTTCCTTTTCATCACCTTTATTTAAAAAAATCCCATTACCATATATTTGGAAATGACACACATTTCTAGATGCTTTCGTTATTAATGGCAAACCACATGAAACCGCGTCCTCTATCAAAGTGGTATGAAGAAAAGGCCAACAACCGACATCACTCATTTTCAATAGTGATAAGGTCTTCTCGCGATTACACCAACCATAAAAAGTAATAAAGCTTGAACATTCTATCATTCGGGCCACTTCTTGGTCGACTTTTCCAAAAAGAACTAAGTGAATACTTTTATCATAACTATATATTGTACTACATGCTTTTATCAGATTTGGTGTTCCTTTAAAATTATCCATTTTCCCGCCGCTTACTATCACAAATACATTCTCTGGAATTTTATACCTCTTTCTAATTTCTTGTTTGTTTGGTAATAAATCAACGGAATATGTATCACACCCTATAGGCAAGATATCAATATTATTACGTGGAATTCTAAAATCTAAATGTGATTTTCTCGTTTTGTCGGGAGATAAATGGCGAGAAAAAAAATTTTTGCTTAGTGACAAATCCGCGTAAGAAGCTGAAATACAGAATGTTTACGGAAACCGAATCCTAAAATGATAAATGCAGACGTAAATGTCATCCCGGAGAAAGGGCTCAAATGAAAGTAAAGACATGTGGTTAAAAGTAAACCAAAAAAGTCTGATGAAATTTGAAGGGGTTTTTACCC
>JAEEGG010002063.1_pt1 | contig 52784 bp, 34 predicted proteins | sample 9134161 | NCBI WGS metagenome assembly JAEEGG01 (sample SAMN16246543, study PRJNA631951) | gut metagenome | biome: gut microbiome; feature: rumen; material: CR-attached | host: Bos | place: Iran: Karaj | collected 2018-10 | reverse complement strand
AGGTCGTTGGGAACCTCTTTCCCGTCGATGGTCTTTCGTCCGTTATTCATTGCCGGACCGCCCAGGGCAAGACCATGCAGGCCTTCGTAGGTGGCCAATGAGGGTATGCCGAGCCGCGGTACGCCCAGATTGGTCGTCAACAGACTGATCTTCTCATCGATTGTGAGCATATCGAGCAGGAGATCGATGCGCTTGTCATCGGACAGGCGCTGCTGCTGGAAGGGATAGGACTGGCTAAATGCCTGAATGCCACAGAAGAGGCAGCTGATGAGAAGTAGGAAGCGGGTCATGACGTTGGTGTATAAGGATGTGGACATCATTAAATGATGTTTTTGTATGATTCGGGGTGCAAGATACACATTTTATTTGAAATACAATGATTTTGATCAGAAAAAATAGTTGAAAATAACCATTTCCTGCAATTCAACCGATTGCACAAGGTCAAAAATACGGGGGAAATAGAATAGTTTCAACATGAAATGAAAAAATCCGCGCAGCTCGTTGAGCTGCACGGATTCGTTCTTGGTGAGTTTGTTTCGTCGTCGGGCTTACTTGACCTCCTCGAAATCAACGTCTTCAGCACCGCCGTTGTTCTGTTGGCCGCCGTTGTAGCCGCCCTGCTGACCGGGGTTAGGACCCTGCTGGCCGTACATGTTCTGGGCGGCCTGGCCCATCATCTGCTGAAGTTCGTTGGTGGCTGCGTCGATGCCTGCGATGTCCTTGGCGTCCTTGGCAGTCTTGAGGCGGCCGAGGATGTCTTCGATGCGCTGCTTCATGTCGGCAGGGATCTTGTCGCCGCTCTCCTTGAGCTGCTTCTCAACCTGGAAGATCATCGAGTCGGCCTGGTTGATCTTATCGACCTTCTCACGCTCAGCCTTGTCGGCTGCCTCGTTGGCAGCAGCTTCGGCCTTCATGCGCTCGATCTCTTCCTTCGAAAGACCGGAAGAAGCGGTGATGGTGATGTGCTGCTCCTTGCCAGTGCCCTTGTCCTTGGCGGTGACGTTGAGGATGCCGTTGGCATCGATGTCGAAGGTTACTTCGATCTGCGGCACGCCACGTGGGGCCATTGGGATACCGTCGAGGTTGAACATACCGATGGACTTGTTGTCCTTGGCAAACTGACGCTCGCCCTGGAGTACGTGGATCTGTACGGAAGGCTGGTTGTCGGCTGCGGTGGAGAATACCTCTGACTTCTTGCAGGGGATGGTGGTGTTGGCGTCGATGAGACGGGTCATTACGCCACCGAGGGTCTCGATACCGAGTGAGAGTGGGGTAACGTCGAGGAGGAGGATGTCCTTGCCACCGGCAACATTGTCACCAGCGAGGATACCGCCCTGAACGGCTGCACCTACGGCTACTACCTCATCGGGGTTAACGCCCTTGGAAGGAGCCTTGCCGAAGAACTGCTCTACCTCACGCTGTACGGCGGGGATACGGCTGGAACCACCCACGAGGATGACCTGATTGATCTGCGAAGCGCTGAGCTTGGCGTTGCTGAGTGCGCGACGGCAGGGTTCGATGCAAGCCTTGATGAGGTCGTCGCAGAGCTGCTCGAACTTGGCACGAGTGAGGCTCTTCACGAGGTGCTTGGGCACACCAGCTACGGCGGTGATGTAAGGCAGGTTGATCTCAGCTACGGTCGAAGACGAGAGCTCGATCTTGGCCTTCTCGGCAGCTTCCTTCAGACGCTGCAGGGCCATAGGATCCTTCTTGAGGTCAACGCCCTCTTCCTTCTGGAACTCACCGGCCATCCAGTCGATGATCTTGTTGTCGAAGTCATCGCCTCCGAGGTGGGTGTTACCATCGGTCGAAAGTACCTCAAATACGCCATCGGCGAGGTCGAGGATCGAGATATCGAAGGTGCCGCCACCAAGGTCGAAGACGGCAATCTTCTCTTCCTTGTCGAGGTTGCCAAGGCCATAGGCGAGGGCAGCTGCGGTAGGCTCGTTGACGATACGCTTTACCTCAAGACCTGCAATCTGGCCGGCCTCCTTGGTGGCCTGGCGCTGTGCATCGTTGAAGTAGGCAGGCACGGTGATGACGGCTTCGGTAACGGTGGTTCCGAGGTAGTCTTCGGCGGTCTTCTTCATCTTCTGGAGCACCATGGCGCTGATCTCCTGAGGCGTGTACTGCTTGCCATCGATCTCGATACGGGGCTGGTTGCCGACACCCACTACCTTGTAAGGAACGCGTGGAATCTCGTTGGCTACCTGGTTCATATCGCAGCCCATGAAACGCTTGATGGAGTAAACGGTACGTGTAGGATTGGTGACAGCCTGACGCTTGGCAGGTTCGCCTACCTTGCGCTCGCCGCCATCGACGAAGCCTACGATAGATGGGGTCGTGTTGCGACCCTCAGAATTTGCAATTACGGTGGGGGTGTTACCCTCCATTACGGCTACACACGAGTTGGTGGTGCCGAGGTCAATACCAATAATCTTTCCCATAGTAGTATATATATTTAAATTGTTAATAATCGATTTTCAGCTCTCTGCATGGAGAGCCGCCCATAATGCTGCAAAAGGTGTGCCAAAAATCTGAATGACAAAAAAGCGCCGTAAATCGGACAATTTGGCATACTTTTTCTTGGCTATGTCAAAAAAAGCGGTTATCTTTGCGGCGTAATACATAAAACAGTGGCTATGACAAAGATTAGAGTTGGTTTCGGCTATGACGTGCATCGGCTGGTCGAAGGACGCGAGCTGTGGCTCGGTGGCATCAAGATTGAGCATACGTTGGGCTTGTTGGGACATTCGGATGCGGATGTGCTGATCCATGCCCTGTGCGATGCGCTGCTGGGCGCTGCGAACATGCGTGACATCGGGTACCATTTCCCGGATACGGCGGGCGAATACAAGGACATCGATTCGAAGATACTGCTTCGCAAGACCATGGCGCTGATAGCGACGAAGGGCTACCGGCTTGGCAATGCCGACATCACGGTGGCTGCCGAACGGCCGAAGCTCAATCCGCACATCGAGGCGATGAAGCAGTGCCTGGCCGAGGTGATGGGCTGCGACGTGGAGGACATCTCAATCAAGGCGACGACGACCGAGAAGCTGGGCTTCACGGGAAGGCAGGAGGGCATCGCGGCTTATGCGACGGTGCTTATTGAGGGATGATGAGGCAGCCAAGGACGGCTGCGGCGGAGACGAAGGAAGGCAGCCAAACATGGCTGCCACAAGAACGAAGGGGGCATGGCGAAGGAAAAAAGAAGATGAAAAGAAAGGCGATATATTATATAATAGGTGTGATGCTGCTGGCGGCTTTGGAGGCGCGGGCGGGGGAGTATCGGTACCGGCTGCATCTGGATGGGAAGCCGGGGAGCGAGGTGGTGAAGTGGAGTGATAGGGCGCTGGAGAGGCGTGCACGGTTCGGGATTGAGACCGATTCGCTGGATTTGGAGATTTCGCCGGAATATTTGAAGCGGATTGAGGAAGAGGGACTGCATGTCATTGCACGTTCCCGTTGGCTCAATACGGTGGTCGTGATGGGGGCGAATGGCGAGGCCGTGAGCGATTCGCTGTTCGCTGAGCTGCCTTTTGTGCGAGAGGTGGATGAGGTCACCGACCATCAGCGCGTGACGGCACCGCCCAGATTGCCGATGGCTTCGAGCTTCGTGCAGGAGGATTGCACCACACCTCTGAAAGAGGTCAATGCCTTCGAACCGCTCTACGAAGCGGGTTATCGAGGCGCTGGCATGCTGGTGGCGGTGGTGGATGCGGGTTTTTCGCACGTGAATGAATGGGACTGGTTGAACCGAAACGTCGTTGGAGGACGCGATATGTATGAGGCCCTGCGAGGCTGGTCGAATCTGTACACCGAAGATATGCATGGGACGAGCTGCCTGAGCATCCTGGCGACACCTCTTGAGAAGGGCATCTGCGGAACGGCTCAGGATGCCGACTATTGCCTGATGGTTTCGGAATCGAACGAATCGGAGACCCAGCTGGAGGAAGACATGTGGGTGGCTGCCGTGGAGCTCGCGGACAGCCTGGGAGCTGATGTCGTCAGTTCGTCGCTGGGCTACTATTCTTTCGACACGTCGTTCAATAGCCATACCTATGCGGAATTCTGTCAGAACAGCACAGTGATCAGCCGCGGTGCGAATGCCGCCTGTCGGAAAGGCATGCTTGTGTGCATTGCTGCGGGCAACGAGCGGAACAAGAGCTGGGTGAGATTGACTTTCCCTGCCGATGTGGAGGATGTGCTGACGGTGGGCGCGGTGACACCTTCAGGGAGCGTCGCCTATTTCTCCAGTGCGGGATTCACGGTGCCTTATGTCAAGCCCGATGTGATGGCCCGGGGCTCCCAATGCTATATCGTGACGTCGAGAGGTGGGGTCAGTAGTAATGGACAGGGGACCAGCTATGCGACGCCATTTATCGCGGGGCTGTGCACTTCGCTTTGGAGCGCTGTGCCGCAGCTGACGGCTGCACAGATCCGACAGGTGGTGCGTGAGTCGGCTTCGCAGTACAATGAGCCGGATTCGCTGATGGGGTATGGTGTGCCTGATTTCGGCGTGGCGCTGGAGAGGGCGCGTGCCTTGGCTGAGGAGATGGGTATAGACGAGGTGCGCGCGGATGTGCCGCGCGCTGAGGAGGGGGTGTATGACTTGATGGGACGGATGGCCGGCCGTGGGTCCGGGCGTGGGTTCCGGGTTGTTGGGGGAAGGGTGGAGAGGAGATAGATGAGACCCCCTCGGTCCCCCTGCTTAGGGGGATGAGGGCAGCCATACACGGCTGCCGACGGGGACATGGGAAGGAGGGCAGCCAAGGACGGCTGCCGACGGAAACGCGGAGGAAAGAGGGTAGCCAAGGACGGCTGCCGACGGAGACGCTGAGGGGGATGAGGGCAGCCAAGGATGGCTGCCGACGGAAACGCGAAGGAGGGAGGATGGGCGCCCTTTTAATGGCGCTTGAGGAGACGCCAGATGGGGAAGTCCTTGAGGCAGAGGAAGGCGAGGAAGAAGATGACGTGGGCGGTCTTGATGAGGATGGTCCAGATGCCGGCTTCGGGGATTGCTGTCATGCTTACGAAGAGGGCGGCGGCAAGGAGTACATAGGTGCCGATGGACTTGAGGTCGTAGGGAATGGGGTTCTTCTTCTGGCCGACGAAGTAGGAGAGAAGCATGCAGGTGGCATAGCCACAGAAACCGGCCCAGGCACAGGCAATGTAGCCGTAGCGGGGTACGAATAGGACGTTGACCGTCAGCAATACCAGACATCCGATGACCGAGAACAGGGCACCCCACAGTGTCTTGTCGATGAGCTTGTACCAGAACGAGAGGTTGAAGTAGATGCCCATCATGATTTCGGCAGCCATGACAATGGGGACGACGACGAGGCCTTCCCAATAGTCCTGGTTGCGGATGAGCAGCACCTTGAAGATGTCGAGCCAGGCAATGACACAGAGGAAGCCGAGGAGGGTGAAGATGATGAAATATTTCATACCGAGGACGTTGGTCTTGACGACATCGTCCTTGTCCTTTGACTTATTGAAGATGATGGGTTCGTAGGCATACCGGAACGCCTGCGTGAATATGGCCATGATCATGGCGATCTTGGCAGCAGCTCCGTAGATGCCAAGCTGGCGCACACCTTCGGCACCAGGGACGAGGAAGGGATAGATGATCTTGTCCATGGTCTGGTTGAGGATGCCTGCTATGCTGAGGATGAGGATGGGATAACTATATTGGAACATGCGGGCGAAAAGCTGGCGGTCCCAGATGTAGCGGAAGGGGAAGGTCTGGCCATTGGAGGCATGGAACTGGCCGAAGGGCATCCATTCCTTCATGAGCATCAGCAGGGTGATGACAGAGGTGACAAGGTTGATGGCGAAGACATAACCGGCGAGGTATTCCTTGTTGTAGAACCACGAGATGAGCTCGGGATGCGACTGGTTGATCTTGGGACAAGCGAGGAAGACGAAGAGGTTAAGGCCGATGTTGACCAGGATGTTGATCATCTTGAGGGTGCAGAACTTCTTGGCCTTCTGCTGGTAGCGCAGGTAGCTGAAGGGGATGCAGGCGAAGGCATCGATGGCGACGATGATGGCCATGATGGCGATGTATTCGGGATGGGTGCCGTAGCCGAGCCATCGCGAGAGCGGAGTGAGGAAGGCCAGGACGAGCGCCAGGAAGGCGAGCGAGAGGCTTCCGACGGTGAGCAAGGCGGTGGAATAGACATCGCGCGGGTTCTCCTCGGCCTTGTTGGCGAAGCGGAAGAAGGTGGTCTCCATGCCGAAGGTGAGCAGGACGAGGATGAGCGCGGTGTAGGCGTACATGTTGGTCACGACGCCGTATTCGCCTGAAACGGCTGGCATCACCAGGGTGTAGACTGGGACGAGCAGGTAGTTGAGGAAGCGCCCGACGATGGAGGTGAGGCCGTAGAGGGCGGTATCTTTGAGGAGGGATTTTAGGAAGGACATGGTGGGATGTGGGGGGCGAAGAGGGCAGCCATACACGGCTGCCGCGGAAACAAAGAGGGGACGGGGCGGCCAAGGATGGCTGCGAACGGGGACACAAAGAGGGCGAAGAGGCAGCCAAGGACGGCTGCGACGAGGACGCTTTCTAAAAGAGGGTGCCTTGGAGGGGGTCGGCGCCGGGGGTCTTGCCGAGGTGCTTGTAGGCGAGGGGGGTGGCTTCGCGGCCACGGGGGGTGCGCTTGATGAAGCCTTCCTTGATGAGGTAGGGCTCGTAGACGTCTTCGATGGTGCCGGCGTCTTCGCCGAGGGCTGTGGCGATGTTGGTGAGGCCTACGGGGCCACCGTTGAACTTGTCGATGATGGTGGTGAGCAGCTTGTTGTCGATCTGGTCGAGACCATACTTGTCGACGCCGAGGGCTTCGAGGGCGTATTTGGCAATCTTGATATCGATGGTGTTCTTGCCCATCACCATGGCGAAGTCGCGCACACGACGCAGCAGGGAGTTGGCGATGCGCGGCGTGCCACGACTGCGGAAGGCAATTTCGATGGCAGCTTCCTCCATGCAGGCCATGCCCAGGATGTGCGCTGAGCGAGCCACGATGCCGGCCAGGACTTCGGTGTCGTAGTATTCGAGGTGCATGTTGATGCCGAAACGGGCGCGGAGAGGTGCTGTGAGCAGACCGGAGCGGGTGGTGGCACCAATGAGGGTGAAGGGATTGAGGTCGATCTGGATGCTGCGGGCGGCGGGACCTTTGTCGATCATGATGTCGATGCGATAGTCCTCCATCGCCGAATAGAGATATTCCTCGACTACGGGCGAGAGACGGTGGATCTCGTCGATGAAGAGCACATCGTTGCGGTCGAGTGAGGTGAGCAGGCCGGCGAGGTCGCCGGGCTTGTCCAGGACGGGGCCGGACGTGACTTTGAAGCCCACGCCGAGTTCGTTGGCGATGATGTTGGAAAGGGTGGTCTTGCCGAGGCCGGGAGGGCCGTGGAAGAGGGTGTGGTCGAGGGATTCGCCGCGCATCTTGGCGGCGGCCACGAATATGCGCAGGTTCTCCTTGACCTTGTCCTGACCTTGAAAGTCATCGAAGGTGAGGGGGCGGAGGGCTTTCTCGAACTCCTTTTCGTTGGAGGACTTCGAGGGTTCGGAGGCTTCTCTTATGTTGAAATCGTCGGTCATTGTTGGGGTTGTGAGGGTGAGGGCAGCCATGGATGGCTGCGACAGAAACACGCGGGACGCGGGGAGGGCGGAGAGCAGCCATGCACGGCTGCTGACGGGGACAAGGGGGCCAAGGGGGCAGCCAAGAACGGCTGCCGACGGAAACGACAAGGAGGCGCTAGGAGAACCAGGCTTGGATGACGCCTTGGGTGATCCACATCCAGATCAGGTAGCGGAAGAAGCGGCCGATGGCCATCAGGGTGCCGACTTTCCAGAAGGGGGTGCGGGAGATGCCGTAGCAGATCACCAGGGCGTTGCCGAGGGTGGGGAAGAAGCTGATGAGCGAGAGCCAGACGCCCTTGCCTTGCAGGAAGTGCTGCATGTAACTGAGCTTGGTCTTCTTGATCTTGACCCAATGCTCGATCCAGTCGAGCGATGCAAAGCGTCCGATCATGTAGTTGGTCGTGGCTCCGAGCCAGTTGCCGAAGAAGACCCATAGGAGCGATGGCCAATGGGGCCATCCCAAGGCGATGGCGGTGCTGAGAGCCACTTCGCTGCTCATTGGAATGCAACTTCCGGCGATGAAGCCGCACAACATCAAACCTGGATATCCCCAGGTCAGTATTTCGTCCATTGGGGTTCAATTGTTGCTTAAATACCCCTGGACAACGCGGTCCAAAGGGTAAATTTAGGTTGCAAAAATAGCAATTATTGTCGGGATATGCAAATAATAGGCAGAATTATTTCGAAATATTTTTGTTTTTCTGATTTATTTTGTAACTTTGCCGCGCAAAATTGGGTAATATGCGTACGAAACATGCTGCCCGACCCCTTATTTTGCCCGGATAGTTCAACGGATAGAACGGAGGTTTCCTAAACCTTTGATCTGGGTTCGATTCCCAGTCTGGGTACGTTTATCTATACAATAGCACACGACATGAGTGAATACATCATCAACGAGCAGGAGGAGGATGCGCTGCAAACGGGCAGCAGTCTGAGCCTTCGTGCCATCCTTGAGATGACTTGGGCACTACGCTATTGGATCATCCTTTCCATCTTTGTTTGTCTCTGTTTTGCTTCGGTCTATCTTTACGTCAAGCCGAAGACCTATCATAGTGCTGCACTTGTCATGGTTACCACAGACAAGAATGCCGGCATGGGTTCGAGTGCCCAGATGTCGTTCATTGCCGACATGACGGGCATGCAGAACTACAACAGCCTGACCAACGAGAAGATCATCATCAAATCGACGCCCGTGCTGCAGGCCGTTGTTGAAGAGCTGGGCCTCAATGTTCGTTACTACGTGCGTAACCACTGGGTCAATCGCGAGACGCTGCCCCAGGAGGTGCGGATGACGTTTACAGGAGGCGACAGCATCAACTTGAACAATCTCCCGACGTTCCGCATCAACTATGAGGTGATCGACACCACGTCGCTCCGCATCAACGTGCGTCGCCTCTTCGGGCGCGATGGGGAGGACCTCTACACGGACAAGGAGGTGCGGTTCGGCGAAGAGCTTCCGCTGGGAGAATGGGGAACCGTCCGGTTCCGTTTCTGGGAGGAGGCCAAGTCGCGTTTCAAAGGCGGATCGTACGACTATTTCATGTCCGGCTTGCATTACATCATGCTCTATTCCCCCCAGATGAGGGCGCGCGAACTGTCCAGACAGATCGGCGTTGACGTGATGGAGGACCAGAGTTCGCGCATGAGCACGAGTTCGATCCTGCAGCTCGTGATGCAAGACATTCACCCGGAGCGTGCTGAGAAGGTCCTGGACAAGGCCATCGAGAAGTATAACGAGCTGACCAAGACCTACTACATGACGTCGAACGCCAAGACGATGGAGTTTATCGACAATCGTCTGGAGGACCTGAGCGGCCAGCTGTCGGCCGTGGAGGGCAACATCCGGCAGTTCAGTTCGAAGAACCAGATGGTGGACCTGGAGTCGCAGGCCAAGTTGTCGCTCAATACCGATGCGACGGTCCAGCAGCAGTTGCAGGAGGTGGATGTCCAGCTGGCCCTTCTGGAGATGATTGCGAGCGAGCTCAAGTCGAACCAGCCCTATACAGTGCTGCCCAGCAATGTCGGACTGAGCGACCCTTCGATCGTCGGCTTCATCACCAATTATAACACGGCGTGCATCGAGCGTGCGCGTCTGCTGGCCGGTTCGTCGGAGAACAGCCCTGTGGTACAGCGTCTGAGCAAGCAGATAGCTGACTTGAGAGCCGTGATCGAGAAGTCGGTAGCCAACCAGAAGACAAGCCTGACGCTCCAGCGTACCGAACTGACGCGTCAACAGGGACGCTCGAAGGGCTACCTGTCGAGCGTGCCCGGCCAGAAGATCAATCTGGCTCAAATCGAACGCGAACGTTCCGTCATCGAGCCGCTCTACGTCCTGCTCCAGAAGAAACGTGAAGAGACCATGCTCACCATCGTGGCAGAGCCTGATATTGCCCGTGTCGTTGAATATCCCGAGAACAATACCGCGCTGGTAGGCCCCAATAAGCGCCAGGTGATCCTTGTGGCCTTTGTCATTGGTTTCCTGCTACCTCTGCTGATTGTCCATCTGCTCATGCTGATGAAGACCAAGGTGCAGAGCCCCGACGACATCGTTTCGCGCACGCGTGTTCCTCTTTTAGGTGTTGTACCTCGACGAGAGGGACGTAACTTCAAGGCAGCCGATATGGCCGAGGCGGGTTCGCTGGGGTCGTCGTCTGTGCTGTCGGAAGCCATGCGAACGATACGCACCAACATCGGCTTCCTGTCGGGCAAGGTGCTGCAGTTCACCTCCAGCATCCCAGGCGAAGGCAAGTCGTTCGTTTCGGCCAATGTGGCCATCAGCCTCTGCTCGATCGGCAAGAAGGTGATCCTGGTGGAGACCGACCTCCGCAAGGGACGCCAGCGCAGGTTGTTCGACCTGCCTCGTACCCAATCGAGCGGCTTGTCAAACTATCTCAGCGGCGAACTGGACGACTGGCATCAGACCGTGGTGCCTATCAAGGAGTTCCCCGGTCTTGACCTGCTGCTCAAGGGAGGGGTGCCGCCCAATCCCAATGAACTGCTTTCGAGCGACCGCTTCGATGAGCTTATCTCCCAGCTGCGCGAAGCCTATGACTACATCATCCTCGATTCGCCGCCCTATCTGGTGATTGCCGATCCGATGACCTTGAACAGACACGTCGATCGCAACATCTACGTGGTGCGTTCGGGCAAGTCTGACCTGCGTTTCATCAATGAGATTGAAGCGGCTGTGAAAGCCAACAAGCTGAACAACGTCTCCATCATCCTGAATGATGTGCAGATGGCGGGCCGCAGGGCCAAGTACGGATATAGTTATGGATATAGCTATGGATATGGTTATGGCTATGGCTACCGATACGGGTATGGCTATGGCTATAACAACGAAGAGAAGAAGAAGCCGGGATTCTTCAGGCGTCTTGTTGGTTTCTTCGGCAAGAAAAAGTAAAACGTTGGAATGAATAAATTAGATTTCTTTATCGAGAATCTGCAGGTTCTTTGGGAATATACAGGTTTTGGCAATGTCGAGATCGGCAATGTCATCATGACCATTGTCGGCTGTCTGTTCATCTATCTTGCCATTGCCAAGCATTTCGAGCCCATGCTCCTCGTGCCCATTGGATTTGGAATCCTTGTGGGCAACATACCCTTCCCGCTTGACGCGGGGCTTCGTATCGGCATCTACGAGGAGGGATCGGTGCTTAACATCCTCTATAGCGGTGTGAAGCAGGGCTGGTATCCGCCCCTTATCTTTCTGGGCATTGGTGCGATGACGGACTTCTCGGCGCTGATTGCCAATCCGAAGATGGTGCTGGTGGGTGCTGCCGCCCAGTTCGGCATCTTCGGAGCCTATATGCTGTCGCTGGCCCTCGGTTTCTCACCCCAGGAGGCAGGTGCCATCGGCATCATCGGTGGCGCAGATGGCCCTACTGCCATCTTCCTTTCGAGCAAGCTGGCTCCCGACCTGATGGGTGCGATTGCCGTGGCTGCCTATTCCTACATGGCCCTGATACCTGTTTTCCAACCACCTGTGATGAAACTGCTCACTACCGAGAAGGAACGCCGCATCCGCATGAAGGCACCTGGTTCGGTGAGCCAGCGCCAGAAGATCATCTTCCCGATCCTGGGCCTGCTTCTGACTACGTGGATCATTCCTTCAGGTCTTCCACTGCTGGGTATGCTGTTCTTTGGAAACCTGCTCAAGGAGTCGGGTGTCACCCGTCGTTTGGCCGACACTGCAAAGGGTCCGCTCATTGATATCGTCACTATCCTGCTGGGCTTTACGGTCGGTTGCTCTACACAGGCATCGACCTTCCTCAAGGCAGAGTCGCTTGAGATCTTCGGCCTCGGAGCCTTGTCGTTCCTCGTGGCTACGGCATCGGGTGTGCTCTTCGTCAAGTTCTTCAACCTGTTCCTGCCCGAAGGCAAGAAGATCAATCCGCTCATCGGCAATGCAGGCGTTTCGGCTGTGCCCGATTCGGCGCGCATCAGCCAGGAGGTCGGACTCAAGTATGACCCGACGAACTATCTGCTTATGCATGCCATGGGTCCCAATGTGGCCGGTGTGATCGGATCGGCAGTGGCTGCCGGTGTGCTTCTTGCTTTCCTGGGTTGATATGTGTGCAAATTCACCTTTGGATGAGACCCGGGATGCTGCTACGCCAGAGCAGCAGTATGAACTTGGTATCAACTATTTCTATGGAGAAGGTGTGCCCGTTGACTACGAGGAGGCCTTCAAATGGTTCAAATTAGCTGCTGGGCAGGGTCATCCTGGTGCCCAGCATTATTTGGGCTATTGCTATGACGAAGGCAAGGGCGTAGAGCAGGATCTTCAGTTGGCTGTAGAATGGTACACCAAGGCTGCAGAGCAGGGACATGAAACAGCACAGAACAACCTGGGCGTCTGCTATTATGATGGAAGTGGGGTCCCACAGGACTACCGGAAGGCTGCAGAATGGTTTGCCAAGGCTGCGGAACAAGGTCAGCCGAACGCACAAAACGGTTTAGGCAACTGCTATCGTTATGGCGTTGGGGTTGAGAAAGACTATAAGAAGGCTGTGGCGCTATATGCCAAGGCTGCAGAGCAGGGGAATGTCCAGGCGCAAAAGAACCTGGGCGAGTGCTACTACTACGGCAGAGGTGTCAGGAAGAGCTACAAGAAGGCTGCAGAGTGGCTCAAGAAGGCTGCCGAAGAGGGCAATGCCGATGCACAAGTCGAACTGGGCAACTGCTATTACCATGGCGATGGCGTCGAGCAGAACTATGTGGAGGCCGTGGGATGGTATGCCCGGTCAGCCATACAGGGACAGGCTACGGCACAGAATAACCTGGGAGACTGCTACCTTACTGGCAGAGGACTGTTCAAGGACTATCAGAAAGCGGTGGAATGGTATGCATTGTCAGCACAGCAGGGCAATGCTACAGCACAACTCAACCTGGGTAACTGCTATTATTATGGCGATGGCGTGCCTATGGACCATCAGAAGGCCTTCGAATTGTACACCAAGGCTGCAGCCCAGGGTAATTCGCGCTCCATGGTGAATATCGGCCATCTATACTTCAATGGCGAGGGCGTTGAACAGGACTATGTGAAAGCCATGGAATGGTACGCAAAGGCTTCCGAGAAGGGGGAGGCAGAAGCCGTCACCGGGATAGGAAAATGCTATTTCTACGGCTACGGTGTATCGCAGGACTATGATAAGGCTTTGGAGTATTTTTTCAAGGGCGCTGAGCTTAAAGATACATCAGCAATGTTGCACTTGATGAAATGCTATAACGAAGGACTGGGCGTGGAGATCGATCCGGAAAAGGCAGAGTATTATAGGGAGAAGGTCTTTGGAAAGAACAGACATTCTGAGGACTGATTTCGAAGAAAACAAGAATATACGAAAAGGACGAAAAGTTTCTGGCTTTTCGTCCTTTTCAATGTGGTTGACAGTGGGGATTATTTGTCGCCGAATTCCATCAGGTAGGCCTTGATGAAACCATCGATCTTGCCATCCATCACGGCATTGACGTCGGAGGTCTGGTAGCCCGTGCGATGGTCCTTCACGCGACGGTCATCGAAGACATAGGAGCGAATCTGCGAACCCCATTCGATCTTCTTCTTACCAGCTTCGATTGAAGCCTGCTTTTCGCGCTTGTGCTCGAGTTCGATGTTGTAGATCTGCGACTTGAGGAGTTCGAGTGCCATCTCGCGGTTCTTGGGCTGGTCGCGCGTCACGGTACAGGCCTGGAGGAGTTCCTTCTCTTCGCCGGTATAGGGGTCGGTGTACATATAGCGGGCACGTACACCCGACTCCACCTTGTTGACGTTCTGACCACCGGCACCGCCCGAACGGAAGGTGTCCCACGTGAGCTTGCCTGGATCGATCTTGATCTCGATGGTGTCGTCGATCATCGGGAATGCAAAGACCGAAGCGAAGGAAGTCATGCGCTTGCCCTGCGCATTGTAGGGGCTGACGCGCACTAGGCGATGCACGCCATTCTCCGACTTGAGGTAGCCGAAGGCATAGTCGCCGTCGATTTCGATGGTCACCGACTTGATGCCGGCATCGTCGCCTTCGACGAGGTCCTGTACGGTGGCCTTGTAGCCGTGGTCCTCGGCATAGCGCATATAGAGGCGCTGCAGCTGTTCGGCCCAGTCCTGGGCCTCGGTGCCGCCCGCACCAGCGTTGATCTTGAGGATGCAGTTCAAGTGATCCTCTTCACCTTGGAGCATGTTCTTCAGCTCGACGTCCTCGAAGAGGTCCATCGTCTTCTTGTATTGCGCATCGACCTCCTCTTCACTCACCAGTTCCTCCTTGTAGAATTCGAAGGCGGTGGCGAGTTCGTCGACGTTGGCCTTCACGTTGTTGTATGCCTCAATCCAGGAGCGGATGCCCTTGACCACCTTCATCTGCTTCTCAGCCTCTTTCTGGTTGTCCCAGAATCCAGGCACCTGTGTGCGGAGCTCCTCTTCTTCGAGCTGGATCTTCTTGTCCTCGATGTTGAGATAGCGGTGCAGGTCGGTCAGACGGTCCTGTGCGGCCTTCAGTTGTTCTATTGTAATCATAGAAAATCAGCGTTTGCTGGTATATATATTCGAAAATTGTGGCGCAAAGATAGTATTTTTTGCTTATTTTTCAAAATTTTTGGACGAAAGATTACCTTTGTTCAATAAAAATCATTATCTTTGCGCCGCATTTCTTATCTATACGCGTCAAAAAATAAACCTATGGATCTCGAAACAGCCTATCTCAAATCTGTCAGTCTGCTCGAAAAGATGGTTTCCATCCCTTCCGTCAGTCGCGAGGAAACGGCGGTTGCAGATATGCTTCAGACGTATATGGGCAGCACGGGTCTGGAGGTTCATCGTACGGGCAATAACCTTTGGCTCATCGACCCGCGTTACGATTCCAGTCGTCCCACGCTCCTGCTGAATGCGCATATAGATACGGTGAAGCCTGTTTCGACCTGGAAGCACAATCCGTTTTGTGCCAGTCGTGAGGAGGTGATCCTTGCGGATGGCAGTCGTGAGGAACGTATCTACGGACTGGGTTCCAACGACGACGGAGCCTCGTTCGTTTCGCTGCTCCATGTCTTTTTCCTGCTGATTGGGGAGGAGGCGCCGCGTAACTACAATCTAGTCTTTGTGGCTTCGGCCCAGGAGGAGGTTGGGGGCCGAGATGGTATCGAGCGTGTTCTGCCGCTCCTGCCGCGGATTGATGTCGGGCTTGTGGGAGAACCTACCGGCATGCAGCCAGCCATCGCTGAGAAAGGGCTTGTCGTCATCGATGGCATCGCACACGGCAAGTCGGGACATGCCGCTCGCAACGAGGGGGTCAATGCCCTTTACCTTGCCGTGGATGCCATTCAACGGTTGAGGACGTTCCGTTTCGAGCGGGAGTCGACAACGCTGGGCCCCGTCAAGGTGACCGTTACAGGAGTTCAGGCCGGGACGGCGCATAACGTCATCCCCGACACCTGCACCTTTGTGGTCGATTGCCGTACGACGGATGCCTATTCCAACGACGAGGTGGTGGAGCTGCTGCGTCGAGAAGTCAGTCCTATCCAGTGGCCGGCAGCCAGCGGGCAACAGCCAACGACCAACAGCCCCGTGGTCGAGCTGAATCCACGCAGTACGCGTCTGCAGCCCTCGTCCATTCCGGCTGATCATCCGCTTCTCCGACGCATTGTTGCACTGGGAGGTCAGCCCTTTGGCTCACCGACGCTCAGTGACCAGGCATTGATGCGATTCCCGACGCTCAAGATGGGACCTGGCCAATCTTCGCGGAGCCATACGGCCGATGAGTACATCCGGCCCTGTGAGATTCGCGAAGCCATCGGGTTTTATTATGAGGTCCTGAAGGGCTTGAGGCTGTAGGACCATTTTTAGTTATTAATCATTTGCCAATTGTACCCTATGGGTGCTAAAAAGAAACTCAAGGAATACTTGTCGAAGGGTGTGCGCAAGCTGAAGCATCGCAAAGGCTTCGGTGTGCATTCTCCGTTCGCCTACTCTATCATCACCGAGGTGATTGAAGAGAAACTGCCTTATTATGCCTATCGGCGCATGCAGCGTACCTACACAAAGCAGGCCCCCGTGTCGTTCAAGGTCGCGTGTCTCGTGCTGCGTCTCGCCAATCGTTTCCGTTGCCGCCATGCTGTCGAAATCGTCTCCGATGGGGGCTATACCCTCCTTCCCCTTGTCCTGTCCGATAGCCGTCTGCGCGTGACAGCGTTGACCGATCCGGTGGCACAGACCCGGGCAGAGGTCAATTTGTCGTGGCTGGAAGACCGCATGTCGCAGGTTTCGTTTGTCCACAATCTTGAGCAACTCGACCAGTCTGAACCTTTCGACTTCATCGCCATCAATGTCAATCCATTCGAGGATCCTGCAGCCGTAGAACAGAAGAACTTCAAGCCCTCGGCAGTCCTTGCCCAGCAGTTTGTCGAGTGGGTACTGGCCCATTCGAAGGACGACACGGTGATCTTCGTTCGAGCAATCCGCCCAGGTCGTGTCAACGAGATTTTCTGGGACCAGTTGTGCGATCGCGACGATGTTTCCATCACAATGGATCTCTACGATTATGGACTGGCTATCCTCAAGCCGCGCTTCTTCAAACAGCATTATGTTGTGGCCTTTTAGTTAAAATTCCCTAAATATTTGCCCTCTTTTGACCAACCTATTGATAAAACCACTATCTTCGCGCGCAAATTCGACGGAATATATGTGTTTCCGACCGAAAAAAAGACTAAAACTAACATCTTATTAATAATTCAAAATCTATGTATTGGACACTTGAATTGGCCTCAAAGCTCGAAGATGCACCGTGGCCTGCCACTCGTGAGGAACTGCTTGATTATGCCAACCGTTCAGGCGCACCTCTTGAAGTGATTGAGAATCTTCAGGAGATGGAAGACGAAGGCGACATCTACGAATCCATCGAAGATCTTTGGCCCGATTATCCGCAAAAGGACGACTTCTTCTTCAACGAAGAGGAATATTGATGTACGGATAGGACGAAACAACCGAAAATCACAGACGGGACAGACAATGTAATTATTGCCTGTCCCGTCTGTTTTTGTATTATATTACGCGCGCAAGCAAAATCGTCGTTTTGACAATATGACGTTTGAAAAAGAGCATCGTCAGGGCCGAGAAACGAAAAACGGGTTAGCGAGGTGTTCGCTAACCCGGATGCGGGGACACGGCAGATGGATTACTGCGTGCGACGGTTCATTTGCTTGGGAGCGGCCTTGTTGCCTTTGGTCGAAGCGGTGCCGGCTTGTTTGCCACCCTTGCCCTTGGGGCCGCCTTGGTTCCCTTTGTTCAGGAAGTTCTGCCAGGAATTATCTTTCATAACTTGTTCAATTAACAATTAATAATTAACAATTAACAATGGGTGATTGTCGAGCTTTGTTAAAAACGGTGCGAAGATAGGGAGAAAAATCGGTTCTGCCAAGAGTTTTGCGGGAAAAAACATCGAAAGGTATGAAAAATGCCGGATTATTGCGGCAAAATGCAACTTCCTGCTGTCTCAATCCACATATCTGCCATCTTTCGATGACCTGCAGGGGTGGGATGGATGCCGTCCCAGATCCAGTAGGAGTTGTTCGAAGTGGGATGCTGGTCACGCAGGTCGCGGAAGAGAGTGTCGAAGGGCACAAGCGTGGCATGATAGTCTTGGGCGAGTCGGCGCACCACGGATGCCATCTGGTCCATCAGCTGCTGTCGCTGGATGTAGTTGTCGGTCTCGGCTACCCAACCGGCACGGGCGATGAAGGGGGTGCAGAGCACGAGCTGCACACCGGGCAGCGAGTCGCGCGTCTGATCGAGCAGCGTGCGATACTGGTCTTCCCATGCCTGGATGTCGAAGGTGAGCGTGGGGTCCTGCTTCTGACGATCGAAGAAGGTGCAGGCATCGTTGATGCCGATGAGGATGCTGACTACGTTGGGACGCAGGGCAATGGCATCCTGCTGCCAGCGAGCGGCGAGCTGTTCGAGTGTGTTGCCGCTGATGCCGCGGTTCCAGCATTGGATCTGGTCGTCGGGATACTGGCTCTCGAAGTAGGAGGCGCACTGTTCGACATAACCATGTCCATAGACGTGGTTCTTGTCCCACTCGACGCGTTCGCTCGATGGACGCATGTCGCCACCACTACGTCCCCACCCGCCATCAGTAATCGAATCGCCTATCCAGAGCACACGACGCTGGGGCAACAGGGTGCGCAGCCATTGACCGAGTTCGCTGACGTACTGCGGCTTGTAGCGGAAATTGTCGCGCCAACACCAGCCGTGACCACCCACGGGATAGAGGTGCATGGTGACGGAGACACCTTTTGCGACCAGGGCATTGTAGTATTCGATGCTGTTGCGCACAGGCACCAGGCCATCGTCGCTGCTGGCAAGGATGAAGGCGGGCGGCGTGTCGGAGGTCACCTGCAGTTCGTTGCTGTATTGTTGGACGAGTTTCTTCGAAGGCTTGTCGCCCAGCAGGAAATGACTCGACCAATAGTGAGTGAACGTGGGGTCGAGCGAGATGACGGGGTAGAAGAGGATCTGGAAGTCGGGACGGACATCGGGCGAGGTGTAGTGGGTGGCTGCCGTCGAGGCGAGGTGACCACCGGCCGAACAACCCTGTACGCCGAGGCGTTGGATGTTCCATTCGCTGCTATGTTCACGCAGGATGCGCATGGCCTGCTGCACATCGTCGAGCGGCACTTCGGGATGGGCATTGGGCAGACGGTACTTCAGCACGGCATAGACGATGCCCTGCTCGTTGTACCAGGCTGCGGGCAGATGTCCCTCGTGGTTGTACCACACACCACTGTAGCCGCCACCCGGGATGGCGAGCACGGCGAGGCCGCAGGGATGCTCGGGCAGATAGACCGAGATGTCGGGGTCCTGGGTGTGCTCGAAGTGCGTGCCGAAGTCCTTTTCGGGCTCCATGTCGCCGTTGCTGGTGGGTGCGCCGTTGGGCCAGAGCTTGATGACGAGGTCGGGTTGATAGGTCTGCGCCTGAAGGGTGAAGAGGGCGCATAGGGCTGCGAGGAGGAGGGGGAGTTTCATAGGGTTTTGAGGGGATTATGAGCAGCCATATACGGCTGCTGCGGAAACAAGGGGGGAGATCTGGCAGCCAAGGATGGCTGCTGCGGGAACAAGGGGGAAGATCATGGCAGCCAAGGATGGCTGCTGCAGGAACAAGGGGGGAAGATCTGGCAGCCAAGGATGGCTGCTGTGGTGACGAAGGGTTAGAATTTCCAGAGGGCGGTGGCGAGGAGGGCGCTGAGGTGATGGTTGAACATGTCGTGCCACTGGAGGCTGAGGTGGCGATGGGAGTCGAACTGCTTGCCGAGGTCGAGACAGCCGTAGAAGGGCTTGTTGTCGTAGCTGAGCACGCGATAGGGCAATTCGTCGGAATACCAGATGAACTGGGCTCCAGCCTGCCAATGCTGGGGGAGATAGAGCTTCGGTACGAGGCGGATGGTGTGCCAGGTGGTGCGAACGGTTTCGCCTGCAGCAGATTGTTTGAGGGTGTAGAGGTTGTAGCCTACCGTGAGCGAAAGATGCCCTACCTTGTAATAGACCGAAGCATCGGCTTTGAGGTACTTCTTGTCGTCGCTGGTGGTGTAGTAGCTGCCATTGGCTTTGGCCGTGAAGTTGGGCTGGGTGTAGCCGTAGGATGCCTTGAATTGGTTGACACGCGTCTCTTCGAGGTCCGCTGCGCCGCCGATGAAGGTACCTGCCGTGTTGGGCCACAGCTCGATGAACACGTCGAGGGCACTGGGGTTGGTGAACTTGCGGTAGTAGGCGAGTTGGAACTGATGGCGCGGATATGGAGTGAACACAGCACTTGCCTGGAACATGTTGCGCGTGGAGTTCTTCGACCAACCGCCCGAATAGCCCTTCTGGTTGTAGTGATAGAACATCACGCGGTCGCCCAGCGTGAGGAGCAGGGGGCCACGCCGATAGTTGAGCTGCAGATAGGCATCGTGGTGAAAGATGTGATAGGTGCTCTCCTCGTCGAATGCCAGGCCTGTCTCGTTGTGCTGGTTGATGCCATAGTCCTGGATGTTGTAGCCCGCTTCGATGCCGGTCATCATCTTCAGCCCTTGGACGGCAGGAATGGGCGTGTTGAGTTCGACGAGCCAGACGGGCTGGTCGTAGCTGTTGTGGATCACACGATGCTCGTTGTCGCGGATGGCGAACTGCTCGAGCGGATTGTTTTCGCGTGAATAGGAAACGAGGGTGAGCAGCTCGGTACCCAGGTCGTTGAAGGTGTGGAACCATCGGCCACGGAAGAGGAACATCTCCTCGCGCAGGTTCTTGCGCAGGTTGGGGGAGGGGGTATTGGTGTTCTTGTAGCTCTGGATGGCATAGGTGCGCAGCAGGTCGCGGCTAGTCAGCCGGCTCACCATCTCGGCGTGGAGGTACTGCTGGTCCTTGTAGGTGCTCCTGACGTCGGTGCGGTTGAACTGTGCATTGGCGAAGAGGTCGGTTTTCTCGCTGCCGTAGCGGATGTTGGAAGTGCCGTCGAGCTGGTGGTCGGTGGCATACTGCAGCGAAGCGAAGCCATGGGCGCCTGGTTCGTAGGGGCGCAGGTTGATATCGATGACGCATCCCTCGCCCGTACGTCCCTTGGCAACACCCGAGTTGTCGCAGACCTGTATCTTCTGGATGTCCTTGGCCAGCATCTGCGTCATCACCAGTCGGCTGTCGCCCGAGATGGCCACGTTGTCGAGACGCAGCTGGTAGCTGCCCAACAGGTTGTCGTAGCCGCCGATCAGCAGGTCGGGAACGAGCTGGAGGATGTCCATCAACGTCTCGTCGCCGTGCAGGTCGAGTCGCCCGGGGTAGATGATCGTGCGGTCACCCAGCATCTCGATAGCGGGCTGTTCACGTCCGGGAGCAGCCTCGGCCGACAAAGGAAGTGCGGCAAGGAGGGAGGCAAAAAGGGCAATGAAGGAAAAGACGTGTCGAAAACTGCTTTTCATAGTGGTTGTGAATGGAATTATACGGGTGCAAAGATAATCAGTTTTGCAGAAAACTCCAAGCAAATGTGAAAAATAATTATTTGTGAGCAGTTTTTTGGTGCTTCTGGCTTCATTTGCCAAAAAAAATCCCTATCTTTGCATCGGTCTTTTTAATGGGATTAACTCCAAAAAATAAAGCAGTTCTATCAATGAAACAAACAAGCATACTGGCCGGACTCCTGGCTCTGCTGACCGGTTCCCTTTTGACTGCCGACGTGTTGGCTGAAGGCAAGGCGACTGCTCCAGCACTCGACCCGAAGAAGGCATGCGTCTATACCCCCACTGTGCCTGCCGAGGAGCGCGGCATCTATGGCAATCGGATTGGGAAAACGGAGGCCGACACCGTCCGCTACACCCAGGCCTACATCTACGACAACGTGGCCGACCTGGCTGCGAGCACCAATCTGAAGAAGGGCGACGTGGCCATCACAAAGGGCTTCTACGAGCCGGGCGACGGCGGAGGCAGCACCTACTTCATCAAGAGCCGCCTCGATGGCTCGCTGCTCGTCTATGACGACCGTCATAACGTGGAGGGCTATGCCTACAACCTGACATGGCGTGCGCAGGTGGGCGAACATCAGACGGCCTATCTCGACACAGCCACACTGGTCCGGCTTTCGAACACCGAGGCTGAGCTCTATGCCGACCTCGTGGTGCCTACCAGCGGCGAAGTGAACTTCCTACAGCTGGGAGCACGTCCGAAAACGGCTGAAACGCATGACGACAACATGCCCTACATGGTGAAGTGGATGGCCTTCCTCGACCGACGCGCCACGACCTACGACCTGCTGCTGCCCTCGGGAGCCTACGCCTTTTCGCCCACCTTGCTGGTGCGCAAAGGTCCGGCTTTTTCGGCACTTGGCATCAGCATCCGAGGTCCCAAGATGCAGCTGAATGCCTCGGGTGCGCGTATCCTGCCCTACCGCACGTCGCAGTCGTACCTCTTCCGCCTGGGTTGGCTCGAAAAGGACAAGACGATCTTCATGCGCGGCTGCAGGCTGTGCGACCTGGCCTTCCTGACAGGCACCGAGTCGATGATCAGCGCGGGATTTGTGCCGAAGTACGGCGAGGGCATCACCAAGCGTACCTATCGTTGGGTGTCGCGGGCTGCCTTGTGGCTCGACTGCTGTCCCTACGGGCAGTTTGACGGACTCTACTTCCAGCACGTCAAGGGCACGTGTGTGTTGCTGCGACGCTGCTACGAAAGCCATTTCGGCTACACCAATGTGCGCGACTGCGGCCGGATTGACGCCTTGGGGAAGGCCGTTCCGCTCTTCCTCTTCGACCCGCCCGGACCGAGTGACGTCTCGGCCTGCTACTTCTACTACTTCAACTTCGAGGGCTGCATGGGCAACTTCTTCTATGGCAAACCTGGCAAGATGAATTTCACGCATTGCGAGTTTGGCGACATCCAGGTGGAAGGTTCCTGTAAAGGCGGCAAGGATACTCAGCCCATCAAGTGCGCTTCGTCGAGCCTCAAGTACGACAGCGACGAGGGCTACATCCCGCCCAAGGGTGGAGGGAAGCTCTACAAGTGGTTCATCTTCGCGGGCAGCATCGGCTTCCACGACATCACGGTGCAGTCGGTTTCGGTGTCGAATTTCGGCAACGGCCTGAAGCGTTTCCGTACCTATCGGAGGAACAGCGAGGGCAACATCATCGATATCGATGGCAACATCATCACGGAAGGCTACAAGGAGGAGGACGACAAGATCTATGCCGTCGATGCCGAAGGACAGAAGATTACCGACTACTATCGCTACTATGCCATTGTCGGCGTGGGAGACGACGGAACTGCACTCCCCAAGACAGCTACTGTGATCAACCTTCGTTCGGTGTATCTGCAGCGACAGGGCGGCTTGAGCAAGGCCGTGGGCCCCTGGGTGGTATATGCCAAGGGCCGTGGCGCCTACCACAGCATCGCCGTGCAGCAGACGTGGGGACGCGGCGAATATCCCTTCTACCTCGAAGGGGCTCCGCCCGTGAAGTGCGCGAAGCAGGAACTCACTGTACCGGGTGCTGTCAGTGCCGTCGATCTGATCCGTTCGGGCGAGAAGAACAAGACGTGGATCCATACGAAGGAGGGGGCCGTCACACCCTATGGAATGACCGTGAAGCGAACCGACCTGACGCAATCAATCATCTTCACGGCCAAACCCAACACCCGCTACGGGGCACGTGTCTTTGTGCCCCAGAAGGTCTATGATGCGCTGCCTACCGATGCCCAGGGCCGCAAGGTGTTCACCTGGGCCAACCAGACCAAGTCGCATGTCTATATCGGCAAGGAAAAGCCCGTTTTGAGCGACCAGTCGAAGTACGTGGTCCCCAAGAGCGGATGGACCTTCATCAAGTTCCCCGACTTCAAGCTCAGCTCGCCCCAATCAATCTATTGGAAGGGCGCAGCTACGAACAATGGGTTTATGAGCGGGATTTATGTGGATTATATCTATGAATTATAGCGATTCTAAGGGATGTTTTGGGATAGGAAGGGATATTAAGGGATTTTTAGGGACGATAGTATCGCCTTGAAGAAAGAAAATTGATGAAGAAAAGGGATTCCAAGAGACATTTGTTCCTTGGAATCCCCTATTATTCTATATAGTTCCTTATAATCTTTTATTTGAAGAACAAGTTTGCCCGATATTCGATATCGTTCTCATCGTCCTCGTAGCGCCTTATCTGGAGCCGTTCGAAATAGAGGACGATGGAATCGCCGCGAGTCTTTTCGGCGCAAAAGATAGGACAGATGCCTAGAGCCTTCTTCCGGCGGAACTCTTCGAGATTGACCTCGAAGAATAGATTTTCGTCCTGCAGGCCGGAGGTGGAGATCTGGAGGATGCTGTCGTTCAGGCGATTTCTTGAGCCGGTAAAACTATATTCATTCCGATAGGGGATGAGCAGATGGTAGCCTTCGGGAAGGGTGATGTAGTGGGTGTCGGGTTCATAGAGGAAATCCTCGTCTTCGTTGTCTGTCTTTTTCGAATAGTCTCCCCATAGCGAAACGTCCTTGTCGATCCACGTTTCGTTCTGCTGGTCATAATAGCTTTCGAGGTACTTCAACCTGCTTTGTGTAGCCGTTTGAACGTCTTCGGGCAATGTCTTCATCCAGCTGTCGAATTCCTGCTGGTTCATGGGCAGATGCTCCGGCTTGTATTGTGCCACGACGTTGCTGACCTGCTGCCTGAGGTAGCGTCGGACGATTTCGCAGTAGTTCATCGGCTGGGCAGAAGTGAGCAGCAGGATGGCGCCGAACGAGAGGGGTATCCAATGGATGCGACGTGCCTTGAGCACGAAGAGGCCGATGCAAACGGCATAGAACCAAAGGTTGAGCGTGAGCACATAGAGGCGATTGACCGTGATGCCATAATCGCCGAGTCGGCGCACGATACCTACTGTCATGAGGATGACGAGGGGCAGTGCCAGGATGGGGAACCAACGGACCACCCAGCGTTCGAATGGCTTCGAGTCTTCGCTGCGCATGGTCGGATAGAGGAGGAACTCGATGGCGATGATGCCGAACATCATGATGGTCACGAGCCACGTAATGGTGCCGTTGGGCAGTTCCCACGAGAAGACAATTCGAGCCAGATAGAGATAGAGCACCACCATGTAACAGACCACCAGGGGAATGAACAGGTAACGTGTGGTGCCCGTCAGGAACCGGGAGACGAGGATTGTTTCGTCGTGCTTCCGTTCTCCTTCGGGCACGCGGGAGAGCACCAGAAGGAGGGGCAGCAACAGGGCGAAAAGGATGCTGACGATGGCGTACAACTTGTCTTCGATATGAATGTCGAACAGGCTCTGAATGCCCAGCAGGAGCAGTTCGATGCCTCCCGTCATTACCCCTCCGACCAGATACGCAAGCACCATAGCAATGAGCATGCGGCGGGTGAAGTTCCACGACTTCACGTCGCTCTTCGCCTGATAGAAGGGCAGGAAGAGGATACCCAGGATAAGGGCCACATAGACGGCTGCTCGTGCTATGAAGAGCGCCATGCTGTAGCGGGACGAATCGAGATTCCACAGGTAGATGGCATCGATGAGCAACAAAATATGCGCTATGGCTGTGACCGTCCAGACCACGCGCTTGTTGTGGTATTCTTCGGCCCACAGCGACAGCATCAGCGAGAGCAGGAAGCCCGCCGTAAGGTAATAGATAGCCACGCCACGAAACTCATCGGTAATCACCATGAGGATGAGGGCAAAGGCCAGGAGGAAGGCAAAGGTGCATGCCGCCGGGAACCGACGGGAAACCTTGACCATCGATTCGCGCAACGAAGATAGGGAGGGGATGAGTGTCATGTTTCGGGGAATTTATAGGAATAGTGCCTATCGTAAAATAATAGTGCCTATCGTAAAATAATAGTGCCTATCGTAAAATAATAGTGCCTATAGTGATTATAGTTACTATAAAGACGATAGGCACTATTTATTAAAATGGATAATCACTTGACAGTAATCCGATAGGCGCGTGTATGAGCCACGAACTCGGTGGCATAGGCGCACTGGGCGGTGGTGATGCCCGAGAGGTACTGACCGATGCGATCGACGCGGAAGTCGATGTCGTAGGTCGTGGTGCCCTTGGTGAACCTGTCGAAGAAGATGTCGGTCGAGGCATCGCGCATGCTGACGTAGCCGCCGCGGCCATTCATCCAGCGATAGCCGGAGAACTGGGTGACGGGTTCGAAGCAGGCAGGACGCTGGGCGCGAATCTGGATGAAGTCCATGTCGCGGTCGGCAGTGATGATGACGCGGAGAGTCACCTTGTCGCCCACCTTCAGTGTCTCGGTTTCGGGATTGAAGTCCTTGCCGTCCTTCTTGAACTTGATTTCCACCTTCAGTTCGCCGGTGGTCTGGTTCTTCAGACGATCCATATCCTCGAGGTATTGTGCATAGAGGGCACCCCAAGAGATGACGGGCATTTCGGCAGCCGGGGCATTGCCCTTGATGCTGAGGTCGCGGATGGGCGATGCGGTGATGGCATCATCGACCTGGGTGCGCACATAGCCGAGCTGTTCGGCCAGGAAGCGTGTGGTGTCGATGGGCGTGGGCAGCATGCTGCTATCGATGCTGAACGAACGCAACAGGCCGTGGGGACGTGCGGTGATTGGCTCACCCTGCTTCTTGTAGCCTGCAAGCAGGAAATCGAGAGCACCGAGTGTGTTCATCTCGTTGTCCCACGTCTGCGTCTGCTTCTGACGCAGGAGCCATACCTGCATCTCGTTGAGGAGCTGCTCCTTGTCGGAGCGCGACGACTGACGGATGGCGCGCATGGCAGCAAGCTGGGTCGGGATGCGGTAGTCGCGCCACGAATAGTAGGCTTGGTCGGTGGCGTAGTAGCGACCCATGCCAGGTTTCGTGATGGTGTATTCGACAGCCGACTCGAGGAAGTCGTCGGCACTCTTGGTGTGGCCGAAGGTGCGCAGTACACAGGCTGCCACGGTGCGTCCGTGGATGGTGAGGTCGCGCACGTTCTTCTCGATGTCCTTCAGATAGGCTTCGCGCATGTCGGCCACCTTCTTGCTCACCTTGTGGTCGGGTGCGAGCGAGCAGACATATAGGTAGTTGAGCGTACTGTTGCTGGCTGTGATGGGGAGTTTCTTGTTGATGCAGTATTCGTAGTGCTCGAGTTCCTCTTTGTCGAGGAAGTTCAAGCCCTGTTCGAGCATCTTGGCTTCCACATCGAGTCCCTCGCTGCCTTCGGAGTTGATCAGCATGGCGAGGTCCTCGCAGATGGCAAGCGTCATGTAGTAGCTGCCGGGCATGCCTTCGAACCAGCTCCACGAGCCGTCGCCCTGCTGCAGCTTCTGGAGGCGTGTGCGCGCCTTGTCGATGCGTTCCTGCATGAGGCGGTCGTTGAAGAGGTCGAGCATGCGGGCACGTTGTTCGGCTTCAAGCAGGGCATCGTTGACCCATGGGGATTCCTGGAGCACGATGTCACGTAGGTCGTCGTTGCGGTCGAGCTGGCTCTGCTGGTCGGTGCCGGCCTTTTTGGCTTCATTCAGGGCATCCTCGAAGCCCGGGATGCTCTGGGCAATGCGACGAGCCACGATGTTGGCATAGAGCGATGCGGCATAGGCGGTGGAGCAGTCGCGATCGGGCAGCTTGATGCCGTCGAGGGCCGAGATGACAGTCCATTCGGGACGATCGGTGTATTCGAAGAGCAGGCGTTTGTGGGTGGCCGTCTGGCTGCCCTCGTTGAAGAGGCTGCTGATGTCGATGTGCTTCTCTTGTTCGTCGCGTGTCACATAGAACGGGATGGCTTCGGTGACGTACTTCTTCGAAGTGAGGACGGGCAGGAAGTTGCGCTCGCCGTCGGAGAAGTCGCCGCTCACGCCGCTCACTTCGCAGATGAGCATCGGATAGCGGTCGTCGATGTCAACGCTGAAGGTGACAGAAGTGGTCTGTTCCACATCAACCGAGAAAGTCTGGGTGGCAGAATAGACTTCCTTTTCGGTCTCGGCATCAAGCAGACGCAGGCGGATGGTGCCGTTCAGTGCCTTGTCACCCTGGTTGATGATGCGCGAGGCAATGGAGGCCTTGTCGCCCTCACGCACAAAGCGTGGCAGGTTGGGCTGCACCATGAAGTCCTTGCGACTGACTGCCGTGGCGAGGATCTTGCCGTAGTTGACATCCTTGTCGTGGGCCAGGCCGAGGAACTTCCATTCGGTGAGGCTTTCGGGCAGGGTGAAGCTGATGCTGACGTTGCCCTTGGCATCGGAAAGGAGGTGGGGATAGAAGAAGGCCGTCTCGGCGAAGTTGCTGCGCAGCTGCGGAGCAGCGGATTCGGCACCATTTTCGCTTTGTGAGGATTCTTCAATTTCTATCAGATTATCGACTGAAACTGCTGCCTTCTTCGAAGAGATGTAGTTCATGGATATTTCCTCCATCTCCATCGGTTCGGCCATTTCCACCATGGCCATGTCGTCTTCAGCTGCGGCCATATCTACCATCATGCTCTGATGCATTGGAGCAGCTCCAAGGGCAGCTCCACGTATCATCACACGGGAACGACGACTCCATCGCTGGTGGATGTATTCGGTGAGCTCATCGAAACTGCGGTTGCGGATTGACTTGCTGGAGTAGGCGCGAGTGGCATAGACAGAGGTTCCGTAGTTGGAGCGCGTCGTGCTGTTGTAGAACGCACGGATCAGGCGCGGGAACGACAGGGAGAACGGCAGGGAGTGGGTGGCGAACTGGTCGAGTGATGCGTCGTACATCGTAGCTAATAGCTCTGCACCCACGACGGGCTTGCCGTTGGTGCCCTGGATGGTGAGTGTCCACGTCTCGTCCTGCCCGGGATAGAGGCGGTCGCGGAACGTGCTCCACGAGAGTTTGAGCTGCTTGTCGGGCTTCACGTAGGTCAATGTGGTGGATTCGCTGCAGACCTCTCCGTCGCGGGCATACCAGATGAAGAGTCGGACGCCATCGCCATAGCTGCGGTCGTAGGGAATGGTGATACGATAGAGATCGCGGCCAAGCTCGAGGGAACGACGCTCGACCACGCGGTCGTTGGCAAGGATCATATAGCCCACATAGACGTCCTTCCGACCCGGGCTGAAGAACACTTCGGCCGACTTCTGCTCCGAGAATTCATCCTCGGCTACGTAGAAGAAGTCGCCATCAAAGCGCGTGATCTCCTTTTGTGCTTCGTTTTTGCCCAGCTTACTGGGCTTGAGCGAGATAGCGGCCTTTGAGTTGAAGAACTTCAGCGATTCGGTACGGCGGTTTCCGATCTTCTTGCCAGCCTTATCGGTGGCAAATGCCTCGATGTAGTATTGTCCTTGTGCCAGGGTGGGCAGTTCGATGGGCACACCGGTCTGGAAGGTGCCCGAGTGGATGGGCTCCGAACCGTAGCGGTCCGTCAGAATATTGTAGATGCCCGTGACGCTGACATCCTCGCCGTTGGCGTTGCGTGCCTTGATAACGATTTGTTCATTGCTGCTTGCATCGTATGGATTGGGCACACTGATGCTGATGCTGAACGGCTGGCGCGAAACGGCGGTGGTATAGGTGGCACTGTGGCTTTCGCCTGCCTGGTCGGTGACGTCGAAGGTGACGCGATAGCGCAACATCTGGTCGTCATCATAGTCATCGAGTTTCTTCGGATCAAGATAGACGGGTACGGCAATGCGGCCCTTCTCGTCGGTTCGTCCTTCGCCTTCGGAGAGTTGTTCCCAGCCTGAAATGCCCCAGAACCAGAAGCTGCACTTGGCGGTCTCGATGGTATATTTGACCTGTGCATTCTGGACGGGAACGTCGGCATAGGTCTTGGCCAGGGCTTCCACCTCGATGGTGTCGCCGATGCTGATCTGGCGACCGTTGCTTTCAGCTGCCTTGGCCTTGACGTCGAAGGTGGGGCGCTTGTATTCCTCGACGCGGAAGCTTGTGCTGTTGTGGTTGCCGTCCGACACGGAGAATCGGCCCGGCAGACGATCGGTCGGGATCACGAAGTCGCAGTCGTAGCTGCCGTACTGGTTGGTCTCCACCTTGCGTGTTTCGATTTCCTTGCCGTTGGCATCCTTGAACGTGAGCGTGAACTTCTTGTTGGCTGCAACCTGTGTATTGTCGCCAAGCTGGCGATAGACGATGGCCGAGACGTGGACGGTCTGGCCGGGACGATAGATGGCGCGGTCGGTGAAGAGCGAACAGTTCAAGTCTTCGCTCTTCCGATTGGCGTTGTTTTCGTAGAGAAAGGCCTTGCTGGTCTTGTTGTCGGTTCCCTTGATGCAGGCATAGGCGTAGTAGTTGCGTTCCTGGTGCGGGATGATGACTTCGCCCTTGCTATTGCAGGCCAAGAACTGCTGTTCTTTGCCCGAATAGTTCTCCACCACCACGGTGGCATTGGGAACGGGACGTCCGCTCTCGATGTCGGCGACAAAAGCCAGCGTTTCGTTCGAGGGCAGTTGGAAGAGGAAGAGGCGCAGCGAGGTGATCTCGATGTCATCGACAGCTACGCGATAAGGGGTGCGGGCAATGATGACGTAATGTCCGGCAGGCAGCGAGAGCTGGTCCTTGTGCGTGCCGCTGGTGGGCAGGTCCTGTTCGCGGCGAGCCACGCAGAGGCTGTCGTCGCCCAAGGTGTAGTCGCGCTTTTCGATGAGCTTGCCATCGGTCTTCAACTGGTTGTTCTTTTCCTTGCCATTGTAGAGACGCACCTCCACGGTGGCTTTGGTCTGGTTCTCGTAGCGCAATTCGATGTCGAACGGACGGTTGGGGAGGATGCCCGATGGGACAGCGAGGGTGCAGGTGGGGTTCATGATTTCCCCTTCGACGTTGGTGAAATAGGGTGCCAGATAGGAGCCCTGGAACTGCTTCTGTGCCCAGCGGGCAAAGGACAGCTTCTCGTCTTCGCCGTAGATGGTCTCGCAGTAAGCCATGGCCACATCTGCACCTGCCTCAATGTCCTTGGTTTCTTCGACGAGTTGCTTGAGTGTCTTAACGTACAGGTCGGAAGGTATGCGCAAGTTGTAGTCCTCGTGATTGCGCAGCTGATAGAGGTGCTGCAGTTCGGTGAGGGCGTAGGCATCGCGCGGACCGTTCTGCTTGTAGTAGGCAGCCACTTCGCCCAGAAGGTCTGCCTTTTCGCTCTCCTTCATCTGTGCATTTTCGAGCGCAAAGCGAGTGAGCAGCGACAGCATGTCGTGCTTGTAGAGGCGGCTGTCCTCGCCTTCCTGGATAAGGGGTTCGTAGCCTAATGCCGAAGCCTTGGCCAATGCTTCCTTGTCCTTCAGCGACAGGGTGAAATGTTCGCGGGACTTGGCTCTATATTCGCTTTGTGTCTCTTCGTCGAAGTCGGAGATGTGGCTGTCGGCCATGGCCAGGTAAGCCGAGCCCATAACAGCGTTATAGACGGCATCTTCGACGAGACCCTTGTGGGGGAAGGGCGGGAAGTTGGCTATGCGGAAACTGTCGGGGTCGAGGTCACACTTGGTTTCGACGATCGTAATCCACGCCTTGGCGAGATGGGGGAAGTTCTTCTCCTTCTGTGCCTTGTTGTAGATCTTCTGGGTTTCGTCGATGACCTTGCGCGGCATGTCCTTCTGCCTGAGGGCATTGACGTTGTTCCAAAGCTCATCATAGCCTTGGCCGTCAGAATTGAAGATGTTGAAGATGTTCATGATAATAGCAAGAATGGCGATAAATAAAGGATTCCTTTTCATGATGCAGGGATTTTTAGGAGGTTAGGCAAGGATGGAAGGCATCCCCCCTCTGAGTATGTATATTAATTCTTGGCGACATTGAGCGGGTCGGAGAGGGTGGCGCCTGCCTGCTCACCCACCACCTTCGGGACATCCTCGACGGGAATGGTCTCGTAGCGATAGGGGAGTGTGACGTCGCCCAGGTCAGCCGGCTGCTGGAACTTCTCGGTATAGTGGTTTCCGACGAAGACGAAGGCCTTTGCATCCTTTTGCGTAAAGATCTTCTTGACCCCTTTGGCAAAATAGCATCCCTCAATGCGGAACTCGGCCTGGAAGCGCGGATTGGCGGCAGCTGAGTTGCCGGCACAGGTGTAGTAGTCGTTGAGCAGATGGATGGTGCCGAAACGTACCATAGGCATGCGCTGGTCGCAGCCTTCGCCCCATTCGCAGAATGCGTAGGTGACGTTCAGATTGTCCTCGCCATTTTGTTCGGCACGGTCGCTGGAACCGACGAGGTTGGTATTGGCATGGATATAGGTGCGCTCGGAATAATGGAAACGACACCACGATACGGTGATGAAGTCCGAGAAGCTGTTGATGTCAAAGTTTCCATCCATGCCGTCGCAGAAATCCACATGATCGACCCATATGTGCTTGGAGCCATGGCTGACGGTCATCAGGTCGTTGCCACCTACGTCAATAGCTCCCGGCCCTTGCAGGGACAGGTTGCGAATGATGATATTCTGGCAATTGGAAAAGCTGAAGAGACCGGCATTGCGGAACTTCTCTTCGGGATCCTTCATCTGGTCGATGAGGGTTTGGCGAATGAGGTATTCACGGGGCTCTCCCACTGGTTTCCCGTTTGAAAGGGTTAGTTTTTGGTCGGCTTTCGAGGTGTTCTGTTCGAGCACCTTCTTGTCGTTCATCAGTTGGTGTAACTCGGGCGACAGATAAAACTGGGTGCAGACGCGTGCGTTGTTGATGCCCACAATGGTCTTGTTCTGCAGGTCCTTCAGTTGCATCGAGCTGCTGACGATGAAGTCACCTTTGCTGCCATCGAAGATGATGATATCATTCTCTTTGATAGCCTTGATGATGGTGTTGCGCATGTCGCTGCCCGTGCTGGTTAGCGTGATGGTGCTGGGGCTGACTACGCCTTTGCCACCTGTCACCTGGAAGTCATCGCCGGAGGTGAGTGATGTGCAGGTAGCCCAACCGAACGGACGATTGAGGTCAGCCTGCTGTGCAAATAGCGTCGTTGTCAGCGTCGAAAGAATTAGTGTGAGTGATAGTAGGTGTTTCATATCTATAAGACTCGGTTTCGCAGGATAGTTTAAAGTTATAAAGAGTTAAGAGGAATCTCTCTGTTGGGTTTTCTATAGTGGCTATATTATTTATAGTGACTATAAAAACTATAGGAACTATAATAACTATAGGCACTATAACGCTTCAATAAGAAAAATCAGAAGAAGGAGGGCACAATATTATATTATATAAGGTATCCCTTCTTCTTCTGATTGGAGCAATAGGCAGGTTACTTGCCGTGGCAGTTCTTGTACTTCAGACCCGAGCCGCAAGGGCATGGGTCGTTGCGACCAACATGGGGCGTTGTTCCCATGGGTTTGCGCTGTACGTTGTTCTGTCCGTTGGCTCCGGCATGGATAGCCTGCATGCGGCTGAAGTCGGGTCGCTGGCGCTGGTCACCTGCTGTGCGGAACTGTGGCGGGAAAGGCGGTGGGGGAACAGGACGCGAAGGAGCCTCGTCGCCCTTCGTCTGACCCATGGCTGCCATCTTACGCTGGGCTGCTGCCTGCTGCATCTGCTGACGTTGTGCGGCGGCAGCCTGCTGCTGTGCAATCTCCTCGGGAGTAGGCTCGGGCAGATGGAGTTGTCCACGCATCAGCACCGAAACGGCCTTGGAGTTCATCTTTTCCACCATGCGCTCGAAGATGTGGTACGACTCCAGCTTGTAGATCAGCAGGGGGTCCTTCTGCTCGTAGCTGGCGTTCTGCGTGTTCTGCTTCAGGTCGTCGAGGTCACGTAGATTCTGCTTCCAGGCCTCGTCAATGTTGTGGAGCATGATGACCTTGAGGAAGGTCTTGCTGATCGACTTGCCGTCGGTTTCGGCAGCCTCCTGGAGCGGAACGGGTATCTGATAGACGCGCTTGCCGTCGGAGATGGGAATGATGATGTTCTTGATCTGTCCACCGTCCTTCACCTGCTCCCAGATCTCCTTGAGGCGTGGGGTGACCTTATCGGTCAAATCCTTCATGTGACGATTGAAGTTTGCCATACCGGCCTGGTAGATCTTCTCGCTCATCTCTTCGGGCTTCAGACGCTTGGCCTCCTCCTCGGTGAACGGTACTTCGACGCCGAAGTGACGCAGTACGTCGAGCTGCAGGGCTTCGAAGTCGTTGTTCATGCCGAATTGTTCGATGAGGTTGCCGGCCACGCTGTAGGACATGTTCATGAAGTCAATGAAGATGCGTTCACCCATGAGGGCATGGCGACGCTGAGCATAGACCACTTCACGCTGCTTGTTGAGCACGTCATCGTATTCGAGCAAGCGCTTGCGGATGCCGAAGTTGTTCTCTTCGACCTTCTTCTGGGCGTTCTCGATCGACTTGTTGAGCAGCGAGTGCTCGATGACATCGTCTTCGGCCATACCGAACATCTTCGAGTCCATGATCTTCGAGATTTTGTCCGAACCAAAGATACGCATCAGGTTGTCTTCGAGCGAAACGAAGAATACTGACGAACCTGGGTCTCCCTGACGACCGGAACGTCCGCGCAACTGACGATCGACACGACGTGATTCGTGGCGCTCGGTGCCGATGATGGCCAGACCGCCTGCCGCCTTCACTTCGGGCGACAACTTGATGTCGGTACCACGACCGGCCATGTTGGTGGCGATGGTCACAGTCGATGTCTGTCCGGCCTGGGCCACGATGTCGGCCTCGCGCTGGTGCAGCTTGGCGTTGAGCACGTTGTGCTTAATGCCACGCAGCTGAAGGGCTTTCGAAAGGGTTTCTGAGATTTCAACCGAGGTGGTGCCGACCAACACAGGACGACCAGCCTTGACGTATTCCTCAATCTGTGCGATGACGGCCTTGTATTTGGCACGCTTGGTCTTATATACGCGGTCGTTCATATCAATACGCGCCACGGGACGGTTGGTGGGGATGGTCACCACATCGAGCTTGTAGATATCCCAGAATTCGCCTGCTTCGGTCTCGGCCGTACCGGTCATGCCCGACAGCTTGTGGTACATACGGAAATAGTTCTGCAGCGTGATGGTGGCAAAGGTCTGCGTGGTGGCTTCGATCTTGACGCGTTCCTTGGCTTCTACGGCCTGGTGCAGGCCATCGCTCCAGCGACGACCCTCCATGATACGGCCTGTCTGCTCATCGACAATCTTGACCTTGCCATCTTCCGAGATGACGTAATCCACATCCTTGTCGAACATGCAGAATGCCTTGAGCAGCTGATCGACTGCATGCACACGTTCTGCCTTGGTTGTGTATTCGGTCATGACCTTGTCCTTGCGCTCGAGTTTCTCTTCCTTCGAAAGGCTCTCGTCGTGCTCGATCTCGGCAAGTTCCGAACCTACGTCGGGGAGCACGAAGAACTTGGGGTCTTCCGAACTGCCGGTCAGGGCATCGATGCCCTTGTCGGTCAGATCGACCTGCTTGTTCTTCTCCTCGATGGCGAAGTAAAGAGGCTCCAAGGCCACAGGCATCTCCTTCTGGTTATCTTGCAGGTAGTAGGCCTCGGCACGCAGCATCTCCTGCTTGACGCCGGGCTCCGACAGGAACTTGATGAGGGCCGAGTTCTTGGGCCATGCACGGAAGGCACGATAGAGTTGGGTCGCACCTTCGTCCTTGATGTGCTTGTCGGGGTTGTTGACCTTCTTCTTGGCCTCGTTGAGCAGCTGGTTAGCCAAAGTCTTCTGCAGGCGAACTACATTCTCCACGCGGTCACGATAGGTTTGGTAGAGTTCCTCGTCGGAGTATTCCGAAGTCCGTGGCGTAGGACCGGAGATGATAAGAGGCGTACGGGCATCGTCAATCAACACGGAGTCCACCTCATCGACGATGGCGAAGTTATGTTCGCGCTGCACGAGGTCCTCGGGATGAGTGGCCATGTTGTCGCGCAAATAGTCGAAACCGAACTCGTTGTTGGTGCCGAAGGTGATGTCGCAGTTGTAGGCACGACGACGTTCGTCCGAATTGGGCTGGTAGCGGTCGATGCAATCGACAGTCAGTCCATGGAACTGGTAGAGCGGGCCCATCCATTCGCAGTCACGCTTGGCGAGGTAATCGTTGACGGTTACTACGTGTACTCCATTATGGGTCAGGGCATTCAGGAAGACGGGGAGCGTAGCTACAAGTGTCTTACCTTCGCCGGTCGCCATCTCGGCAATCTTGCCCTGATGGAGCACGGTGCCGCCGAAGAGCTGCACGTCGTAGTGAACCATATCCCAGCGTGTAGGGTTGCCGCCTGCAATCCATGTGGTCTTGTAGATGGCCTTGTCGCCGTCGATGGTGACGAAGTCACGTGTAGCAGCCAGGTCGCGGTCCATTTGGGTAGCAGTCACTTCCACGGTCTCGTTGTTGGCGAAGCGATAGGCTGTGTTCTTGACGATGGCATATACTTCGGGCAGATAGTCGGTGAGCTTCTGCTCCTGCGTCTCGCGTACCTTTTTCTTGAGCTTGTCCACCTCGGCCCAGACGGCTTCGCGCTTTTCCACCTCAAGGTCCTCAACGGTGTCGCGCAGGTGTTGTATCTCATCTTTATCGGCCTTCACGCAGGCCTCCAGATCTTGCATGATCTGCTTGGTGCGGGCACGCAGCTCGTCGTTGCTAAGTTTTTCGACGGCAGGATAGGCGGCCTTGATCTTCTCCACCCAGGGTTGGATGAGCTTCATATCGCGGCTCGACTTGTCGCCGAAGATTTTCTTTAAGAAATCGTTAAATCCCATTTATTTTGATTTTATTATTGTTTTTTGTTTCCTTTGATTTTGCTGGATTTTCTAGAGGCTCTAGATTTTCTAGATATTCTAGATGCTCTAGATGAAAAATTAGAAGAGGGGGAGGGCGCGGCAGGCGCTTGGAGCCCTTATGCGGATGGCCTTGGCGATGGTCGGGGCGATGCTTGTTGCCTCGACAGGCGTGTGGATGCGTTCTGCCTTGACCAGTGAGGGTGCAAAGATGATGGCAGGCCCAGGATAGACGTCATGACGCATCTGAGGCTGTGGGCTGCTGTTGTCGTCGAGCCGAAGGTTCCATCCCGGTTGCAGGATGATGACCAGGTCGCCTCCTCCGTTCTTGCGGTAGCTGTTGCGGATGCGGGTGACACGTTGGCTATAGTCCTCGTGGAGCAGCTGTTGGGCCGTGAAAACCTCGTCCACACCGCTGAAAAGGGCGACGAACTTGGCGGCCTCGCGAGCCACGTCGTCAATCTGCAGCTGCTTCTGTTCGATGAGCTTGTGGTTCAGGTAGATCTGCCTGTCCTCGAACCCTTCGATCCATTGCCCTTGTCCGTACAGCGAATTGAGTTGGATGTTGAGCAGGGCGGTGCATCGGTTGGCATTGAACTCGCCCAACGAAAGACCCAGTATATCGTCGGTGGCCTTGTGGGTATCGCCCGTGCCCATAACGTAGATCAGTGTATTCTTGAGGCCCACCTGCTTATCGACAATGTCCAGCAGCTCTTCCAGCGTCTGGTCCAGGCGCAGGTAGGTCTCCTCGAGTTCACAGGGATAGACTTCCTTGGCGGTGTGCTGGTAGGTGCCTGCGTAGAAGGTGAGCTGCAGCATGTCGGTGTGCGATTCGGCTGTGCCGACGCGTCCTTTGGTGATGAAGAGCTGTGCCATCTTGCCCACTGCCTCGTTGATGATGGGCGAAGTCTTGATCCAGCTGTACATCACCTGTTTGCTTTCCTGGAACTTATGTGTGAAGTAGGGGTTGCAGGGCTGATAGGGCGAAAGGGCGCAAACGCCGTTCTGTGTCAGCAGCTGCGAATCCCAGCCTTTGGTCTCGGCATCGCAGAAGAGCGGTCTGTTGCTGTTCTGGTTCGAAACGTAGAAGGGGAAGTCCTTGTAGTAGGTCGTCGAACACCAGTTGCCCCGCTTGTCATCCACCCAGAATGCTCCGTCGGACAGGTGCCCCGCTGTGGTAATCGCCTCCTGGGCATTGGGTGCGATGCTATAGACTTTGCTGGTCTGCATCGAGGCAAGCTTCAGCTCGTCGGCCAGTGTGCTGCTCAACAGGGCGCGTGGCGACCAATATCCGTCGGTTGCATTGCCGATGTACTGGACGTCGAAGAATATGGGGCGTCGGCGCAGTGTCTCCTGATCGAAGGTAAACTCACCGCTGATTCCGTTCTGGAAAGGATAGCTGCCTGTGGCCAGCACGGCGATGGCAGCGGTAGCATCGGGATGGTCGAGCTCGAAGGTCACCTGGTCATAGACCTTTCCTTCCTGCATCAGGCGGCGGAACCCGCCCTGTCCGAATCGACTCTGCAGGATGTCGAGGTAGTCGGTGCGCAGCTGGTCGATCGTAATGCCGATGATGAGCTTCGGTAGTGTACGCGTGTCGTTGCTTGCGCTCGTTGTCGAAAAACGCTGAGGGGGCTCAACGGCAATAGCTGGCAGCGCTTGGAGCGCCGTCAGCAAAAGCACCAGTTGGGCCAGTGTCTGTATGTCGGACTTGTGTGAAGTCATATTTATTCAAACCTCATGAAGCTGCGAAGCAGCAGAGTGGCCAGTAGCAGGAGGAAGGCTGGTGGGCAATATTGTCCGATGATCCAGTCGAAAAGTACATATGCGATTATAAATGCAAAGGTTATGCCAAAATAGATGCGGCAAGCCTTGTTGAATCGCTTGAACCAGATCAGCACGGACATAATGACATGCGTTGGCAGCAGCCAGAAGCAGTTCAGGTTGCTGTCAACGGCCGGGTGAAGCGAAAAGAAGTTCAGGAACCATACCACACAACCGGTCAGGCCCGTTGCCAGCAGCAGCAGGGTGTCGAAGATGTTCACCGGCAGAGGCACTTTGAAGGGAAGTCTCTTCTGTTCGGCCTCTTTCCGTTTGCGCCATTCCCAAGCCGAAAGAACCAGGGCAATGAGGAGCACGATGCCGAACACGGTGGCAGGGGCGATGGGGTCTGGAGCCTCGATCTTGGCCTTGATGTCGGGACGCATGGTAAGCAGCGTATCGCTCTCGGTTACAAACGGCACATGCCAGCGGTTCGAAGGCATTGACTTTTCGACTTTGGCATTGCCGACAGCCATGCTCAGATACTCGGGCAGGAACATCTGTTCCTCGAAGCTGGCACGCTGGTCGGACCGTGCGGCAACCGCCAGGGCAATGCCGAAGTCGAGCCAGTTGTTGCGGTGCGTCTTCTCCTGTACCATCTGGCGCAGGGTGATGTCCTTCACCCATGCCGTGTCGTAGCGCAGCTGGTTTCCTGTCGAGGCGTTGATGAGGTGATAGGGCCGGGTGGCGCAGTTGTCAAAGAAGTAGGAGTAGCGGTAGGTGCGGTTCTCGGGCAGGTAGTTGATGAGGAGCCTTCGCACCATGTCCTGAGCCTGTGCCGAGTCGAGGCGCAGCCACTGTTCGGTCATTCCCAGTCCGCGCTGGCGGTATCCCTCGATAAAGTCGCGTGTATATTGAGCCCCCAGCTGGTAGTCGGTCTCGCCTTTGACGAAACGATATTTGAAGTGGGGGGTAGTAAACGAAAAAACTCCGTAGTGGAAGGTGACGTCCAACTGCGGATTGCGCTGATCCTGGATGCGCAGTCCCGTGTGTCCGAAGCGCTCGTAGGCATCGGGACCGGGAGAACAGGTCAGCAGGCTGATGCGCAGCGAGTCCGAGAACTCCAATTGCGCACGCGCGGGTAAAAAATAAGTCAGCGTCAACAACGCTGCGAGTAGGATTTGCTTCATAGACCGCATAACAAGACATCCACGTGCATGTGTGTAGCCCATGGATGCCTCATTTTGAAATGGGGGATGGTGATTAAGGTAATAATGGATCAAGCCTTAGCCTTCTCCATCGATGCCTTGCGGAACTCCTTGAGGAGTCCAATGAGTGTGAGGGCATTTTTGCGTGCACGGAGACCTGCAGCCTTATTGCCCTTCACTGCCTGAGCAGAAGCGTCAGCAGCAAAGGCAGCCGAAAGTTCATTGATTTTCTGAACCAATTCTTCCATAGGTGTATTTTAATTATTGGGGTTGTAGATGGTGTCGTGTTTTGGGATAAACCCGCTCTTTGACGTTGCAAATGTAATAAGAATATTCGATAACTCACAAACTTTTCCCTAAAAAATTGATGTTTTTACGCTATTTTTTGTAGTTTTACGCTTTTTTTATACTTTTTAAGGTTCAAAAAGGCACAAATTAGCAAAAAAAAGACTACCTTTGCCGCGGAATTCTATAATACGACAAAAAGTCATGCATTACGCTATCATAGCAGCTGGAGAGGGATCGCGCCTTCGTGACGAAGGAATCCTTTTGCCAAAACCATTGCTTCCGGTCGGTGGTCAGGCTATGGTGCAACGGCTGATGGACATCATGGTCCGGTGCGGGGCTGAGAGTATCTCGGTCATCTGCAACAGCCAGATGCCACAGGTGCGCGAGCATCTGCTGACATACGCCGAGGAGCATCCGGGATTGAAGCTGCATCTGATTGTCGATACTACACCGAGTTCCATGCACAGCCTTGCTCGTCTTGCAGACGTCATTCCAGCCGGCAAGGTTTGTGTGACGACGGTTGACACTATCTTCCGTGAACGTGAGTTTGCGGCCTACATCCAGACCTTCGAACAGTGCCAGGGTGGCCTGTTTGCTGTCACACCCTTTGTCGATGACGAGCGCCCGCTGTGGGTGGCCTGCTCCAAGGAGGGTGAAGCAAGGATCGGAGGTCACGTGTGTCCTGCGATCCAGGGCTTCTACGACAACGAAGCTGAGATGTCCCACGATGTGTGGCATTTTGTCAGCGGAGGCATCTATGGGTTTGAGACGGCTACAGCTTGGCCCGTCCTGCGCCAATGCCTCGATGAGGGCCAACAGCGGATGCGCAACTTTCAGCGGGCTCTGGTGCGCGCCGGGGTCCCCCTCTCGGCCTATGTGTTCGGCAAGATCATGGACATCGACCATGCCGACGACCTCCGACAGGCCGAAACGTGGCTCGACGACAGTCTGAAGAAGCGTCGCATCCTTGCGGTACACCGTGCATTGGAATTTTCGCCCAATCTTGCCGTCAGCGATGCTGCCATCCTGCAGCTGGTGACTTCGGAGCTCGAGGTCGAAGGCTGTAGGGTTGATTCGGTTGACGAAGATACCTTCGACCGTATGCCCGACGACGAAGTACGTTCCTACGAGCTTGTTGTCCACATGATGCGACGCATGTCGTCGCTCCTCAAGCTCCAGCGTCTGGGCCTGCCTGCCATCAATGCGCCTCAGTCGGTGCTGACGGTTGCGAAGAGTCGCGAGATGACGCTCGAACTGCTGCAGCAGGCCGGAGTGCCCGTTCCGCGGTGGTGGGCCTACGAGCCAGCCGACGACCAGCTTTTCCAGTGCGAACCGGCGTTACAGGAGCTTTTGCCCGGATGGGTGAAGGTGATGCGGGAGGGAGGCACGCGCCACGACGATGTGACGTGGGTCGAGACGCCCCTCCAGGCTGATGCCCGTGTGCTCGAACTTGCCTCCCAGCGTGTGCCCGACATTGTGGTAACCCGCCACGTCGAGGGCGATCTGCTCAAGGTTTATGCCGTTACGCCTGACTTTGTCTATGCCTTCTACCCGCAGGAGATGAACTACACCAAGTTCGGGACCGCCGAGCAGCACAATACGGCCCTGGCACATATCCCCTATCAGCAGGAGGAGCTGCATGCCATCGCATGGCGCATTGCTCGCACTTTTGGCATCGAAATCTTCGGATTTGATGCAATCGTTGAGCCGGATGGCCATATCGTCGTGATTGATGTCAACGACTGGCCCAGCTTCTCGGCCTATCGTCAGAAGGCAGCTTCGGCCATTGCCGCCCTCATTACCCATTCGTTGGATTCCGAAGACTGAGATGACCGAAGCAGACAAGATACTCTATCGGGAAAGCCTCAAGCATCCCGATGTCGAAGAACCCATCGACCTGTGGTTCTATCGGCCCGTGGGTTTCCGCGTGGCATTACTGGGACGCAGGCTCCATTGGACGCCCAATCAGATCACCATAGCCAGCATATTTCTGGGCATCGGATGTGGCATCCTGTGCTATCCGCAGGACCTTGGCCTCAATCTTCTGGCCATTGTGCTGCTCATCCTTGCCGATATCGGTGACTCGGCCGACGGACAGCTGGCTCGTCTCACCCGGCAGTACAGCCAGCTGGGACGCATTCTGGATGGTGCGGCCGGAGACTTCTGGTTTGCGGCCATCTATATCGGCATTGCTCTGCGCCTTACGCCGGAGTGGGGCATCTGGTGCTGGCTGATGGCCATCGTCACCGGTGCCTGTCATGCGCAGCAGGCTGCCATGGCCGACTACTATCGGCAGTTTCATCTGCTCTGCGTCAAGGGTGAGGGTGGCTCCGAACTCGATGATGCCAGCGACGTGGCCCGGCAGTATGCCCAGACATCATTCGCCAGCGACCCTGTTCTCAAGGTCTTCCTCTGGTTCTATCGCAACTACACGAAAGGGCAGGAGAGGCTGACCCCTCAGTTCCAGAAGCTGAGGAGGAGGTTAAGAGAGGTTCAGGAGGGTTCGACGGGTTTGAAAGGTTTGAAGGGTTGCTTCCTTCGGGGCGCGCGAGCAGAGCTCGGAGCGAATGGTCTCGCAGGTTTTTGGCAAGACATGCGCCAGCAGTCCCTGCCGCTCATGCCCATTGCCAATGCGCTGACGTTCAACTGCCGCGCCATCACCCTCTTCATTGCCTTGATGCTCGGAATGCCCTGGCTCTATTGGGCCGTCGAACTGACGCTCTTCAATGCCCTTGCCTTCTACATGGTGTATCGCCATGAGAAGATGTGTCGAAGGGCTTTGGAACAACTCTAACTTGAACGAATCAGGCCTATGACAAGGATGCTGATGAAGGTGCGTATCCGGAAACTGGTCAAGCTGGCCCTCTTCCTCTGCTGTTGCCTTCTGCTTGGCTTCATGGTGTGGAAGGCCGGACCCTTGCAGTTGTGGCAGACGCTCTGTTCCATGCCCGGCACCATTGCAGCCTGCATCTTGGTTTGGGCAGTAGGTTATCTGCTCAATGCCGAAGCGTTCCGCAATGTATTGGTCGGAACGGGTTCCCGTCTCGGCTATCTCGAGACGCTTGGAGTGACCATCTCGGGCTACGCGCTCAACTATATCACACCCTTCGGGCTTCTTGGTGGAGAACCCTATCGGGTGTGGGTGCTCAAGCCAAAGATGGGTGCCGAACGCGCTACACAGGGTGTTGTGCTCTATTCGATGATGCACATCGCTTCGCATTTCCTCTTCTGGATCCTTGCCGCTTTCGTGGCATTGGCAACCGCTACGCTTACGCGAGGGGAGGATCGCATCGGGTGGGACGAGACGCTGTGGGTCTCGGCGCTGATGCTTGTCTGCGCGCTCCTGCTGCTGTTGTTCTGGCGGCTCTATCGTCGGGGCATCGCTTTGAAGTTCATGAGCCGTTGGGTCCACTGGTCGTTGCTCGATCCGTCGCTCCTGCCTTCGGGACGGTTCATTCGGGCCCTGCTTTTCGAACTGGCAAGCCGTCTTGTCAACGTCGTCGAGTATTGGCTGGTCATGCAGGCTCTCGGCTTTCCCGGGTTCGGCTATGCTGAGGCGCTGCTTGTCGTGGCATTCAGTTCACTATTGTCCAACATTCTGTTCTTTTCGCCCTTGCAGGTCGGGACGCGCGAAGGAGGCATCCTTCTGGCTTTGCAGTACCTGCTCACCGGCCATCTGCTGCCTGTGGCATTGACCCTCAGCTTTGCTACGCGAATACGCGAGTTCTGCTGGATTGCAGTCGGGTTGGCCATCATGAAACGAAAGTAATAAAAACTATTATAATATATGAAGGGTTTAATCTTTGATTACGGTGCCACCATTGACAGCGGAGGTCGGCACTGGTCTGAGGTAATTTGGGAAGGCTACTGCCAGGTGTCCCTTCCCGTCACCAAGGATCATTTCCGCGAGGCTTACATCTATGCCGAGCGATATGTTCAGTTCAACCCCGTCATCCAGTCCACCTACAACTTCTTCGAACTGATGCAGACACGCATCGGCATACAGATCGACTACCTGATCGGCCAGGGGTTCCTCAACGAGGACATCCTGCAGACGGCGCTCAAGATCTTCAGCGAAGGCGAGGTGCCCATCATCGATGACATGCGCGAACTGGCCCAGCATTTTGTCGATATCATTGCCGGCTATTGCTACGACTATGCACGGCGCTGCACCCTCGACAACATCCCGCTTCTCGAGAAGCTGTCCGATCAGTATGAGATTGCGCTTGCTTCGAACTTCTACGGCAACCTGGCTGCCGTCATCCAGGACTTCGGCCTGAGCCGCTGCTTCCGTGTCGTCATCGATTCGGCCGTGGTAGGCATCCGCAAGCCCGATCCTGCCATCTTCCAGCTCGCCATCGACAAGCTTCGTCTCGACCCGAAGGACATCACCGTCATCGGCGACAGCTTCAAGAAGGACATCGAACCGGCGCGTGCCCTCGGATGCAACGCCATCTGGCTCCGTGGCTCCAGCTGGGACAACTCCGACAATGCCATCCAGTACGAGCCTACAGTTACCTCTCTGCTCCAGCTCTTCGATATGCTTCAGCAGAATGCCTGATGACTTCCTCGTTTTGTCATCATCGGTTATGTCCGCGTCATCCTGTGGCGCGGACATAATCGTTTTCTCCGATTCCTCCGAATACCCAAAATTAGGTATTTTTCCGATAAAAAGCACCAAGTTGTCAAAATATTGCTTATCTTTGCAGCGAAATTATCTGTAACATATACAAGAAATGACACTAAAGGACCTCAAGATAGGACATCGGGCCATCGTCACCGTCGTGGGCGGTGAGGGTGCGTTGCGTCAGCATTTCCTCGACATGGGCATCGTCCCTGGCATCGAGGTCACGCTCATGAAGTATGCCCCCATGGGCGACCCGATGCAGATCTTGCTGCGCGGCTATCTGCTCACCCTTCGCCTTGCCGATGCCGCACAAATCGAAATAACCACCGACATTCCTGTTGCTCCCCCTAAACCCCAGCCGCGTGGCGACGAGATTCCACACCCCGGTCTCGGCGAACCCGGACGTTACCACGAGGAAGACCAGCGGCGTCGCGAGGAGATCCGCGACAAGGAGGCCGCCAAGCATAGAAGTTCCTCCCGCCCAAACAAGGATAGCGGGAAAGGTGCCCCACAGGAAAATCTGCTCACCTTCGCCCTTGCCGGCAATCAGAACTGCGGCAAGACCACGCTCTTCAACCAGCTCACCGGCTCCAACCAGCACGTAGGCAACTTCCCCGGTGTCACCGTCGATCGAAAGACGGGTGTCATTCGTGGCTATTCCAATACCGAGATCACCGACCTCCCCGGCATCTACTCCCTTTCTCCCTATACCGCCGAAGAGATCGTCTCGCGTCGTTTCATCCTCGACGAGAACCCCTCTGCCATCTTCAACATCGTTGATGCCACCAACATCGAGCGCAACCTCTACCTGACGATGCAGCTCCTGGAACTCAACAAGCCCATGGTGCTTGCCATCAACATGATGGACGAGATGCGAGGCAATGGAGGTTCCATCCGTGTCAATGAGATGGAGGCGGCCCTGGGCATCCCTGTCATCCCTATTTCGGCATCCAAGAACGAAGGTATCGAAGAGCTCATCTCGCATGCCGTACATGTGGCTCAGCATCACGAGACGCCCTATCGCCAGGACTTCTGTACGCCCGAGGACCACGATGGCGCCGTGCATCGCTGCCTCCATGCGGTGATGCACCTCATCGAATTGCATGCCGATCGTGCCGGCATCCCCGTTCGCTTTGCAGCTACCAAACTCATCGAGGGCGACCCCATGACCATCGAGGCACTGCAGCTCTCCGAAGGCGAAAGCCAGGCCATCGAGCACCTCATCAAGGAGATGGAGCAGGCGCGTGGCCTCGACCGTGCGGCTGCCATTGCCGACATGCGATTCGCATTTATCAAGGAATTGTGCGACAAGACGGTCGTCAAACCGCATCGTAGTCGCGAACAGGTGCGCACCAATGCCATCGACCGGGTGCTCACAGGCCGTTGGACGGCTTTGCCAGCCTTCTTCCTCATCATCGGCTTTATCTTCTACTTCACCTTCTTCTCGCTGGGCGGATGGATACAGGAGGAGTTCGGCACGTTGCTCGACTGGTGTGGCGAGGAACTGTCCGATCTGCTTACACGGCTCGAAGTGAACCACATCGTCCGGTCGATGTTTGTCGATGGTGTCTATGCCGGTGTCTCGACGGTGCTCAGTTTCATGCCCGTCATTGTCATCCTGTTCTTCTGGCTCTCCATGCTCGAGGACTCGGGTTATCTGGCCCGTGTGGCCTTTGTGTCCGACAAGCTGCTGCGTAAGGTGGGTCTCTCGGGTCGAAGCATTGTCCCGATGCTCGTAGGCTTCGGCTGTTCGGTGCCTGCCATCATGTCCACGCGCACCCTTCCCTCGGCACGCGACCGCAAGCTCACCATTATGCTCACGCCCTTCATGTCGTGTACGGCCAAATATGCCATCTACGGATGGTTCTGCATGAAGTTCTTCCCTTCCAATGGCAGTTGGATTGTCATCTCGCTCTATTTCCTGGGTATCCTCACGGGCATTCTCGTGGCTGCCATCCTGGGGCGTTTTGTCTTCAAGGGAGAACCAGTGCCCTTCGTGATGGAATTGCCCAACTATCGTCTGCCCGGGGCACGCAACACGCTGCGTCTGATGTGGGAGAAGGCCAAGGATTTCATCCAGCGAGCCTTCACCGTCATCTTCCTCGCTGCGCTTGTCATCTGGTTCCTCCGCAACTTCAACTGGCATCTGTCGATGGTCGATGAGACCGAGAGCATGTTGGCCGACATTGCCGGTGCCATAGCCCCGCTCTTCGCGCCCCTCGGTTTGGGCGACTGGCGATGGGTGACTGCGCTCGTCTCGGGCTTCATGGCCAAGGAAAGTGTCGTGGGCACCATCGGTGTTCTCTTCCCCGGTGATGCTGGACTCTATGAGATCATGACGCCCGCCCTTGCCTTCGTCTTCCTCGTCTTCAGCCTGCTCTACACACCCTGTGTTGCAGCCATTGCAGCCGTGCGTCGCGAACTGGGAGGAAAATGGGCACTGAATGTTGTAATCCTGCAGTGTGTCGTCGCTTGGCTTGTTGCTTTCCTCGCACACCTCCTGCTTTCCGCTTTTTAATCACCGAAATATGAACCTGGCCACCATCATAGTTCTCCTCATTGTAGGCGCCGGCGCCTATTGGTCCATTGCAACGCTGCGCCGTACGGGCGGTCGTCGGTGCGACGGCTGTTGCGGAGGCTGTTCCGATAGCCACTGCTCGGTGCATCACGATCACGCCAAGCCAACGGCAGGCAAGGACTCGTGTCCCCATTGTCACAGCGATAAACAATCCTCCTGAATATAAGAGCAGTCGTATGTCTCAAGTCATACGACTGCTCCTGTCATTAGGTCAAAGTGCTTGAATAGGGGAGGAGTGGGAGAGAGGTCAAAGTAATCCATTTCTGCAATCGGCAGACGAAAGTATTCCATAGCGTCATAACTGGGGTAGAGGCGTGGCAGTACCGGATTGTGTTCGAAAATCCAGCGCTTCGTTTCATCTTCGACGTCAAAGTTTATCATTCCCGCGCAGCGCACCGATATATTGTCAGCATAAGCCAGTATCTCCACATTAGGATTTTCTTTCAGTTCCCTATACACCGCTTTCTTGGCCGAAGTGGCGAAGTATAGCACGTGGCCTTCCTGCTGCATTATTTGGAATATGCGCAATTTAGGAAGGTGGCCATCGCTTGTAGCGAAAGCCACCTCATTGTGTTCGCGCAGAAATTCAAGAGCTTTCTGCATCATTGCCGTTTACCAGTTGAGTGGTTCCTGAAGGATGTTACCATCAGTCATGGGGCTGTCTGCCTCTGTGAAGGCATTGGCCTTGTACTGGATGCAGAGCATTGTCAGATTCTCGCTGCCGGTGTTCTTCAGTGCACGCTTGCCATCGGGCGCCACACGAATGATCGTGCCTTCGCTGACGGGGAAAATCTCGCCATCTACCTGATACTGACCTTCGCCCTTCAGGATGAAGTAAAGTTCCTCGTGAGTCTTGTGGGTGTGCAGGAATCCGCTGTCCTGGCCGGGAACGAGTGTCTGGAATGAGAACTCGCTACCTGTTGCACCTACGGCCTGACCTCCAAATACCTTGCCCTGAATGGTAATATTTGGTCCCATTGGAAGTACGTGTTCGATAATCTCGCTCATTTTGCCTACGCTTACTGCACTGTAATTCTTGCCAGTCTTGATTGTCTCAATTTGTTTCATAATTCTATTTATTTAAAGGGTTATTTGTTCGTTTTGACGGTGCAAAGATAGGGCAAAAAATTGGTTCCTGCAAGAAGGCACTTTTTCGTTCCATAGTTACCAAAAAGTTAGAATTGCTGATTTACAGCAATCCCCTCGTAGTTACTTTAATATACTTTAACACTCACTATTCGAAACTATAAAACTCACTTTTAGGAACCATTTTGCCACATCGACTCTACAGAAGACAGTTTCCCACTCATCATCGCGAATAAATCATCATCAAAATAGCATCAAATACCGAAAATATCCGTATTTTTGCACACGGTAATTCATATTTTAACAAACCCTCAAACCCTCAAACTCTCGAACCCTCAAACTTTCAAACTTTTAAACATTTATAACACGTTATGGCAGACTTCAAGGCAGAGTATTTGGCATGCCCTATCCGGCAAGTGATTAGCCGTTTTGGCGACAAGTGGTCCATGTTGGTTCTGTTCATGCTCCATAAGAGCGATACGGGTACATTGCGATTCAACGAGATTCACAAACTGATGTCCGACTGCTCGCAGAAGATGTTGTCGCAGACACTCAAGAACCTCGAGCATTACAACCTCGTCCATCGCGAGGTTTATCCGCAGGTACCGCCCAAGGTGGAGTATTCGCTCACCGAAACGGGCAAGTCACTTATGCCCTCGCTCCTTTCTCTGGTCGATTGGGCACTCCAGCATTTCGACGACGTTGTCGTAAAGGATATTGTTCGTGAGTGATATCCTTGACGAGCAGCATGCGTATTGCAATGCCTTTTGCTGCGAGGAACGGCACCATTCTCACTGCTCGAAAGATCATTCTCGAGCGGGGTCGAGCAGTCCTAAGCTAGAATAACCTGTTTCTTATCGTGGCATGTCCTTTCAGGAACCTTGGGGGACATGCCACGATTCTTATATATCCTTTAAGGTACGCGAGCGGACATGCGACGATTGCAGCATATCCTCCAAGGAACGCGAGCGGACATGCGACGACCGCGACATATCCTCCAAGGAACGCGAGCGGACATGCGACGACCGCGACATATCCTCCAAAGAACGCGAGCGGACATGCGACGACCGCAGCATATCCTTCAAGGAACGCAAGCGGACATGCGGCGACCGCGGCATATCCTCCAAGGAACGCGAGCGGACATGCGACAACAGCGGCATATCCTCCACGGAACGTGAGCGGACATGCGACGATTGAATCATGTCCTCTTCGGTTTCTTGGCGGACATGCTGTTACTTTTCTTCGCGAATTGGTAGCAAATATGTTCGAGGGAACGAGATTTTTGTAACAAATATGGCGTTGAAATGTGTTTTTTAGGAGAATAATAACTTTTTTTGGGGGAAAAATTTGGAAAATAGTTTTATTACACCTATCTTTGCCGAGATTTTTCGCCATTTTTTGTTGCTTTTTTAAGCAATTTTTACATCTTAACACTATGGAGACGCAACAAATTTCAATGCGTGTTCGTGTTAGGTATGTGACAAATTATGACCTAAATGACCTGACCATTCGAAGTGTATTATTTTATTTACCTAAATACTTTATTGTAACTAAACAACATTATGATGAAAAGACAAACGTTCAAATTTGTGAGTGCGGCCTTGCTTGGTGTCGCAGTCTTTGCTTCGTGCCAGGACTATACACCAAGCGATGAATTGACGATTCGACAGAAGACCACATCCGTCAACTATGAGCAGGCCTTCCACCATGCATTCCCCGTCATTGACCCCGAGCAGAACTGGGGCTTCGACCCTATGCCCATTAGTGGAACCGAGATCGAAGCTGTCACCCGAGGCATGAACACCAACTCGAACGAGTGGGTGTCCGAGTATCATTATGAGGTGCCCGGTGGACTGTCGTCCGATGACAGCGCTCCCTGGGGATGGTCACCAGGCGACATCACCAACTACGAGCGTGCCTACGTATATTGGTGGTTCTCCACTCACCGGTGGCCCAAACCTCTCGAGGTGCGCTGGTCGGAATTCTTCGTCGAGAATGTCTGGGGACAGCCTGAGCATTCTGAGCAGGTGGGCGACAAGCAGTCGACACCCTACTACGGTCAGATCCATTCTGGTATGGACAACCTCCACATCCTCGACTATGGCTATATCCCCGCCAACTCGCCCTACGACCACAATATCACCAACGTAGACGAGGCCCTCGAGCATGGCGTGGGCACTCTCCCCGAAGGCTACGAGCATATCAATGACTTCAACTCCTCGGGCGGTGCCAAAGAGCAGGTGATGTACGCGTTCGGTGTGTCCAGCGAAGATTGGTACTATCGTGAGAGCCGTGGTGGCTTTCTGCCCGACCACAACAACTGGACTGTGCAGTACATCAACGGCAATTATTACCTTGGCTTCGACTATTGGTGCGAAAAGAAGACCGATGCCGGCTATTCGCAGGATGAGTATAGTCTTATCAAGCCCGACGGCTTCTACAACGACTGGATCATCAAGCTTCAGAGCGGTGTCCATCTCGTCAACTCCTACACGCGCCGCGTTATGTGCGAAGACCTTGGTGATACCTTCGACTGGGACTTCAACGACCTCGTGTTCGACGTCGCCTTGTTCCACGGCGATTACGGCAACGGCCAGAATGGTTACTATGCCCAGATCACGCTGCAGGCCGCTGGCGGTACTCTACCCATTTACATCGGCGAGAAGAACCAGGCACACGAGGCCCACTTCCTCTTCGGTGTTGATAGTACCGTGCCCGTCAACTGCGATGCTGTGGGCGGCGTGAAGCGCCCCGCTGTGGTTTTCCACCTCCCCATCGACCAGAGTTTAGTCGATGTAACGGACAACGTCTTAGTCTTCAACCCCATCAATATCCCCATCTACGTCACACGTGCCGACATGACCGACCCTGCCCAAGCCATTGAGCTGACAGCCAATAAGGGCATGGCACCTCAGAAGTTCGCATGCCCCATCGACACCTATTGGATGAAGGAGTTCCAGAACATCGAGGGCATCGAGGGCAAGCAGGCCGCAGGCCATCCCAACTTCGTCAAATGGGTGGCTGGCACCATCACCAAGGAGGCTAAGGTGGATGCCAACGACACCGATGAGGTCGCTTTCGTCACCGAGCGCTCGCCGCAGGCCGATAAGAACTTCACCGTGCTCTATGCCGACCACGGCGACAGTCCTTATTCCGTCTCGTGGTGGGAGTCTGGCGAGGATCATGCTGTCATCCAGCCTTGGAAGGACCTTTGGAATAACCGCGTCAACGACCCGCTCCACGTCGAATACACCACTGTGCGCTCCTATCCGAAGGTAGTAAAGACCGATGGCACTGACAATACCGACAACAACGGCTACACTACCTATTCCACTACCTTCGAAGCCCAAGCACCCTATATTTACGAGACGATAGGGGCTGACGACGACCCCATTGCCTATAGCGGCAAGCTCATGAAGCCCATCTTTGATGGCAACCATGTCAGTCAGGAGGAGGTCTGGGGACCCTATGCAAAGACCGTTACGCTCGAAACCAACGACGGCTCCAAGGGCTATGTGCTCGGCTCGGGTTACTATACGGGCGGCTCCAACGTTACTATCACTGCCGTACCGCGTCGGTACATGGAGTTCATCAAGTGGATCGACCTCGACAATGGCGAAGCCATCGTCTCTACCGATGCCGCCTACACCATCGTCAACCTGCAGGATGCCAAGCATTATCGAGCCGTTTTCGATAACAAGCAGGGCAAGCATGTCTATTTCAAGTCCGACCCCGTGGGTGCTGGCTTTATCAAGAACTTCCCCGAGAGCGGCCAGGCCGATGAATGGTATGATCTGGGTACTTACATGGGCGTGTACGACTTCGAAGCTGAGCGAAGAGAGGGCTACGTCTTCGACTACTGGAATGACGATGAAGACGAGTATTTCCCGATGTTCGAGGTCGATGTGGAGAACGAGGATGTCTATCTCACTGCGCACTTCCGCGAAGCCCAGCAGTTCACACTCACGCTTGCGGTCGATGATCCCTCCCATGGTACGGTTAAGGCCCGCGTAACCAATGGTCCGGAGTATCAGGGCACTGGTACCCACACCTTCTGGGAAGGCACTGAGCTCCGTATAGAAGCCACTCCCGCACCAGGATGGAAGTTCACAGGTTGGTACAATGAGGTCTGGGGGATGCGTGAGAGCGGTGCCGCGTCTTACACCATCGAAATGGATGACAACAAGAGCTACACGGCACATTTTGCCGAGATTCCAGCGCCCGTAGTGTCCTATGTCCAGGGTAGTGCTACGCCACCTTCGGCCGATGCCAATAGCACCTTCCCGGGCGGCAGCGTCGCTGAGTTCTCGAAGTTCCTCGCCACCATCACAGCAGAGTCGTTCTTCCAGGGCTATAGCCTGTATCAGAATGTCACTGGTCTGAGCGGCTACACCGAGTGCTGTCTGGAGATAGAATACCTCGCTGGCGGTCAGGTGCAGATTGTGAACCATACGTACGACTATATGTCTATTCAGGAATATGACACACATGTGAGCACCGTGACGCAGTACGCCAAGATTCCATTCAACGGAGCACTCTCGCTTGGTACGGGTGCGGATCGTGTCCGCAAGATCACCATTTGGGTGAAGCCTTAACCCATTAGTTATTTATTATAAATCTCCCCGACAGCAATCAGTGCTGCCGGGGAGATTTATTTTCCGGGATGAAGTTTCCGCAAGAGCCTACGCCTCGTATTCCGTGGGATCGAAACCTTCGAGGGCTTCCTTGCGCTCGATGCAGGTGCCGCAGGTGCCGCAGTGGCGGTCGTGTCCCTTGTAGCAGGAGTAGGTGTGCGAATAATCGACGCCCAACTCGCGGCCACGCAGGGCTATTTCACGCTTCGTGAGGGGAGTGTAGGGGGCGAAGAGCGTAACGCCGTTGGTGGTGCCTTCTTCGATGGCGTGGCTCATGGCAACGACAAAGTCGGGGCGGCAGTCGGGATAGACGAAATGGTCGCCCGAGTGGTTGGCC
>JAEEGG010002059.1_pt1 | contig 52826 bp, 45 predicted proteins | sample 9134161 | NCBI WGS metagenome assembly JAEEGG01 (sample SAMN16246543, study PRJNA631951) | gut metagenome | biome: gut microbiome; feature: rumen; material: CR-attached | host: Bos | place: Iran: Karaj | collected 2018-10 | reverse complement strand
CGAAGCAGATGATGGTGTTGTAGTCCTCGTAGGGGTCGATGCTGAAATCGGGCCAATTGGTATCGTGCGCGTATTGCGCGAAGACTGCCCCGCCGAATGCGAGCGACACAATCAATGTCAATAATAATTTCTTCATAATTTGTTGATTTTGTGTTGTTATTCTTTAATTTAAGATTGATCTTTTTTTCTGTTTTTGTCGGCGTTGTTACTTTACTTGCTTGAGGGGAAAGTGAAAGTTCTGGGTTCCGACCAATTCGAAATGTAGACATAGCCCATTCCGGGTTGGAGGTTGTTGAGGCTTCCTCTCCATTTACCGGTGGTCTCGTTGTATGTGGTGGAACCGACCTTAGCCTTGACTTGGTCGCCATTTTTGGCGAATCCGTTAAAGGCGTTAGCGACCGTCATGCTCTCGTTGAGCGGGAATGCAATCCAGGTTGCAGCATTGGCGTTGATGGTGATGGGATACGCGGCAGGATCGACGGGCATGCCTTCCAACGTGATCTCACAAGCTTCGGTGAGTTCGACCTTGTACATCTGGGTCAGATCCAGGGAGGTGAGTTGTCCTCTCCACTTGCCGGTGCTTGGGTTGTAGGTGGTCGAAGCGCTCTTTCCTTGGATCTTGATGGCGGTGCCGGGCACGGCTTCCACGAGGGCGGCCTTCATGTTGTCCAAGGTGATCTCCACGTTAAAGGATATCCAGTTCTTGCCTGCTACCAATTCGATGGTCTGAGTGAGGGTCGTCTGCTCAGGCGTGGTGAAGGTAACGATTGCGCTCTCTTCAGTGGGTTCGCCATCGCAGAAGCCCTGCACCTTCACTTCATAGTCCATTTCAGGAGTGAGGCCGGTGAGGGTGACGGGAGATGCGTCAGCTTCGATGGTCTGCCATTCGCCAGCTTCATAAGGAACACCGCACATGATATTGTCGATGTGCAAGTCATTGTCGCCGCCAGATGCTGTTGATTCGCCGTAGAAAGCAATCTTCACCTTTTGGCCGTAGTAGGCCGAGAGGTTGATGGTGACATTCTCGCCCGTTGTAGAAATGGTGTTATAGACATATTCAGAGCCGCTGTTGTTCCATTCGCGCAGGATGTGCCATGCATCGTTGGCATAAATCAGGACTACGAATCTGTCATCGGCTTGTAAGGTGTCGCTTTCAATAGGATCTGCATTGCCGTAATCAGTCAGGGCGAGGTCGAAGCTCAGGTTTTGGCTCAGTCTGAATTCAGGTGTCACCAGCCAATGCTTGATGGTAGTTCCATAGATGTTGAGTTTCATATTGTATTGACCTAAGGCCGTGCTGGTCGTATTCCAATAGCCAGAGACAGATGTCAACGTGGCTTCGCCGGCGATGACGTCATCAACCAATCCGCTGTATCTCGTCCAGCCAGCGGGAACGCCTGATGCGTCGAAGTTCTCGATGACGCCATCCACGTAGGCAGCCGTTCTATAGCTGACAAGATAGCTGTCGTTGTAGCCGTCCCATGACACAGTCGCGCTGTTGTAAGTGATGTCGTCCACTTCCACATTTTGGGGAACTGGGCAGTCTTCGAGGGTGGTGAAGGTGATGACAGGAGTCCACAGGCTCAAGCTGTCAAGTTCACCGCAATCGCTTAGAACCCTGGCATCGTATGCGGTCAAGGGATTGAGGCCGGTGATGGTCGCTGTAGTGTCAGAAACGGTGACAGTCTCCCATTCGCCAGCTTCGTATGGAATGCCGCAGATCACATTGTCAATGTGCAGGTCGTTGTCGCCATTGCTTGTTACTGTACTTTCACCGTAGAAGGCAATCTTCACGTCTTGGCCATAGTAAGCTGAGAGGTTAATGCTGACGTTCTCACCCGTGGCGGAAATGGCGTTATAGACGTATTCAGAGCCGCTGTTGTTCCACTCGCGCAAGATGTGCCAAGCATCGTTAGCATAAATCAGGACAATGAATCTGTCATCGGCTTGCAAGGTGTCGTTTTCGATTGGATCCGCATTGCCGAAATCAGTCAAGGCGAGATCAAAGCTCAAGTTTTGGCTCAGGTTGAATTCGGGTGTCACCAGCCAATACCTGCAGTTAGTTCCATAGATGTTGACTTTCATGTTGTATTGACCCAAGGCATAGCTGTTTATGCTCCAGCCGCTTGTTGTTGATGTCAATTGGATAGAGTCAGTAAGGACATAATCAACCAAACCAGTGTATCTCGTCCAGCCAGAGGGAACGCCTGATGTGTTGAACTCCTCAACGATGCCATCAGCGTAGGCAGCCGTTCTATAGTTGACAATGTAGTTATCGCTGGTGCCCTTCCAGTTCAGCATGGCGCTATAGTTGCCGGGGTTGGCGGTCAGGTTCGTAGGAGCGGGGCAGGCGATAGAGGTGGTGAAGTGGACCACATTGCTGTATTCGCTTTCGTCGCCAGGGCCGCAATGGGCCTTCACGCGCACATAGTAGGTGGTCTCCGGGGCAAGGCCTTGGAAGGTATAGGCAGGTGTGTCTTCTACCGTCTCAGTCAAGACATCGGTGAAATCATCATCGGTGGCAAATTCCACAATCCAAGTGCTGGCTTCGCCGTTTTCGGTCCAGCTGATGGTGGCATTGTGGGCGGTGACGCTGTTGGCAGTCACGGTCAAGCCTGTGGGTTTCGGGCAGGTGGGCATTGCCTTAACAGCGAAGTTGTCCATATAGGTTGCCGTGCAATACTGGCTCTGGCCGAGCAGGATGATGTAGCAGGTGCCGCTCATGCCGATGGGCAGTTCGTAGGTGTACCAGCCAACTTCACTTTCGGCAGGAATGACCTCATTGCTCACTGCATAATGACGTGGGATGAAAGCCAGCTCTGTGGCACCTTCGATTTCGCCGTTGGTGCTGGCATACACGCGGATACCTTCTAGTTCATACGGATAGCTTTGGTAGGTATTGCTGCTGCGATAGATATCGATGGAGAATTCGTAGTTTGCAGGCAGGGTCATTTCAGGCAGCACAAGTTTGGTCAGTGTGCCAGCAGGCATGTCGGGCAGTTGCAACTGGTGGGTGGTATTACCGCCCATAGCAGAGGTGGACACTTTGAAGATGCTTAATGTACCACTTCCTTCTCCGTCTTGGATGCGCTCATTAATCCAGCAAGGATCACTGAATTCTCCTGCATTATAGCTTTCGAAAGTCTCCGTCCACGGGAAGGTGGTGATGGCTCCGCATTCGGTAGTGAAGTTCACGCTCTTCCAACCGCTGGTGGCATCGCCAGAGCACACGCTCTGAACTCTAACTTGGTAACCTGTACCAGGTTCAAGAGCACTTAAAGTGGCGGTGGTGGCAGTTGTGTTAGTCATATTCGGAACGGGAGTCCAATCAGCGTAGGAACCACCCTTGATTTCCAAATTGTAAGTACCGCTGCCGCCCGTCCAAGTGACGGTGGCTCCGTTGGTACCAATATTGGAAACCTCAATGCTTTCCGGCTTTTCGCACACTACGCCTCCGATGGTGTAGGTGAAGGTGGTCTTGGGGATGAAGTTTCTTTGATTGAAAGTAACGTTTGCCAGACTGCTGCTGTTATAACCTTGTCCACTTGCACCAGTGACAGATGCACCGGCGAAGGTGGCACTCTTATAGTTGCCTTTCTCGATTTGATACACACCGACGAGAAGGTCGTTTCCTCCATAGGTGTAATTGTTGGAGAATGCCACAGTCATGATGTCTTGGGTACCATCAAGTTGACCTTCGTAAACGATGGTGGCATTATCAGGGCCATAATAAGCATTGATAGTTTCATCGTCTACTTCCATAAGGAAGACTTGGAAAGTACCTGTCCAAGCCACAGCGGCGGGAGAGGTCAGATAGAAGTCCATTTGTGAAATGGTGCCGCCTGTCATTTCCCCCAGTTGATTGGTAGGAACGACAAACTCACATTTCAGATAGGCATCGGCCCATAGGCCGTGAACAGGGACGTTTGAGCTTGTCGCTGTCCCATCTTCGTAAATGGTCAATTGGGATTGACCCATCATTGCCAATGGCACAAATACGGCCATCAGCAGCATGAGAAGTAGTCTTTTACTTTTCATAATGATTGAATTTAGGTTAATAATTGAGTTAATTGTTTGGTATTCAATTTGTTGTTCTCTATTTGAATTACTTATTTGTATATATACAAATATATATTAGATTGCAAATATATAGAAAAAAATGATAGGGTAATAAAAAATGTGGAAAAAAATGATGAGGGTTTTGACACTCGCGTCACTGCGAGGCAGGAAGCAATCCATTGAAGACCGGACTTAGAACGCGCTTTGCGTCGTTGCGAGGTACGAAGCAATCCATTGCAGACCGGACTTTGGCCCCGCTTTGCGTCATTGCGATGCACGAAGCAATCCATTGTAGACCGTACTTTGGACGCGCTTTGCGTCACTGCGAGTCAAGAAGCAATCCATTGTAGACCGGGCTTTGGACGCGCTTTGCGTCATTGCGATGCACGAAGCAATCCATTGTAGACCGGGCTTTGGACGCGCTTTGCGTCATTGCGATGCACGAAGCAATCCATTGTAGACCGGGCTTTGGACACGCTTCGCGTCATTGCGAGGTACGAAGCAATCTAGAAAATAAGCTTTAGGTATTGTTTAAACGCAATAATTTCTTAGTTTTGCCAACAAAACACATGCACTATGGTTTCGAATAAAAAAGCCTATGTATACATCCTCTTTAACCAACGCAATGGAACCTTATACACAGGCGTGACCTCTTTTTTGAAACGTCGTGTTTATGAGCACAAAACGAAATTTCATCCGGATAGTTTCACGGCAAAGTATTCCATTGACAAGTTAGGCTATTACGAGGAACACGCTTCAATAAAAGAGGCAATAGAACGGGAGAAACAGATCAAGGGAGGATCAAGGGCAGCGAAACTTGCATTGATTGAGGGCATGAACCCTGATTGGGAAGACTTGTACAATTTGTTGTAACTGGTCTTCTGGATTGCTTCGTCATTGCGAGGTACGAAGCAATCCAGAGAAACTGCTTTATCCCCTGGATTGCTTCGTCGTTCCTCCTCGCAATGACGCGAAGCGGACGAACGGACAACGCAAAAAGATTCAACTACCCGTTCAGCGCTTCAGCGCCGCCGACGATGTCGATCAATTCGTTGGTGATGACGTTCTGGCGGGCCTTGTTGTATTGGATCTTCAGCTCCTGCGACAGCTGGTCGGCGTTGTCGCTGGCGATGTGCATGGCCGTCATGCGGGCGCCGTGCTCGGCAGTCAAGGTGTCGAGCATGATGGAGTAGAAGTTAGTGCGCACCACCTTGGGAATCAGTTGGTTGACAAAGGTCTCCTTGTCGGGCTCCACGAGGTAGTCGAAGCTTGGACCATCGCTTGCGGCTTCGGCCTTCAAGGGCAACACCACCTCGCGCGTGGGCACCTGCACGCCTGCGTTCTTGAAGTGGTTGAAAATCAGCTCCACACGGTCGACTTTCTTGCTGAGAAACAGCTCCACCATCATGTCGCTGATCTCCATGGCCAAATCATACGACATGCTCTCCGCCAAAGGTGCATACTGCTTCTCCACCTTGATGCCGAATTTCTTGGCATAGTCGTTGATTTTCTTGCCCACGAGAAATACCGTAATATTCTCTGCGCCAATGCTTTCGGCATATTCCTCATACACCTGCTTGAAGAGCTTGCAGACGCTGGAATTATACACGCCGCACAGGCCACTGCTCGATGAGAAAGCCATCAGTGCGACCTTCTTCACCTCACGCTTTTCAGCCAGCGGTATGCTGACTTCGCCCTCCAGCGAGCCGAGGTAGTTGGAGAGGGCTTCAGTCAGCTTGTTTTTGTAAGGCAAAAACCGCGTCGTGATGCCTTCGGTCTTCTTCAGCTTGGCCGCCGACACCATCTTCATCGCACTCGTGATTTTCTGTGTCGAGGCGATGGAAGCGATGCGGGCTCGGATTTCTTTTAGTGATGCCATTTTCTTTGCTTTTGGCTGCTGGCTCTTGGCTCCTGGCTCCTGGCAGCTCGAACAAAAGTGGAAAGTTCACCTTTTTTTATTAAGCTGCCAAAGACCAGAGGCCAGAAGCCAGAAGCAATTATACGAAGTGTTCACTCAGATTCAAAGCTTCATCCTTCAGCACCGCCTTGATGTCGTCATCGATCTTGCCGGCTTTCAGCTGCTCCATCACGTTCTTGTGTTTCACCTCCATGAGGTCGAGGAACTGCTTCTCAAACTCAAGCACCTTGTTCTCGGGTACTTTGCTCAACAATCCACTGGTACCGCAGAAAATGATGGCCACCTGCTTCTCGACGGGCATGGGTGTGTATTGCGGCTGCTTCAGCAGCTCCACATTCTTGCGGCCTTTGTCCAAGATGGCCAATGTGGCGGCATCGAGTTCGGCGCCGAACTTCGAGAAGGCCTCCATCTCGCGGAACTGGGCCTGGTCGAGTTTCAGGGTGCCGGCTACCTTTTTCATGGACTTGATCTGGGCGTTACCACCCACACGTGACACCGAAATGCCGACGTTGATGGCGGGACGGATACCTGCGTTGAACAGACTGGTTTCCAAGAAAATCTGTCCGTCGGTGATGGAAATCACGTTGGTGGGGATGTAAGCCGACACGTCGCCCGCTTGCGTCTCGATGATGGGCAGTGCGGTGATGCTACCACCGCCTTTCACGATGTCCTTGATGCTGTCGGGAAGGTCGTTCATCTGGCGTGCCACATCGTCGTTCTTGATGATCTTGGCGGCGCGTTCCAGCAGACGGCTGTGGAGGTAGAAGATGTCGCCAGGGTAGGCCTCACGTCCCGGGGGACGGCGCAGGATCAATGACACCTCACGGTAGGCCACGGCCTGCTTCGAGAGGTCGTCGTAGATGATGAGTGCGTGGCGGCCTGTGTCGCGGAAATACTCGGCGATGGCGACACCAGCGTAGGGGGCATAGAACTGCATGGCGGCAGGGGAAGAGGCTGGGGCACTCACCACGATGGTGTAGTCCATCGCGCCATGCGCCTCAAGAGTCTTCACTAAGTTGGCCACGGTGCTACCTTTTTGTCCCACAGCGACATAGATGCAGTAGACAGGGTCACCGTTCTTGAAGTTGTCCTTCTGATTAATGATGGTGTCGATGGCAATGGCGGTCTTACCCGTCTGGCGGTCGCCGATGATGAGCTCACGCTGGCCACGGCCGATGGGGATCATGGCGTCGATGGCCTTGAGACCCGTTTGCAGCGGCTGGTTGACGGGTTGGCGGAAGATGACGCCTGGAGCCTTGCGTTCGAGGGGCATCTCGTAGGTCTTGCCTTGGATGGGGCCTTTGGCGTCGATGGGACGACCCAAGCCGTCCACGACGCGGCCTAACATACCCTCGCCCGCCATGACGGAGGCGATGCGCTGGGTGCGCCTCACCGTCTCGCCTTCCTTGATGCCCTCGGTGGGACCGAGCAGCACCACGCCGACGTTGTCTTCCTCAAGGTTGAGCACCACACCCATGGTACCGTTCTCGAACTCGACCAGCTCGTTCGACTGCACCTTGTCGAGGCCGTAGACGTGCGCCACGCCGTCACTCACTTGCAGCACCTTGCCAATCTCCTCGAACTGTACCTTGTTGCTCATGTTCTGGAGCTGCATCTGCAGGATGCTCGATATTTCACTTGGTTTGATGTTTGCCATATATGTTGAGTTTATTGTTCTCTATCTTTGATTGGCTTCTGGCTTTTGGCCTCTGGCTTCTGGCAGCTTTGTGATATAAGATGAACTTACCTTTTTTGTTTAGAGCTGCTAATAGCCAGTAGCCAATGGCCAGTAGCCTATTTTAATTTGTTTTTCAGCGCATTTAGCTGTCCCGCTACGCTGGCGTCCATCCGCGTGTGTTCGATGTCCAAGATGAAGCCGCCGATGAGGCTCGGGTCGATGTGGACATCTATCTCGGCGTCGGCGTCGAAGGTCTGCTTGATGAAGGCTTTGATTTTATCGTAGCTGTTTTCCGACAGCTCTGTAGCGGTGGTTACCTTTGTGCTTAGGATATTGTGTTTTGTTCGGTACATCTCCATAAATTTCATGGCGATGAGGAACATCTTATCCTCGCGTTTCTGGTCGGCCACGAAGGTGATGAACTGCTTCAGGCAGTCGTGTATGGGCTCGCCCACGGCCATCTCTACCAACTTCACTTTCTCCTCTTTGGCCACGATGGGGTCGGCCAGCACCTCGTTGAACTGTGCGATGGCCAGGAGGTAATTGTGGGCAAAGCGCGCCAAACCTTCGTAGACGGCATCTTCGCAGCCTTGCTCTTGCGCCAGTTGGAACAGCGCCCGGGCGTATCTCACCGATATCTTTCCATTATCCATAGCTTATGCCTCAATGCGGGGTGGGTTGTTTTTGAGCAGTTGCTCGATATAGGCGTTTTGCGACTGCTTGTCGCTCAGCTCGCGTTGCAGCAGCTTCTCGGCAATGTCGACCGAGAGGGCGATGACCTCGTTCTTGATGTTGGCCATGGCCTCGGCCTGTTCCTTCTCAATCTTCAGGCGGGCGTCGGCCACGATTTTTTCGGCTTCCTGTCGGGCTTGCGTCTTCGCCTCTTCGATGAGCTGGTTTTTCAGGTCTTGGCTTTCCTTCATGATCTTGATTTGCTCGGCCTGTGCTGCCGCCATGGTCTCCTGCCGTTTCTGTTCGATGCCGGCGAGGGCGTTGTTGGCTTCTTCGGCTGCCAGCAACGAGTCAGAGATGTGGGCGTTGCGCTTCTCGACGGCACCCATGATCATCGGCCAGCCTGCTTTCGCCAAGATGATGAGCACGATGACGAAGGCGATGAGCATCCATATCACTAATCCACTTTCGGGAAGAAATAGATCCATGTGTTATTTGTTGAATTGTTGATTGTTGAATTGTTGATTGTTGACGCGGGACTTTTTTGACTATGACTAATGACTTTGACTATGACCGCTTTTACATAAGATATAAAGCCTTATGTTTTTGGTGAAGCAGCCATTGTCACTGTCACAAGTCATAGTCTCTAAGTCTCGCGTCTTGGGACTGTGCCCCAGACTTTAGCCGAGTGCGGCCAGCAGGCAGACGACGATGGCGAACAGCGTTGCACCTTCGACGAGAGCGCCGGCGATGATCATGCCTGAGCGGATGCCATCGGCGGCTTCGGGCTGACGGGCCATGGCTTCCATGGCTGACTGACCGATTTTGCCGATGCCCAATGCGGCACCAATCACTGCAATAGCGGCTGCAATAGCGGCCAGACCTGGCACGTACGATACGGCTTCAAGGATGGTTGATAATAACATGGTGTTTAAAGTTTAAGTGTTTATTGTTAGATTTAAAGATTTAAGATTCAAAATTCAAAGATTGGCTCTCAGCCGTCAGCAATCAGCTGTCAGCTCGGTTAGACCCAAGCTGATGGCTGACTGCTGATGGCTTTTTCATATTTCAAGATGCACTTATTCATGTTTAGGTTCTTCTTGTGCCATGCCGATGAATATCGATGACAGCATGGTGAATACGTAGGCCTGGATGTAGGCCACCAGTAGCTCCAGGGCCGTCATGAAGATGGTCATGAAGATGGAGACGATGCTCATCACGCCGCCCATGCCTGCGCCATACATGCCGCCGATGATGAAGATCAGTGCCATGAGCACCATGATGACAATGTGGCCGGCGAGGATGTTGGCGAACAGACGCACCATCAGGGCGAAAGGCTTGGTGATGGTGGAGATGAGCTCGATGATGGGCATCAGCGGGAAGGCTTTCAGGAAGATGGGCACGTCGGGCCAGAGGATGTCCTTCCAATAGTGCCTGTTGCCGAAGAGGTTCACGAAGAAGTAGGTCATCAGGGCAAGCACTACGGTGATGCTGAGGTTGCCTGTCACGTTCGCCCCGAAGGGGAAGAACGGGATGAGGCCGAAGAGGTTGGCAAAGAAAATGAAGAAGAACACCGTTAGCAAATAAGGTGCGAACTTGTTCACTTTCTCCTTGCGGATGTTGGGCCTGACGATACCGTCGAGGACCATGTAGGTGAGCCATTCCACCAGGCCTTGGTACTTGGTGGGCTGGGCCATGGGGTCTTTCTTGTACTTGCGTGCGGCAGGCAGGAAGAAGGCCACGAGGAAAATGCAAACGATGAAGATGCCGAAGGCGTTTTTGGTGAACGAGATGTCGAAAGGCCGCGAGAGGCTGCCATCGGCTTTCACTTCCACCAGTTTGCCCGGGTATTTGTCGGCGTTGATGGGCGAGATGTAGAAGTTGGCGCCCTTGTGGTTGAAGGTCTCGCCCTCCTTCAACTCACAGACATGCTTCGATGAGAAACAATGCCAGCCGCCGCCATCCTTGCATTTGACGATGACGGGCAGCCACACGCACACAGGCTCACCCTTGATTTCCGTGATGTGGAAACAATAGGAGTCGCCCGTATGCCCGAAGATGAACGACTTGGCGTCGAATTTCTCCTTCTTGGGTGGTTGCACACTGTCCTGAGCCATGCCCTGGGCCGGCGCAAACACCATCCAAGTAAGGAGGCCAAGAAGGAGGTATTTCAAAACATTTCTCATGCTTTGTTTTCTTTGTTCTTATGTTTGACGTAATGGTTGTAGACAAAGGTCTCGGCCACCAATGCGACCAGATAGGATGCCGCTGTGACGATGACAAAAGCCTTGCTGTTTTCCTTGACGAAGAGGATGTAGAGCACCATGGCTGCCACAGTGAGCACTAGCTTGATGCCTTTGTAGACCAGCAGCCAGGTGAGCTTGTCGGGACGCTCGTCCACGTTCTTCTTCATCAGGTGGCAATAGAAGGCACCCAAGACCATATAGAGGTTGGGTCCCATGATCATCCACTTGTTCCACCAATCCTTCTCGGCGAAGAAACAGAGCAGGATGCCATCCAAGACAATGCAGATGAGCAGGAAGACAGCAAGATATATGGTCAGCGCGTTCTTTTTCATAGCTCTACGCAGATGGTCAGGTGGTTGTCGTGGTTTTCGGTGAAGCCGCCTTTGATGGCGAACTCGCGATGCTCGCCTTTGTCGTCGGTGAGGCTGACCTTGCCGGCCTCAAGGATGGCGACGATGGCGGCGTGATGCTCCAGCAGGGTGAAAGGCCCCATCGTGCTCGGCACGGTGACGGAGCTGGCTTCGCCCTCAAACAGCGTTTCGCTCGGTGATATGATCTCGACTTTCATTTCACCTTATTAATTAATTGGCAGTGGCATTTTTCAGCAATTCCTCGCCTTTGTTGATGGCATCGTCGATGGTGCCTACCAGGTTGAAAGCTGCCTCAGGATATTGGTCGACTTCGCCGTCCATAATCATGTTGAAGCCGCGGATGGTCTCTTCGATCGGTACCATCACGCCCTTCAATCCAGTGAACTGCTCAGCCACGTGGAAGGGCTGCGACAGGAAACGCTGCACACGACGGGCGCGGTGGACGACGATCTTGTCCTCCTCCGAAAGCTCCTCCATACCGAGGATGGCAATGATGTCTTGCAGTTCCTTGTTGCGCTGCAGCAGCTGGATGACGCGCTGGGCGGTGTTGTAGTGCTTCTCGCCGATGATGTTCGGGTCGAGGATGCGCGAGGTGGAGTCGAGCGGGTCGACGGCGGGGTAGATACCCAGCTCGGCAATCTTACGGCTCAATACGGTGGTGGCATCCAAGTGCGAGAAGGTGGTAGCGGGAGCAGGGTCGGTCAAGTCATCGGCAGGCACATAAATAGCTTGTACTGAGGTGATGGACCCGCTCTTGGTAGAGGTGATGCGTTCCTGCATCTGACCCATTTCTGTGGCCAGGGTGGGCTGATAACCCACAGCCGAAGGCATACGGCCGAGCAGGGCCGAAACCTCGGAGCCTGCCTGAGTGAAACGGAAGATGTTGTCGATGAAGAGCAGGATGTCGCTTTGTCCGCTGTTGGTGTCGTCGCGGAACGACTCGGCCACGGTCAAGCCTGACAAAGCCACACTCACACGGGCTCCAGGCGGCTCGTTCATCTGGCCGAACACCAAGGTGGCTTGGGAGGTGGCAAGGGCTTTCTTGTCGATCTTCGAGAGGTCCCAGTCGCCTTCTTCCATGGCTTTGACGAATTCATCACCATATTTGATAATGCCTGATTCGATCATCTCGCGGAGCAAGTCGTTGCCCTCACGGGTACGTTCGCCCACGCCGGTGAACACCGAGTAGCCGTTGTAGCCTTTGGCGATATTGTTGATAAGCTCCATGATAAGCACCGTCTTGCCCACGCCTGCGCCGCCGAAAAGACCGATTTTACCGCCCTTCAGGTAAGGCTCCAGCAGGTCGATTACCTTAATGCCGGTGAAGAGCACTTCTTTCGAGGTGGCCAGGTCTTCATACTTGGGCGGTTCACGGTGGATGGGGTATTCCGAGGCGCGGTTGAGGTCGCCGATGCCATCGATGGCGTCGCCCGTCACGTTGAGCAGACGGCCCTTGATTTGGTTGCCAATGGGGATGGAGATAGGTTTGCCTAGCAGGTTGACCTCCATGCCGCGCATGAGGCCGTCGGTGGAGTCCATGGCGATGGTACGCACCGAGTCCTCGCCGATGTGCTGTTGGCACTCGAGCACCACGCGCTTGCCGTTGGGGCGAACCACCTCCAAGGCATCGTGGATCTTCGGGAGGTTGGCTTCGCCACCTTTGAAGTAGACGTCAACCACAGGGCCGATAATCTGAGTGATAGTACCTTTTGACATGTTGTATCTTTGTTGTATTTATTCCAAAAAGAGCTTCCCTAAAGAAGGGAACAAGCCGCAAATGTATCAAATATTTCATTCCGTTCAACTGAAATGTTGAAAAAAAAGATTTTTTCTGTTTTCTCTTCTTTTTCTTATTTGGAATGCTTAATTTTGCCCCCTTAAATCATAGAATCAACAAAACGAAAAATATATGCAAGACAAACTGCAAGAATTGACCGACAGGCTCTACAACGAGGGCTTGTCGAAAGGAAAACACGATGGTGAGGAACTGGTTCAGAAGGCACAAGCCGAGGCCGACCGCATCGTGGCCTACGCCAAGGCTGAAGCTGACCGCATCGTGGCCCAGGCCAACAAGGAGGCTGAGGAGCTGAAGACCAAGGTGGCCGCCGATGTGAAGATGGCCGCCACGCAGAGCATCGCCGTGACGAAACAAGAGATTGAGAAGATGGTGGTGACCAACACCGCTACCGAAGGCGTGAAGGCCAATATGGGCAATGCCACCTTCGTCAAGGAATTGATTACCAGTGTGGTGAAGGCTTTCAATCCCGCCAATGCGTCACCTGTCGACTTGAACCTTATCCTGCCCGAGGCGTTGAAAGCTGAGGTGGAGCCTTTCGTGAAGAACGAAATCGCCAAACAATTCAAGGGTGAGGTGAAAGTGGACTATTCCAAGAAGATGAACGGCGGCTTTAAGGTGGCCCCCAAGGACGGTGGCTATGTGCTACAGTTCACCGACGACGAGTTCACCCAACTCATCGCCAACTATTTGCGTCCCGCTACTAAGAAAATCCTCTTCGGCTGATGGATAACTACGTCTATATCGTGGCCGGCTTGCCGGAACTGACCTCGGGCTTCGAGAACACGGGCTTCGACTATGCCGCTGTCAAAGAGTCAATCATGGAGCTGCTCTCTGAGAAAGACCAGAAGCTGGTCGAACTCATGGAGGAGGGCTTCGATGAGGACGGCCTCGGCGCGGAGTTTTACGACAAGGCCGCCAAGAGCAAGAACCGCTTCATCCGCGAGTACTTCGACTTTGACGGTCGCCTGCGCAATATGAAGGTGGAATATCTTGCGAAGCGTCTCGGCAAAACGAGTGACAACTACCTTGTGGAACTGCCCGAGGCCGACTTCGAGGAAGAAAAGCAGATTCAAGATATCCTTGCCGATGCCGACTTCGTGGACCGTGAGCAGCGGATGGACAACCTCAAGTGGGAGAAAGCCTCCGACATCGCCTGCATGGACTATTTTAATATGAACGCCATTCTCGCCTTCCTGGTCAAGGCCAAGACGGTGCAACGCTGGGCCGAGCTTGACCCCGAGAAAGGGGAGGAGATGTTTAAGAAACTGGTGCAAGAAATCAGAGGAACAAGTGCGAATTTGGATTTAAGTGTAGGGGTGAAAAACACAGAATAGGCTTCTGGCCTCTGGCCACTGGCTTCTGGCAGCTTTAACAGAAGATAGGTTTTCAATTTATAGTGGAAGCGGCCAAAAGCCAAGAGCCAGTAGCCAGCAGCCAAACAAAACTTGAAAGAAATTAGAAACAGCAAAATATGAAAACAACAGGAAAAGTTACAGGAATCATTGCAAACCTGGTCACCGTGGAGGTGGACGGTCCTGTGGCACAAAATGAAATCTGCTTCATCGACTTGGCGGGTACCAAGCTGATGGCGGAGGTCATCAAGGTGAACGGGAACAAGGCCTCCGTGCAGGTGTTTGAGAGCACCCGCGGTCTTCAGATCGGTGACAGGGTGGAATTCCAAGGCTACATGCTTGAGGTGACCTTGGGACCTGGTCTGCTTTCGAGCAACTTCGACGGCCTGCAAAACAACCTTGCCACCATGGAAGGGGTGTTTCTGAAACGCGGTGAGTACACCAAGGCTTTGGACGAAGAGAAACTTTGGGACTTCACGCCTATAGCCAAGGCAGGACAACAGGTCGTTGCCGCCGACTGGCTGGGCGAAGTCAAGGAAGGCTGGCTGCCCCACAAAATCATGGTGCCGTTCAGTTTCAAGGGCACTTACACCGTGAAGTCGGTGGCCGCCGCCGGACAATACAAGATCACCGACACCGTCGCCACACTGACCAACGCGGATGGCGAGGAGGTGAAGGTGACAATGACACAGAAATGGCCCGTCAAGGTGGCCGTGGGCGGCTATGTTGAGAAGCCGCGTCCCTTCAAGGTGATGGAGACAGGTGTGCGTTGCATTGACACACTGAACCCCATTGCTGAGGGTGGCACGGGCTTCATCCCCGGGCCTTTCGGCTGTGGTAAGACCGTGCTGCAGCATGCCCTCGCCGAGCAAGCCGATGCCGAAATCATCATCATGGCGGCTTGCGGTGAGCGTGCTAACGAAGTGGTGGAGATTTTCACAGAATTCCCCGAGTTGAAAGACAAGCACACAGGACGTAGCCTGATGGAGCGTACCATCATCGTTTGTAATACCTCCAATATGCCGGTCGCCGCTCGTGAGGCGTCGGTCTACACAGCCATGACCCTTGGCGAGTATTACCGCGCCATGGGTATGAAAGTCTTGCTGCTCGCCGACTCCACTTCGCGTTGGGCGCAGGCCTTGCGTGAGATGAGTAACCGTTTGGAAGAGCTGCCTGGTCAGGACGGTTTCCCCGTCGACCTCTCGGCTATCATCTCCAATTTCTACGCCCGTGCAGGTTATGTGAAACTGAATAATGGCGAGTCGGGTTCCATCACCTTCATCGGAACAGTGTCGCCTGCTGGCGGTAACTTGAAGGAGCCTGTCACCGAATCGACCAAGAAGGCGGCCCGTTGCTTCTACGGCCTTTCGCAGAACCGCGCCGATAAGAAGCGTTATCCCGCCGTCGACCCTGTGGATTCCTACTCAAAATACCTCGAATACCCTGAAATCATTGAATATTTGGATGAGAAGATTGAAAAAGGCTGGGTCGAAAAGGTGACAAAGACGAAATACATCATCCGTCGAGGCAAGGATGCCTACGAGCAAATCAACATCTTGGGCGACGACGGCGTGCCGATGTCGTACCACGAGCAATACTGGAAGTCGGAACTAGTTGATTTTGTGATTCTTCAGCAAGACGCTTTTGATGACATCGATAGCTCTACACCGCTTGAGCGTCAGAAGTTTATGCTCGACTTGGTGCTTGATATCTGTGACCGCAGTTTCAAGTTCGACAACTTCGAGGAGTGCACCACCTACTTCAAGGGCTTGATTAACACTTGTCGCCAAATGAACTACTCGGAATACAAGTCGGAACAATTTGAAAAATATCTTGGACAGTTAAAGGAGGAACTGAAACATGAGTGAGAAAGCCTTTCAACGTATTTATACGCAGCTGACTGCCATCACCAAGGCCACTGTGACCCTTGAGGCACAGGGTGTGGCCAACGATGAGCTGGCATTTGTGGCCGGTCGTTTGGCACAGGTGGTGAAAATCAAGGACAAGAGCGTCACCTTGCAGGTGTTCGGCGGCACGGAAGACATCCCGACCAATGCCGAAGTAACCTTCTTTGGCGAGCCGCCTTCGTTGAATGTGAGCGAAGACCTCGCAGGCCGTTTCTTCAACGCCTATGGCGAGCCTATCGACGGAGGTCCGGCCGTGGAAGGCGAGAAACGCCAGATTGGCGGTCCCTCTGTCAACCCCTTCAAGCGTCGTCAGCCCTCGCAACTGATCCCGACAGGTATTGCAGGCATTGACTTGAACAATACTTTGGTCTCTGGCCAGAAGATTCCTTTCTTCGCCGACCCCGACCAACCTTATAACCAGGTGATGAGCATGGTGGCCCTCCGTGCTGATGTGGATAAGATTATCCTCGGTGGCATGGGTCTTTCGAACGACGACTACCTCTTCTTCAAGAACCAGTTCGAGAGTGCGGGTGCCCTGCACAAGATCATCAGTTTCGTGAACACCACCGACCAGCCACCTGTCGAGCGTCTGCTGATTCCCGACATGGCCTTGACCGCGGCAGAATACTTCGCCGTCGACAAGAACGAGAAGGTGCTGGTGTTGCTCACCGACATGACCTTGTATGCCGATGCCTTGAGTATCGTGAGTAACCGTATGGACCAGATTCCTTCGAAGGACTCCATGCCAGGCTCGCTTTACTCCGACTTGGCCAAGATCTACGAAAAGGCCGTGCAGTTGCCTGATGGCGGTTCTATCACCATCATCGCCGTGACGACATTGAACGATGGCGATATTACGCACGCCATCCCGGATAACACTGGGTATATCACTGAAGGCCAGCTCTTCCTCCGCGCCGACCCTGACTCGGGCAAGGTCATCGTCGACCCGTTCCGTTCGTTGTCGCGTCTGAAACAACTGGTACAGAACAAGAAAACCCGCGAGGATCACAGCGCCGTGATGAACACTTCGGTGCGACTTTATGCCGATGCCGCCAACGCCAAGACCAAGTTGGAGAACGGCTTCGACTTGAGCGACTACGACCTGCGCTGCCTCGACTACGCCAAGGAATATGCCACACGTCTGCTGGCTATTGACGTCAACATCTCCATTGAGGAAATGCTTGATACGGGTTGGGAACTGTTCGGCAAGTATTTCACCAAGGCCGAGACAGGTTTGAAAGAAGCGTTGATACAGAAATACTGGAAAGAAAAAGCATAAACCATGGCTATCAAGTTCCAATACAACAAGACTTCGCTGAACGAGCTGAACAAGCAGCTCAAGACACGTACCCGTGCCCTTCCTACGCTGAAGAGCAAGGAGAGTGCGTTGCGTCTTGAGGTGAAGAAAGCCAAGGAGCGTTCGGAGGGGCTTGTAGAGCAATTAGAGGCCGAACTCAAGTCGTATGAGTATATGGCCCGGCTTTGGAATGAATTTGAGCCAGGACTGGTTTCCGTGACCGATGTCAAGCTGAAGACCGTCAAGATTGCAGGCGTGCCCGTGCCGGCTTTGGAGGAGGTGCTGTTCGACGTGAAGGACATCAACCTCTTTACCAAGCCTATGTGGTATGCCGACGGTGTGCAGATTCTGAAGAATTTAGCGCAGTTGGGCATCGAGTCAGAGGTCTATACCGAGGTGAGCCGCATTTTGGATTACCAACGTAAGAAGACCACACAGAAAGTCAACCTTTACGAGAAGGTGCAAATTCCTGGCTACAACGAAGCCATACGTAAGATCAAACGATATATGGAAGACGAGGAGAACCTTTCCAAAGCTTCGCAGAAAATCGTGAAAAACAAACACATAGCAGAAGAGGAGGAGGCTGACCATGGTAATTGAAATGACGAAATATGATTTCATCCTGCTGAGTGGCGACGCCGATGCCTTCCTTGAAAAGTTGCAAGCAGTGGGCGTGGTCGACATCACGCGTTCGCTGAAGCCTGTTGACGACAAGTCGGAGAAGCTGTCAGCACGTGCGGAGATTTACCGCAAGGCCCTCTCACAGCTGAAGGAAGTGGAAAAGGCCGACGACCCAGGTCAGAAGCCTACCGACTTCGCCGTTGAGGTGATGCAGACCGTGCGCGATAAGGAAGCCATCGAAGCCCAACTGCCGCAACTCCGCAAAGATGCCGACGAGTTGGTGCCTTGGGGCCAATTCGATGCCAACAGCTTCGACCGTCTCAAAGAAAACGGCTTGAAACTGCATTTCTATAAGGCCAAGGCTATTGACCCAGCTTGGAAAGAACAGTACGCACTGAGTGAAATCTCCAATCTCGGTGGCTATAGCTATTTTGTGGTGGTCTCTGACAGCGACGACTACGACTTCCCGCTGAAGGAACTGCCTGCTCCCGAGAGTGACTATGCCGCCATCAAACAGCAGATTGCCGAATTGGAGGCGCAGGTGAAGGAGAAAGAGCATCGCTTGGCCCAGCTGAAATGGCACGAGCCTGTGCTGCAAGCCGAGTTGGACAAGACCTTGTCGAAACTTGACCTGCATCTGGCGCACGAGTCGGGTGAGAAGGCTGCCGAGGACTATCTGACGGTCTTCGAAGGCTTTGCCCCTGCGGTGAACGAACCCGCCTTGCGCGATATGCTGGAGAAGGAAAACGTCTTATATCTGGAAGACAAGGCTAAAGCCGATGACAACCCGCCCATCAAGTTGAAAAACAACAAGTTCGTATCGATGTTTGAGTTGTTGACCGACATGTATGGCCGACCCAAATACGACGAATTCGATCCAACGGTGTTCATCTCTATCTTCTTCATGCTCTTCTTTGCCTTCTGTATGGGCGACGCGGGCTACGGTCTCGTGCTCATCCTTGGCAGCCTTGCGCTGAAGAAAAAATTGGGCAAAATTGCGCCTTTGGGTATCACATTGGGCATTGCTACAACAATCATTGGTGTGTTGTTCCATACCTTCTTCTCGACGGACATGCTTGAATGGAGCTGGATTCCCGATGTAGTGAAGAAGTGCATGGTTCCCAAGGAGTTGTTCGGTTTCGACGGCACGATGGTCTTGGCCATCATCGTTGGTATTGTGCACATCTGTCTCGCCATGATTGTCAAGACCTACCAGAGTACCAAGGTGAAGGGCTTCGCCAATTCCTTGGGCACTTGGGGCTGGACCTTGCTCATTGTGGGCGGCATCATTGTGGGTGGTCTCGCTTTGATGGGCGTTATGGACAAGGCAGTGACCAAGTGGGTCATCATCATTTTGGGTGGACTCTCCGCTTTGGGCATCTTTTTCCTCAACGACTTGCATCGCAATCCTTTGCTCAACGTGGGCTCAGGCTTATGGGAGACCTACAACACGGTCACGGGTTTGCTTGGCGACGTGTTGAGTTACCTGCGTCTGTATGCCTTGGGTCTGGCGGGTGCTAAACTCGGCGAGGCCTTCAATGCCATCGGCTTGCAGGCTTTGGGCGACGGTGGCCTAGGCTGGGTGTGGTTCATCCTCATCGTGTTGGTGGGTCACGTGCTCAACATCGCCATGTGCATCTTGGGCGCCTTCGTGCATCCCTTGCGACTCAACTTCCTCGAGTTCTTCAAAAACTCTGGTTATGAAGGCTCTGGACGAAGATATAAACCTTTGCAATCTTGAATTTTGAATCTTAAATTTTGAATTTTTAAATCTTTAAATATCAAAACTATGTTAGAAACAGTATTAGGTTATCTCGGTCTTGGCCTCGTGTTGGCCTTGGCAGGTATCGGAAGTTCAATCGGCACTTCGACGGCGGGCAACGCTGCTGAAGGCGGCCTCAAGAAACGTCCCGAGGCATCGGGCAATTTCATGGTGCTGTCGGCACTGCCGGCCACCCAGGGTATCTACGGCTTCGTGGCCTTCTTCATGCTGCTCAACAAGATGAGGGCAGGTGAGCTGACGGGTCTTATCGTGTTTGGTGTGGGTCTCTGCGTGGGTCTCGCCTGCATGATCTCGGCTATCCGTCAGGGGCAGGTTTGTGCCAACGGTATCGTCGGCGTCAGCCAAGGTCACGACGTGTTCACCAACACGCTGATTTACGCCGCTCTGCCTGAGTTCTACGCTATCTTGGGCCTTGTGGGCGCACTGATGGTGTAATTTCGAGAGGAAACCATTTAAGAACAAAGGCGACTCCGATTGGGGTCGCCTTTGGTGTTTTTTTTAAGTGTTTGGTTTATATTATTTATAATCAGTAACATATCCGACAAAAAACGACAACAAACGACTGCAGTCGATTACAAATGTTTGTTCAACGGCTTTTTCTTGACAGAAGGTGTTTCTTTGCTTAATAAAACACAAAAGCAAGAATACATGGATAAAAAAGTCGAAAAGAGGAAAGCTATTGCAGCTTTGAATAAAGTAATAAAGAATAAAACCGATATTGATGATGCTTTCTTTTGTTCTCTCGGTTCAGTCTGTCTAAAATACGGCACCATAGGAGAGAAAGACAAAGGCTTCAAAAAAGGCTTTGGTATCGCCCATATCATTGCCAAACGCGACTATGAACATTCCAAAGACCCTAGAGCGTTTCCTGAAACAGGTATTCAGGTTGTAAAGAAGCTCATGGATGTGATAGTGTATGGAACTATAACCAAGACAGTTCCTGCTAAGCAATGTGTTCATCTACAAAAAGACGGCTTTGAGGCAGTCATCTCGCAAAACTGGAACGGTGACAAGGTTAACTGGTTACTGACAGGCTGGAAGCAAATAAAAAACTCCGGCGATAAATGACCCATACAAGTCTTTCACGTCGGAGTGTTCTTGTTTCGGTGTACCAAACCAGGTTAGTGCTGCTTTTGGCCTATACGTCCAAAGGTTATGTTTAGTCGCCGATGGATGGGAGCGAAACTGCAGCAAAAATACTACTTTTTTCATTCATGGCAAGGATTTGCTGAAAAAAGAAGCGTACGTAGGTTTATTTTACATTTCATCTTTCAACCGTTCTATCATTCTTCTCTCTCTCTTGGTAGGCCTGCCAGCGCCTCTGTCGCGCCACTCAGCTTTGTAGGCGTGCATGAACTCGATGCGTTCGTATTCCTCCTTGGGCGTGAGGTCGTTGTAGACTTCGGGCACTTGTTTGGCGGAGACGCGGTTCTTGATGACGGTTTTAACCTCCACTACCTTGTGCAACTGTTCAATCTGCACTTGGATGACATCGCCCACCTTCACCTCGCGCGAAGGTTTGATGGGGTTGTCGTCTATCTTTACCTTGCCGCCCTTGATGGCATCCACGGCCAAGCTACGTGTCTTGAACAGACGCGCCGCCCACAGCCATTTGTCCATCCTTACAGGTTCTTCTTTGCTCTCCATAATAGAACTGTGTTGTTGAGTTTCCCTGCGGGAATGGAGTTGAGTGTTGTTCATTATTGCGGCGGCTTGTAGTGTTTACGTTTCGTAAGCTTAACCTGCCGCCGCAGGAAAAAGAAACGGAATACTCCATTCCCCGCAGGGGAATCTATTACTATTTTTCCTTAAAAATCAACTGAACCGGCACACCATTGAAGTCCCAGGTCTCGCGGATCTTGTTTTCCAGGAAGCGCTTGTATGACTCTTTCACGTCTTTCGGCAGGTTGCAGAAGAAGATGAACTGGGGTGAGATGCTCTTCAACTGGGTGATGTACTTGATGCGCAGGAAACGTCCGCGCGAGGCTGTCGGCAACGGCACGGAGTTGATGATTTCTTGCATCTTGTCGTTCAGCTCGCGCACGGGGATGCGGCGCTCGCGGTTCTCATAGACCTTGTGTGCCGTTTCCAGCACCTTATAGATGCGTTGCTTGTTGATGGCCGAGGTGAAAATGATAGGGTAGTCGGTGAAGGGTGCCGTTCTGGAGCGGATCAGCTCTTCGTAGGCCTTGTGCGTGTTGGAGTCTTTCTCCACGAGGTCCCACTTGTTGACGACCATCACCAATCCTTTCTTGTTCTTCTCGATGAGGCGCAGGATATTCATGTCTTGGGCTTCGAAGCCTTGTGTTGCGTCGAGCATGAGGATGGCCACATCGCTGTCTTCGATGGCGCGGATGGAACGCAGCACGCTGTAAAACTCGATGTCTTCTTCCACCTTGCTCTTCTTGCGCAAACCAGCTGTATCGACAAGCATGAACTCCATGCCGAAGGCCTTATAACGCGTGTAGTTGGCATCACGAGTAGTGCCAGCGATGTCGGTGACGATATGACGGTCGGTGCCAAGGAAGGCATTGATCAATGATGATTTTCCGACATTGGGTCTTCCCACCACGGTGAACTTGGGCAGGTCAGTGTCGAAGTCGGTGGTATCAGAGGGCAACAGTTCACAGACTTTGTCCAAGAGTTCGCCTGTGCCCGTACCAGTCATGGCCGACAGCGGGAAAGGCTCACCCAGACCCAAGGCATAGAACTCACCTGCCAAGATTTCCTTATTGGGTTCATCTATCTTGTTGACAGCCAATAAAACAGGCTTCTTCTGCTGCCTCAAGATGACTGCCACATCCTCGTCGAGGACATGCAGACCTTCGCGCCCGTCAACGATGAAGACAATGACATCGGCCTCGTCGATAGCTAGGTCTACTTGTTTGCGGATTTCTTCTTCAAAGATGTCGTCCGACCCAACCACATAACCGCCAGTGTCGATGACGGTGAATTCCTTTCCGTTCCAGTCGCTCTTGCCATAGTGCCTGTCGCGCGTCACGCCGCTCGTCTCTTCCACGATGGCCATGCGCTGCTTCAGCAGACGGTTGAAGAGCGTTGATTTTCCCACATTGGGTCTCCCCACTATTGCTACAATGTTTGACATAATGCTTTGAATTTGAAAACGGCTGCAAAGGTACGCATTTTTTGAATGCAGAAATCGAAGATTAGCTATGCTGAAATAGCAGATTCGATGAAATCAATGTAAAGCATTTAAATATCGTCTATAGCGCAAAGCAACGTTAGGCCTCAACAGGTATGTCATCCCTGCAAAGGTATGTGGGCAAAGGCATGGGATCTATACCTGATGAGGCCGTCATTTAAGGTCTTTGCTTCTTTAATCGCCTCCCATAGATTCCAGCCACCTCTGCATACCCTCGTTGGAATGACATGGGAGGCTTCGCACATATCTATGCTTCGTAACCAAAGCGCTTCAATTCCGCCTCATTGTCACGCCAGTCCTTATCGACTTTGACGAAAAGTTCCAAGAAGATATTCTTTCCTGTAAACTCCTCGATGTCAGTTCGAGCCTGCATACCGAGCTTTTTGATGGCACTGCCACCCTTGCCAATAATGATGGCCTTTTGCGAGTCGCGGGCCACATAGATGATGGAACGGATGTGGATGTGTTTCTCAGTCTCCTCGTAGCTCTCCACCTCGACTTGCACGGAATAGGGAATCTCCTGTTGATAGTTGAGCAAGATCTTCTCGCGGATGATCTCGGTGATGAAGAAACGCATAGAGCGGTCGGTAAGTTCGTCTTTTGGGAAATATGGCGGACACTCGGGCAGCTTTTCCAAAATCTGCTTGAAGATGAACTCCACATTGGCATTGTATTGTGCCGAAAGCGGAAACACGGTGGCGTTGGGCAGGGTCTCTCTCCATTGCTCAACGGCCTGCTCTACCTGTTCCTGCGTAGATAAGTCGATTTTGTTGATGAGCACAAATACAGGTATCTCGGTGGTTTTCAGCCGTTCGACGGTCTTTTCTTCTACCTTCTTGTCGGTGATGTCCACCACAAAAAGAATAAGGTCGGCATCGATGAGGGCCACGTTGACGAACTGGTTCATCACCTCGTGCATCTTGTAGGCAGGATCCTTGATGATGCCAGGAGTGTCGGAGAAGACAATCTGGAAGTCGTCGCCGTTGACGATGCCGAGGATGCGGTGACGCGTGGTCTGCGCCTTCGAGGTGATGATGGAGATTTTCTCTCCAACAAGCTGATTCATAAGGGTGGACTTGCCCACATTCGGGCGTCCTATGATGTTGACATAGCCTGCTTTATGCGTCATAGTGAAAAATTTTTCTTGTTTTTTGCCTTGCAAAGAAACAAAATTATTATTTTTGCAGCCGATTTCGCGAACAAAATTTTTTGTTTTGCGAGAATTTACGCACGATGCGGGGTAGAGCAGAGGCAGCTCGTCGGGCTCATAACCCGGAGGTCGGAGGTTCGAATCCTCCCCCCGCTACCAACGATAAGGATGGTCAAGGCCATCCTTTTTCATTTCCCCACACCGCAGTGTGGGGTCATAGGAGCAGTCCCACTCTGTCACATCAGTATGAGTCTGCCATACAGGCTCTACACACCCGAGTAGCGTGTCTCCGACACGCCATAGAGATACCTCGATGGTTTCCTCCCCACACTATATGTGGGGTAAATAGAATGGTGTGTCTCCGACACACGGCCTATACTATTGCCTAAGTATAGTCACAGTCTGCACTGTTGAGTCCTTCCCACGATAGAGGATGTCAACCCTAAAATCGGCTGCCTCAGTGTAAATGTAGAGCGGTAGGACCTCGTCTAGAACGGGCTCGTAGTCGAAGTGCAGGTGGATGGCGGTGCCTGAGAGGTAGTTCTCGTCGGGCTGCAAAGCATCGGTGGCATCCAAGGGACGGATGGAGAATACGGGGTCGGCCATTACGAGGGTGCGCGGCAGCTCTATGCTGAGCGTGTTGTCGGGATGCTTGAACCAGCCTTTGATGGATCTCCAGGTGCTTTTCTCTTCGGTCGGGTCGACCTCGGGAGGCAACACAGTGATGCCGGAGCGTAAGGTCTGCTGCAACTTCTGGGGCTCCAGCGAGTAGTTGCTGAGATATTCCTCGCGGTCGCGCTGTTGCCATTGGTTGAGGTTGCTGTTGTCGCCACGGTTGGGTGCAAGAGCCTTGGCCTGCTTGTATTTCACTTCGTCGATCCAGCAGATGCGGTCATCAGTCATGGCGATGGCGCGGATGCGGGTGATGTCATCGTAGTCTTTGTCTTGGTATTTCAACTCTACGACATCGAGGTCGGCGGTAGTGTGAGGCTCGATGACATTGAGGGTCTTTGGCACCTTCACCACATCGTATTCGTCCTTGTACATGTCGGTGTAGTGCATGCAGAGGAAGACGCGCACATTTTCAAGTCTCAGGTCGGATCGGTTGCTGAGGCTGACATGCACTTCTTTCTTGTCTTTCCAGAAGACCCAACTTGAAGTGGGCTCAACGCTGACATCGATGTACGACTGTTCGATGAGCAGACTCTTGAAAGGACCGTAGAGGTTCTCCTCGCAGAACTGCATGTCGGAGAGCAGTTCGTCGTAGATGCCTTGGTTGCCACGGCGAAAGAAATGGTTGAAGATTTCCTTGCGGCTCTCGTCCATGTCGCCTTGGCTGGCGTGGTAGCGCGCCTTTTGCAGATTGGGGCTGAAGAGTCCATAGCCTTCCATGGTGGAGGCATAGAGGCGGCGCAGGTATTGTCCCTCTGGGGTCTTGGTCAGGTAGGTGCGCATGTTGTAGGCGTCGAGCATGTCGGTGAGCCGTTCGGCTTGGCGCGGGTATTCCACCGAGGCTTGATTGAAGCGCAGCATGGCCGTTTTTTGGTCACCCAGTTGTTGATAGAGCAACCCTTCGAGCATAAGTGCTGGAGCGGTGCGGGTGGGGTAGAGCTCAGTGTAGCGTTTCAACATGTCATCAGCCTGACGCTGTTTCACGCTCATCGGCAGTTGAGGCAGCTCTTCTTCCTCGTCGGGTCGCGGCTGACCGGTCTCAATATCGTTCATGCTGATACTGGGCTTGGGTTGCACCTCGGAAGCACTCTCCAAAATGAGCCCCATCGACTGTAAAAGCATGGCTTCGGCATTGTCGGGGTATTTGTCGAGGATGTTTTGGGTGTGCAGCAAGGCATCGTCAGCCCTACCACCATATAGGTCCAAATAGGCGCGGTCTTTCTCCACGCATAGGGCATCATACTCACCCATGTATTTCTTGTAAATGGGAACATAGTATTCCAGATACTTACGGTACGACTCGCGCAGGCGATCGAGGTCTTCGCGCACCTGAGTTTTCAGCTTGGTGTCTTTCTCGTATTGCTCAAAGGCTTCATTAAGGCTCTTTTCGACATTACCGCCCGTGGCCAAGTGGAAGAGGGCGAAAATGTCGCTGTGCATCATCATGATCAGCTCGACGAGGGAGGTGTCATCCATCAGGCTCTCACTGCCTCGGGCTACACTACGCATCAGCATCCAGATGTTGTTCAACTGCTTGTCTTGTTGTTGTAGTTTGTAGGTGTATTCCAACAGGGGAAACATTTTGCGCTTGGCTTCCAATACATCGGGAGCCACGCCCGAGTAGTCTTGCTTGGCCATGTAGTCGAGGAATTCGTCGAAGCTCTCGGCATGCATCTGTGCCAGCTCCATGGCATTGATGACGCGGATGGTCTGTTCCAAGTCGTAGGGCGCGTCGAATTGCTGCTGCTCTTGGCTACTAAGAGCTTCGTAGGCCTCTGCAAACTCATCCACTGGTTGGTATTGTTCGAGGTCCATCGAAAGCAAGTCGATGTCATTGGTGGGGCGGCAGCCGACGTTTGCTACAAACAATAGAAGCATCACGGCGAAAGCCGCAATGCTTCTATGTGGAACTCTTTTTTGCATAATGTGCTTTGTTCGATGGTGGTTATTGCTTTACTAAGCCTCCGCCAATAGTGCCTTCAATGGAAGTGGTGCCATTTAATAAAGGGATCACCCCTTCACCGTTGCAGGTGCCGTTGAGAGTCAAGGTCTCATTGTCGAGCACGCCTGTGACACTATAGGTAACAGTCATGCTAAGTGGGATGTTGAATCCGTTCATCTCATAGTTGGTGCTGACCGTAGTGCTGACAGCCTCGAAGGTCACTGTGTTGCCATCGACCGAACCTTTGATTTCCATTTCTTGGTCGTTGATTTTGCAGTTGCCGATTACCTCAGTCAGTGTTTCGCCTTCTCTAAGGTCGAGTATGACTGGGATGGCCCTGTCGGTGACTTCTTGCTCTATCGGATCCACGCCCGCCACTTCAGCTTTCATGATTCCAGTAAATAGGGCATCGCCTTCATAATGTCCTAGGAATTTCGCATTAGGCTTCTCGTTATAATTGATGTTGAAATACTTCGAGGCGGTCAGGCCATTGGCATCGGTCACGGTGCCAGTGACGGTAACAGTGCCTGTAGCCTCGACGGTGAAGGCAGCTGTGTGGCTGAAGCTTGTCTGGTTCTCGATGGTTGCTTGGCTGGAATTGATTACAGTACCGTTTTGGGTCAGTGTAATCTCGATCTTTGTCAGCTTTTCGCCCGTGGCGTTGAAGCCGACTTTGATGTTGTCACCCGAAAAGATTTGTGCGTTTTCTGTCACGTAGCCCGTGTCGGTGATGACGCTGATGGTAGGCGCCACAGGGTCTTTCTTGCAGCTTGCGAAGAGCATCAGGCCGATGCAGCAAGCCATGAATAAAGTGCTTTTTTTCATGATGATATGTGTATTAGATTATTGTTTTACCAGTTTTCCGTTAATGGTGCCTGATACTTTGTTGAACACCTGTTCTTGTCCAAGAATGGTGGCGTGGCCGTCTCCAGTGAAGCTGCCGACGATGTTCAGTGTGTCGCTCTCGGTCTTGGTGGCTCCCATTTGGAGGTCTAGGTTAAAGAGGTATGGGTTACTGAGTTGATGCGTTTCGTCAATGACAAGTTGGACAGTTTCGAAATTGGCTTTCTCTGCCGTGGCAGTGCCTGAGGTTTGGTAAGATTCGTTGTCAACCGTCACTGTGGCCGTGATGGCATTGAATTGTTCCGCTTTTGCAATCTTCATTCCGATGCCATCGATGGGGAGACTCATGGGTTGGGACTGGTAGTTTATTGAGTCTATGTGGAGCGTGAACTGGCCGAGGTAGTTGCCGACATAGTTGGGCGTGTAGTCAACAGGTTCTGGAGTAGGCTCAACGGGTTTCTTGCAAGCCACAAATAGGACTGCGAAGCTGCATAAGGCAATTAAAAGTGATTTTTTCATTGTTGTAGATTTATGGTTGTTTGTTAATGTCCAAATAAGAATAAAGTGCAAAAATAAGACCAAATTGTTTTGATTAAACGATTTTTCTGCAAAAAATTGTATTTTTGAGCCTCGTTTTGCGTGTAATGAAGAAGAAGTGGAATATTTTGGCGGTGCTGCTTGTCCTGATTGTGGGCTTGGCACTGCTGTATGTTTTTGGTCCTGTGACTGGTCCGATGCCGCTGTGGATGTCGATATTGCCGCCTTTGGTAGCCATCGTAATGGCCTTATTAATAAAGGAGGTGATTTCATCTTTGTTTGTTGGCATACTGACAGGCACTTTCCTTATGGCCTTGTTTGGTGGAGCAAGTCCAGCATCGGCCTTGGGTGGCGGACTGCTGCGTGTGGTGGATACCTATGTTGTAGGCTCACTCTTCGATGCCGACCATGTGACGATTGTCGTTTTCACCATGATGATTGGCGGCATGGTGCGCATCATCACGGCCAACGGCGGTATGCAAGGTGTGGTCAACTGGCTGTCGCGACGGGCACGAGGACCACGTTCGGGTCAGCTGATGACCTTCTTCATGGATCTCTGCATTTTTTTCGACGACTATTCCAACACGCTCGTGGTGGGCAATACGATGCGCCCTATTGCTGACAAGTTGAAAGTCTCGCGCGAGAAGTTGGCCTATATTGTCGATTCTACTTCGGCACCTGTGGTGGCTGTGGCTTTTGTCACCACTTGGATTGGAGCAGAGTTGAGTTATATCCAGGATGGCATCAATGCCATTGGACTTGAGGCTTCAGCCTATTCGGTGTTTTTCCATTCTTTGGCCTATAGTTTTTATCCTTTCCTAACCCTTGGCTTTGTGTTGATGATCATTTTCAGTGGTCGCGACTTTGGTCCTATGCTGAGGGCGGAGCGCAAGGCGCGCATGACTTCGGCGATGGAGACGGAAATGGCAAGCAGTGTGTCGAAACCAGCGCATGTCATCGATGCCTTGATTCCATTGCTTGTGTTGATTTTTGGCACTATCATCGGGCTCGTTGCCACGGGTTATGATGCTTCAATCTGGAAAGCGACAGGTGTAGGCTTTTTCTCCAAACTCTCCACGACCATCGGGGCGGCTAATTCTTACAAAGCCCTACTATGGGCTTCATTGGCTTCGCTGCTCACGGCTATTGTGATGACCTTATTACGAGGTAATTTGACCTTTGCCAAGATTATGGAAGAGATGGTGGAGGGCTTTAAGTCGATGTTCAATGCTGTGCTTATCCTCACTATGGCGTGGTCCATTGCCTTAGTGACCAAAGATATGCACACGGCTGAGTTTGTCTCGCAATTGCTGGTGCAATGGTCGCTGTCACCTATGGTAGTGCCTGTGCTAACCTTTGTCTTAGCTGCCTTGATAGGCTTCTCGACGGGTACCTCTTGGGGCACGATGGCCATTCTCTATCCGTTGATTCTGCCATCATCGTGGCTATTATGCCAGGAACAAGGTCTATCGATGGAGGCAAGCATGCCACTGTTCTATAATGTTGTGGCTTCGGTGCTGGCAGGCTCTGTCATGGGCGACCACTGTAGCCCGATTTCCGATACTACTATCATGAGTTCTTTGGCCTCAAGTTGCAATCACTTGCAACATGTCAAGACGCAGATGCCCTACGCCCTGACAGTGGGCAGCGTGGCACTGCTGATTGGGGTGCTCCCCACCGCTTTAGGACTGCCATCTTGGGTGGCATTCTTGATGAGTTTTGTGGTGCTGGGTTTGATAGTAAGGCTGGTCGGAAAAAAGGTAGAGACGTAGCACGCTACGTCTCTACTTCATTATCTTTATTTTGGTGTGGATCACTTCACCACAAGTTTGTTCACGGAAACACCCTTCTCATTTTCCAAGCGGATGAAATACAATCCAGCAGGCAAAGCCAGTGTTGTATGGTTTTCGACATCGCGGGTGAACATTTGTTGACCAAGGGCGTTCGTAACAAAGAGCCTTCCAGTACCTTCAATCATAACGGCACCTTCCGAAGGGTTGGGATAGACAGAAAGTATGGGTGTTGCGCTTTCTGCCACATTGTCGTAAACTCTGTACAGCATGACATCATCAATGTTCAGCATAAATTGGTTGGAGCAATTGAAGTGGACGATGGCCACATATATATCTTGTCCTTGGTAGGCTCTGAGGTCTACATCATAGCTATACCAGAAACCAGCTGTTTTGGCGGTCATGTCGGTTTCCCACACGATGGTGAAGTCGTCCGCATTGGTGTTGCCAGTCGTCGAGACGGCCACACCAAAGTGCTCGGTCGGATGTTCTGCGTCCTGAGCGCAAGCTATAAACGAAATTTCTTCGCAGTCAAGCTTGTAAGGGCTAACCAGATAGTTTTGTGGATGCAATGCGGTTTGGGTAAGGTCGTCATACGATGCTGAGGTCACGCTGTAAGGATTCTCGGCATAGCCCCAGTTACGGCGCATCTCCCAGCAATATCCGTCGCCGTCGGCATCGATAGTGGTCCACTGCATTATCCCATCGTTGAAGTCGAAGAAGATGTTGCCCTCGGGAGGTGTGGGAGGCGTGGGCGTGTAGTCGCCCAAGGCATAGATACCGATGAGGTTGGGGCTTTTGTCCACATCACCGAAGAAATAGACAGAACCATTACATTCGCCGATGAAGGCACCACCAGCTGTACAGGCATATCCCCAGCCGGGCGTCTCAGCGAAGTCAAAGATGATATTGGGATCCATGCTGTCCGAATCGATGTTGTAGTCGAAGACATGGGCAGTGAAGCCTTCCACGGCAAAGAGATAGAGGTGAGCTACACCATCCTCATCAGTGAAATAACCAGTACCGTGTACTGTGTGTCCGCCGAGGTTATGCGCCGTTGCGGTCTGTATGACGGTACCGTTGCGGTCAACGAGTTTAAGGTCAAGATGGAGGTTGGGACTATTGCCCGTAGCTCTCTCGCCGACCCAAAATGCATCGTGAACAGGGTCGTAAGTGCAAGTACCGAGTTCACTAAAAGTTGTGTTGATTTGTCCGACTAGTGTCTTGTTGCGGAGATCGTAGCACCAAATCGTTCCGGAATGGGCATCGCAGCCATAGACATACTCCCCGTCATAGGTCATGTCACGCATGTAGTTGTCGGAGTTTTCAATTCCAGCAACGTCGAATTCTTCAATGAGGTTGCCATCGAGGTCGTATTTGTAAAACATCGATAGCACTGTCGACGACTTGCCCCAGGCACTGGTGTAGATGTACTCGCCGTCGTAGACCACGCCATGTTGGCGGCCTGTGGAGCAAGAGAATGAGGTCACGAAGTCCCACATATCACGTGGGGCTTGAGCATGAATGGCGTTAGGCAATGCAAAAGCCAGAGCCAAGAATAGGAATAGATGTCTTTTCATAGCAATTATTGTTTAGTTTGGATTATTTCAATGGATCGGTATTGTCGCAACGCTGTCCTTCGTATTGCTGCACTTCGTCGTATTTATATTCCAATTTGATGCCCACGGTACGAAACATCTCCTCGGTTTCGGCACCGTCGTGGTAACGGCGTTCGCATACCACGCGTTCGATGCCGCAGTTGATGATGAGCATGGCGCAGGTGCGGCAGGGCGTCATACGGCAATATAAAGTGCTGCCATCCAAGGCGATGCCACGGCGGGCAGCCTGACAGATGGCGTTTTGCTCAGCATGGACGGTGCGCACGCAATGCTGGGTTACTGAACCATCTTCATGAATGGTCTTGCGGAAAAGGTGTCCCACATCGTCGCAATGCGGCAGGCCACGCGGGGAGCCCACATAGCCTGTCACCAAGATTTGCTTGTCCTTCACGATGACGCAGCCGCTGCGGCCACGGTTGCAGGTGGCACGTTCGCTGACGGTGTCGGCCAGGTTGAGGAAATAGTCGTCCCACGAAGGACGCACATGAAGTTGAGTCAGTACCTTTTCCACCTGCTGGTGTAGTTGTGGGATGGAGCCGTCGTTCATGAACACGAAGTCGGCCTCCTTGATGCACGCGCCGAGGTTCTGTTTGTTGGGGTCGGTGGCTGTCATCTCACGCTCTTCGTTGGCCACAAAGGTATCGAAGTCGATGTGGTCAGTCTCTGAGCCACGGAGGTAGATGCGGTCGTAGCGTATCTTACGGTCGGCGTCGACAGCGAAGAGGTAGAACTCACCTTTTTCGCGCAGCGAGTGGATCTCGCCTGGGGTACGCACGCTCTCGATGACGGCGTTTTTGCCTTCGTCCTTGGCACGCTCAAAGAGCTGGTCAGTGATGTAACTTGGGCAATGCGCGGCTCGCAGGTCATTGCCCACCATGGTGAGTGTGTCGCGGTTCACCTCGAGGCCGCGGCGTTGGCATTCTTCTGTGATGTAGGCCCGCACCGAGTAGTGTACGAAGCCTTTTTCTTTGACGAGGTAGTCTACGATGGTGCCTTTGCCCGCACCTAGGGTGCCTGTGATTCCTATGATGATCATGGTGTATGGTGTTTGTCTGTGTAAGAGCAGGGACACATGTCGCCTGCTTAATATCCTGTCGTCCCTACGGGACTGGTTTTAACTCTAAACACTCAACTCTAAACTCTAAACTATTTGACTTGTTCTTTAATTTCACTTACCCATTTCTTCAGCTCCACGGGTTTGAAGTTCTCGATGCCTTCCAGCAGTGCTTTTGGATCGTCGCTGACAATGAGGTTGTTGGCATGTTCACGGTGGATGAAACCATCGCGTGTGGCGCGTTCGAGGAAACTGACGATATGGTCGTAATAGCCGTTCACGTTGAAGAGCGCGACGGGCTTGTCGAACACGCGCAATTGGCTGAGCACCATCACTTCGAAAAACTCGTCCATCGTCCCCACACCACCCGGCATGGCGATAAAAGCGTCGGCCATGTCCTCAAGGATTTTCTTGCGTTCTGCCATGGTATCTACTACAATCAGCTCGTCGATGTCGGGGCGACCCACGCGCATGTCTAACAGATGCTGAGTGATGGTACCGACAATCTTGCAATGGCGTTTTTTCATCACTTCGGCGATGATGTTCATCAAGCCCACATTGCCTCCACCGTAGAGTAGTTCACAATCGTTATCGGCCAAAACATTGCCCAATTCGGCTGCTTTCTCCTTGTAAATCGGGTCGAACCCCATGCTGCTGCCACAAAAAATGCAGATTTTCTTCATTTGGTAAATTTTTGCAAAGGTAGTATTTTTTATTTTTGCCGTTCAAATTTCTTGAATCTTTGAATCTTTGAATTTTAAATCTTAAATCTTTGAATCTATGACCCGAAATATAGGCATCCTCGGTGCTATGGCGCAAGAAATCGATGAGGTGAAAGCCTTGCTGACGGAAAAAACCATCGTGAAAATCGCCAACCGAGAGTTCGTGGTGGGCAAAATCGGCAATGTGCGCTGTGTGGTGGCTTTCTCCAAATGGGGGAAGGTGGCAGCTACCATCACTGCTACCTTATTAATACAAGAGTTCGCCGTGACGGACTTGATCTTCATCGGTACGGCAGGTGCTTTGGCCGAAGGTTTGAAAGTGGGCGACATTGTGATTTCCAAACGTTTGGTGCAACACGACTTGGATGCCCGTCCCATGATTACACGCTTTGAGTTGCCTTTGCTTAACCGTGTTTATGTCGACAGCGACCCCGAACTGACCGACTTGGCAGGCAAAGCAGTGACCAACTTGTTAAATAAAGGTGTTGAAAACATGGTGGGCGAGGAGGCTGTCAAGGAATTTAACCTGGCTCCGACATTGTATTTCGGCGACATCGCCAGCGGCGACCAATTCATCAACAGCAATGAGAAACGGCAGGAAATCCTAAGTCTTTTGCCCGATGTGTTATGCGTCGAGATGGAAGGTGCAGCCGTGGCTCAGGTCTGCCTGGAGTTCGGCACGCCTTTCACCGTCATCCGCACCATCAGCGACACCGCCGACCATAACGCCCGCGTCGACTTCAACAAGTTCATTGTAGAGGTGGCTAATGCTTATTCGCGAGCCATCATTAGCGAAATGCTCCAACTCTTCTAACGGTCATGAGAGCATGGCCGCCACGCTGCCAATCAAAAGGAAAAGAATAAGTAAGATGGCGCATCCTGGTGGAAGTTTAACCTTTGCTTTTGTAGATTCCGCTTTTTTAAGGCCGGGGAATATTCGTTTCAAAGAGAACTTCTGCTGTGACGGCAACTTTCTTCTTTTCAATGTTCCGTTAGGCTGTTTTTCATAGTACAAGGGCTCCCCATACATCATCGTTTTGGCGCCTCCTCCGGCGAGCACGATGGCCATGAATACCGGGGTGATGTACCATGCCGCACCATAGCCGATTTGAATGTCGGAAAGCGGCAGCCCCCTGAGGATTTGTATCGGAATGGCGATCAGCAACGGGAGAAAGGTGACAACCAACAATCCGACAATCAACTTGATGATACGCGAAGGAGTGAAAAACTTCAACTCGGTGGGGAGGGGACCCTTCCCGAAGTCGGCGAAGAACTCCGTTTGGGTGTCATTGTGTCGGTTCTCTTCTTCGGGCCTGGTAATAATCTCTTGGACGATCTCTTTGTGGTGGCGGTTGTGGGCTATGGCGAAGAAGACGAGGCCAAAAGCCAAGGCGATAGCACCGCCTGACAGCGCCTCTCCCATCCACAACCCCGCCACAAGGGCCACTACCAAGGTGGCCAAGGTAGGCCAAAGCCACCATCTACTGGTCAGGTTTTTCGTTTTTCCTGTAGCGATGGATACCTTTCCGGTTTGTCCATTCACGGCCGCTGCCACACCATTTTCGCACTTCACCAGATACACGGGCATGAGGGCAGGGATGGACTCGTTTTCGTTGTCATCGAGTAAGACGTCCATTTCCTTGGTGCGTACTTTCTTTGCTAGGCTTTGGTACAGCTCTGCTCGGGTTTCTTCTGCTACACGGGCGTTCAATGCGTCGCTAACCACATTCTGAATCTTGGCGTTCTGGTGATTCAGGAAGGCGAAGTCGAATTCGCGAGTCTCGCTGAAGTCGAAAGGTTCGATGCCGTCGAGAAACAGGTTGTCCCAGTCTTTGGAGGCATTCACTGCGGTATGGCTCAAATAGGCTCGGAACGGATAATGGGTGGTTGTGCCATCTTGAAGGCCGATGGCCATGTCACCGTTAAAGGCGCCGCGCACGATATGATAGGGCAGATAGCAGCCCGTGAAGCGGTTCAGGTTGTCTTCGATGACCTTTGCCGCCTTGTTGCTTTTGTTTTCCACGAGCCATGCTTTCAGTTTGTTTTCAGCCTCTTCTTTGGTGATTTTGAAGGGGATGATGATTTCGGGCAGGTCGTTGCCAGCGAACTCGGCGTCAATCATGGTGTTTTGGCAGAATGGGCAAATCGCCGAGGCGTCGTCAGAGGCGGCTAAGGTGTGTGCACCGCAAGCGGGACAGGCAAAAGTCCTCACATGGCTGATACTTTCCCTGACTTTCTGTTGCTGGATCTTCCTCCAGTTCTTGAATTCCGCCTTTTGCGAGTCCAACTCGTTAGTTGAGCCACAATGTTCGCAAATATAGTGCTGCTTGGCGATGTCAAAGTGTTGCTGCCCTCCGCAGTTTTTGCAACGGATAATTAATGGGTTGTTGACGTTTGATTCCATGGCTTTTGCGTTTTTATCGGGGCAATGATATGTATTTGTCGCTATTTTTCCAACTCCAACCGTATGATTTCCCAAAACATGCACATTCCTGTCTCCAAAATATCATCAGGGAAATCAAACATCGGGTCGTGAAGGGCAGGTTGTTCTAAGCCAGAACCTAAACCGAAGAAGCCGATAGGGCAGACGCTCCCGAACCTTCCGAAGTCCTCCGACCAGCGAAAAGGCTCGTCAAGATGTCCGAGATTTAATTCAAGGTTGTTGGCAGCTTGCTCTATGGTCTTCACGCAGTTAGAGTCGCTGTTGGTGGCGGCAAAGGCTTCGTGTTCGGAGAAGTTAAAGTCGAAGAGGTGATCTTTGGCTTTAGCTCGGCAGAGCTCTATGATTTGGCTGGCCATGAGTTCGAGGTTGTGGTCATCGTAGCTGCGCAGGGTGAGCCAAATCTCAGCACGGCCAGGCGCTACACCAAAAGTCTCTTCACCCAAGATGGCGTGCGTGATGACAAATGTGGTAAGGGGCTTTGCAGCTTTCAGTTGCTCACGTTTCTTCTCCAAATGATGGATGAGCAATGCTAACAGTTCCGAAGGGCTGTGGCCTGTCTCGGGTTGCGAGGCGTGTGCTGTGCGACCGTCGAAAACGAGTTTCAAGCCAAACGATGCCGCTGCAAAGCAACCTTCCTTTACCATGATTTTACCTTTCTCGAAACTGGGGAGGTTGTGCAGCCCGTAAGCCACATCGGGCTTGATTTGCTCGAATTGAGGGTCGTCGATGATGGCTTGTGCGCCTTGACCGGTTTCTTCGGCGGGCTGGAAGAGCAACACCACCTCGCCTTGGTCGGGGCGTTGCTCACCGAGCCATTGCGCCAAGCCACAGAGGATGGTGGCGTGGCCGTCGTGGCCACATTTGTGTGAAATGCCTTGGTTTTGTGAGCGATAGGAAATGTCGTTCGGCTCAGGAATATGCAAAGCATCAATATCACCACGGATGAGGATGCGTTTGCCTGGCTTTGCACCTTTGTAGATAGCCGCCAATCCATAGCCGCCGATTTTCTCTATGATTTGGTCGGGTTGGGTCTGTTTCACCCATTCGATTAAAACGCTATTTGTAATGGCCTCCTGCCCCGAAAGCTCGGGGTGGGCGTGGAGGATATGACGTAATTCTATGAGGTTTTGCATGATGCGGTCTGATTTTCAGGCAAAGGTACGGCTTTTTCATCATGGCAAGTCTGTCATTTAAAGAAATGTTTTATCTTTGCCCGCAAATTTCAGACGAACAATGCAAACTGTACTCTATCCCCTAAAATTCAAGCCCATCTTCAAGGATAAAATCTGGGGCGGACGCAAAATCAAGGAGGTCCTTGGGATGGACTACGGTCCGCTGCCCAACTGCGGCGAGGTGTGGTTGCTCTCAGGCATCTGGGATGAGCAGAGCGAAATCGCCAATGGCGACTTCGAGGGTGACGAAATCAACGACCTTGTCGAGACTTTTATGGGTGACTTGGTCGGCGAGAGCGTTTTTGATAAATACGGCGAGCAATTTCCTCTGTTACTAAAGATTATCGATGCCAACGACTGGCTTTCGGTGCAGGTTCATCCTGACGACGAATTGGCTCAGAAACGTGACTTGGGCAATGGCAAGACAGAGATGTGGTACGTGATGCAGGCCGACAAGGATGCCGAACTTGTGATGGGCTTCAACCGCGAGATGACGCGTATGGATTATGTCAATGTGCTGAAGAACAATACACTGCAATCGGTTTTGAACCACGAGGAAGTGAAGAAAGACGATGTGTTTTTCATTCCTGCGGGTCGTGTCCATGCGCTTGGGCCTGGTATTATGGTGGCCGAGATACAACAGACCAGCGACACAACCTACCGCATCTACGATTGGGATCGTATCGATGTGGCGGGGATGCGCCGCGAGCTGCATATCCCACAGTCGGTGGAAGCCATTGATGGCACGATGCCCGAAAACTACAAGATTGAGGTACCCAACGTGATGAACAAGACGGTGCCTGTCGTGGATTGCCAGTATTTCGTGACCAACCTGCTCCAGCTGCAAGGCGAGATGGAAAAAGACTACACAAATCTTGATTCATTCGTGATTTTGATTGCTTTGGAGGGAAATTTCGCCTTGAACTGGGAAAATGGCGCGGTTTTTGTAAATAAAGGGGAATGTGTCCTGATACCGAACCTTATCAAAAAGGTCGCCATCAGGGTGGAGCAGTATTGCAAATTACTCGAAGTATATTGTCAAATTGAAGAAAACGAATTTTAAATCTTTGAATATTAAATTTTGAATCAATGAAAAAACTCATGACACTTTTGCTGATGGCTCTGATGGTGACGGGCCTTCATGCGCAAACGAAATCGGAGCTTCCGAACATCACCTTGAAGAATTTGAAGGGTAAGGACGTGAACATCGCCAAGCTCAATAACAACGGTAAGCCCATCGTCATCACGTTCTGGGCCACATGGTGCGGTCCTTGCATCAAGGAACATAACGCTCTTAACGATGTGTATGATGACTGGCAAGCCGAGACGGGTGTGAAGATCTATTCCGTCTCTATCGACGACTCGCGTTCGACCGCCAAGGTAAAGCCTGTGGTGGAAGGCAAGGGCTGGGGCTTTGATGTGCTGCTAGACCCCAATGGCGACCTCAAACGCGCTATGAATGTCAGCAATCCGCCGCATACTTTCCTGATTGACGGCAACGGCAAGATTGTGTATCAGCACACGGGCTATTTTGAAGGTGCTGAAGACGACCTTTATGAGGAAATCCTTAAAATCTCCAAGAAGAAATAGTACATTCGGAATGCAGAATGTGGAATGGTGCTCATAATTCTGCATTCTGCATTCCGAATTCATAATTCAAGACAATTTCTATGCGAAAACATATACTATTACTATTTGCACTCGCCTTGGGTTTCAGTTTCAAAGCGAGTGCTCAGTCGTTTGTTGAAGGCGGTCAGGTGAACGGCAGCTTCCAAACTGACGCACAATACTATATGCTCGACAAGGGCATCGGTATTAACGACTTAAACGGCAAGAAATTTGGCATTAATGGCTTCGGCAAGGTGAACTACACCAATGGCGACTTCTCGGCGGGCATCCGCTTTGAGGCTTTCATGCCCGAGTTGAACGGCTTCCGCAGCGAGCTGAACGGCGTAGGTTTGGCCAATTTCTTCGCCACCTACGATAACGGCTTCGTAGGCATGACTGTGGGCGACATCTATGACCAGTTTGGTTGCGGGTTCTTGTTCCGCTCCTACGAAGAATGGTCTCTGGGCTTTGACAACGCCTTGCGCGGCGCTCGCGTAATTCTGCGTCCCACCCAAGGAGTGACGTTGAAGGGCATTTATGGCCGTCAACGTTTCTTTTGGGCGCCGTATCTGGAACGCGACATGAGCAATGAGGACTACAGAGGCATTGTGCGCGGCGTGGATGCCGAATGGAACCTCAACGAGAGTATCGCCTCCCTCAACGATTCGGAGTTCAAGATGAGCCTTGGCGGTAGCTTCGTCAGCAAGAGACAGATTAACCAAAGCATGTTATACAAAATACCTGAAAATGTGGGTGGTGCCGCTGCCCGCATCAATCTGGGCTATGGTAATTTCGCCTTCAGCACCGAGTATGCCTATAAGGTCAATGACCCCTCGGCCATCAACAACTTCATTTATAAGGAAGGCCGTGCCTTGTTGACATCGCTGAGCTACTCGCAACCTGGCTTCGGCGCTGTGCTTCAGGTGAAACGCGTCGACAACATGAGCTTCAAGTCGATGTACACGGGCAAGCAGAACGACCTCGACATCAACTTCATCCCACCTATTAATTATACACACACCCACAGCCTGCCGTCGATGTACACCTATTCGACACAACCCAACGGTGAGATGGCGGCTCAACTGCAGGTGAACTATACCATCCCTCGTGGCACCGCCCTCGGCGGCAAATACGGCACCAAACTGGCTTTCAACATGAGCCAGGTGAACGACATCGTCCGCGATTCTGTCAGATACGGTAATGAGATGGCACTCAATCAGGCTGGCACTTTGGGCTATACCTCTAAGTTCTTTGCCGTCAGCGACCACCGCTTCTTCCGTGACATCAACTTCGAGGTCGACAAGAAGATCAGCAAAGACTGGCACCTCACCGCACAGTATATCAATTTGTTCTACGACATCGAGACCATCGAGGGTCATGCCGGCTCGCCTGTAGTGAAGTCTAACATTGGTGTGATGGATTTGACTTATAAGTTCAAGCGCCAAAGCCTGCGTCTCGAGCTGCAAGGTCTGTGGGAAAACGAAGTTCACAAAGGCTATGAGGTGGAAGAAAGCGAGAAGAAGGATTATCAGAAGCGCGGCGACTGGGCCTTTGCCCTGCTGGAATATTCCATCAACCCCCATTGGTCATTTTCCATCGCCGACAAATGGAATTACGGCAACCCTGTTGAGGAATACCGCGACCACTATTTCACCGGCAATGTGACCTACATCCACGATGCAACCCGAATTATGCTGAGCGCAGGTCGCCAGAGCGAAGGCGTGGTCTGCGTGGGCGGTGTGTGTCGTGTGGTGCCTGCCTCAAGCGGTATTTCGTTTACTGTCTCGACGAGTTTTTAATTGATGTTACAACGTAAAGATTAGAATGATGAAAAGAATACTAAGAATAGGTTTGGCAATGCTGGCAGCCTTGTTGCTGATGAATGCCTGCGATGTTGAAAAGGAACCTTATGTCATAGGTGCTGAGTACGAGAAATATATCCTGGTGTTTCAAGTGGATAGTATTTATGGTCTCGTTGACGAGAACGCCAAGGTGGTGAAGTTGGATTTCCCTGCTGGAACGGATGTAACCCACCTGACACCAACCATCACTATCTCAAATTATGCCACCATTGAGCCTGAGTCGGGGGTGGCGCAGGACTTCACCAATCCTGTCTATTATACTGTCACCGCAATGAATGGCTCCACAGTACAATATATGGTGGAGGCTATTGTCCACGATGCCGACAACGAAAAGAGCATCCTGAGGTTCTACTTCGAGGAGCTTGATTGTGAAGGTTTAATCTATGAGGTTACCCATCAGATTGACTGCTATGTTCCTGCCGAAACCGATGTCACGGCATTGGTTCCCGTCATAGAGGTTTCGGAAGGTGCTTCAGTGAGTCCCGCTTCAGGTGAGCCTCAGGACTTCACTGACCCCGTTGTCTATACTGTGACAGCCCAGAATGGCACGACGGCAGAATATACGGTGTCGGTTATTGTGGAAGGTGATGATGTGGTGCCTACAGGCAAGACGGTGTTGATTAAGGACTTCACTGGTGCCCGTTGCGTCAATTGCCCTGCCGCCGCCGAGTATGTCCACAACCTTCAACATCAGTTGGATGAAGATCACATCTTCATCATGAGCGTTCATGCCGGATTCCAGGCTCAGCCTGTAGGACAATTCCCCGATTTCCTCACCGACGAGGGTACTGTTTGGTATAATAACCACGATTCCAATCCGCTGTTTGCCGTTGACCATGTTGCACTGACCGATGGCAACACGCTCAGCGTGGAGCAAGTTGATGCCCCGTTGGCTGCCGCTTTGGTACTGGAAGACCAAACATTTGAAATTCTGGTAGATCCCCGTTATGATGAAGCCACACGCCAATTGCAGGTAGCGGTTCGCACTGTCGCAATGAACGAGCTGGACGGACAGTTCTACATCACGGTCTGCCTGGTCGAGGATAATATCATAGGCTGGCAAACTGTTCCTGGTGGCATCGACAAGGAATACGTGTTCCGCAACGTCTTCCGTGGCACGCTCAACGGTGCTTACGGTGAGGAGTTTGAGGGTATTCACGTCAATATGGACGACAATTACTACTGCAGATACAGCACCGAGATTGATGCGGATTACAATGCCGACGAATGCTACCTTATGGTATACGTCTACGACAAGAGTCAAGGTGACAAGATCTTGCAGACGGCTGTAAAGAAAATCAAGTAACCAGATTATAATCGTGATTTGTTGATATACTCACGACGGTAAGCTGTATTCCTTTCACCTTAAACTTCACTTCCATTCCGCCGAAGTTCATACCATAGACGCGTTCAGGGTCTGCTTGGTATTGCGGCCTCGGGTCGTGGGCAAGCACTTCGATGAGGCTCTCACGTTGCGCTTCGGGGACTTTCTGCAACAAGTTGTCAGGACAGTCGACCTCCAAAAGGTATTCTGCAGGTGTTGAGGCGAAGCCGCTGACGGCATCGGGGTGGCTGTCGGTGTAGGCGATATAGGGCTTGATGTCGTAAATGGGCGTGCCGTCCATAAGGTCGGCACCCGAAACGTAAAGCACAGGCCCGAGTTTGGGGTCGAGGTCGATTTTTTCTAGACGCACCGATGACAGCCCGATAGGGTTGGGACGGAAAGGTGAACGTGTAGCGAAGACACCTTTGCGTATGTTGCCGCCCAGACGGGGTGGACGCACGGTGGGTGACCATGAGTCACGCAGACACGCTGAGAACTCCCACAAGAGCCAGATATGAGAGAATGCCTCCAAGCCGCGCACGGCTTCGGCATAGCGGTATTCGGGCTCAAACACGATGCGCCCCTGCAACGAGGCGATGATGCCACTTTGGCGCGGGATGCCGAACTTGGTCGGGAAATCGGTGTGGATGCGGGCGATGACTTTCATGCCGCAAAGGTAATGTTTTTTTTGTGGAACAACCGAAAAAAGCCTTACTTTTGCAGGCGCAAAATTACGCATTCACTATGCAAAGCAACGAGGAAATTTCCATATTGGTGCTCTATACGGGTGGCACCATTGGCATGATGCAGGACCCCAAGACGGGTGCTCTGGTGCCTTTCGATTTCGATAATATCTATACGCACTTGCCCGTACTAAAGAACTTTGGCTATCAGATTGACTTCTACAGCTTCGACCCGCTCATCGACTCGTCGAACATGTCGCCCGACTTCTGGATTCGTTTGGCCACGAAGATAGGGGAGGAGTACGAACATTACGACGGTTTCGTGGTACTTCATGGCTCTGATACGATGGCTTATACCGCTTCGGCCTTGAGTTTCATGCTCGAAAACCTGAATAAACCTGTCGTGCTGACAGGTTCTCAGTTGCCCATGGGCATGGTGCGTAGCGATGGTCGGGAGAACTTCTTGGCTGCTGTCGAGATTGCCGCTGCCAAGGACGAAGACACGCCGATTGTCCCCGAGGTGAGTATTTTCTTCCAGAACCAGTTGCTGCGTGGCAACCGCGCCACCAAGTTCAATGCCGAGAACTTCAATGCCTTCATCTCATCGAATTATCCCAACCTCGCTGATGTGGGCATTCACATTAAATATAATAAGGAGCGCATCTTGAAGCCCAACTTCAAAAAATTGAAGGTGCACATCTGCATGGACCGTCATATCGGTATCCTGAAACTCTTCCCCGGCATCTCTGAGGATTTCGTTTGTCATGTTCTGAAGACTCCCGGGCAGAAGGCACTAGTGCTGGAGACTTTCGGCTCGGGCAATGCCACCACGGCAACCTGGTTCCTCGATGCGCTCAAACAGGCCATCGAAGGTGGCCTCATCATCCTCAACATAACGCAATGCAAGGCCGGTTCGGTGGAGATGGGAAGATATGAGACCAGTCTCGATATGGCCCGTATCGGTGTCATCAGCGGCTACGATATGACCACGGAAGCAGCCGTTGCCAAGCTAATGTATCTCATCGGAACAGGCCTACCCAAAGAGAGAATCCTCGAAATACTGCAAATTTCCATTCGAGGCGAGATGACCGTTTGAACCTATAAGTCAAGCATTTGAAAATTTGTTGCAATAAAAAATCAAATATTTTTGTTTGTCAAATGAAAAATTGTGTACTTTTGGCAACGATTTCAGATTGGGTAGAGGGGTTGGCAAGGCTTTGGAGAGATGTCCGAGTGGTTTAAGGAGCACGCCTGGAAAGTGTGTGTACTCCAAAAGGGTACCGCGGGTTCGAATCCCGCTCTCTCCGCTGGAAAGACATATGATAGTTTAATCAGAACAAAGTAATTCATAACAGTAATAATTAAACATTCAAGCTAAACTATGAAAAAATTAATTGCTTTCCTCATGGTTGCTGGCCTTATGACTTTTGGTTTCAGCAATCTCGTCGTTGCTCAAGATGAGCAAGTGCAAACCGAGCAGACGGAACAGACCGTTGCTCCTGAACAAACTCCCGCTCCAGTGGAGACAGTTGAAGAAGTTACTCCCGCTGTCCAAAACGAAGCTAAACCTACGACTTTCCGTGAGTCCATCAAGAAGCAATTCATCGATGGTGGTCCTGCCTTTATGGGTATCGTTTTGATCATCCTGTTGATTGGTATGGCTATTTCCATTGAAAGAATCATTTATCTGACGTTGGCTACCGCCAATTCGAAGAAGCTTTTGGCTGGCATCGAAGCCAAGATGAAGAACGGTGACGTTGAAGGCGCGAAGAACCTTTGCAAGAACACCCGTGGTCCTGTGGCCAGCATCTTCACCCAAGGCCTCATTCGTTACCAGGATGGTCAGTCACTCGATGAAGTCGAGAAAGCTATCGTTTCCTACGGTTCAGTTGCCGGTGGTAAACTCGAAAGCGGCTTGAGCTGGATTGGTCTTTGCATCAGCTTGGCTCCTATGTTCGGTTTTATGGGTACCGTTATCGGTATGATCCAGGCCTTCGACGACATCGCCGCCGCTGGTGATATGAGCCCTCAGATTGTGGCCTCCGGTATGAAGGTCGCTCTGTTGACCACCGTGTTCGGTCTTATCGCCGCTATCATCCTTCAGATTTTCTTCAATTTCATCGCTGCTAAAATCGAAAGCATCGTGAACGACATGGAAGACGCTTCCATCTCCTTCATGGACATTCTCGCTAAGTACAACCATAAATAAAACAAGTATCAATCATGAACAGTAAGCTTAATATTTCAAAGTGGGTATTTCTGGCCTTGGCTTTGGTTACTGTCGCTATTGCGGTGATGTTCTACCTCGTAGTAGGTACGATCAAGCCGGAATTCGACCTCGGTAATCCCACGCCTCGCGCTGACTTATTCCTGAATTGGGGCTACATCTTGATTATACTTGGTATTGTCATTGCATTGATTTCAGTCTTCTTCACCGCCGCCGTCAAAGGTGTCAACGGTAAGACATTGTTGATTGCCGTCATTGCATTCGCTATTATTGCAGTTGTAGCTTATCTTATGTCGAGTGGCTCTTTCGCCAAGCCTTATCCTGCCGGAGAAATCGTCTACTCGGGCAAAACACACGGATGGGTCGAACTCGGCCTCAACTTCTTCTATATCACGTTGGGTGTTGCTCTTCTTTCAATCCTGTTCTCAGTCATTTACAAGGCAGTTAAAAAGTAAAACATTTCATCATGGCAAGAAAAGTTCCAGAAATCAATTCGAGTTCGCAGGCTGACATAGCATTCTTGCTGTTGTGTTTCTTCCTGATGACGACCTCGATGGACGTGGACTACGGTATTACCCGTCGTCTGCCTCCCCCTGTCGAGCAGAACATTGAGGACGTCAAAGTCAAGGAAAGGAACGTGATGAATGTAATGGTAAACAAGAGCGACAAGTTGTTGGTCAATGGTCGTCCGATGGATATCTCACAGTTGAAGGACGAAGCCAAGCGCTTTATGACCCCGCGTCCAAGCGACGAAACCGCTCCTGAAGTGGAAGCCAAGACCTTCGGTGAAGGCATTGGTGAAATCCTCACATCGAAGGGTGTCATTTCGCTTCAGAATGACCGCGGCACCTCGTATGCTATGTATATCAGTGTGCAGAATGAGTTGGCACGCGCCTTCAATGAAATGAAGGAAGAACTGTCCAAGAAAACTTGGCATAAGTCGCTCGACCAACTCACTGAAGATCAAACCAAGGCTCTCAACGAGGCAGTGCCTGTGCGTGTCAGTGAGGCCGAACCCGTTGACTACAAAAAGTAAAGGAGGATAGAGATATGGCAAAATTTAGAAAAGAAGGAAAGAAAGAAGTGCCACAAGTGAGCACCTCTTCATTGCCCGACATCGTTTACATGTTGATATTCTTCTTCATGATCACGACTACGATGCGTGACGTCGAATTGAAGGTGAAAGCATCACCCCTGCCCAAAGCTACCGAGATTCAAAAACTCGAGCATAAGGCTTTGGTGAGCTCCATTTACATCGGCGCACCGCGCGACAGCAAACTCGGTACCGAATCACGTATCCAATTGGATGACTCCTTCGCCACTCCGGCCGACATCGCCGACTGGATTCAGAAGGAACGTGACTCTCGTAACCCTGCCGACGTTCCGTTGCTGACCACGGCTTTGAAGGTACACAAGGATACCCGTATGGGTGTGGTCACCGACGTGAAGCAGGAACTCCGAAAGGTTGGTGCCTTCCGTATCAACTACACAACACTGAAAGGCAGTGTCTTAGAGAATTAACTTTTTTATCGTTTTATGATTGGCGGCAGCGTTAGTTGCCGCCTTTTTTTGTTTTTGCGCAAAGTGTGCAGGTAGTGAATCCAAAATAATCCCTATCTTTGCCGTACAATTCAAAAACAGGTTTTGTTATGAAGAAAGTATTGTCAACCCTTATGCTGCTTGTTTTGTCAAGCTTTGGTTTATGGGCCCAAATTCCCAATGGCTATTACAATAACGCTAATGGAAAAACAGGTGATGAACTGAAAGTAGCCCTGCATGACATCATCAAAGGACATCATGTGGTCAGTTATAATGGCTTGATCAATGCCTTTGCATACACAGATTGTAAACCCAACGGAAAGATTTGGGATATCTATTCTAATATTGAGTATAGCCCGAGTACTGGATTATGTGGCGAATACGAACAAGAGGGCGATTGCTGGAACCGTGAGCATACTTGGCCACAAAGTTGGTTCAACGAGAGCACGACGCCACGCAGTGACCTTTTCCATGTGTATCCCACCGATGGTTATGTAAATGGGCAACGCAGCAATTATCCATACGGCGAGGTCAACCGTCCAATTTATACTTCGGGTAATGGCTCTAAGTTGGGACCTTGTGTCACTTCTGGCTATTCGGGTAGGGTGTTTGAACCTATAGATGAGTACAAGGGTGACATTGCCCGTGGCTATTTTTATATGAGTGTGCGCTATTACAGTGAGGACAGCGACTGGGGTACGAGTGGTATGACCAATAAGTCGGAAATACTTCCTTGGGCCATGACCATGCTGCTCCGTTGGAGTGATGAGGACCCTGTGAGCGATAAGGAAATTGCTCGTAACAATGCGGTTTATGGCTACCAGAACAACCGCAATCCTTTCATTGACCATCCGGAATACGCCCACATGATTTGGGACGAAAACTGGCAAGGTGGGGTGTACTACAATATCACTAGCGCTACAGGTTTGTCGCATGGTAGCGTGTCGGCTCCCGAAAGTGCCATGGAGGGAACTACGGTCTCCATCACTGCTACACCTGAACCTGGTTATATGGTTGGCACTTATACGGTGTATAAAACAGGTAGTCCGAGCACCACGGTCACGGTGAGCAGCAACGGTACCTTCACTATGCCTAGCTATGCTGTCACCGTTAGTGCCACATTTGTGCAGAATAACAACTATTATGACATCACTTTGGGCACCGTCAGCCATGGCACGATAGCTGCTTCTGAAACAAGTGCGAGGTCGGGCATGACCATTACTTTGACGGCCACACCCAATAATGGTTACAGTCTCTATTCATGGTATGTCTTCAAGACAGGCGACATGAATACCACTGTCAATGTTAGTGGCAACAGCTTCGTCATGCCTGCTTTCAATGTAACCGTGATGGCTACCTTTGTGCAAGGTAGTGCCACTGGCGATTTTGTGAAAGTGACCTCTGCATTAACGGATTGGAGTGGAGAGTATTTGATTGTATATGAAACTGGTAATAAGGCATTTAATGGTGGATTGACGAATTTGGATGTTGTTAGTAATACTATCCCAGTTACCATTAGTGGTAATACTATTGCTTCCAATTCCACCACCGATGCAGCTAAATTTACAATTGCTATAGTTGGTGGTGGTTATTCCATACAAGGGGCAAGTGGAAAGTATATTGGGCACGGTTCTAATAGTAATGGACTTACTTCGAGCAACACTCCTTTGGTCAATACTATTGCCTTTAATGGAGGAAATATCGACATTGTTGGTTCAGGAGGCGCCTATCTTAGGTATAATGCCAATTCTGGCCAAGAGCGTTTCCGCTACTTTAAATCAAGCACTTACACTGGTCAGCAAGCTGTTCAACTTTATAAGAAGACAGCTAATATGTCTACCCCGACCCACAGCATCCATTTCAACTCCAATGGCGGCTCTGGAGTGATGAACGACCAAACCGTAAACGAATTTGAGCCTACGGCATTGCAGGACAACGCCTTTACAAGAGAAGGCTTCGTTTTTGAAGGTTGGAACACAGCTATTGACGGCACTGGCGACTATTATGCTGACGGAGCCACTGTCACCTTGCTCGATGACTTGACGCTTTATGCCCAATGGGAACAACTGTACACCATTACGCTTGCTGCAGTTGAAAATGGTAGCATCAGTGCCAGTTCTACGGAAGCCATTGCGGAGACTATCATCACCTTGACGGCTACGCCAACTGCAACTTATGAACATGACCATTGGATTGTCACCGATGCACAGGGCAATGCTGTCACAGTCACCGAAAACCAGTTTGAGATGCCTGCTAGTAATGTTACGGTGAATGCAGTGTTTGTTTATGTGGGTCAACCTTTTGAACAAAAGTATTACCTTGTCACTTCCACAGACCAACTAGTTGCGGGAAGGACATATCTCATTGTGAACACATCAGCAGGCAAGGCTTTGGGAACCACACAAAACAACAACAACCGTTCGGCGGCGCCGGTGACCATCAGCAACAATGTCATTGCAGGTATTGGCGATGATGTTTGTGAATTGGCTTTGGGAGGACAAAACGGTGCATGGACTTTCTTTGATTCCCATTGGAATACGACAGGTGGTTACCTTTATGCTGCCAGTAGCTCCGCTAATCATTTGAAAACCCAAGCTAACAATGATGCCAATGGTCAATGGAGCATAAGTTTTGGCAATAATGGGATGGCTGCGATTGAGGCTCAGGGAGGCAATACAAGAAACAATCTTCGATATAATCCTAATAATGGCAACCCGATTTTCAGTTGTTATGCCAACTCGAGCAATTTGGCTCTTGTGAATTTGTATATTCGCAGCGAAGAATTTAACCATACCGAAAGTGAAACCATCGCCAATTTATTCTACTTCGACAAACACATCGTTCACAATGGTGCCACGCTCACTGTTACGGGAACGGCTGCTTGTAATGATGCCGGTCAATTGGTCATCGAAGATGGAGGCCAACTGGTTCATCATAACGGAGGCGTACAGGCCACTGTTAAGAAATACATTAGTGCTTACACGGAAAATAGTGGCTGGTACACGATGGCAGTTCCATTTGCCTCGTATAATCCAGCAACGGAGTTAACTACTGCTGATTTTGACCTATATTCCTATGGCGAAGCTGAATGGATCAACTACAAGGCAGGTAACTTCTCGTTGAGTGCAGGAAATGGCTATCTCTATGCCCACAATCCTACCGTTACATTGCGTTTGAGGGGCACACTTAATAGTGGGGATTATAGTCAAACTGTCAGCTTGGATTATGAGGGAAGCTATACTAATTTGAAGGGCTTCAACTTGTTGGGTAATCCAACCGCACATGAAATCACCTTTTCGAAAACGGAGAATGTTTCCGATGGCTACTATTATCTCGACGATAGTGAGAATTGGATATATACCACAAGTAATATCGTACCTGTAGGTCGTGGTTTTTTGGTCAAAGCCAATGCAGAAGGGCAAACGGTAACGCTCAATCCACAAGTCGGGCAAAAAACTGAAACAAATGATGCCTATCTTTATTTCAGTGTAGGTAACGAGAAGGTTTGCATCAATATGGATGAAGGAGTCAGCATGCCTCTAATGGACTCAAAAATCAGCTCTTTTTCGCTCTATTTTACTCGCGACCAGCAATCCTATGTGATGCTTGTACTTGATCATGCTTCCGTCGTAGAGCTTAACTATCTAGTAAAACATAGTGGGGAATATACAATAAAAATGGAAGCCCAAAGCCTTCATTTGGATTATCTTCACCTTTTGGACAAGCAAACTGGCGCCGAAGTTGACCTGCTTGCCTCACCTTCCTATACCTTTAAAGCACAAACTGGCGATGATGCCTCCCGTTTTCTGCTGATGTTCAAGCCAATGGACAAGTTGGATTAAAGTATTATAGGACTCTGATATTTAGTAAAGATATTTACTATCCATATCTTTACTTTTTTCTATCTTTGCAGCTTGAAAAGCAAAAATGGAAAAACAATGATTTTCACTCCTACAAAATACCAGCTACAAACTGTAGCTACGGGTCGTGTCTTCGACGACCAAGGCTGGACTTTGGACGACAAGCAATGCGACAAACCAAGCATGGTGCGCCCGGTATATGAGAAAAAGCAACTTGAGGTGAAAGAAGGAGCTTGCCTTGGCTTGTACCGCTATGCCGACTGGTTGCCCATCAAGACCATGCTCAAAAACCCTTCAGAACCCATTACTTATAAAAGCGAAGGCCTATCCAAACGCTTGGGCTTGAATAATCTATATATTACTTTTAATGGTTGGTGGCCCGAGCGCAATGCCCGCATGACGACTTGCTCTTTCAAGGAGATGGAGGCCTATTCGGTGTGCGCTCGTTTAGGCGATGACCTGAAGGACAAGGTGTTGGTCGTGGCTTCGGCAGGTAATACTGCTCGCGCTTTTGCCAAGGTGTGTTCCGACAATGGCATCAAGTTGCTGCTATGTGTGCCTCAGGACAACATCAACGCTTTGTGGTTTGACAAGCCGCTGAATGATTGCGTAAAACTTATCACTACTGAGTCGGGCAGCGATTATTTTGATGCCATCAATCTCTCGAATGTGGTGTGTGAAATGGAAGGCTATTTGGCCGAAGGAGGTGCCAAGAACATTGCCCGCCGCGATGGTATGAGCACCACGATGATGTCGGCCACGACTTTCATCGGTCGTACGCCTGATTTCTATTTCCAAGCTGTGGGTAGTGGTACAGGAGCCATCGCTGCTTGGGAAGCCAATTTGCGTTTCATCGGTGATGGTCGTTTTGGCTCCAACAAGGCCCGTTTGATAGTCTCACAAAACAAGCCTTTTGTCCCGATGTATGACGCTTGGCGCGCTGATTCACGCGCCATGCTACCTTACGATGCCGATCAAGCCCGCAAAGACGCAGCCGAAATCTGCGCCCCAGTGCTCTCCAACCGCAAACCGCCTTATAGCCTCGCCGGTGGCCTTTACGATGCATTGAAAGACACCAATGGCGACATTCTTGCGGTCAGCAACGATGAAGCCAACGCCGCAAAGGCCTTGTTTGAGGAAACTGAGGGCATCGACATATACCATGCCGCAGCCGTAGCCACTGCCTCATTGCAGCAGGCGGTAGAAAAGGGAATGGTGAAAGCGGACGATGTGATTATGCTCAACATTACAGGTGGAGGCGAGAAGCGTTTCCATGCCGAGCATGAACTCTACTACCTGAAGCCTTATCACATCTTCAAGATCGACTTCACGAAGGAAGAAGTGGAGCGCGTTTTGGCGGAGATGAGGTAAACTCCCACTTTTAAGTCGCTGACATCAAATCGAATGGAACCGCCCTTGGCAGTTGCGCTGCTGAGGGTTTTCCCTTTCATATCCATCAGAGTCGCTTGCTCTAGGTATTCCGCTTCAATGGTCACGTAGTCCATAGCAGGATTCGGGAATACGCTGATATCCAAAGTCTTGTTCTCTTCTGTCGTTGTGATTTCCAAGGGCGTTACCCAAAACGTGACCATAGCTGTGTTGCAGTTGCAAGGGATGGTCATATTGATGTCTAGCCAAGCCACAGAACCAGGTTCTACTTCTGGGCGTAGTGTGGCATAGGCGGTCACTCTCACGTATTCGTCGGGTTGGGTGGGAAAGGTGGTGGTGGGGATGCCGTTTGAGTAGAAACTGAAATCGGTGAAGTATTCGTCTGACGGGTGAACCGTGATATCGACGGGGTCGTAGCCTATGTTGTGGATGAGGAAGCGGAAGGCGGCCTGTGTGCCGGGATACATAGCTGTGTCGCCTGTGACAGCCATGGCCTCAAAGGTGTATTGTTCCACCATGTCGACTTCGATATCGTCGATGGTGATAAAACAGTCATTTAGGAGCTTGATGGCGCAGATGCCGATGTACTCGCACCCCTCAGGAATCTCTTCCACATAGGCGGAAACTTTCTTGTATTGTTGGCTGCTGATGGCTTCGGAATGGAATTGATGAGCCATAGACTCAGGGTCGGGGGCAGAGCCGGCCCAAATCGAGAGGTTGTATTGACCGTCGGTGATGGCCCAGGTAGTAAAACGATAATGCATGCTCGGTATCAAGTACATGGGCATAAACATCCAAGCTTCTTCACCGTTGGTGAAGGCGTACCAATTGCCAGTGTGTGGAATACGGTTGTGGTCCTTTTCCAAATAGCCGCAAAGCCAGGAGTTTTCATTGCAGGTCCATCCTATGGGTGATTCAAAGTCGTGGTTGGCGTATTCGAAACCTTCGGTGAGGATGTTGCCTGCAAAAGCACATGTTGTCGAGAGGCAAACAAGGAGCGTAAAGAGTAGCTTTTTCATAAAGTTTTAAATTTGGAGCAAAAATAGGAAAAAACTTGTTGAAGCTGTTTGCGGTACCGAAAAAATCCCTATCTTTGAACCGTTTTTTGAAAGCACCTTAATTAATACCTTATTATTGATATGGCTCACATTTTTGGTAATATGGTTTACTTGAACATCAAGGAACGCGATCGTTTCTGAAGGATTGTTCATGGTCTCGCGTCACGCAGTCCCGCGTTTCGCGTCAAAAATCAACAATTAAACAATTAAACATACAACAACTAAACAATAATATCATGGAATTACCATTTGCAGAAGCGTGGAAAATCAAGATGGTTGAACCCATTAAGAAATCCACCCGCGAACAACGCGAGAAGTGGCTCAACGAAGCCCACCAGAATGTATTTATGCTGAAGAGCGATTATGTCTACATCGACTTGCTGACCGACAGCGGCACCGGCGCCATGAGCGACCGTCAGTGGGCCGCTATGATGCAGGGCGACGAGAGCTACGGCGGCGCCCGCTCG